>Ga0302320_10020222_pt1 | contig 13302 bp, 8 predicted proteins | sample Bog_T0_3_FD_202130 | JGI IMG/M metagenome (GOLD analysis project Ga0302320, IMG submission 202130) | Peat permafrost microbial communities from Stordalen Mire near Abisko, Sweden - Bog_T0_3 | ecosystem: Environmental > Terrestrial > Soil > Wetlands > Peat | place: Sweden: Abisko, Stordalen Mire...
CTTGTGCTAACGACGTATTACCCAGAGCAGCGGCGATATCTAAGTAACCTGCACCCACTGTGAACACGTCATAATAACTTAGATAGCTTTGGCCTGTAGTCGGGTCCGTTGCCACGCTGGAAGCGGGAAAAGTTTTGTAAGCGGTGAGCATCAGACGCGCTTTGATTTGATCCGGTGTCATGTTCGGATTTGCCTGTAGCAGGAGCGCAGCCGCTCCGCTCACAACGGGCGTTGCCATGCTTGTGCCGCTGAGTTGGAAAAAACCACTCGGCTTCTGACTGTTCCCGTCCGTGTAATAGGATTTCGGCATGATGTTGCCAGGATTCTGCGTTGCCAGCGTAGCGGAAGTGCTAGCCAGCAGCGATACGACTAAATTGCCTGGCGCCACCAAGTCCGGTTTGACAACGGCATCCACCAGAGTTGGTCCCTTTGAACTGTAGCTGGCAATCAGATCGTCGGAACGGTTGGCTGTGCCCTCCGTTTTCATCGCTCCAACGGTGATCACATAGGGATCGTTGCCGGGCGCGTCGATTGTTCCGTAGCCGCTCGTCCCGAAAGAGCTATCGCGGCCGTCGTTCCCTGCTGCCACCACCACTACGATGCCCGCCTTCCAAGCCTGTTCTACGGCTTGGCACAGTGGATCTTTGGTATAGCTTTCGTAAACCGGCCGCCCCAGCGAAAGGTTGATGATTCGAATATTGTAGGTCGATGCCAGGCTCATGGCGGTATCGATAGCCGCCATGACTTCGCTATCGGTTCCCGCGCCGTTTGCGTCCAAAACCCTCAGGTTGATGAGATTGGCTCCGGGGGCCATGCCCTTTAACAAACGGTTACAGTTGCTGCAAGAGGAAAGAGTTCCATTTCCCGCCAAGATTCCGGCGACATGCTCCCCATGTCCATATAGGTCGGGACCAATTAAGCGAAGCGCAGTCGTTCCGACTACACCGATAGAAGTATTAGTTGCCCCGCTGCTAGCGGTCGTTGAAGTCGAGGTCGTTGAACTCGCAGACACTGCTGTCTCTGAGACCGTTGCGGTCGCCATGGTTCTAGCATTGAGGGTGAAGTCCTGGTTGTAAACAATGCGCCCCGACAAGTCCGTATTCGGATTGATACCGCTGTCAATCAGCGCGATTCCAATCCCGCTCCCCGTCAAATTCGCACTCCAAGCGGCAGCCGCATTCACGGCGCCCGCAGTGTAATCAAGCATCGCATGTACCGGCCGATCCGGCGCAATATACACAACGTCAGGATCATTTGCTAGGTCCTGTATCGCCGCCGCCGACATGGAATAAGCGCCAGCGGTAATCGATGAATAACGTTGTCGAATTAACCCTCCACGACTTAAAACCTTCAGATGAGTCGCTTCAGTCGGCTTATGCTTCCACTGCACGATCACATTCACCTGCGCTCGCGGATCCTTCGCGGCGAGTTCAGCCGAAAGCTTCTGCACCTGACTCGCGCTTTGCGCCATCGCGGAGAACACCGCAAAACCGAGAAAAAACGTAAAGATTTTTACCAAACTACAACTCCTTTAATGTGGAGATAATGCGCTGCGCGCGATCCCCTCAAAAGGCTTATCGGTGACGGGTCTGCCATTCTGGGGCTTCTAAAGTTTCGAAAGTACCAGTCCGATGAACTGATTTGGTGGAATTGTCTGCCTGTCGGTCTAAGTATCTTGCTAATGATGCAGAGAGTAGTACTAGTTTGGATCGCTCTATTGAGTATGGCCTCGCCTTGCCGGGCTAGTCTCGACCCGTCCAAGCAGCTTTCCCAATACGTCCGCCAGAACTGGACCGCCGAAAACGGTCTGCCTCAGAGTTCAGTTCAAACCATCGCCCAAACAGCAGATGGCTACATTTGGATTGGGACAGAGGCTGGTTTGGTTCGTTTCGACGGCGTCAACTTTACAGTTTTTGACAAAAGAAATACGCCGGCTTTACATAGCAATCAGGTGACAGCCTTGTTGCTCGACAAGGATCAAAACCTTTGGGTGGGCACTCACGGCGGCGGCATTAGCCGTTGTAGCGGGGGACAAATTACCGTCGCCACACATCTGCCAGAGTCGACCGATCTGACCGTGAACGCTCTCTACCAAGACCGCCAAGGCGTCGTTTGGGTGGGAACCTCGGGTGCCGGCTTGTTGCGTTTCGCCAATGGTACTGCCACTTCGCTGACCACTGCCGATGGTCTGCCGGACAACTCAGTGTTCGCTATGGCGGACGATGATGGCGGAGCGCTTTGGGTCGGTACCTCCAAAGGACTAAGTCGCTTCGTCAACGGCAAGGCCCAATTGTTGAGCGAAGATCAAAAGCTGGCGGGACGATACGTACGCGCTATCTGTACTGACCGAACTGGCAACGTTTGGGTAGGAACGAGCGACGACGGCCTTTGGCGATTCGGAAACTCCGGCCCACGAAATTTTAAGCAGTCCGACGGTCTACCCGACAATGCAATTACGGCACTCCTGGTTGATCGAATTGGGACGCTTTGGATCGGCACTCAGAAAGGTGGTTTGGACCGTCTACTGAATGGGAAGATCGGCAATCTGGATCAGAAGGAAGCTGGCTCCGAAAATGGCATCTGGTCGATTTTTGAAGATCGCTCCGGCAGTCTTTGGACGGGCAGTTCGCTGAGTGGGCTAACCCACATTCGAAACGGGGTGTTCACGACTTTCGGCAAAACAGAGGGCTTGCCCAGCGACGTGATATTACCCGTCTTTCAAGATCATACCGGCGCTATCTGGATTGGCTCCGACCAAGGTCTCTCGCGGTGGCAGAATGGCGAGTTCAAGAACTATGGCGTAAAAGATGGCCTGCCGGACCAACTTGTATTTTCAATCACCGAAGACACTACTGGCGCCTTGTGGGTCGCCACGCGCCATGGCTTAGCCCGCAAGACCGGTGAGACGTTTCATGGTTTCGGCGTAAAAGACGGCCTGCCCTCCTATGCGCCAGTTTGTCTGCTTCCCGACCGCAAGGGAGGAATCTGGATCGGTAGTCGCGGCGGCCTCACTCATTTCGATGGTCAAAAATTTGACACTTTGACGAGTGCAAACGGATTATCGAATGACTTCGTCCTATCCCTCTACGAAGATCGCGCTAACAATCTATGGATTGGAACCGATGCGGGTCTAAACCGTCTTAGGGACGGTAAAATCACCGTGTATACGATCCGCCAGGGGCTTTCCAACGATGTGATCTGGTCCATCACCGGCGATACCGACGGCACGCTTTGGATCGGGACAAATGGCGGCGGTCTTGATCGCTACAAGAACGGTAAATTTGTCGGCATTACCACTGATTCGGGCCTGTTGGACGATACTTTGTTCGAGGTTCTTGACGATCGGCTAGGCCGGCTTTGGATGACATCCAACAAAGGTATTTCGTGGGTTAGCAAACACGAGTTGAACGAATTTGCCGATGGATTGATAAAGCACCTCGAACCGGTCGTCTATGACACGAGAAACGGACTGCGAGGCCGGGAATGCGACGGCGGGTTTCAACCGGCGGGGCTGCTCACCTCCGACGGTCGAGTCATGTTTCCAACCACCAAGGGATTGACCGTCGCCACCTTGTCTCGCCTTAAAGAGGAAAGCGAGCCGCTGAATGTCCGGCTGGAGCGCATGGAAGCGGACGACCACGAGTTTCCCTTGAACCAGCGTGCGGAAATTCCTCCGGGCCTCGGAAAACTCTCGTTTTCCTTCACTTCGCCAAACTTCAATGCGCCCGAAAAACTCCGTTTTCGCTATCGCCTCGAAGGCTTCGACCGTGATTGGAGCGGACTCACCAAGCGCCGCGAGGCTTATTACACCAATATCCAGCCGGGAGATTATCGTTTTAGGGTCATGGCGTGTTTAGGCGAAGATTGTAAGGAGAGTGCTCAATCTGCGCGAATTGTCCTCCGTCCGTATTTCTATCAAACCGCACTCTTCTCGTTCCTCCTTTGCGTCGGCTTAGGCGCAGCCGCTTTTTTCGTCTATCGTCTGCGCGTAAAACACTTGCACGGCCAGGCTGGGAAACTTCAGCAATTGGTGGATGAGCGAACAGCCGATCTGCGCAAGAGTGAACACGAGTTGCGTGAATCGCGCGATGAACTGGAAATCAGAGTTCAGGAGCGAACGCAAGATCTGCTTCGCTTGAACCGGTCGCTCGAGAATGAGATCAGCGTCCGTACCGAAGCCGAGAAACAAGCAGCGGCTGCAAATCGGGCGAAAGGCGATTTTCTAGCGAACATCAGCCACGAAATTCGCACTCCCATCAACGGAATCATGGGAATGACCACCTTATCGCTGTCAACCGAATTGACTAGCGAACAAAGGGAATATTTGGAAACCGTGAAGTCGTCAACCGACGACCTGCTGAGGGTCGTAGACGATATTTTTGATTTCTCGCGACTTTCAGACAACCGCCTTGTTCTGCAGAATTCTCCCTTCCAATTCAGCCGTTGTCTAGGCAAGCTGGAACACGATTTCTCCCCGCGCACTCAGGAGAAGAAACTCAGCTTCACGGTTCGGCGAGGTCCCAACACCCCCGATGTGCTGGTAGGCGACGAAAAACGCTTGCGGCAGATCTTGTCTCACCTGGTAGACAACGCAATTAAATTCACTTCTGAAGGTGGCGTTTCCGTAACGGCGATATTGGGTCCGCCGGGCACAAATGAGCTGCATTTCTCGGTAATCGATACAGGTATCGGCATACCAGAGGACAAGAAACATGCAATTTTCGAAGCATTCTCGCAGGCCGACAACTCCTCAACACGACGTCACGGCGGAACTGGGTTGGGTTTGACGATCTGCTCCGGGCTCTCAGCATTGATGGGCGGGAGAATCTGGTTCGAAAGCGGACCAGGGGGAAGCGAGTTTTATCTGGCGGTGCCTTGCGTGACGCCCGATCAACGGCCGGACAAAACAAAGCCAAGCGTGGAGGCTGCGATATGAGATCCTGATGAAAAGAAATGCGTTTTCAACAAATTCTCATCTGCACGGCCAGCTTAGCTTGCGCAGCAGCGTTCGCCGATGCGCAAACAGCCACGAAACCGACGACCTCTACGGCGGCCAAGAAGACTTCTACGGCCCCCCCAAGCGCCGCGCACCGCCCGGCTGCAGGTCCTCTGGTCACGGACGAACAAAAGGCCATCTATGCGGTTGGGTTAGACATCTATGGGTCGCTTTCTCAGTTGAATCTCACTGCGGCGGACGTCGAATTGATCAAGCGCGCTATGTCGGACGCGGCTGCTGGCAAGCCAGCTTTAGATCTGGAAGCCTGGAAACCCAAAGTGGGGCAAATTTTAGGAGCGCGCGCCAAAAAAGTTTCAGCGGCATTTTTGGCGAAAGCGGGGGCCGAGCCGGGCGTCGTCAAAACGCCTTCCGGATTACTTTACAGAGATGTCGTGGCCGGCACAGGCCCCTCGCCCGCAGCCACGGATAAGGTGAAGGTCAATTACCGGGGCGCGTTCACCACCGGCAAAGTGTTTGATCAATCGACGACTCCGATTGAGTTTGGATTGAACCAAGTGATCCGTTGCTGGACGGAAGGCGTCCAAAAGATGAAAGTCGGCGGAAAGGCACACCTTGTGTGTCCTTCTGATATCGCCTACGGCGATCAAGGGCGGCCAGGCATTCCCGGTGGCGCAACACTCGTCTTTGACATCGAGTTGTTGTCGATCAACGGAAAATAACGATTTTCGGCTCCGCCTGGCGCGAGTTTCTTAAAACCCGGCGTAACCCCTTCGCCGTAGCACAAAGGGTACAATCCGAGGCGTGAGTGAACCATCAGCTATTTCACGCCCGCAGGTTTTAGAATTCGAGGAAGGCCGCCGAATCGTTGTCGATTCAGTCCGGCCCTTCGTCCATAAACTGCGAACCGAAGGGGTCGCCTTAGACGACGCCTATGGACGGATCTTAGCGGAAAGCGTCCGCGCCGAACGAGATTATCCAGCTCTGGCCCGCTCCTTACGCGACGGATACGCCGTTCGGTCAGCCGACATCCCAGGAACCCTAAATGTTCGCGGCGAAGTGCGCGCTGGCGATCAACTGCAGTCAGATCTACTACCAGGCGAAGCATTGGAAATCATGACCGGTGCACCCGTTCCCGCCGGAGCAGACGCCGTCGTCATGATCGAACATGTGACCCGAATAGGCGAGCGAGTCCAAATCGACCAATCCTCCGAAGCCGGACAGTTCATCAACCAGCGCGGAGCTGAAGCCGTCTCTGGAACAGAACTAATCCCCGCCGGCACGCGCCTAGACGCCAGTCACATCGCAACGCTCGCCACCATAGGCCAGCGGTCGGTTCATGTCTTTGCCAAACCGCGGGTCGCCATCGTCGCCACCGGCGACGAGATTGTCGCCTTGCACGAACAACCGGCGCCGCACCAAATTCGCAATTCCAATTCGCACATGCTCGCTTCTCTCGTCCGTGCAGCCGGCGGCGAACCCACAGTCCTCCCTGTCGCGCACGATACTCGAGACGCTCTCCGCCCACTGCTCCAAGAAGGATTGACCTTTGACCTTCTCGTCGTGACCGGCGGCGTCTCCGCCGGTAAGTACGACCTAGTCAAACCTGCGTTGCGCGAACTCGGCGTCACCTTCCGGTTTGAGCGCGTCCGAATCCAACCAGGGCAACCGACTGCCTTCGGCACTGCCGCTGGCGGCAAGCCCGTTGTTGGACTGCCGGGTAACCCAGGTTCTTCGCTCATTACTTTTCAGCTATTCGCGAAACCCGCTCTCGAACTTCTAGCCGGCGCTCAAGAAGTCCTATTGCCTTTGCTCAGCGCCCGCTTCGAGGCCCCTTTTCGCCACAAGCCCGGCTTGACGCGCTTTCTACCAGCGCGCCTGAACGCCGACGGCCAGCATATTCGCCACATCTCGTGGCAAGGTTCGAGCGATATTCCCGCATTAGCCAAGGCAAATTGTTTCCTGGTCGCCGATCACGACCGCGAAAGCTGGGCAGTAGGCGATAGCATACGAGTGATGCTCAAGGCATGAAGAAGCAGAAATTGTCACACTACAACGCGGCCGGCGCCGTATCCATGGTGGATGTCTCCGCCAAACCAGTCACCGCCCGAACCGCCACGGCCCGCGCCTTCGTGGCAATGCCGAAGGAAGTTTTGGCCGCATTGCCGCATAACCAGAAAGGCGATCCTTTCGAAATCGCCCGTATCGCCGGGATCAGCGCCGCTAAGAAAACGTCAGAATTGATTCCGCTCTGTCATCAACTCCCTTTGAGCCATGTGGCCGTCGAGTTCCGCCTCGACGATACCGGCGTTGAGATCATCACGAGTGCCCGCACCATGGCGCAAACCGGCGTCGAAATGGAAGCCATGACTGCGGCAGCCGTCGCGGCCCTTACTGTCTACGACATGACCAAAGCGCTGAACAAAGCCATCGAAATTCGCGAAATCCATCTGCTGGAAAAGACCGGCGGCAAATCCGGCGCCTTCCGTCGCAAGCAATCCAAATGATCCGGACCGCTATCCTTACAGTGAGCGATTCCGCTATCGCCGGCACGCGCGCCGACGCCTCAGGCCCTGCGCTGGCTGCCCGCATAAACGAATTGGGTTGGATTGTCGTTGCTACGGCACAGGTAGCGGATAGTCAACCTGACATCGGAGCCAAGCTCTGCGAGTGGTCGGACGCTGGTCACGCGCTGATTCTTACCACCGGCGGTACTGGCTTATCCGCGCGCGACGTTACGCCGGAAGCCACGCGCAGCGTCCTAGATCGCGAAATTCCCGGCATCGCCGAGTGGATGCGCACACGCGGCATGGAACAGACGAAACTGGCCGTCCTTTCCCGCGCCTTAGCCGGCCAGCGCAAGCAAAGTCTCATCGTGAATTTGCCTGGCTCACCGCGTGGGGCGCTCTTTTCCTTGCAAGCCATCGAACATCTCATCCCGCACATCGTTGATCTGATGCGCGGCAAAACCGAGCATAGCTAAATCACAAACGGCGTCATGTTATTTTGTTAGTTGTGCTGCGCGCACGAGGGCCTTTAGCTCAGTTGGTTAGAGCGCTTCCTTGACACGGAAGAGGTCGGAGATTCGAGTTCTCTAAGGCCCACCATTCCCCTCCCTCATGATGAGTCTCTGTACTACGCGCGCGACTGTGGATATGCTGTGCAAATCACGCATGAAAATCCTGTTCAGAACCTGTTCATTTCTCTAACAACTTCTGAATCTCTTCCAGCTCTTTGCCCGCCTCAGACCATTTCCCCTGCGAACTCAATTCTCTATATTTCTGCAAGTCGTCCCGCACATGTTTCAACGTCTCGACCGCCTGATTCCCGGACGACCCGTTGTTCGGCGTCTGCGCAACAACTCCGCTGCTTCCCGGCGTGGCTGAGACAGCCGGTAAGGTTGTCGATCCAGGTTGCCCAGCGCTATTGCCACCCACCTCTTCAATCAACTGCGCCAGCGCTTGCTCATACGTATCCGCGTATGCCAACTTATCTCCCATTGCCAGCGCTACCTTCTTCAATTGCGGCATGCTCGTCTGCGACGTAATGTAGATCGGCTCCACGTACAGAAAGCTATTGTCAATCGGCAGCACGAGTGTTTGCCCGCGTAAGACCGAAGACCCATGCTGGTCCCACAACGACAAATCCTTCGAAATATTCTGATCCTGATTTACACGCGCGGCAATCTGCATCGGCCCGTAAATGATATTTTGTTTGGCCAGTTGCACAAACACCAGCTCGCCCAGATTCTCACCGTCGCAGCGCGCATACATCACGCCAATCAAATTGTCCTTGTTCGAAGGCGTAAACGTTGTCAACAACATAAATTCCGCGGTCGAACTACCGGGCAGCGCCGCCACAACATAAGTGGGCGATACCGCCGTTGCCCCTTCCGCCTGCTGGCTCGCCGTCTTGGCAAAGTCCCAAGCATCGGCACGGTTGTAGAAAGCCTCCGGATCGCGCATATGAAAGGTACGGTAAATTTCGGCCTGCACGCGAAACAGAGTTTCCGGATAACGAGCGTGCGCGCGCAAGTCGGAGGGCATCGCCGAACTCTTTTGAAACAAGCCCGGAAACAAATGCGCATACGCTTGAATGAGCACATCGTTCTCATCGAAAATATAGAGCTTCGTCTCGCCGTTATACGCATCCACCGTCGCCTTCACGGAATTGCGCATGTAGTTCAAGCCGTTATCGTCCAATGAAATCTCGCGCGAATAAGGATGAGATCCCGAGGACATATAGCCATCCAGCATCCACACCAGCCGTCCGGCTTTGGTAAGAACCAGGTATGGATCTTGATCCCACGTCAGAAAGCCGGCAATTGTTTGCAGCCGCTCCCGAATCGTCCGGTGAATCATCATGCGGCTCTGACCGTTCAGATACTCCGTCAGCAAAATATTGCCGTCAGCGTAGTGCAGAGCCGCTGCTAAACGCAGGAGCGGCGATGAAATCAAGAATCCACCATCGCCGTGATATGTCGTCTGTACATTGAGCGAACCGGAGGGGTAATTAAACTCCGGCTGACCGGTCTTCACGAAAACCGGCTCATGATCCACTTCCTCGCTGTAGTACATTTCCGGCTCTGTCAACTGCAGGCTCTTCGTTGTAACCACCGGCGGCGCATCCTTAATGAACAAGACGGGCAAGCCATCGGGAGTGATGCGATTCGCTTCCGCCATCACCACGCCATAACCATGCGTATAAATGAGGTGCGGATTGATCCAGCGCCCAGCCGCTTCGCCAATCTGGCTCAACTGCAATTCACGTGGCGCCATCAGCACTTGCCGCAGTCGCCCGTCAATGGTGTAGCGATCCACATCCGTATCCTGATATACGTAAGGCCGCAGGGGCTGAATCTGTGAGATCGTGTCGTGAAAGGCGCGCCAATCCCAAAGCCGCACATTATCAAGCACCGCCTTGTGCTTGGAATAATCTATTGGCACCTCGGACGCGGTGTTCAAAACTGTTTCCGTGACGCGGGTCTTCAAACCGTAACCGGCTCGGGTGGCATTAATGTGATATTGAATGTACGGTTTTTCGAGCGCCAGTTCATTCGGTCGAACGTAAAGACTGGCCACCAGCGAAGGCAACAACCAGCGGACAGGCAACAAAACTAAAACAAATAGCGCCCAGCGTGGTTTTTTAGCCGCAACCAGCGCCGCGCCGAAAACGCATCCTGCGATCAATAGCCATTGCAGCGGCAAAACCACGTGATCGGCCACCCAGTCCACGCCCACTAAGTACTGGCCGTGATCTTCCATCAAGAGTCCATAACGAGCAAAGAACAACTTCGCCGCCACGCAGGCTAACAAGAGCGCTGCGGCTAAACGCACAAAGCCCGACTCAAAAAAGCGCGCGAGCGAAGCCGGCTCCAACTGAAACGGCATTTCCGACGGGAAGCCCGACGGCATTTGGTCGCCAATCCGCTCCGCATGCGCAGCCAGCCAATAGATGATCAGCGAAATCACACATGCGGTCAGCGCCATGGAAACCAGCATGTTCAAGAAAGGCAGGTTGAAAAAATAAAAGTGCAGTGCCTTGCCGAAAATCGGATCAACGTATTCGCCGGCGTTTGCTCCCACCTGGAGGCCGCCAAAAAAGCGCACCACCGTCCAGCTATCCACGTTCGCGTTGGCCACTATAAAACTCAGCAGCGCCAGCACCGCTAGGCCCAGCTTCATTACAAGCGAGCGGGTTAAGTATCCAAACCTGTGCCGGTCTTTCGATCCGCGCATCCCGAAGACGAAAGCGCCCGCGAAAATGCAGAAATAGAGCAGCACTGCGAGAAGAAAGGGCACCGTGCCATAGAGCAGGAGATTCCACCAGGTGGAAATTTGGTGAATCTCCTGCCACCAGTTGTAGTCGATTAACGTGCTCGCAAGGGAACGTGAGCCTATGAGTACAACAAGAAGTAGAATCGCGGCAAACAACAATCCGGGGCGCCGTCCCCTTGAACCGATATATTTATCTGCCAAACAGCGAGTATATCCCGCTTTGCGGCCAGCAGGTCACTTCATCGTCGCAGTGGCGTGGATCATCAGCCACGCCGCGAAAGCGACCGCGCACATCCCGACAAGGATCATCACGCGAAACGTCCTCTTATTGTTCTTGTCTGGATTGATCATTTTTCTTCTTCAATTAGAGCAAAACTTTCTGAAAATTATCGCGCCGCAGCGTTGCGCTTCGGGTCGCCAACGTCTATAGTGAAAGAGTATCCAGCAAGGCCGAGTAGGCCTTTCCCTTCCCCGTTTCGACTTCCTCCAAGTTCGCCCACTCAGAAAACCCTGTCGTTGTACTGACAATCTATTTCAGACATCAGAAAAGGGAGGTCTTTTTGAAAACATTGGTACTTCTGGCTTGCCTATTTAGCGCCAATCTTTTGCAAGCGCAACAACCCGTTGGGTCAGATCAAGCTTCCGTCGCGTTCCGCGAAATGGAAATCTTCAACCTGACTGTTCAAGGGGCGAGGGCGGACGCAGCTCGCCACACCACCGAAAGGCGCGCGGAACAATTGGCGCGCGCCGAGTTCTGGGCGAAAGCCAACAAGTTTGTTTCTCTCTGGACAGACTTCGCATCCCGCCTCAACGAGAACCAAACCGTCGACGTTAAACTCGCCAGGAAACTATCGAAGGCGTTTCATGAATTGGAAACGTCCAATGGCTGGCCCGTTAGGGTCGAATCGCTGAATGCCACTGCTAGCGAGGGCAAATAAATCAAGCGGCGTAGATTTTTTCTTCTTCGCCTAGCAATGCCAGCAACCCCCTGGCTACTTCGTTGAACACTTTGCGGCGTCTGTGTACAATTCGAACCGGCCGGTACAATTCAGCCGGTTCGAGCCGCAAAGCTATTAATCGGCCTTGCAGCATGTCTTCGCGCATCACTCGTTCCGGCATGATGCTGATACCGGCACCGTGCGCTACGGCCTGTTTGATCATCTCGATGTTGTCAAAACGTAGCGTCACGTTCACCGTCACTTTATGCTCACGCAGGTAACGGTCAATCTGATCTTGTATAGGCAAATCGTCGTCAAAGCCGACAAATGCCTCGCCATCCACCGCTGAAATGGAAATGGAATGGTCGCTTGCCAGACGATGATCTGGCGCTAAAGCCACAACCATCTCCTCATCACGCCACGGGATGGCAACCACTTCACGCGAAGATTCGGCGTAACTCATCAGGCCAAGGTCCGCTTGATCCTCGAGAATCGCCTCAAACACGCGCTCTGGCCTGAGATATTGCACTTGCAGTTCGGCGTCGGGAAAGCGCTCTTCAAAGCGCGCCTCAATTTCCGACATCTCCGAAAGACCCACCGAATAAATGGCCGCCACCCGCACCGTGCCATCGGCGTGCTTCTTTAACTGCGCCAGTGACGCTTTCAACTCATCTTCCTTTCTCAGAACTTCGCGGCAATAGTCCAGATAAATCTTGCCAGCGGCTGTTATATCCAATGGGCGACGACGCCGGTCAAAGAGCTCAATCTCCAACTCGCGCTCGAGTTCGGATAGCGCCTGGCTGGCTGCCGACTGGCTCACGTCTTGGGCGCGCGCAGCCTTGCTGATGCTGTGGAAATGTGCGATATCTCGCACAAGCTTCAGAGTTTGCAATGTCACGAAACTATGACTTTATCATAAGTAGAACTGATATTGCAATGGCCTAAATTCGATTTGACGAATAATGTGAAAATCGGTATACTAGGGGTCTATCTCCATCAAAGTTGAGGAGAATCCAGGTGTACCCAGTGGAAAACAGATCGGAATTACCCCCAGCCCAAGGTCTCTATAACCCCGCCAACGAGCACGATGCCTGCGGTATCGGCTTTGTGGTAAACATCAAGGGCGCTGCCTCGCACGACATCGTCCTCAAAGGCTTGCAAATTCTCCAGAATCTCGCGCATCGCGGCGCCTGCGGCTGTGATTCGGAAACTGGTGACGGCGCTGGGGTTCTGATCCAGATTCCACACAAGTTTTTCGTAAAGGAAAGCGCCACTCTCGGTTTCACGCTGCCCGAGCCGGGTATGTACGGCGTGGCGATGTGCTTTTTGCCCGTCGAGCGCCAGCAGCGCCTGGTGTGCGAAGGCTTGATGGAAAAAATCGTCCGCGAAGAGGGTCTTGCGGTCTTAGGTTGGCGCGATACACCCGTGGAAGGGGATGCCATCGGCCGCGTCGCGCGCGCGTCTCAGCCCTATATCCAACAATTCTTCGTCGCTCGTCCGGCCGGCATCGATGCCGACGAATTCGAACGCCGCCTTTACACAGTTCGCAAACGCTGCGAATCGCAAGTGGCGCAGTCGGAAATGCGCGACAAGAATTTCTTTTACATCCCGTCGTTTTCCTCCCGCACGATCG
>Ga0302320_10020223_pt1 | contig 13302 bp, 14 predicted proteins | sample Bog_T0_3_FD_202130 | JGI IMG/M metagenome (GOLD analysis project Ga0302320, IMG submission 202130) | Peat permafrost microbial communities from Stordalen Mire near Abisko, Sweden - Bog_T0_3 | ecosystem: Environmental > Terrestrial > Soil > Wetlands > Peat | place: Sweden: Abisko, Stordalen Mire...
GCACTTGAAAATGTGAGAACCTCTGGTACCATTGAACGCTAGGCCCGGATAGCTCAGTTGGTAGAGCAATGGACTGAAAATCCATGTGTCGGCGGTTCAACTCCGTCTCCGGGCACCAAAGAAGCCTCGATCTACAAGGGATCGGGGCTTTTTCATGTCGGGTAGCACGTCCTCAAAGAGCCTGTTGATTCATCTATAATTCTACACTTCTGTCACGTCATTCCCTACAAGATTCACTACATCGGGTTCCGGCTGAAACCGCACCAGTCAAGGCTTTCCGCTGGGATTCGGTGCACCAGGGAGGGTGTTTCGCTGGGATGGGTCAGCGATTCTGGGAAGGCATGGGGTGGTCAATCTTCATACCGACCCTCAGACGCGATCGTAGACCGGGGTGGGGTTTTCTAGGGCGCCATCAAGGAACCCGAAATGCCCACGGGTGCCAGAGTTACGAACCGGAACCACCCGTTGACCAGGGATGCCCTGCCCGCTCTCCGCAATCCACCGGACTCATTCCTTTGGAAATGCAAGAAAGGGGCGTTGTTCGATTTATACTCCCCCTTGGTAATATATCGGACACGGGGAGGCGGGACAGACGAGGTAGCGGAGGGAGTTACGGCAAGTATAAGGGTCATCACACAGCCGCACCTTTAACCCTCTGACCATGCCACGTTCGGAAGGGATGCCATCCTCAGAAAGCAGCCTCCCAAGCCGCTGCGGTGATACTTTATCCTGCTCCTCAAGGTCCAATGCACGGTTCACAGCCCTTAGCAGGTCCCCAAACGGCATCTGTGCATCGGTGTCCGATTCGTAGTATGTTTCGATGAACGACCGGACATTGGAGTAGTCCCCACTCCGTGCCCTTCCCTGAGCCGCCAGCCGCCGCGCGTTGGCACGTTCACCACGGAGCCGCTCATGGGCGAGGGCGTTGGTGATGTCCACCGCACCCCTGATCTGATCCAAGGTCGAGAAGCTATCCGGCTGATGGGCAATCTCAATCGCCCATGCGACCTCATCCTTGCGCCAGGGGTAGCGCCCGCCGTCCTTGTTCTTGCAGCGTGGGTTGAAGTGATCCCTGATGATCTCCCAGGTGTCCTGGTCACTCATGCCGTAATGAATGATGCAGTCTGCCGCCGCCTTCAGCAGCTTGCCGCGAGGACTCTTGCCCTCGATTGAAGGGTCCAAATTGCCGGCATGGGTCGTGGCGTTGTTCTTCCGGCGGTTATAGGGCAGTCCCGCATAACCCGCATAGAAGGTCGCTGGATGGTCATCAGTGAACCTGACCCGTTTGCGGGGTGCCCTGGTAGGTGGAGGAGCAGAGACGGCGCCTGGGGCAGTAGCAGCGGGCATAGCGGCTGCCGTTGATGTGGAAGTGACCGTGGGCGCCTGTGTGACATTCACACTTTGGGGGTAGCGTTCGGTCATCCTTGGAACCAGGATGCGCGGGTCAACCTCAGGGAGTGCCGCCAGCAGTTTCTGATAGTCGCCCAGGAAGGCATCGATGGCGGCTGGGTCGTTGGATACGTCCTGACCGTTTATGCACAACCGCTTGTCGGGACTCCAGGGTGTAACCACGAGTCCTGACACCTTGATGTCGATCCTGGGTGACTGGAGGGTGCGGGTGTCGGTCTTCAGTTCAGGCACATGGGCAGGAATCCGGCAGATGATGTGAACACCCCGCCTGCCGATGACCGTCAATGGACTGGTGATGCCCTTGGAACGCAACCACGCTTCACCGTATGGGTCGTCACAGTCGAATACGACCAGTCGCCCTGGAGACTGCGGGATGCGCTGGTCCTCATACCAGAGGGACAGTCCCACCGCCCCGCCTTCGTCCATGTGCTGTTCCAGGTCGTCCACGCTGGCTATGACGCTCTGCCAACCGTAACGGGTCGCAAAGTGCTTGCCCGGGTTCCGGCAGTCCTTGCCATCCCTGCATTGGCACACGCCATTAGCGTCCACCTTGTGCAATCGGAGCATGGTGAAGCCGTGGCGCATCATCGACTCAAAATATGTGCGGCGGGCAGATGCTGGCATGGTGACGGTCCTCAATGGGTGCCCGGGGAAGGCGATTGCTGGGGCGTGGATGGGGGTAGAAACGGCGGGATCGACGCTTTACTCGGTAACTACCACCCGCGACCCCCAACGGGGATTTCAGCGTCAAAGTGGCACTCGAATGACGGGTGGTAATTAACAGCAAGGGGAGAACTCAGCGTGAGCATCCCTCCCTGGATTAAGGAATTACATGCTTCTTCAGACAGCACTCAGCGACAGCGGGATCGAATCGGCTGCCCGCTACACCCTTGAACAGGTGGCATCCATCCTCGGGTGCGACCTCTGCCACGTCCGCTACCTTGTCACTCGCCGGAAGCTGCCCGCCCTCAAGGTCGGCGCCCAGACGTGGGGGACGGTCAGGCATGAGGACTTGGATACCTTCCTTGCCTCTGTGAATCGGGAGGTGGTTAATGCCTAATCCGTATCGCACCCCGCGCCCCAACCCCATCGACCCTGAACGCTTTTCTGATGGCGGGTGCATCGATGACCTGTTTCAGGCTGACGCCATGCTGGAAGTCCTCCAGGGCAGCTTCGAGTGGGTTTGTCACGAGGAGCGCCCAACCCGGGACATCTACCTCGCGCTGTTTCGCTGGGTTGACCCTGAGCGCAGCCGCGCCACCGAGGCGATGAAATACATCAACGAGGCGCTTTACGACCTGGGATTCAGGGCGGTAGGGGAGAACCCGCACCCGGTTAATCCGACCTGGAAGTGGGTCGAGGTGGCGTAGTAGCGGATTGACTGGGGCGGAACCGGTGCGAACCGCCCCAGTCGCTCCCTTCATTCACCCAAGCGCTCCACCCCATTGGAGAGGTAGCTGCCGAGGGGTGACTTGCCCATAAGGGTTCCGACCTTGCCTTCTACGTCCTCCTGACGGGCAGCGTCCAGCAAGTCCGACCACATTTCCACAGTCTCGCCAGCAGCACCGCGCCCGAGCCACATGAGCGACAGCAGTTCGTCCTTCTGGTCATCGGTCAGGGACCACAACTTGTCCTGGAGCGCCAGAGTGGGTTTGTCGGGTCCGTTTGCCATCCGTTTCAGAAAGTCCTCGCCAATGATTGACCCGGAGGGGTTCTTGGCTGCCTCGGCATCCGCGAAGGTGCGGCGTTCTTCTGCGAGGCGGATAACCTCTTGGATGGTCCCGTAAGTGAGTGCGTTCAAATGCTTGCTCATATACTCCCTTTGACGTAAACCCTCAATAAGCTGAGGTTTAACATAGGTCAATGCCCAGTATAGACGGAAGTCTTCTCCTAATTGGTCACAGCTGCTCCTGCTGGCATCAGGTGGATACCATGGGCGCTTTTCTCTGATGGAAACCTTTCGTGTCTGTTTCGAGCAGTATTACTCGCACCAAAAGGACATTCTGTGTAACACAAAACATACGAACAGCGCCGTCATGTTGGGCGGAATTCCGGGTCCTTTAAGACCCAAAAGGCAAAAACCATAAAGGACAATTTAGGCTGGATGAGAGTAACTACATCACGGTCAGAGATTGTCGGTGATGTCTACCGAACTTCATCCAATAGCGTTCTCTCGGCTTTAAGAATGACCTCCAATCTGCTATAAATAGACATTATATTGAGGTTATGGGTGTTAGCTTTTCCCACATAAATTGGACCGAAGTCACCATCAATCATTGTAGCCATATATCTTACTAACTTGGACTTAAGGTTATTGATAAGCGCCCTATCGCTTGGGCACGAAGACGATTCCAGCAACAGTTGTAAACTATACAGGTGATTTAGGTTGGATGATAATTTGCCATCCAACTCAAACACGGCATCGATGCCAGTATTGTCATCAGTATTGCCGCTTCTCATGACACTTGGTAGAATTTTGGTCGTATCACGGTAAAGGTCATCGGTTTGTTCTTGTAATGTGATAATTTTTGCTGACAAAGTGGGCGCCTGGGCAGAAGCTCCATGGCAGATCAGTGAAAGCCCGACCGATACAACAACTGACTTGAGCATGAAACCTCCCAGGACCGGACAAATAACCATACTGGTTTAGTTGGTATTTAAGGGCTTAGCCTCTCAGGGGCATGTGCCTTGCCATCGCGATGGATTCAATCAGGAAGTATATCCCTGGTTGCTTCTGTCGAGTGGCAGTATTCTAGATCAGTCAATCTAAGTGATCCCCCTCGATACGGGCAAGTCAACCCCAGTCGGCTTTCTGTAGGGTCATTGGAGCGACAAGGCATACTTGAACACCTGATCAAAATGGTGAAGCTATTTGGGAGGCTGGCACATGATCGTTGGTAGATTCACATTAGCTTGTCTGCTTGCCCTATCATTCGCCACGGCAGGGGCGCAGACTGTTCGCGATGGGAACTGGTGGCGAACCCTGGATGTTGGTCAAAAAACCGGATATATTGCTGGATTCTGGGATGGACGCGAAGAAGAAGCAGAAGTATGGGGCTTATTGGTGCTTGCTTCAAACAAAAATAACCTTAGCGATGACGTTCTTAAGTGGGTTATAAAACTCGACGATGTGGCGAGGAAGGCAAGATCAAGGGCGCCTTATGTAACATCTGGTCAGTTGTCAGATGGAGTAACCAAGGTGTATTCCGATTATCGAAATAGGACCATCACCATTCGGTTTGCCATCCGGGCTGCAATGAAAGAAATCACTGGTGGCACACAAACGGAGGTTGAAGACCTACTTATAGATGCCAGAAAGCGGTCCGCCGAATAAAAACCGTATATACCAAATTCACTTGATTACCTCCAGTTCATCCTCAAGGACGACCAGGACTGAACCATTAGCTGTCTTGACTAGGCACTTCCTCTCAGGGTGTTCCAGTGGATCACCCGTGCTAACCTCACAAAAGACATGCGCCTGAACTGACCCCTGGATGAAATCATCCATCTTGCTTCTAACCTTGACTCCGATTGGTATCATTTTTATCTCCGTAGGCGAACGGTTGTTCGCTATACGATCAATGCTAGGCAAAATTAGCCCACATGTCAAGCCCCCCCCCCCAGATGTCCCCTGCCAGTGGGCGATCACACTGTCCTGGTGATCATGGCGGACGTGCTGAGTGCCCCAAGGGGGCGTTCAAGTGACTCAGGCAGGGCGGAACCCCACCCGAGTCCCTTGAAGCCTGTAGCCTTCCTAGACGACTGCGGCAGGGGTGTTTGGCGGGTCAACGGAAAGTCCCAGGTGCCTCCCAAGCCCCTCCTGCGCGTCCCTGCGGGCATCCAATGTCTGCTCGATGTATCCCCACAGGGTTTTGAAGTCTTTATGACCCATCATCGTTTGCAGTTCGCTGAGAGGGGTCCCAGCGGCTGCATGGAGGCTGGCGAAGGATGCCCGTAGACGATGGGGCGTGAGGTTGCCCATCCCAAGTTCTTTGGCGGCTGCCATAAGCGGCTTGCGTAGGAACCCAGGGCAATGCGGTTTGCCGTCCCTGGTGGGGAAAATCCACTCGCTGAGGGTTCCCTTGGGCATGGTCTTGATGGAATTCCACAGCCAGGACGGTATGGGCAGAACACGGGCTTCCTTCCCTTTGGCGCGTCCCACTGTGTAGGTGCGTTGTTCAAGGTCCAGCCACTCCCACCGCATCCCGGCAACTTCGCTGGAACGGCATCCCAGCCCCAGCATGACCCGGACCATCACCCGGACCTGGGGGTTCAGGGTTGAGTGGTCGATGGCAGCCAGGAACTCAGATACCCGGCTGGCGGGGACGGTGGGACGTGGCTTCCTCTGGATTCTCAAGAGGTCCACCTTGAAGGCTTTCCTCAGCCGTCCACGCTTCACTGCGAAATTCAGGAGTGTGCGCAATGTCACCAGGACGTTATTGGTGAAGACGTGGGAGCGTCCAGCCGCCAGGAGGGCATTGCGGAGTTGATCCACCTGGGCAGCGTCAACCTTGTCAATGAGCGTCTTCCCCAGGCGGGGTTCCACCCAGATTCGCCAGTGAGCCGAGAGGGAGGCAAGGTATAGAGGACTGACAGACGGCGCCTTGGACGCCAGGAACTCTTGATGGACTTCCTCAAGGGTCAAGGTCTTCCGGGTGTCCTTGAGGGCGAGTTTGCCCCGGGCGATGTCCAGACGTAGCTGGTTGACGAACAGGGTCGCGGTCTTGAGGTCTGGGGTCCTGGTGGAACCCTGGTAACGCATTCCGTCCACCAGGACGTCATAGTGCCAGATCGACCCTCCACGCTTGACCAGTCCAGGGGTTTTGCTTCGTGCCATTGCGTCCTCCGAGTGGAGGCGCTTCAAGGGGTGCGAGGGACCGATTCCCTACAAATTCCCTACATGGCGGTTCTGGGCAGGTTCAGGGATCGAATCGCTGGTGACCAAGTGAAGTATTCAGAGTGGTTGCTGGTCCCAACTGGGATAGCTCAGTTGGTAGAGCAATGGACTGAAAATCCATGTGTCGGCGGTTCAACTCCGTCTCCGGGCACCAATAAAACCAAGCATTTAGCCCCGATCCTCAATCGGGGCTTTTTTTGTATTGCTCTAGGGTTGCTCTACGAAAGTGGGCTGGGCTGAGTTCTCCAGTCCGTTTTTCAGATGGCATGGAGCCGAGGCCAGCAACGCCCAATTTCCCCCGGTGCGGTGATCCTCTTTGAGGGGCGGAAGCTCTCAGTCTTGGCGCATGGCTCCACCTGGAGGTGAACATCGGGGGCCTTCGGCTTGCTTCCAGGCCTCTCCCCGGCCCGTCCCGGACGGTGGCGGGCTGGTGGGGGCGCCCGACTTCCGCCGGGTCCAGGGAGTGTGACTCTGTGGCCGGACTCGATCAGTTCGAGACCCCCGCCTGTGCCTGACGGGCGGCAACCACCACGGGCCCGACCCCGGTCCCACATCCAATGGAGCCACCATGCCCCACACCCCCCAGTCCCTCCCTTACGAGAAGCCCTACGGGCACATGTTTTGGTTTGCCCTACCACCTCCGGATGGCCGAAAACCTACGCGATGGCCACAAGTGGCTGTATGAACAGGGGTTCGACCATTTTTCCGAAAACCTACCAGAAGAAAAGGTCGAACATGTCCTACAGATCCTAGGCATCTACGGGGACATGCAGGATAGCTACGACCAGCTTGAGGATAAAACCGGGATCAAGAAGGACGACCTCAAGTTCCGTGGCTTCGACGGCAACAACGAATGCGAACTCATGCACTTCGCAGATGCCCTCCGGAAATCGGATCGCTTCGAGGCCACAATCGGCAAACGGGCAAAGAATTCCCATATGCCGACAACCGAGACCTATAAGCGCATGATCCAGCGGTGGAAGGAGCTTGGCGAACCTCACTACCCCTACACCCGCGAGATGATCATCGCCATCCTGGCGGAGTGGGTCCACCCCAGTAGACGGTAGGCATCCCGGTCAGGCGGCTCCCTGCCGTGACCATGGGTGCGGCATCTAGGTGTAGGGGCGCGGGCTTGCTCTTATTCAGCCCAGACCAACTTCATCTTCAAGTCGTTGCAATGGGCGAAGTTGAGCATGTGGTCATGCTGAAGCCGTCCGACCACGATCCCTGGGTGGATTCCGATGAGTTCTGCAAATTCGAGGATGGCCAGCTTGGAAAACGTCCGGTGGGAGGACGCGAAGGCCCTATAGAGATCGCCGGGGAGAAGGAGTTCCCCGGCGAAGTCATTGGCCTCATCTTCCTTCTCGTCCCGAAGACCATCCTCCTCCAGGAACACCAGTTTCTTCCCGTGCTTGAGGATGTGGGCGGCCTCATGGAAGAAGGGGAACCAGAGCTGGTCAGCGGTCTTGTAGCGAAGGCTGAGTTGGATCAGAGCCTTGGTGGGGTTCAGCCACTTGGTCACTCCCGATACCCCCAGGCCCGGCAGCTCTTTCACGAAGACGACGGCGACGCCGCAGGCAGCGCACATCTCCACCACCCTGCGCTGGAAGACGTCCGGGGTCGTGACGGTGAGATCCCTGATCTCCTGGAGAGCCTGCCGGAATAACTTGGCGTTGTAGGGCTGGCACCGGACCTGGTGTGCCTTGAGTTCACCCATGCGCAGCCATGTGGCCACCAAGATGGGCTTGGCTGTGGCGGACTTCCGATAGGCCGCCCCTTCATAGACGGCCTGCCAGGGCTCAGGCCCGGCAACACCGAAGAACGTCCAGACGGCCTTCAGGGAGTCCAGTTCGCCGAGGCAATCTGGAATAAACCCCTGTTGAATCAACTCCTTCAGTGGGACTTTCTTCAGCCAGCTCTGCTCGCTCTTAAGCTTTTTGGCCTCCTCCTTCTGGGCCAGGAAGGCACGATACTTCTGCTCCCGCTCCATCCAGAAGCGGGCAGGGGTATTGAAAACTCGTTCAAGCTGAAGGGCCGTCTCGATGGTGATGGCGTTCTTGCCCTTGATGATCTCATTGATCGTCTTGGTCGGTCGCCCCATTCGTTCTGCCAGTTGAACCTGACTCATCCCCCACTCTTCGAGGAGATCGGTCAAGGTTGCCCCTGGAGGTGTGACGGAGGCTGGCCGGTATTCGGTCTGGATTTGGCTAACCATGGTAGTCCACCCCTATTTCCAAGATGCGGATGACGCGCACCTGAGTCCATTCAAGCCCCCCGTCCTCGCGAGTGGGGACTGGGTCATCGGCGGGTTCAAAGATAAGCCGGTAGGGTTGGTCGAGGTCCAGCGCCAGGTGCCCCTTCCGGTCCCCAACAAGTTCATGGCAATGACCAGGGACGTGGCGCATGTCCGAGAGGGCGATTGCAGCATCGAGGTCATCTAGGCGTTTTTTGAGGGCTTTCGCCCTTCTTCCTCCGAAGGCTTTCTTCATGGACTTTTCATCCAAGCAAGCTTTTCGGTCATGCTCCCTGTAGAAAAGGAGAATCACGAAGCGGCCTCCAACAAAAGATTAACACGAAGGGTTAAGGAAACTGAATCAAGATTCGCACTTTTTGAGAGCGGCGTCCACCCCGGATGGCGTTTTTCTGGGCGGGATCAGGCCGGTTTTCACCAAGGGCTAGTATTGTTAGGCTTGTCTTTGATGGCTGGAGCAATTTGGGCCTTCCAGGTGGAAGGAACTCGGTGCCGCCGCCCGGTGCAACCCCTAGGACAACACCTTCGGGACAACCTTCCGGAGTTCGCCGAGGTCAAGGTGGTCCAGATACCGTTGGGTCGTGCTCACCTGGGCGTGGCCCAGAAGCTTGCTCACGGCGATGAGGTTCCCACCCTGCCGAAGGGCGGCGGTCGCATAGGTGTGGCGCAGGGCGTGGGGCGACACCTTCTTCGCAAGGATGCCGCAGGCAGCAGTGAGGGTGGCAATGAGGAGGCCCAAGCCCCGGGTCGATAGCCGCCCAGGCTGACGCTTCCTTGGGAGTCGAACGTTGGGCGTGGGGCGCCCTGCTTCCAGCGGTCACACCCCGGGGGTTGGATCCGGCAACCATGGGGCGGCGTGCCGCCTGGAATCCCAATGGGTCGTGCCCCCAGACCGAGACAGGACCGCCCCAGGCCAGGGGAGCCTTCGGGGTAGTCAAAATTTTAAAAAAAATTAATTGACCATTCTTTTTAAGGGACTTACATTGTCGCTGAACAATCAAAATACGCCGTATTCAAAGAGAACTTATGGAAATCAACAAAAAATTGTTGATCCAGGCAAGAGCCTCCAATTCATTAATGGTTGGAGCCAAGTCTCTGCAAACGTTCGCTCTGATGCTCGACCGGGCGGCCAACTGGGGTTCGCCCCGCCACCCGGCCGTGCCTGAGCTACCTCCCCAGCCCTTTGTCCTTTTTGAGGGGGCTGCCGCCATGAGCCTGAATTGGCCGGGGTCCCTGGACTCCGGCCAAGCCGTCCGGAGGCTCCCGACTCCGGCGGATCCCGGGGGCTCAAGGCCGGCTGCCGATTTTGACGCCCCTGCAGCTTGCTGCAGGCAGTGAACGGACTTGGTGATGCCAGTCAACTTCCTCCCAAGCCCACCCCAACCACCATCCTTTAAGGAGAGACCATGAGATTCACCTTACTAACCGTCGCCGGCGTATGCGGCGCCCTCCTGCTGGGGGGCCTCGGGTGCGGGGGCCACAACAGCAACTCAGTGACCAACCCGAATACCAGCACGTTCACGCCCACCGGCACCGTGAACGGGGTGCTGGTGGATTCGGTCACCGCCCAGCCGATCGCCGGGGCGACCATCGCGATCATGACCCAGACCACCGTCACCGGACCCCAGGGGCAGTTCACCCTCACCAACGTGCCGGCCAACGGCACCGCGGTTGGAATCCTCACCGGCGATCCAGGGGGAGGGACATCCTACCCCGTGGTGATCGACCTGACCAAGTACAACGCGGGTTTGGCTGCCGGGGCGGTCAAATATCCGAACTATGTCTATGCCGCGGTTGATGTCACCTACAGCAGCCTCGGGGATGCCCAGCCAGGCTCGAGCACCAACCACGCCACCCCGGTGGACGGCTTCGTGGCGAACATGGTCCCCACGGTCGGAAAACTGGACGCCAACATCCAGATCCTGGTCGTGGACGGCCACACCCTCGCTCCGGCCGTGGGCGCCACAGTCACCCTGCTGTCCGCCACCAACGGCCTGAATCTCAATACCACCATCAACAGTTCTGTTGGCGTGGTGCCCAACCAGATCATGTCCGGCCCCACTGACGCCACGGGCAAGGTGACCTTCAGCAACATGCAGGCCAATGAAAGCTTCACCGCCAACGCCACCAGCGCTGACAATAACTACACCGGAACCATGGACGTTGTGACCATGGGGGACAACACGACCAAAACCTATGTGACGGCGGCCAAGCTCCCGGCCAATCCAGAGGGGACCTGCCTGCAATTGTTCGCGCTGTCCCAGCAATCGCCGTTCATCCTCTCGGTGACTCCGGCCAGCCTGTCCGATATCGCGCCCGGCGCCACGGCCGTGACCTACACCTTCAGCGAGCCCATCGCCAAGACCGCCTATTCCCTGGCCACCGCCCCCTCCACGTCGGTGGCGGGTGGTCTCTGGGGAGATGTTTCCGTGACCTACAATGGTCCCAAGGCCAGCAATATGGGCTACAGCCTCAGCTGGAGCACGGACATGACCAAGCTGTCCGTGAACTTCCCCACCGTTGCGGCCAGCCGCTACACCGTCGACATCAGCACCGCTCTGCTTAGTCTCCAGGACGCCTTCAACAATTTCGGCGTGGATGATCTCAACCTGGCCGTGGTCGCCTTCACCACCAACGGCGGCTTGACCCCGCAGGCCGCAACCATCGTCCAGGACACCAACCCCGCCACCTTCACCAACATCACCTGGCTGCGCACCACCAACACCTACCAGTATGTGGTGCAGGTGCAGCGCTCCCTGAATGGGCTGGTGGACGACACGGGCTGGGCCGCCACTTCCTCCACCGTCATCGATGTCAGGACGATCGATGACACCAACGGCAACCTGATCTTTGTCCCCGGGTGGGCCTCCGGTCAGCTGGCATACAGCTATGAAGTAACGGTCTATTCCCTTGCCATGGCGACCGACCCGGGAAATTACCTGATCACGGGCGTGCCCTCCAATACGGTGCCCCTGGCCAATCTGGTTCCCGCCAGCATCTTCGGGGTCGGTTCCGTCGTGGTACCCGACGGCAACGGCGTTCTGCCCACCGACTTTGGCACTTTGCCCACAGGCACCACCTCTGACGGTTTTGGGGCCGCCGCAGGTGACGTCGTCACCTACCAGGTCCAGGCCCAGTTTACCGGGGTCGGCAACGGAGGCTTGATCCCAGCGCACACGCAAACGGCCGTGATGTTCCGCGAAGCGGTTGAGAATATGGCCAACTGGACCGTCTCCAAGGCGGTGGCCGCGAATCCTGGCGGGGCATGGCTCGACGGAGTCGTCCCAGCCGACGACGTCCTTCCCGTGATCACCAACGTGACCTTCGACGAACTGAACCAGATCGCGACCGTGACGTTCACCACCACCCAGATTGCGGCTGGGGCCACCTGGGATCCCGAGCATGTGGTGTTCGGCACAACCGCCGTGGACGTTACCGGTCTGGCCCTGGCCAATCCGGGTGCCCACTTCGACTTCACTCTAGGCGGTCTCACCTTCTGATCACCCGGCAGGGGCCGGCTCCGGCCCCTGTCACCTCTCTGAAAGGAATCCGGGCCCATGGCATCGCTTCTCCCAGCGGTCTATGGGCCCCGGTTCTGAATTCCCCGTCATCGCCGCAACCGGGAAACGTAACCGCCTTCCCTGTTAAGTCCTGGTCCAGCCGGCTGTTCCACCCTGACCCCCGACCATCCCAGCTTGTGCCGCATCGTTCCGGATCCGCTCCGGACATTCCCAGGAAAACCGTATTCCCATTTCCATTCACCCAGAAAAAGCCCAAGGGAGGACCCCCCATGATGAAACAAGCTTTCTATGTACCATTATTGCTTGGATTGATGGGGTTATGGGCCCAACTGGGCTGCGGCGGCGGTGGGGCGACCGCCTCCAGCTCGACCACCACGGCCAACGGCACGATCCTGCTGGTGAACACGAGCCCCGGCGCCGGGGCGGTCGGCGTGCCGGTCACCACGCCCATCTCGGTCACCTTCCTGAACGCTATGCGCTTTTCCACCGTGTCCGTGGGGTCCTTCCTGGTGGTGGATCCGGCCGGGAACCAGGTCCCGGGGACCTTCGACTATTCGGTGCCCCTGACCGCCACCTTCCAGCCGACCGACCCGCTGAACTACAACACGGTCTATACCGTCACCCTCACCAAGGATGTGACCAGCGTGAGCGGGCGGCACGTCAAGTACGGCCAGTATCAGTTCCGCTTCAGGACCCCGGAGCCGCCGACGCCCCCAGCCGTGGTCGAGACGTCCGGCTACCAGATCACCAGCAGCGGAGCCGTGGGCCAACCGGCGTTGGCTTTCCAGGGCATCTCCGGAGCGGGGACCGCGGCCGTACCGGCGTTCGATTACCAGGACATCTCCGGCACCGGGACCGCCTTGGCCTTCGACAACTCGGATGACGCCTCTACGGAACTGGCCGCGCCGTTCCCGATCTATTTCTACGGCAGCCTCGTCACCTCGCTGAACGTATCCACCAACGGCTATGTCACCCCCTGGGTGAGTGACAGTGATAATGAAAATTACCCCTTTCCATCCACCAACCCAGCCATGATCGCCCCGTACTTCACCGACCTTGTGCTCGGGAGCTTCAATTCGGATATCCAGGTCGCAGGGGGCGCGGCCCCGCCGTCCGCGGTCCTGTATCAGGTCACCGGATCGGCTCCGAACCGGGCCCTGATCATCCAGTGGCACAACATCAGCCATTATCCCGACGACGATGTCACTGATTCGGGCATCGGG
>Ga0302320_10020228_pt1 | contig 13300 bp, 12 predicted proteins | sample Bog_T0_3_FD_202130 | JGI IMG/M metagenome (GOLD analysis project Ga0302320, IMG submission 202130) | Peat permafrost microbial communities from Stordalen Mire near Abisko, Sweden - Bog_T0_3 | ecosystem: Environmental > Terrestrial > Soil > Wetlands > Peat | place: Sweden: Abisko, Stordalen Mire...
TTCCTCATGTTAGTATCGAGAGCAAAACGCAATGTTCGCTCACGCCAACCCTCTCGACATTTTTTTTCAGATTATCGTGCTGCTGTTTGCTATCTGCGTGCACGAGTCGGCGCACGCCTGGATGGCCGCCCGGCTGGGCGATCCTACGGCCAAGATGCTGGGCCGGGTTTCGCTTAACCCGCTGGTGCACATCGACCCCTTCGGCACCATCATTATGCCGCTGATCTTGATTGTCCTGGGCTATCCGCCTTTCGGTTGGGCCAAGCCCACGCCAGTGGACACGCGCAACTTTAAGAATCTAGTTCGCGACGACATTCTGACCGCCGTGGCCGGGCCGGCCAGCAATTTCCTGACCGCGTTTCTCTCCATCATCGCGCTCGCCATCATCTGGCACGGTTCTAATGCCGGCATTGGAGCAAACTTTCATCACGCTGACATAGCCAGCCCGCTGGCGAACCTGTTTTATCTGGCGATGTGGATCAATGTCGTACTGGCAGTCTTCAACCTGATTCCGTTGCCGCCGCTGGATGGCAGCCACGTCATCCGCCATTTTCTTTCCTACAACGCACTGCGCGTATATGACCGCATCGGCTACGCCGGACTTATCGTGGTCATGTTTATTCTCCCGATGCTCGGTCTCCCGATTGTCGGTATCCTGATTGCACCCTTCATGGCTTTCTTTGAAGCGCTGCTGAACCTGTTCTTGAGATTCTGATGCCTGAGACGAATCGAATAACCAAGGGCCGTATCCTGAGCGGCATGAGGCCGACCGGCAAGCTGCACCTGGGCAACTATGTGGGCGCGCTGCGCAATTGGGTGGGCCTGCAGGACAACTACGAATGTTTTTTCTTCATTGCCGACTGGCACGCACTGACCACCGACTATGCCGACACGCGCAGCGTCAAGCAGAACTCGCTGGAAGTCATGCTCGACTACCTGGCAGCGGGCCTCGATCCTGAGCGCAGCACGCTGTTCATCCAGTCACACGTGCCGCAACATGCCGAGCTGCATCTGCTGTTCAGCATGATCACGCCGCTGAGCTGGCTAGAGCGCGTACCGAGCTACAAGGAGCAGCGGGAAAATCTGAAAGATAAGGACCTCGGCACCTATGGGTTTCTGGGATATCCGCTGCTGCAGTCGGCGGATATTTTGATCTACAGCCCCTTGCCCGGAGCGGCTTCTTCCGAACGCAAATTGTTTGTCCCCGTGGGCGAGGATCAGGTGCCCCACGTGGAGCTTACGCGTGAAGTGGCGCGGCGGTTTAACCAGTTTTATCCGCGCACTCGTCGTATCGGATGGCGGTCGAGCACCGCCGAAGACTTTGCCAGCGGAGTCCCGGAAGAAATTGCGAACTTTGCTAATCCCAAGCGGGGGCGGTTCGAGACATCACAATTTTCTGTGGACGACTTGCGGGCACGCCAAAGCTCGGACAACGTCGTTTTTTCTGAGCCGCAGCCACTGCTGACGCCAGCGGCAAAGCTGCCGGGCACCGATGGCCGCAAGATGTCGAAGTCGTATGGCAACACCATCCTGCTGAGCGAGCCTGAGCCTTCTCTGCGGCAGAAGCTCAAAACCATGGTGACCGACCCGGCGCGGGTGCGGCGAACCGATCCGGGCGAACCTGATAAGTGTCCGGTCGGCGACTTGCACAAAATCTTCAGCTCATCGGAGACCATGGCGAAGGTGTATGAAGGCTGCCGCACCGCAGGCATCGGATGCATCGAGTGCAAAGGTTGGGCGGCGGACAGCTTATGGCAGGTGCTGGCTCCCATTCAAGAGCGGCGGCAGAAGTACGAAGCCGATCCCAATCTGGCCTGGGATATTCTGGAAGAAGGATCGAAGAAGGCGCGCGCGGTGGCTGAGGCAACGATGGTGGAAGCTCGGGCCGCAGCCAATTTGTCGCATGAGTACGAAGAGCGCGGGGGATAGCGGTTAGAAAATCTCGTGAATCGCTTTGTATCAGGGCACGTCTTCAGACGTGCCGAAAACGGAGCAATAATGACTTGGGCGATAGCCCTGAGAAATCTGGTTGTGCAGGGGCCAAGCCCGGATGTTTATTGTGCTTCCTTCGGCACGACTAAAGTCGTGCCCTGATACAGATCAAACGAATCGATGACCGACGAACGACAACTCGCTTCCATTTCGAACGGCTCCCCTCAACTGGCGCCGCGCGCGATGCCGCGCAAGAACTCTGACGACTCTGCGTTCTCGGTCATGGTCGGCCAGGTATACGATGGTCCACTCGATCTGCTGCTCGATCTGATTCGCAAGCAGGACATCGACATCTACGACATCCCGATCGCCAAGATCACGCAACAATACCTTACGTATGTCGAGACCATCAAACAGTTCGACGTGGACGTTGCGGCGGAGTTCATTTACACCGCGTCGCTGCTCATCCACATCAAGTCGAAAATGCTATTGCCGCGCGATCCCGCCGGTCCGGGCGCTGAAGAGGACCCGCGGCTGGAGCTGGTCAATCGACTGCTGGAACACGAACGCTTCAAGACGGCGGCGCAGATGCTGCTGCAGAAGCAGCAGATTGAAGAAGCGGTGTGGTCAAATCCGGCGTTGAAAGAGTTTCAGAATGCCGAAGGCGCCGAGCCGGAGATGGCCGCCGACGTGGTGGACCTGGTCAAGACCTTTCAGCAGATCCTGGATCGCGCCCGCAAGCGTCCGACGTTCGACGTGGATGATGACAGTGTCACAGTTTCGCAAATGATTGACTATGTGCGGCGGAGGCTCTCGCTGGAAGACCGGCCGGTCCGGCTGAAGCGGTTGTTGCGTAGCATGCACTCGCGTTCGGCGCTGGTGTGCGCCTTTTTGGCGATCCTGGAGTTGATTCGGCTGCAAGCGGTGCTGGCGCGCCAGGACAATGTCTTCGGCGAGATCGTGCTGAAGAAGTACACCAACTTCGATGCGCTGATGGCGGAAAATCCTCCGGTGAAGGATGATTGGCGGTGAAGGGCAGCTGTCAGCTATCAGCTCTCAGCCGTCAGTCTTGGTTTATTGCAATTCAGCGCGCAGATGTCGCGCATATCCAATGCGGGGTAAGATTTGGCTGACGGCTGATAGCTGAAAGCCGACAGCTGCGATCCATGAGCCTGAAAGCCAAAGTCGAAGCAATCATCTACGCGACCGAAGAGCCGGTCACGCTGAACGAACTGGCCCTTCTGTTGAAGGACGCCGTGCTGGCCGAGCTGCAAGCCGAAGAAGCGGCGCGCCTCGCCCTGAACGAAACTATCTCGGACGGCGCCGCCATCACGGAAGACGCCGACAGTTCCGACGAGGCGTTCCCCATCGACGACGAACCTCGCGTGCCGACGGAATCCGCGGCTCCTGCGGAAATCTCGATCGAAGCACAGCCTGAGACTCATGATGAGCGGCCTGCAAGCGCCGCTGCCGGCAAAGACCAGAAGCAGGCGCAGGCTAAGGAAGAGCTCAAGACGGTCAAGGCGCGCCTCAGCGCGATGATTGACGAGCTCGTCGCCGACTACGCGTCGGCCGATCGCGGCATGGAGATTCGCCAGATCGCGGGCGGTTATCGCATGGCCACTAAGCCTGAGCATCACGACGCGGTGGTGAACTTCGCCAAGAGCTTGAAGCCGCCGGTACGGCTTTCTCTGCAGGCGCTGGAGACGCTGGCCGTCATCGCCTACAAGCAGCCGGTCACGGTTCCCGAGATCAGCGAGATTCGCGGCGTCGACTCCGCCGGAGTCATCGCTACTCTGCTTGATCGCAAACTGATCACCACCGCGGGCCGCAAGCAGGTCATTGGCCGGCCCATCCTGTATAAGACGACCAAGGAATTCCTGATGCGCTTCGGATTGAACGACGTTGCCGAGCTGCCTAGTGTGGAGGAGTTCGAGAAGCTGGGCGACCCGCAGGCCGAACTGTTCAGCGCGCTGGCGCCGGAGACATCGTCCCCGCCTCCGTCGTCATCCGCTGAGGAAGAGCCGGTAACGGAAGCTGTGCCTGAACCAGGATCGCACCTCATGGGCGAAACCGCTCTGTCTGCCGAAGGGACTCGTGTCACGGAAGCGGAAACAGTTGCGGAAACTGCCGCGGATTCACAATCGGCAGACGGGCCTGCGGGAGACAGCGCTGCTGAGGAGTCGGAACCGGCCACCGAAGCTCTTCCCGATCAGACCCACCATCACCTTGCCGAGGAGAGTACGATGCCTGCCGACGGAACCTATGCGACCGAAGCTGAGCCCGAAGAAACTCCGGAAAAGTCGTAGCTGGTTTCATCTTCAGGCGCCGTAAGTCAGAACCTCATCGCGCAAACCGATAGCTGCCTCGAGGGCAAGCAGGAAACAAACGCCGGGCTCGGTTCCAGAAGCTGTGGAAACTCCGTCATAGACGCGTGTGATCTCAGCATCCTCGGTTCCGCAACTGGCCGCCGGAGTACAATGAGGAGTGGAAGGATCAGGCTGAGTTGTGTTCAGGCGCGACTCCACACGACATCCTCCAGAGCGTGACTGAGTGATTCGACATCAGCGTCGTTTGTCCGACTGCCTGCCTTACCTGATCTCCGACGATCACGCTACCACTCATCTCCAAAATTATTTCGATAAGTCTTTATTCCGCAATACTTTACCTCTAACCCTTTTCGATGGAATACTTTGCAAGAACGGTCCTTTGATTTCAATACTTTGCGCAAGAAAACAGAGGGGGGCAGGTACCCTTGAGTTAGCAGTGTCGGGTGGACGGCGGCTATCAACCGCAGGCTTGGGGCGGCAAGAACAGAAGCTCCCTTACCTATTCAACAGACTGCGGGAAAAGTCTCCAAAGCAGATTCCTCGTGGGCTGAGGCCCACTCGGAATGACAAAATAAAGGGCTTATACGGCGCTCCTAAAGGTGCGTCCCTTCAAAACACCTTAGTATCCGGCCTCTTTTCGCGGCCTTTGAAGCCGGTTCGGGGTGACAAGGGCAAAGCATCTACGACGGCACACCCTTCGGCAGGGTTAGGAACGGCTTTACTCAATCTGGCCAAGAGCGAACGGCCAACAGCGAAGCGCGGATATCTCGGCATCGGATTGGCGGTCTATGCCTGCTGAGCGCTTACAGAAAATCATCGCCGCCGCTGGGATCGCTTCACGCCGCAAGGCCGAAGAGCTGATCACCAGCGGGCTGGTTTCGGTGAATGGCAAGACCGTGACCGAGCTGGGCAGCAAGGCCGATCCCGAGCAGGATCGCATCAAGGTGAACGGCAAGCCGCTCAGCGGTCCCGAGCGCCACGTCTACCTGCTACTGCACAAACCGAAGGGTTACGTGACCACGGTCACTGACCCGGAGGGCCGCCCTACGGTATTAGATTTATTGAGAGGCGTCGCAGCGCGGGTGTATCCGGTTGGGCGACTCGATTACCTGAGCGAAGGTTTGCTGCTGCTGACCAATGACGGCGAGCTGGCGCAGAAGTTGACCCACGCTTCGTCGCATGTGCCCAAGACGTATCTGGTCAAGATCAGTGGCAAGCCAACGGAGCAGCAAATCGATAAGCTGCGCGGCGGCATTCTGCTTCCCGGACAACGATCGCCGTTGAAGACTCCCGTGGGCAAGGAGCCGAAGCCGAGATCGTGGCGGCGCTCGACGGCAGTCAAGACGGCCCCAGTGCGCATCAAACTGTTGCGCGAGGCCGCGAATCCCTGGTACGAGGTGACGCTGTTCGAAGGGCGCAACCGTCAAATCCGCCGCATGTTCGAAGCGATTGAGCATCATGTGGAGAAAATTAAGCGGGTACGTTATGGACCGCTGCAGCTCGATGTCGAGCCGGGCAAGTTCCGGCATCTAACTGCGAAGGAAGTCGCGCAGCTGAAGACTGCGGCAGGCGGGCGGCAGCCAGCGCCGGAACAGAAAACAGATCCCTCCACTCGCCCGCTGCGTCGGGCTCGTCGGGATGACAAATCGACAAGAGGTTGAACGGTGAAGATCGGGAGATAGAATGACAAATTTCAGGAAGCTGGTTCCGGCACATCTCCATGCCCTGGCCAGCTATAAGCCCGGCAAGTCCCTGCGGCAGGCGGAATTGGAGAGCGGCGTGCCTTGCATCAAACTGGCTTCGAATGAGAATCCCTTCGGGCCGTCACCGCTGGCCATTGCGGCCATCAAGGCAGCCAGCTCCGAAGTAAACTTTTACCCCGACAACGGAGTCACCGAACTGACCGCCCGTCTGGCCGAGCTGCACGAGGTTAATCCCAACCAGATTCTGGTGACCGCGGGATCGACGACGTTCCTGGAAATTATTGCGCGCACGCTGCTGGGTCCCGGGCTGAACGCCGTGACCAGCAAGCTGTCGTTCATCGTTTATCCCATCGTGACGCGGGCCACCGGCGCAAACCTGATCGAAGTCCCGACGCTGAATGACGGCTACGATCTGGAGCGCATTCTGGCTGCAGTCGATGACAATACGCGCATTGTGTACTTGGCGAATCCCAATAATCCTACGGGAACGATTTTGGACGCCGATGCCGTCGACCGCTTTCTCGACCGCCTGCCGTCGCACGTGATCACCGTACTGGACGAAGCTTATTGCGATTACGCCAGCTACTTCGCCGCTCAGCGCGGGATCGATTATTCGCACTGGCATGAGTATGTGCGGCAGGAACGTTCCGTGGTCGTGCTGCGGACGTTCTCTAAAGCGCACGGACTCGCTGGCCTGCGGGTTGGTTATGGAATGGGACCTGCGGAGTTGATGAGCTACTTCGCGCGTATGAAGCCGGCGTTCATGGTTTCGTCTTTAGGTGAGGTTGCGGCACTGGCCGCGCTGGCCGATGCCGATCACCTTCGCCGTGCCGTCGAGGCGAATGCTGCGGGCGAGAAGTTTCTCAGCAGAGCGATCGCAAAGATGGGGATTCGCGTGGTGCCCACGTGGACGAACTTCCTCTTCTGCCATGTGGGCGAGGATGTGAGTAACCTGTGCCAGCTCTTGCAGGAGGATGGCATTATCGTTCGTCCGATGAGCGGCCCGTGGGGAGCGCCCGACGCGTTCCGTGTCACCATCGGCACGCGGGAGCATAACGAGCAGTTTGTGGGAGCGCTGCAGCGTGCGAGGGCGCGCATCCCAGAGCTAAAGTAGTACGTTATGCTGCAGCCAGTAATGACTGAAATTGCTGACCTGAACTGCCTCAGATCTTTCCCCACTCAGTTCTCTGCTGACAATTTTTCTTGGCGATTATCGGCTTGACAAAGTATAGATTTCATGGCATCCTATTCTTGTCATGAAGAGCAACAAGAAACAGCCCTCCATCTTTGAAGTTTTCGAGCAGTTCAACACCGAAGAGCGGTGCATCTCCCATTTCGAGCGCATCCGCTGGCCTCACGGCTTGCGCTGCATCCGTTGCGATTCCGAGCGAGTGATGCAGTTTGACTCTCACGGGAAAACCGGCAAGGTGCGTCATCTGTACGAATGTGTTGACTGCCGCTATCAGTACAGCGTGACCACTGGCACCATCTTTCATGACTCGCATCTGCCGCTCACCAAGTGGTTCCTCGCGATCTATATGATCTGCTCCGCAAAGAAGGGCGTCAGCGCCGCGCAGCTCAAGCGCGAACTGAAAACCAGCTACGAGACTGCATGGTATATGGCTCATCGCATCCGCACCGCTATGTCCGAAGATGTTCATTTCTGCGAGAAGTTCTCCGGGATTGTCGAAGCTGACGAAACCTATGTAGGCGGCAAAGGAAAAGGTCCACGCGGCAGAAGCACCGCCAGTAAAGTTCCCGTAATTGCCGTCCGAGAGAGGAACATCAGGCAAAGTCCGTATGCAGGCTGTCGAGAACGTCTCGGCGAGCGTGCTTGCTAGTTTCATTCGTGAGAACGTGACTCCGGGAAGCACCATGCACACTGATGAGTTTTCCTCGTATCTGTGGCTCGATAGCTCCGAGTTCGCGCACCATGCCGTGAACCACTCGGAGCGGTACGTTGATGGCGACGTTCACACCAATGGCTGCGAGAATGTTTGGAGCCTCTTCAAGCGCGGCATCGTGGGCGTGTTCCATAAAGTCTCTGCGAAGTACCTGCCTCTGTACCTTGACGAATTCTCTTTCCGCTTCAACAACCGTGATGAGTTCAATCTGATGGATAAAGTTCTGCAAACGTGCTTCTAACCCAAAGGCTTTCAAACGGTTGAAAGTGATTCCGGGCGTCATAGGTGCCTGACGTAACAGCTTTGCCATGGATTCCGCACTGAAGTAGCGCATCTCGTCACCTTTGTACATCAGTGCTTTCATTGCCTCGTCGGCTTCACGTTTCATCCCGTGCCCGAGAATCCGATACTGATACCAGCAGTAGGCGAGCAGGTCTGCCGCCTGCAATCCAGGTTGTGCTTTTGGTGAGGCAAACCGCATCTCGCCCATGAGCGATACAAGCTCGCGGTCATACAGTGTGCGTTTCATGAGCGCATACAACTTGGCAGCTAGCGGCACCAATTCGTTCTGCTCCGCTACCACGAAGTGAGCTTGCCATCCGGGGCGCTTCACCTTCTGGACTGATTGAATGACGACATCTTGAAAGACGAGATAGTACGGTTTACTAGGGCCGCCAGAGAATCGCCATTTGCCCTCTCGCCACATTCCACCTGTTAGATGTCTGCGCTCATCGTGGCTGAAAGCCCGGAAAGCCCTCACGTCGATCATCGCGCCAACCGGATATATGTTCGCTGTGCTTATCGCATCCAACCGACAACGGAGATAGTCATTCGCCTTTCGATCGTCCCAGTCGGCATAGGGCGAAACGCGCTTTCCCTCCGGTGAGCGGGCGAAAAATCGCTTGGCATGAAATTCAACCTCGCACCCATCCGCCGTCCAAAGCTCGCCCAGCCTCTTCCACTGGCGCTCGCTTGCGTGATATCCGGCAATGACACAGATAGGTGCTCCGTTGTGGATGCCGCTTTCATCAAGGAACACCTGTATCATGACGATGGCATTTTCATCGCCATCGCTTACTTTGTCAAGCCGATAATCACCTTTTTCTTAACAGCCTGCGCGCCTAGTGTATTCTGTATCTGTACAGCACACAGTGAGCACCGCACTTACATTGCGAGTTGATTTGGATTCGCCAGTTCCAGCTTACCGGCAAATCGTAGATGGCTTGCGAATCTTGCTGGTCAGCGGAGAGCTTGCACCCGCTTCGGAACTGCCTTCGGTTCGCCGCATGGCGGTTGACTTGGGAATCCACTTCAACACCGTTGCTGAAGCTTATCGAACTCTGGCTGACGAAGGTTGGATCGAGCTTCGTCACGGACGCGGCGCGACGGTCGCCAAGCGCGAAGCTCCGGCTGTAAATGCAGCGCGACAAGCGGAATTCCGCCATCGTCTGCGGGCCCTGATCGCCGAGATGCAATCTCAGGGAGCATCTGCCGCGAAGCTGCGAGTTGAGCTTCGCACGTTGGCAGATGAGTTGGAAACATGAAAGCTCAAGCCGTGATGTTCGCTTTTCCGTTGGTCTTCGTGGCCGCGTTCTTCCAGTTCATGCCGCTGCTGACGCGTCGTGGCATCTTCTTCAGCGCGACCGTCGATCCTGCGTTTCCGCAGAGCGGCGATGGCCGACGACTGCTTCGCTCTTTCCGCTGGCAGGTTGCGTTGTGGAGTCTGTTGGCGATTGCGCTGACGGTTTGGCTCGCGCCCGGAAATCGCGCGGCCAGCGCGGCAACGCTCTACGGACTGACCCTCGCAGCCGGCTTCAGCTATTGGCTCAAGTTCCGCGAGGTGCACGCGCACTTCGGCGTCAAGCCGACAGAGATCCGACAGGCCATCTTGTCGCCTGAGCCTGCGACAGAAAGCTTCAACCTTTGGTTGATGCTGCCGCCGTTCCTGGCGCTCGCGATGACTGCGCTGTTCTTGCACGCGCATTGGGACCAACTGCCGCAGCAATTCCCCATTCATTGGGGCGCTGACGGACAACCGAATCGTTGGGCCAATCGCGATTGGCAGGGAGTTTACGGCACGCTGCTTTGGGGAGCTGGACTGAATGTCTTCTTGTTAGGCTTTGCCTGGTTTGTGTCGCGGCAATCCCGCAATACCACGATGCGCTACGTCACCGTCCGCGGTTCGCAATTCCTGCTCTATCCCATGACTTTGTTGTTCGTGGCTATTCCTCTATCGCCCCTGTTTAGCGTGCCTATCTGGCTGGTTCCCGCCATCATGATGTTGAGCATTGCTGGTGTGATGTACTGGTCGTATCGCAAGCTCACCGTGTCGACAGCGACGGATGAAGTGCCCGATCCGCAAAGCGACTCGCATTGGAAGGCCGGTATTTTCTACTACAACCCGAATGACCCGTCGATCTTCGTCGCCAAACGTGTTGGCATCGGTTACACCATGAACTTCGCCAACTTGTGGTCGTGGATCGCACTGGGATTCACCGCCTTGGCGATTGTTGCGTCCCTGTACTTCAGCCATCCGAAGCCGTGATAGGCGCGCACTACACTTAGCCGCAACTGAAGCCCACGAAGGCGTGCATCACAACTGAGCAGGGCTTCGCATCGGTTCGGTTTGTGCCGCTGGACCCAGCATCGGCAAGCGTGCGGCTCCGTACAGTCCAGCGTCGCTTCCCATCAGTGCAATGGTCACCACGGTGTGTTTCTTGCCTTGCTCGACGTGATCGGGAGCGGTGACCGAGTAGATGAACGAACGCACTTTCAGCTCCTGAAACATGGTTGGCGCAAACGCGTCCCAAGCGCTCGCAACTCCACCGCCGATGACGTACATCGGAAGATTCAGCGCGTTCACCATTCCACCGATTCCGATGGCCAGCGCTCGGCCAACTCTCTGATAAATGCGCTGCGCCGACACGTGCCCTTGGATCGCCAGTTGGTAGAGGCCGCGCGAGCTGAACTCGACATCCCCTCGCGCCGCGTCGGCTAGGTCCGGAGCGTTGCCGCTGTCAATCGCCTCATGTGCCATGCGCACGATGGCCGTCGCCGACGCATACTGCTCCAGGCAGCCGCGACTGCCGCAGCCGCAAGGATGTCCTTCTGCCTCGACGTTGCAGTGACCTAACTCCGCGGCCATGCCGTTCATGCCATGCCACAAGCGGCCGTTCATCACGATTCCGCCACCCACTCCTGTGCCGAGCGTATACATCGCCATGTGATCGGTGTGGCGGCCCGCGCCCAGCCACTTCTCGCCCATCGCCGCCGAGTTGGCATCGTTCTCCAAAATGACCTTTGTTCCCAGCTTGCGCTCGATCTCTTCGCGCACGGGAAAGTTCTCCCAGTCGGGAAGATTCGGCGATCGCATCACCATTCCCGTGTCCATGTCGGTGAACCCAGGAACGCCGATGCCGATACCCGCAAGATCGCCCGACCCGCGATGCTTGACCATGAGCGATTGAATGGCGTCGCACATTTCGCGGATGACGAAGTCGCGTCCGCGCTGCACTTCGGTTCCCGTGGTCAGCTTCTCCAGCAGCTTGCCATCGCTGTCAACCGCGGCAATGCGCAGATTGGTCCCACCAAGATCCACTGCAATCGAATAAACGCTCATTGAATCACCTGATGCATATTTTGATTGTCATCCCGACCGGAGCGAAGCGGAGCGGAGGGACCTGCTGTTCTTTGCATTGGCCGATGACCTCGCACTGCAACAACATTGCTTCACTTCTGACACTTCGCACAGTAATGACTGCTGCGCCCTGCGATGATAACCCGCTTAATGGGCCTTCCGCATACTAAGCACGGTTTGTTTTCTCTACCGTAAACGCGATGTTGCAATTGGAAGAATCCTTCACGGCCTTCGGCGTCCACATAGTCGCTGACCGACGATCCGCCGAGCTTGATCGCCTCCCGCAGCACTTCCTGCAAGGCAACATGTAACTTCCCCAACTCCGCGCGAGTAAGTGAAGCAGCCTGTCTGCGCGGCCGAATGCCGGCGCGAAATAGCGACTCGTCGGCGTAGATATTGCCCACGCCGCTGAGCAGCTTCTGATTCAACAAAGCACTCTTGATCGGAGTCTTGCGGTGACGGAATAGGTTAACAAACTGCTCGATCTTCGATTCCAGTGGCTCGACACCGGGAGCGGCAAATCCAGCACCGTCGCCCTGCGATTCAATCCTCACCACGGCCAGCCGCCCAAATCGCCGCGGATCGACGAAGCGCAGCTCGCGTCCCGAAGCCAGCTTGAGCACAGCGTGCGTGTGCTTCTCCGTTTCAACTTCAGGCGAGGCGATCAGCAACCGTCCAGTCATGCCGAGATGCACAATCCACTGACCGCGCGGCGGCGCAGTGCCCCAGGTTCGCGTCATCTTTCCCGACGCTAACCTGGGTGGACGCTTTCCTCCCTGGCGTTGGAGTTCTAGATCGAACACGATATGCTTGCCAACCCGCCTCACGTGTACGATGCGCGAGCGCTCCAGCACGGCAACAATCTCCGCCGCGGAAGACTTGAGCGGCTGAGGCTTCTCGCCCAGCCACACGGATTCAATGATGTCGCCTGCGATGCGCTTATCGAGTCCGCGCGCGATGGTTTCGACTTCAGGAAGTTCGGGCATTCGTTCTAGTTTACGGCATGAATTTGTTCTCTTATATCGAACCAGCCGCGCCAGCGGCGGCTATGAAGTTAGCCCGGGGCGTGAGCCCCGGGTGTAATAGTAAAGATTCGCCCGAGCCGCGGAGCGGCGACACCTTATCATCGCAGCGACTGGAGTGGGAGTAAACAGGTCTTCTTGCAAATTCATAAGCCCTAGCTCCGTTGTCGAACTGACCCGCGGCAGGCTGCTGTCACCACCCTTCTACATTGCGCCCCTCGCACCTCACCCTGTAAAATCTAGGGTACACAGCCCGTCTCATAACCATTTCCCAGAACTCAGGCTTTGTTTCACCAACGACAGACGAGTTGTGTGCGAATCTGCGTGATCTGCAGGATTGATCAGTGCGTATTTAGCGTGAGGGGTTCTGTCCGGGTAGAGCAAGCCTTCAGGCTTGCGCCCTACCGCGGTACGAGAAGTCGTTTCATCCGCTGAGGTCGCTGACCTCAGCGGATGAAACAAGAGATCTGCGGGCTCTGACGCCGGCCTAAAGGCCTGCTCTACCCGCCGTTTCGAAGCGGAAGGGCGGCACGCAACAATCTCGCGAATCGCGATTGGAGTGGCAATTTGAAAACTGCTAAGACGGCAGTCGTAGTCGGAGCGCAGTGGGGCGACGAAGGCAAAGGCAAAATCGTTGACGTTCTGTCCGAGCGCTTCAAGGTTGTGGCGCGTTATTCCGGCGGTCATAATGCGGGACACACGGTCACCATCCACGGCAAGAAGTTTATCTTGCAACTCATCCCTTGCGGTGTGTTGCGGGAGGGTTGCCGCG
>Ga0302320_10020230_pt1 | contig 13299 bp, 7 predicted proteins | sample Bog_T0_3_FD_202130 | JGI IMG/M metagenome (GOLD analysis project Ga0302320, IMG submission 202130) | Peat permafrost microbial communities from Stordalen Mire near Abisko, Sweden - Bog_T0_3 | ecosystem: Environmental > Terrestrial > Soil > Wetlands > Peat | place: Sweden: Abisko, Stordalen Mire...
ACGACTCGCCGAAACACTCGCCGCTCTTCACTATCTGGCCTTCGCCATCCTTATGCTCGGTAATCTCGCACGATCGCTTGCCCAAAGTTAATAACAGGCTCTAGAGCGAGCAACCCGGAAAGCGGGCCGGTATCCGCAATGCCTGCGTCGTACAAAAAGCCTGGGTACACCTGCGTGCCATAAGAGTTCTTCGGCCCCGCAAAAGCCTTCTTGATCGCCGCAATCTTCTCCGGCGCAATGCAGCCATCGCTTTGGCCGTTCCTGCATGCCAGCATATCCGGATCGAAGTCACAGCCCATCGGGTCGGAGATCATCCCGTCTGCCACTCCGTCCTTGGCGTCGCAGCGATTCATCAGTGCGTCCATAAAAAGCTTGCGGTCGCTATCGGTGAGGAGTTTCCCTTGGACAGGTTTTCCCGAAGCGTCTTTCGGCGCAGCCCGGTTGTACGCCACCGGAAACCATTTGCCGATGGCGAGATTGGAAAGACCAGTGCGCATCGCTGGATCGCCCGAGACGATGCCATTAAAAGCTGTAGGATAACGCTGCGAAAGAATCATACCTTCGCGGCCGCCCGTCGAACAGCCAACAAAGTAAGAATATGCAGCCGGCTTCGCATAGTATTGCGTGACGACCTTCTTTGCCACCTCCGCCACCTCCGCATTGGCTTGATACGCGAAGTCAAGATATGCCTGCTGGTCGCTCATGAAGGAAAAATCAAACGGCCCGGCCTTGGCCGTGTGCCCCGTGTCGGTGCTGGCCACCACGAATCCACGAACGAGAGCAGGCTTGTCCCCTGAATAAGATGCCCCCAGCGGATAGGAAACGATCCCGTTGCTACCGCCTCCGCCCTGCATCATGAAGTCACCATTCCATGCACCTGCTTCAGGCAAGGCCAGCGCGAATCCGATGCCGAATTCTTCGCCGTCCGCTCCTTTGCGCCGGTTGATCACACCGTCGACGCGGCAGTGCGCAGGCAATGGGCCGATAGCCTGAGCGCCGGGATAGGCAGGCGGAATTGCTGTACCAGCCGAAATCATCGTCGCCTTCGTGATCTCGACTCCTTCCAACCTGAAGTGGCCAAGATCCGCACACGAGTTTGCTGACTGAGCCACGGCAGTACCGGAAGCAAGGATTGCTGCCATGAACAGAAACGGAAACCTTAAGCTAATCATCAAGAACCTTCTTTCTCAAAGTGATCAATTGAAAGATCGGAACCCGTTTTGCCGCGCCGGAGGGGCGCAGCCGAACAGCACGAACGACCCACTCGTCCGGTTGCAGCGAACGGCGCTCAGTCGAATCTGAGCGCCGCTCGCGTTGTGGCAGGATTACGGCTATACTACTCTGGCAACACTGTACTACCTTTTACTTCAAAGTTTGCAGCGACCGACGCTGCACTGGTATTGGGCTGGCCGCCGCCGACCGACACCGAATACTTGCCCTCCGCAATGATCGGCTCGCCTGCCGCCGAGACCATGCTCAGGTCACGCGGCTTCAGTTCAAAGTGCACCTTTTGTGACTGTCCTGGTTCGAGATGTACGCGCTGAAATGCGCGCAGAGCGCGGATAGACGCTCCGACAACCTTCGGAAAACCGAGATAGAGTTGCACCACCTCATCCCCGGCGCGTTTGCCCGTGTTGGTGACAGTGACCTCGGCGATTATAGGTTGGCCCGCGGTAACCGCGCTTGTTGGCAGTGTGAGATCGCTGTAGGAAAAAGTCGTATAGCTGAGGCCATAGCCGAATGGATAGAGTGGCGTGCCTTCAAAGTAGCGATACGTACGGCCTTTCATCGCGTAGTCTTCAAAGGGTGGAAGCTGGTCGACCCCAGTGTAAAAGGTAACTGGCAGTCTGCCCGCGGGATTATTCTTGCCAGAGAGTGTGTCGGCAACAGCCGCGCCGCCTTCCTCGCCGGGATACCATGCATCGAGGATGGCATTTGCGTGCTCTTTGGCCCAGTTCACGGCCAGCGCACTACCGTTTGTGAGAACCAGAACAACCGGTTTGCCCGTGGCAACAACCGCTTCCAGCAGATCCTCTTCAGGCTTGGGCAAGTCGATGCTGGTGCGATCGCCGCCCTTGAAGCCGGGCTCGCTCACTGGCATTTCCTCGCCTTCCAACCGGCTGGTGATGCCCACGACGGCAATCACAACATCGCAGGACTTGGCGGCATCGATGACCTCATGCGAGGGGTTTGGATCGTACTTTGCCCAGACAAGTTTCGCGTCGGGTTTTATGCCCTCAGGCACGCTGAAGGTGGCTTCCAGCTTGTAGGTTTTACCCTTGACCACCTGTACGCGGCCCACGCTCTGCTCGGCTCCCGCGGATGGACGGTTCATTGAAACTGGTTTACCATCGAGGGTGAGACGGTAAAAGCTGTTAGCCTCCATGCCCAGGGAATATTCGCCTGATTCAGGAGCCGTCAGAGTCGCCGACCAGCGGATCATCAGCGACTTCGCGCTAGCGGCTTCAGGTGGCACATCGAGCGAGGCGTCAACCTTGGGATCGATGCGTGTGGCGAGGGTCTTAGCCGCACCAGGGCCAAACATGGCGCCGGTCACATAGGAGGTTTTGACGCCGGACTTGCCGTCGACGGTGAGCAAGCCGTCAGGGAAAGCCTCGCCGCGTCCACCCATGAAGTCGGTGCCAGCCACATACTTGATTTCGGTTCCGGCAAATTCCTTTTGTATGCCTTCAAGAATGGAAACTGTGTGGGTCGGCGTGCCGTTGTAGTTGCCCAGCAGAACAGCGGTCTGAGTAGCAAGAGGACCCACGACCAGAATTTTTGCAGATTTCTTGAGCGGCAACGTTCCATCGTTCTTGAGCAGCACCATCGATTCATCCGCGATCTTGCGCGCCAGTGCGCGATGCTCGGCGCTATCCAGTTCCTTCTCGTCAATCTTCGAGTAGGGGTCCATCTCCGGCGGATCGAACATCCCCAGTTTGATCCGCGCGGTGTAGAGGCGGACCAGTGCGACGTCGATATCGCTCTCTTTGAGGTCGCCCTGTTTGACCGCTTCCAGATACGGCTTGTAATCGTGGTCGTTTTTCACGACGCCAACCGTAAGGCACTCATTGTCCATGCCGCGTTGCAACGAAATGGCGGAGGCGGCAGGCTGGTTCGCAGCGTAGTGGTGGTTCTCGAAAACGTCGCGGACGGCGCCGCAGTCGGAGACAACGTAACCCTTGAACTTCCACTTGTCGCGCAGTTGATTCTGAAGCAGAAACTCACTGGCGCAGGCTGGTTCGCCGTTGATGCTGTTGTAGGCGCACATGATCGAGCCGGCGTGGCCTTCAACAACGGCCGCGCGGAAAGCGGGCAAGTAGGTGTCCAACTCGTCGTGTTTGCTGATGGGCACATCGATGCGGTGGCGCGCCGGCTCCGGGCCGCTATGCACCGCGTAGTGCTTGGGAGTCGCAATGGCGCGATAATACTTCGGATCATCGCCTTGCATACCGGTCACGTAGGCCACACCCATGCGAGCGGCCAGGAAAGGATCTTCCCCGTAGGTCTCCTGGCCGCGTCCCCAGCGGGGATCGCGGAAGATATTGATGTTTGGCGCCCAGAAATCCAACCCCTGAAAGGTGTTACTGAATCCTCCATTTTGGCGGACAAACTGCATATGCTTGATGCGGCCCTCGACGCCGATGATGGTGGCCATCTGGTGAATCGCATCGGGGTCAAAGGTGGCGCCAAGACCAATTGGCTCGGGGAATTCGGTGATGCCGTCCGTGGCCACGCCATGCAACGCCTCGCTCCACCAATCGTAAGACGGAATGTTCAGGCGCGGAATGGCGCGCGAATAATTGGTAAGTTGGCTGGCTTTTTCTTCCAGTGTCAAGCGATGCACCAAGTCGGTTGCCCGCTGATCGGACGGCAATCTCGTGTTCAGGTAGGGAAGCTTTTGCTGAGCCTGAATCGTCCAGTTCAGGCACAATAGTGCGACAACTGCAAAGAGAGTTCTCTTACGCTTCATAACATCCTCGTTCCGGATTTAAAGTCTAATCCTCTAGACGACCTGGAATCGAACCAAGACGAAGCAGTTATGCATCGGTTTAAGAAACCGGTCTTTCTCAATCGATTCTCTCGATACTTTCGATCTGTGCAGCACGGCGAGCGGGCGGAACGCTGACGGCGAAAGAGCCCGTCACGCTCGAAAGTACCTACACCTAGCCATGGATGCCGATACCGGAATGGTCATGTCCTGGACCCTGACCGCGAACGCACTCCGGTTGAAATTGCGATGGGCCGATACAAGGCCATCATGGGTTGTTGCCTGCAAGGATGAAGCCTCTCTGGCCTAGAAGTCGGAGAGGCCGCCCCGAGCCGTACAGGGCAGCTTCGCCAATCCTCAAGAGTGCTGGAACCTGCCCTGCACTGGACGCAGCTATTTCGGCATCCAAATGCGGAAATCCCCACTGCAGTGAAGCATACTCATGATGTACAACATGCCATCGAAGTATCGTTGATCTCCAACGGGAACCGATGTGCGCCACAACTCCTCGACAAAGTCCCGGGCGTTCTTTTGATTGCTGGTGGCCAGTCCGCCCACCGTCGCGGCGGCAACCATGCCCGTGGAGTGGCGCGTGGAGAGCGGCGCTCCATCGAGTGTGTACTGATCGGGGAAGGTGCTGATGCCCTCGTGAATCAGAAAGCTCTGCACCCTGTCGCTCAACTCGACTTCATGCGCGTCCTTGCGCCACCAAGAATAGTCAACCGACCAGTTACTGATTGTCCGCCACGAATCATATCTGAACTCAATCGGCTTGCCATCCCAATCGCGCAGCGGAGAACTATCCATGTTATTCCGGTCCGGTGATAGACCTGTTTCCCGGCCAACCACGCGATAGAGCATCCCCCGGCTCGCGTCTGCCGCAGTCGCCCAGAACGCTCTGTCTTCCATTGGTCCCCAGCGCGCAAACAACTCATAAAAGGCTGGCAGGTGATAGGACGGATCGGTATCGATCGAGTCTTTACTGGCCAGGAAGCGCACCATAAAGTAGGTATCGTTGACCATTGGCCCCGAGTACGACAGACTATGATTGCCCCCAAAGCCGAAGCGCGGGAAATTCGGGGCGTGTGGTTTTTCGCCGCGCTCGATAGCCAAATCGGTGTTTGCTTGCTGCCGCTCGGTATTGTTGGGACTCGTAAAACTGGACGGCGTGGGAACGAAAGGAGTGTCGTCTGGGTGAATCTTGAATGGTCCCGAACCGGAAAGAATGGGATGGTGCCGCATCTCCCGCAAGATGCGTTCCGCTTGTTCCTGATAGTTATAAATGCCCTTTCCATTTCCCCAGCGATGGGCGGCGAACAGCAGCGCCATGGCATAATACTGCTCGCCGTCCGGAGCGGGTCCGGTTGATCGTGGGGTGCCGTCGGTGCTCATGGACCAGGCAAAGTATCCCTGATCCGGATTCTGCTTGTCGGTGATGAGCATGTAAGTGTTCGACCAGTTCCACAGCGCATCGAACTCGCGCTTCTTGTCCATTTGAACGGCGATCATCATGCCATAGCTCATGCCCTCGCTTCGAGCATCGTTATTGGCCCAATCTGTGATGTAGGCGAGCGGTCCATTCTCGTTCGAACCGGCTTCGAAATAGACGCGCTCGAATTGCGCATCGCCGTGGAACAACTGTTGAAAAGCCTTATCAATCTTGGCGCGCGTCTCTGCCGGGGAGTGCCCTTGTTCGTTGAAGAGGTCGCGATAAGTGCCGGTGGCATAAGTGCCCTGGCCATCCCCCGGATGCCGAACGATTGAATCTGCCGGTATTTTGCTGGCCCGGGATTGCTCCGCTTGAAGCGAATGCGGCGCGATGAGTGGGGTGGCGGCAGGAGTCTGCGCATAGAGCATTCTTGTTGCCAATAAAAGCACGGCAATTGGCAAACACCAAGGCAATCCAGAAACCCGAGAAACCATTTTTTACTCCTTGAAGCCAGTCAAATTCGATTTGTTCTGCTGAAGAAGAGGCGACCTTGGGATATGTGCTACCGAGAGAATTGGTGGCGCAAAAATAAAGCCGCTGCGCAAGTTGTGCGTATAGCAGTATGAGATCACCTTTTGCATTCCGAACGACACAACGCACGAGAAAATTATTGTGGACGTTCGGAATACAGAGTCTACGATTCTTCTTCGAACAACGTTATTGGAAGAGCCGCGGAGCAAAGTCCTGGAAGGCTCGACGCCAACTGAGCCATTCGTGCGCGGTGCCCGGCGACTCAAAGTACACGTTACGGATGCCGACCTTGGTGAGCGACTCGCTGAACTCCTTCACGTGCGGCCCTTCCCCCACACCGGTGGACAGGAACAGCACTTTCACCTTCGCATTGAATTCCGCCGGATTGGCAAAGACCCCACCGCAACTCGTCTTCGGATCGAATGGTCCACCAAAACCTGCGCAGTTTCCGCTGAAGCCGCCCAGGTAGGCAAACTTGTCCAAATTGGAGAGCCCGGTGTTGAAGGTTTGCATTCCGCCCATCGAGAGGCCGGCCATGGCGCGGTTTTCGCGGCCGGACGCAACGCGATAGTTCTTCTCCACCATCGGAATCAGGTCAGCGAACATCATATCGGTGAAGGTCGTGCTCATCCGAAACATCGGACGACGCGAAGGCACTGCGCCAACCGGAGGCCGCTGTCCACCGGGACCCGCTCCCGGAACTCCCGGGGCTCCGGGCTGAGCGGAATTCGGCTCAACCACGGCCTGCGTAAGCGGTCCGCGCGCGTTGTAGAGGAAGCCATCTTCGCCGGGCTTCACTGTGTTCAGATTGTCCATCACGATCAGCATCGGTTTGGCTTCCTTATTGGCAATCAGATTATCCATAATCTGATCTACATCGCCCTGAATGGTCCAGCCCAGCTCGTTCTCTCCCCAACCGTGCATCAAATACAGCACGGGATAGCGTGTACTCGTATCGGTGTCATAGCCGGGCGGCGTGTAGATAAGACAGCGGCGCCACTGCTGGGTTACCGAGGAGAAGTACCACTGCACGCGCACTACGCCGTGGGGCACATCTTTGTGACTGTAGAAGGCGCCATCGGCAGCGGGGATTTCGATGGCACTGCTCCACATGCCTCCGCCGAAGAAGGACCCGGTTGCCGGATCGGACACATCGGCGCCATCGACTGACACCATGTAGTAGTGGAAGCCTTCAACGAGGGGCGTGGTGGTGGCATACCAAAGGCCGTCGGCCCGCTTGGTCATGTCAAAGCCGGGACCGACACGGACCCGCACTTTTTGAGCGTCGGGTGCCGAGACGCGAAAGATGGCGCGGTGGTCGGCAAAGACGCAAGGGTACGGGGCTCCCGGAATATTTAGCGAAGACGGCTTGCAGCCAGCGGGAGGCTGTGCCCAACAGATTCCCGAAGACAAAAGCGCCAAAGTGACGGCTATCTTTTTCATCGATACTCCTTACACGAAAACTTATTCTTATGAACACGCCAATGGCGAACTAGCAACGATAGCACCGAGAGGGAGGGGCATACAGCTTCTCCCTCTCGGTGGTTGCTGAAGCGGCAGTCTACCAGACTATTTTGGCGGAAAGCTGCATCGCCCGAGGATTGTTCGATGCGCCCGTGGGTCCCTTGGTGATGGTGCCGAGATTGGCATCGAAGGAGGTGCCAGTATCGGCGCCGCCAGTCCATTCCGGATGGTTCAGAAGGTTGAAGGCGTCAACACGCAGTTGCAATTTGAGATTCTCGTGGAGTGCGAAGTTTTTAGCGAAGCTGCTGTCGAACTGCCGCAGACCGGCGGTGCGAATGCCGGACCAGTTCACAGCCGGATTCCCACTCAGAGCGGCGGGCGCATACGTCGGCACATCCATAAAGTTCGCAGAGCCGGGGTTAGGTCCGTCATAGGTGTAATGGAAGACGGATCCATAGTTGAGCGAGCCATCGTATTGTTGAAGCACCGGTACGTTGTTTACTTGTACGTAGTGCTCCGCATACGGGGCAAAGACCCGGATATAGCCAGTGCTTTTGTCGATGTGGCGTTTGACATGAGCATTGTTCAGAATATAGCCTGGCATGCCCTGCGGAGTTCCCGACTGCCAGATAAACAAGCTGCTCAATTCCCATCCGCCGATCACCGCATCGACGAGCCGGTTTGTATCGTGGAAAAGCATGCGCCCACGTCCGACCGGAAGTTCATAAATGCCGGAGATGGTAATGCGGTGCGGCATATCGTTGTTGTCGATGCCCCGTTGCCGGGTTCCGTAGTTCTGATCGAGCCACGTACCCGCGTCCATCTGCTTCGACCAAGTTTCGGTTCCGTGCAACGTCAGGGAGTCGGAAAATTTGTGCAGAACGGTGATCTGGAGTGAGTTGTACCAGGTCCGGGCATCGTTCTCCAGTTGATGGTTCACATCCCCGAACTGCGGCATGGGGCGCGAAAGGTCGAGGTTGGCCATGGTTGTGTTGGTTCCATAAGACGTTCCAGCGAACGCGTTGGTGAGACCCAAGAAGGGATTGGGGGAGTTGGCTTTAGCGTTGTTGCTGCTGTCGCACGTATACGGGTTGCCGCCGGATATCGGGTTGCAGAGCACGCGCAGAGCATTGCTTGGCAGGTTGATATTGCTCTGGCTGGAGCCGTCGTATAAGCGGCTGCCAACATAAGAGACGTTGACGCTGCTGTTTTTTAGGAACTGGCGCTCGGCACCCAGCGAGTAGCTCCAGAAACTGGGATTCTTGTAGTGCGCGTTAAGGACGTTGAAGCCCTGCCCGAGATCTGTCCCCAGCCCCAGAGAAGTACCAGTCGGCTGTAGAACCGAGCCTGTAAGACCTCCCCAAAATAAATTCTCAAGTTTGTTTTGAAAATTGGGAAACGTTCCCGACCCGTACTTGGGGTCGGAGGTCACGCCGGTGGTCGCGGCGCTAAAGCCAGCGACGGTGAAGCCGTTTTGCGGAGTTTGCATCGACTTGCCGAAGCCGCCGCGGAGGACGGTCTTGTTGTTTACGGCGTAGGCAAATCCGAGCCGCGGTTGCCAATCGGTGTTGTCCGTCTTGTAGACAGTTCTTGGCTGACCGTTGACGCCGGCAAACGTAAGGCCGCCGACGAGAGGACCGCTGTGACCCGGAACAGTCACGCCTGTAAGGTAAGGGTTCGGAGTCGTCGTGTCGAAGGCGCCGTTGCCCTTGTTGTGCCGCTCGGTTTCGCCCGGGATCCAGTCCCAGCGGAGGCCCAGATTCAAGGTCAGTTTCCTGGTTACCTTCCAGTCGTCCTGGACGAAGGGCGCGAAATAGTGTTCAGACTGGTAGGTCTGTGGCCATATCTGGTTGCCAGCATAGGTGGGAACACCTGTCAGGAAGGAAGCAAAATCATTTCCGTCGTTTGGAACGTTATATGCATGACTGGCAGTTAAGGTCGTCCAAAAGGCATTGGTCCAAATGGTTACGCCGCCGCCCAGGAGTGGATACGTATTTTGCCATAGGCGGACGTCTATGCCACCGCGGATCGAATGGGTACCTTTGATCCAGGTAACGGTCGGCAAGAGGTTCAGAGAGTCCTTGACGGACTCGGTGTTGCCGCCGGAACCGACGTTCGTGTAGTCGGGACCCACCCCCCAACCATTGCAAGCCGCTCCATACCAACCACTGTTGTTACTCCCGAAACACATTCGAGGAAACGCGTCTAGGCCGCCACCGCCCAGGCTGCTGATCTCCGACTGGCTCCAGCCGAGGGTGGTCGGATCGAAGGCTACCCCGCCGCGCTGCAGGTCTGCTCGTACCGTCACGCCGGCCCGAAAGTCAAACAGCAGATTCGGATTGAAGGTATGCGTTTCTTCCAAGGCGAAGGTGTGGGAGCGTTTTACGTCTGGCACCGCACCTGTTTCAAGAGGAGCAGGCAATCCGTTGCCGTTATAGGTGTTGTTCCACATCCAGTAGCCGTAACGCAGGGTGAAGCTGTCTTTTGCCGACAGGTTCTCGTCCCATTTCACCAGCGCGTTGTCGTATGTGTCGACTCCAGCGGTGCTGAGGACATAGTTGTTCGACCAATGATCGCGACCGCTTGTAACGCTGACATTCGGTTTGGGCCAGAACTTCATGATCTTTTGCGCCAGCGGATCGACGCTCGGCATCTTGTTGCCTGGGTACTGTGTGCGGACATAGTCCCCGACCGTGTTCGTATCGGCCGAATTCGTGTCCAGTACCGCCGTGGCCGGATCATAGATTTGCTTGGGCGCGTATGCGGTGCCGGTCCAGTAGTCGAGATTGGAAAAATCGCCATTCGCCCACGCGGGATCAGGAACCGAAGCGGTGTCTGTCAGGGGGCTGAAAGCGTGGAAATGTTCCCATTGAACGGTAAAGAAGGACCTGTTCTTCCCATTATAGAGTTTAGGCATAACAATCGGGCCGTCCAATTCAAAACCGTATTGGTCCCACTTGCTTTCGGCTCTCTTGAATTGCGACAAATCAGCGCCTGGCACCGCTGTTGCTCTTCCCCAATTATTCTCCCAAGAGTTGGCATTAAGCCAGGTACGGCGCGCAAATTCATAGACATCACCATGAATCATATTCGTCCCCGACTTGAGAATCACATCCTCCACGCCGCCAGCCATCAGGCCATATTGCGAGTCGTAGGGGCTGGTGACCATCTTGAACTCCTGGACGGAGTCAACCGGAGTGGTATAGGCGCTCCTTGCGATGCCTTCGGTTCCGCCACCAGTGATGTTGATGGGCGAAGCGGTGTTCGGGGTTCCGTCCAGCAGAATCTCGACATTCCCGTTTCCGCCACCGTTGATGGATGTGTTTGCCTGCGTATCGTCGAACGGCCGCGTATAGCCAGTGCTGTTGTAGGTTACGCCGGCTGCAAGCTCGGAAAGCATCATCGGATCGCGACCGTTCAAAGGCAATTCGGTGACCCGCTTGTTTTCTACCACCTCGCCGACGTCCGCTTTGCCTATATCTAGCACCGTATCGGCCGTAACCGTTACCGTTTCCGTTGCGTCTCCGACTTCCAGTGAGAAATTCACCACGGAGGTTTCGTCGACTTGCAGATCGATGCCCTCTCGTATGCTTTCTTTGAATCCTTTGGCTTGTGCCGATACCGTGTAATTTCCGTGATGCAGATAAGGAATCGTATAACTCCCCGTTCCGTTCGTCGTAGCCTTGATATTTACACCGGTATCGACGTTATGCGCGGTTACCGCGGCATTTGGGACGACGGCGCCCGTCTTATCCATGACCCGTCCTGTGAATTCCTGGGCAACTAGCGGACTCACTGCCCAACACAGGATGACGGCCACGAGGACACGAATTTTCAGTTTCATGATCAGCCTCACTTTCATTAGTGAACGAGTGCAGTTGCCAACGATGGCTCCAAGCTGTGTTGCTGACAATCCCACAGCCAGTTGATCGTCTAGCGGCAACCGCCGGTGGCACAGAATGCATGCTAAACCAGAAATCGTTTACCGAGGGACCACTATATTGAACCGAAATCGCGATTTGCAAGCAAATAAATCGCTTTACTCTTATCCATTCTGAGAATCGATCCGGAAACCGCATCTTTCGACCTTAGACTCACGGCGGTAAGTAAAAGAAACAAATTGAGATTATGACTTGTAATCTGTATTCTCGATATATACTGATCGTTTTCTTGAAGAGGGGTTGTGAGCTGGTCCCGGAAATTCAGACATCGGTATAAGTGGAAGTTCAGTTCCCCAGCCGCCTAAAATGGCAAAAAGAGGAGATCAGATGGGGAGACGACCGCGCCGTAACCACACAGCTGCCTTTAAATCCAAGGTGGCATTGGCCGCTCTGAAGGGCGATAAGACTCTTGCCGAACTTGCGCAGCATTTCGATGTGCATCCGAACCCGATCACGGAATGGAAGAACCGGCTTCAAGAAGGTGCCGCAGGCGTTTTCGGAGAGAGCAAGGACAATCCCGACACTCCCAAGGTGGATGTCACCACACTGCACGCCAAGATCGGCGAGTTGACCCTGGAAAATGATTTTTTAGTTTGGCACCGGCGTAATCGCCGACCCGCGAAGCATAAAACATGGTGGCGCGTGATTAATCCTACAATCGAGGAGTGTCGCTGGCACAGAGGTCGGGATTTTCTTGGTGCGCAGCAGCCCGTTTTTTAGTTGGACCCGGAGCCTTTGAACACCCCGAATTGCGCCACGGGCGGAGTTTTGTCCTGGAGTGCGTTTACGAGATTTCATCGAACGAGGCTCCCCGCCGACGGCACATGTGGCAAAAGGGGATAAGTCGATGGAAGTGGTCCATGCGCATTGCGCTGGCCTGGATATTCATAAAGACACCGTAGTGGCTTGTGTTCGTCACATGACGGATGGCAAGGTCACGACGACGATCAAGACCTTCAACACCGCAACACAGGAACTACTGGCTTTGTCGGACTGGCTGTCGGCTGAAAATGCGACTCATATCGCTATGGAAGCCACGGGTGTTTATTGGAAGCCTGTTTGGAACATTCTTTCCGACGGGGAATTCGAGTTGGTGCTTGGCAATGCCGCGCATATCAAGAACGTGCCCGGCCGCAAAACCGACGTCAAGGATGCCGCATGGCTTGCCGACCTGATGGTTCATGGATTAGTCAGTGGCAGCTTTGTGCCCGATCAGACGACGCAGGAGATGCGCGATCTGCTGCGAACCCGCAAGCAACTTGTACGGGAGCGCACCAGTCACACGCAGCGCATCCAAAAGACATTGGAGTGCGCCAACATCAAGCTTGATTCCGTGGTCAGCAATGTAGTCGGAGTCTCCGGCCGACGTATGCTTGAGGCGTCGATCGCAGGTCAGACCGACCCCAAGGAACTTGCCGCTATGGCTCATGGCCGGCTTCAGGCTACTCCAGCGGAGTTGGAGGCCGCGTTGCGCGGCCGGGTTACGGCTCATCATCGCTTTATGCTTAAGGAGCCTCTGCACAGCCCACGATTTTGCAGCGCGATTGCGATGTAATGAGGTTCTGATGCATTTACAGCCGAAATTGCGGGTTCAGTTTCATCCAGGCGGGGGCTTTATGTGGTTGTTTTTTGTCTTTGGAGGCCGCTTTCCGTCCTCCAGAGACACTACGCCCCCAGCGAGACCAGCCGTTTGCGGTTTTGGTAGAGGTTAACCAGGGCGAAGGCCGCCAGGAGCCACTCGTGATTCTTCTTCAAACCGCGATAACGAACTTTGGTAAATCCGACGATGCGCTTCAGGATGCAGAAGGGCCACTCCACCTTCGAGCGCACTCTGGCCTTGGTGCGGTTCTTGCGCCGCTCCACCTCATCGACACCGCCTTTGTATTTTGCTCGCCGCGAAGTCATGTCCTGCGCTGAGGGAGCGAACGCATGGATGGCCTCCG
>Ga0302320_10020231_pt1 | contig 13299 bp, 8 predicted proteins | sample Bog_T0_3_FD_202130 | JGI IMG/M metagenome (GOLD analysis project Ga0302320, IMG submission 202130) | Peat permafrost microbial communities from Stordalen Mire near Abisko, Sweden - Bog_T0_3 | ecosystem: Environmental > Terrestrial > Soil > Wetlands > Peat | place: Sweden: Abisko, Stordalen Mire...
TCCAATCAACGCCATTCCTCCAATCGCCGGAGCTGTGATCCTTTCGCCGAGAAAGGACACACCCAGAATCAATGCACTGATCGGCAGCAGGAACGTCACGAGCAGCAGGTTGGTGGCGCCCGCCCCCGCAAGGATGCGGAAATAAATCATGTAGGCGATGGCGGTACTGAACACCGCGATTCCGATCCATGCTTCGAATGCGTGGGCGCTCGGCATCGGCAGTGACCAGGGCCGATCAATCAGGGCAGCGATTGGAAGCAGGACGAGGGTGCTGCCCGTGATCTGGCCGGTCGCGACCTTAAGAGCGGGGATACCCCGGAAGCGGCGCCCATATATTCCCGCGAAGCTGTAGGCGAGTGCCGCACACAGGCAGGCCACCTCGCCGATCAGGTTACTGCGGTCGAGCCGGGCAATTGCCGAATGGCCGATCAGCAGGGTGACCCCGAGCAATCCGAAGATCACTCCAACCCCCTTGTTCCAGTTGAGCTTCTCATTATGGGTCAAGGCATTGGCTGCCAGCACGGTGAAGCAGCAGTACTCCATTGAGCAGAAGCGCAGCGAAACCGACCCGTCCCAGGACGACCGTCAGGGGAGGCAGTTCCGCAGCGAGGATCCTGAAGAAGAAAAATGACCCTCCCCATAGCACCGACAGCATCAGAAGAAGCATCCATTCCCGCGCACCCATTGCGAGGGCTTTCTGTGGTGCCGACATGGATATACCTCCCACCGGTTCTGGTGGGGCCCAGCTTGCAATCCGGTCCGCGCCGGGTCTATCCGAATCTTGCGGTGTGAGCGAAATCAGCCGCCGACCCGCGCATGCGTTTGAGCCTACATGACCGCCTGGGACTTGTTCAGGGTGATGTCGTGGCCATCCTTGCGACTCACCAATCCGGTCACGTGACCTTCCGGGTCCCGCACGAAAATTCGCCGCAGTCGAATCTGGCCCGGCGTGAAGAAGACGTCCCTGGCCTCCGGCAACATCGCAAATGAAACGGCAGGGCCCGTCGATGCCTCCAGCGCTGCACCACTGCGCCTGATTGTCAGCACGTAATCGCCCGCCAGCCGGTATTGCCCGACATATTCATTGAGATCTGCGTCGGTGAGCGAAATCGCCGGCGGATCCTTCTGTACCGCCACCGTCTGACTGGAAATCATCAGCCATTGTCCCCGTGTCCTGCGCCATACCTCGGTGGAGCGAAAATCGGTGAGGAGCGGCTGGCCGTGAAACAACACCGTGGAGTGGTCCGTGAAACTGGTCACGGCCACATCACCGAACAGTTGCACCTGAAAGTCGCGTTGTTCGAGATGGTTGGTGCGGACCGCCGGCGGCGGCGTACCGTCGTCCGTGGTCATATCCTTCTTGGTGACAAGATCACCGTTCTCCAGCATGAAGGTCACGCGGTCATCCAGGAAACGGGCAATGGCAGCCGCATCCCCGAGCGCACTGGCGTCAGAAAATTCCTGTGAGCGGCGCTTGATGAGCGCTGCGTCGGAGGAGCTGTTTGAAAACGCCGACGAGCTCCACAGCAGCGAGACGACAGTCAGAAGCAGGCACATTCTCATCGGTCACTCCTTGATTAATTGAGTGTCGTCAAAAGCCACAGCCAGGCCCGGTCTGTACGCAGCACAGCCCAGGGAACGGGAGCCAGACGCAAGGCGGTTTGCGCGTTTGCCCCCCTCTCCATGTCGCGCTATGTTCGGTAGCGTACGCAACGGGAGAGATCTCGCTCACAGTATCGGAAGTCTTGAAGTCGGCGAATCCTTTTGACGCGCATGCTGATTGAGTCGTCTTCAGGGAGTGCTAAGTGAGCCAATCCGACGGAACGGGGGGTCTTTCCCGCAGCGCATCAATCCAGCGTCGGTTGCGTATTGCCCTTGCTGACTTTCTCCAGATCGGCATTACCGCACGGTTGACCATTACCCTGCTGGCCGTCGGCGCCCTGGCGATCGTCGCCAACGTCATTGTCGGACAGGCCGTTCCCGTCGTCCAGATTCTTCGCGTCGCGCGCGGTCCGTCTCCGGACGTCCGTGTACAGGCGGATCCGTCGACGCACCCGGATCCGCGGAAAGACAGTCAGGGTCGTGCGGATGCCTTGCACAAGTCGGTCGCCCGGTACGAGCATGCGGCACTGACCCGAAAGGCGTTCCATTCGACGGATGCACAGGGCCAGTTCGAATCTGCCGCAATGGAGTTGCATACGGCGTTTGCCGACTACCTTGCGCAGGTGTCATCCGCATTGTCGGACCCCCAGCGACGGCGCTGGACAACCAGTCTTGACGACTTCCAGCACGCAGCGACAACATTGATTTCCACGGCGGATCTGCGCCGGCAGCTGCTCGATGAGTCCGGGGCGCACCTGCAAACCATGATGGCGCGGCTGGATGCCTCGCTGAGCGGTTCCTGGCGCATTTTTGGCCACGTCATTGCTCGGCAGAGCCTGATGGAATTGAGATCGCGTCTGGACGCGCTGCGTCGGGCAGCCACGGCCCCCGCATCTTCCGATACGGCCCATCCGGAGAACTCCCTCGAAATATCGAGAGCCCTGGCGGAGCTGCGGGACAGCTGGGACCGGCACCGTGGCAGCCTGTCCCATGCGGAGGGCGCTGCCTGGACCGGGGCGATGGATCATGACATCGCCGACCTCGAAGCCGTGCAGGGACAGATTCGTGCAATTGATGACGCCGACGCAGGCGCCCTGCGGGCTTTCGAAACTGCCGAGGCCCGTGTAGTGGGTTTTCGCCCGACGGCGGCCGCGGAACCGGCAACGGTTTCTACGGTCCCTACGGTTCGAGCTGCCGCGGAGCCAGCCTCCGTTACCGTGTCCCCTGTCCCTGTTGCCGCCTCGCGCTCGAACGGCGGCGCTCTGGTAGCCTGGGTGACCGGCATCGTACTCGTCTTGCTGGTCACCATTTCGGCGCTGACGATACTCAGCATCGTGCGTCCGGTCAGACGTTTGTTGAATGCCACCGCGAGGCTCGCGGCCGGCGATGCGGACATCCGCGTCGGGAGAGGCGGAATCCGCGAACTCGACACCCTCGCAGTGGCCTTCAATGGCATGGCCGAACAACTGGCGGCGGCCCAGAAACAGGCGGGGCAGTATCAGCATGAGCTGGAACTACGGGTTGCCGAGCGAACTGCCGAGCTGCAGCATCTCGCCTGGCATGATTCCCTGACCGGCCTCCCCAACCGTCATCAGCTGCTTTCCCTCCTGAATACAGCCATCGCGCGTGCCGCCGGGAGCGACCGGTGCGTCGGCGTCCTGTTCCTCGATATCGACAATTTCAAGAACCTGAACGACAGCATGGGTCACACGTTCGGCGATCAGGTGCTGGTCGCAATCGCTGCACGCCTCGCCACCGTCGCCGCGATCTACGGCTTCGCCGCGAGGTGGGGAGGCGATGAATTTGCCATTGTGTACGAAGATGCCAATGCCGCGCAGGGAGCGGAAGAGGCGGGTCGCGGCCTCATCCTGGCGTTCGCCGAGCCGATCGACGTCGCAGGGCGCGAACTCATTATCAGCGTCAGCGTAGGCGCCAGCATCTATCCGGAACATGGCAACTCGCCTGAGGATCTGCTCAGCGCGGCTGATGCCGCCCTCTTCCAGGCGAAAGCGCTGGGTCGCTGCCAGCTGGTGGTCTTCACGCCCATGCTCGTCGCCCGGGCGACCCAACGGTTCGACATCGAGCAGGGACTTCGCCGCGCACTCGAGCGCAACGAATTCGAGCTGCTGTTCCAGCCCGAGGTCAACCTGGGGACCCTGCAGGTGGACCTGGTGGAAGCACTCTTGCGCTGGCAAATGCCCGACGGGCGGCTCAGCGCCCCGGATGAATTCCTCGAAGTGGCTGAGGAAACCGGCCTCATCGTCGAGATCGGAGATTGGGTGCTGCACGCAGCGGTTGCAAAGGCCGCCGAATGGCATCACGGGAGCTGGCCGGAGGCCCGCGTCGCCATCAATATTTCCGCGCGGCAATTGCTGGATCACCGCCTCTTCGAGCGCGTGCAGTCCTTACTGCGAATGCACAAACTGCCCCCGCAGTGTGTTGAGTTCGAGTTGACGGAGTCCGTCCTGCAGACCGGGGTCAAGACCATTGAGTGCCTGCAGCGATTGCATGCCAGCCATATCGCCATCGCGCTGGATGACTTCGGCACTGGCTACTCGTCCCTCGCCTCGCTCGAACAGTTACCGTTACAGCGGATCAAGCTGGACCGCGGCCTGGTGAGCGGCATCGACAGGAATGGCCGATCAGCTGCGATCGCCAGGGCCATCATCGACCTGTGCGTCCAGCTGGACCTTGCCGTCACCGCGGAAGGCATCGAGCGGATCGACCAGTTGTACTGCATGCTCGGCACGCGAGGCGCCTATGCACAGGGCTATCTGCTGTCCCGCCCGGTGTCGGCCGGCTCCATCCTGGTCGTCAACCGCGGGATTACGGCGGACCTCAAGTCCCTGCTTGCCAACGCGGCGGGAGACCCGACCGAGGTGCGAACACAGGCTCGATGGGCAATGGGCGCATAGCGGGCAACACCCGGCCTACGGAAGGAGTCTGCCCACGGTGATCGTGACGTTGGTGTAAACGCTGTCCGCATAGACAACCGCGGGAATCAGCAGTCGATTGGTTACAGGGTCATATTGATCCTGGGCAGCGGAAGGCATGCCGCTGGCCAGGCCGTCGATACCTGCGACGGTGATCGCGACGTTATCATAGGTCGCACCGCCCAAGACCTGCACGACCGGAATTGTCAGGTACGAGCCGGTGTAGATGTCGACCCCGGTCACGCTGCCGATCGATGCCAGGCTGCCGACGGTCACGACCACGTTGTAATAGGTTCGGGATCCCACGATGACCGCAGGGATCGTCATCTGGTTGCTGGCCGGATCGTAGGTCACCGCAGAGCCGATGGGCGCGGATCCGCTCGGGCCGCTGACGATGTGGCCCGGCGTGACAACCATGTTGGAATATTTGGCGTTGCCAATCAGCACCGTGGGCAGACTGAGTTGGCCTCCGGCATAGGCGGGCAGGACCGGTGCGTTAACGGTGAGGATCGCCACGGCGGGACCTACGACCGGATTGTTGGCGTTTCCCGGGTAGGTGCAGGTCAGCGAGTAGTAATACGTGCCGACAGCGGTCGGCGTCACGACGGCCATCCCGTTCGACGCCTGCGCCGCACTCCACGTGCCGCCGCCCGCGGTCGGTGAGACCGACGGCGCACACGGCGTCGGCGGCGGCCCGTTGGCGACGGCCAGCTCGAACACGGAACCGTAGTCCCCTGCACTGGCGCCATAGTAATTCGTGCCAAAGAAGCGGCCATCGGCGGTCTCGAACAGGCTGTCGGGCTCCGTCTCGCCGCTCGGCGGCGACAGGATCGTCGTGAAGGCGCCGGCTGGCGACAGTTGGAACACCGAGTCCGCGCCGCTCAGCACCTCACCACCGAAGCCATAGAAATTATTATCCTTGCCGAGCAGTAGCGACTGCTTCGGACCTGCCCCCTCGCTCGCAATGACGCCCCCCGTCGACCAGGACAGGGTCGCATCCTGGCCCAGTGAGATCGTCGCCGGAAAGGCGCTGACATTGAACGTCAGGTTGGTGGCACCGCTGAACGCGTGAAGTGTTGTCAGCACACCGCCCGTCGTCATGCGGAACAGCGTGCCACGCCCGTGCGCGCCGCCCGAGGCCGTGCCGCCATAGAGATTGCCGTCGGCGCCCTGGGTGAGGCCGGCAAAGGGGCTGTAGCCGTCGCTATTCGCGCTGCCAACGCCGCCCGCGGCACCGAACGAGTACAGCGACGCAAACGCGCCGCCGGTGGTGATCCGGAACACCGTACCGACGCCGTAGGCGCCCCCGAGCCACGTCGTACCGTAGAGATTGCCATCGGTCGCCTGCATCAGCCGGCCATACGGCTTCGAGCCGTCGGTGTTGACGCCGCCCGTCGCCGCACTGAACGTGTACAGCGTCGTGAACGCCCCGGCCGGCGTGATCTGGAACACCGATCCGGAGGCGCTTCCCGCACCCGCATCGACGCCATAGAAGTTTCCGTCCGACCCGAGCACGAGTTTCGCGCCGGACGCCGGTGCGACCCCGGCAGGATCGCCGTCGGTCCCCGCCAGCGTGGTGATTGCCGTATAGAGACCCTGGGGCGTGAGCCGGAAGAACACGGGGCCAGCCGGTCCCGCGCTGCTTTGCGTCAGGCCGTAGAAGTTCCCGTCCGTACCGACGGTGATACCGGCCGGCGTCGGCTTGCCGTTGGGGCACTGGATCTGCGCGGTGCAGAACGTATACAGCGTCGTCAGCGCCCCTCCGGGCGTCACCTGAAACATCGTATTCGTCGTGACGCCGTAGAAATTCCCGTCCGTGTAGAGGACCAGATCGTTCGGAAATGCGCCATCCGTGCCGTCGGCGAACGGATAAAGAATCGTCTCGGTGGCATCCGGCACCGGCAACTGCGCGCGGCTGACGGTGGGCAGGATGAATGCGGCGATGATCAGGACCATCGGAACCGCAGCGTAGCCCGGTAGCTTCCCGGCTGAATTGCGTCGCCTGATATTCATGCCAGCTTCCTCCGTTGGGAAATCGCCTGGAATCACTTGCAACGTGGTTCTGCCCGACCGGAATCTGACACGCCGCCACTCGCCTGGCAATCCCGGACCTCCGGCAATCTCACCGGTCGGGGTCGGTTACCGCATCGCAGCGCATCCATTCCCAAGAGCCCTTGCGCCTCGCCGGGCCACGAAGGATTGCCGATGGAAGGATTCAACGTAACGGTTCGGCCACCCCTCCGCAGCTCGACGTCGCCCACCCTGCCTTGTCCGCCTGAGTCCGTGCAAAACCAGGTCCCGTGGGAAAACTTTGCCCAACACCCGAAAACGGCACCTAAAACCGGAAGCGAATGAGGGCGTTGGACACGCGAGACCTCGTTCCCTCTGACATCATTGGAAATGCACGGAAGAAGTCGGACCGGGTGAGCGCAGGATTGCGCGAGCGCACGTTCGCGGCCCACGATGCGGCACGTGCCTCGTCACCCGCAAGAGCGTGCGCAGCAACCGCGATCAGTGCGATCAGCACGTGCGCGCCCGGCGAGTGCGCCGCACGCTCTGCCCAGTGCGCCGCGTCGACGTCTTCGCCCATAACCATGTGCGTGAAGGCCCGGGTGGCCAGCATCGCGTAATACAGCGGATCAAGAGGGCTGAGGCGCATCGCGAGATCGACGTTCCTGCGACCGTCAAGGCCACGTCCCGCGAGGGACTCGGTCCAGGCGCGGGCGTAGATCCCCTGCGCATAATTCGGGCTGATCGAGGTGGCGCGCTCGAGCCAGGCCAGGCTGCTTTCCAGATCGCCCTCCAGCCAGAAAGTGCGTCCCATCGTAAAGTTGACGAACGGGTCGATCGGGTCGAGTTCAAGGCCGCGCGACGCGAAGCGCCGCGCCAGCGCGATCTCGCCGGCAAAATCATCGGAGTGATGCATGAAGGCCGTCTGGAAGTGGACGAAGGAAAGGCCCGCATGAGCGCGTGCAAAGTTTGGATCCCGGGCGACTGCTTGCTGGAAGAGGGCGGTAGCCGCCGCATTATCCTTGCGGTTGAAGCGGTACATGTGCTGGAGCCCGAGGTGATAGGACGACCAGGCATCGAGATGTTCAGTTACGGTGAGGCGCGCCAGTGCAGCTTCGTGGAGCGGGATCTGAATCTCCAGGGCCGTGAGGATCTGTGAACGGATGTCCTCGCGAATCTGATGCACTTCGTCGACTGAGCCGGAAAAGTGTTCCGCCCATACGACGCCGCCGTCCCGTGTATCAATGAGTTCGACGTTTACGGCAAGACTGGCGCCCACAATCTCCACCGTGCCAGCCAGGCAATACCGTACGTCGAGCAGGCGGCCGATCTCGCCTGGGTCGGCATCCGCGCCGCGCAAGCGGAAGGACGACCCTCGCGCAGTGACGAACAGCCATCGCAGGCGCGACAGCTCGGTGATCAGTTCGTGGGGCAGCGCGTCGGCAATAGCCGCATATTGGCCCGCGGCACCGATCGGCCGGAACGGAAGCACGGCGATGGATGGTCGTGAGGTCGGGTCCGTCGGCTGAGTGACCCACTTCCCGCCTCCCTGATCCGCCACTTCGAGCCGCGATACTTTCGCCTCCGCTACGAAGCGGAAGCCCTGACGATGGATCGTCTTGATGAATTGCTGGGCCTTGCCGTTATCGCCGAGAATCCTTCGCGCCGACTTGATGCGGCTGGCCACCGCCGCCTCAGAGACAACGCGCCCGTCCCAGACCTTTTCGATGATCTCGTCCTTGGACACCAGGCGCTCCCGGTTGTCCACCAGCAACACGAGCAACGCAAATACCTGCGGCTCGACAGCGCAGACTTCGCCGCCTGAACGAAGCTCCACCCTGGCCGTATCCAGCTCGAACGGGCCGAATCGATAGATCATGGCATTCAGGATAGAACACCGCCCGGCAATCTCCCAGAGGTCTCCATAGTTTCTCCATGCAGCCTTCAAGCATGGACATCTGGAGCGTGTTCAACTTCCCTTGACCAGCGGCAGAACGGTTCCAGCCGCGGTATTCACCCCCGAAGGAGAAATGACATGCCTCTCGTGACCATCGATGTGATCAAGGACGTTTTCACCCCGAAGCAGAAGCAGGACCTCATTGCGAAGGTCACTGCGGCGATGATAGAGGTCGAAGGCGAAAATATGCGCGGCGTCACCTGGGTTCGCATCAACGAGTTTGAAAGTGGTGACTGGGCGATCGGCGGCAAGGCGCTGAAGACTTCTGACGTTCAGGCGCTTGCCGCCGGGAAGGCCGCTTGATCCGGCGAGGCGTCTGAGCTGTCCTACGCGTGGGGCGGCGCTCGGATGAGGCCGCCCCAGCCTCGATACGGCGATCGGGGGCACCGTAACTTCAGCGCGCCGGTGGCACGCCGGTGGCGGCATTTTTTGCCGGTAGCCGTGTGAAAAATGGGCGGCGCCCGCAGGTGGCCAGCTGACAGGGACCGGAAGTGGTCTACACTAGGGCTCCCATGGCTTGTGTAGGGACGCCCCCTATGACGTGTTCTCCGCCCCGGCCGATCGTCGCGCTGTTTGCGGGCGCCATCGCCTGTGTTGCCCTGCCCTCGCTCGCTGCCGACAGCGGCGGCTTCGATGCAGCCACTGCCTTTGGCGCGCGGCCTACCATAAGCCACATGCGACTGTCCCCCGACGGCAGGACGGCCGTATTCCTCGCTCCGCTCCCCGGCATGGGATCCGCTGCGATGACGATCGATCTCACGGGGGCGAGCAAGCCGCACATGGCCCTGGTTACCGATGGCAAGCCGTACCGGCTGCGGGGGTGCTACTGGGTCTCGAATGACCGGCTGGTCTGCGTGGCGTATGGGATCACCGAAAGTGCCGTCGCAGGGATCCTGCCGGTGACTCGCCTGCTGGCGGTCAACAGTACCGGAGGGGAAGTCAGGATCCTCAGCAATGAGGCCAGCGCCGGCACGCAGGGTTTCCTGACCGATGGGGGCACCGTCATCGACTGGCTGCCGGAGCAAGACGGAATGGTCCTCGTGGCGCGACCCTACGCGCCCGAATCCAATGGCACGACGCGCGCTGGCGCGGACCGCTACGGACTAGGGGTCGATCGCATCGATACCCGGACCGGGAGCGTCGCGCATGTCGAGGAGAGAGACAGCGCGGCCGCTGAATACCTCAGCGACGGTCACGGCCACGTGCGCATCGTCGTGTACTCCGTTCACCCCTACCACGGCACCCAGATGTCCGGGCAGTTCAGCGTCCGCTACCGGAAACCCGGGTCCCAGGAATGGCTGCCATTGTGCGAATTCGACACGATCAACGAGACCGGCTTCAGTCCGATCACCATCGATGCGGACCAGAACCTGGTGTACGGCACCAAGAAAAAGAATGGCCGCTGGGCGATGTATTCGATGTCGCTTGACGGCAGCGCCACGGAAAAGCTCGTCTACTCACGGGACGATGTCGACGTCGAGACGCTTCTGGAGGTGGGGCGCCAGAGCCGGGTCGTCGGTGTCGAGTTCTCCACAGACCTCACGCACTCCGATTACTTCGACCCGGACCTCGTACAGCTGATGAATACCCTCGGCAAGGCACTGCCGGATACACCGCAGCTCGGCATCTTGGATTCCAGCCTGGACGGCAACACGCTGCTGATTCACTCTGGCTCCGACGACGACCCGGGCGAGTATTACGTGTTTCACCGGGACACTCATCATCTGGACCAGATCTCCCCTGTCCGCCTCGAGCTTCAGGGACACACGCTCGCCAAGGTGCAGCCCATGAGCTACCCCGCGCGGGACAATGAACGCATTCCGGGATACCTGACCTTGCCTCCCGGTGTAACCCAGGGCAAAGGCCTTCCCGCGGTTGTCATGCCGCATGGAGGTCCCACCGACAGGGATCGCTGGGGGTTCAACTGGCTGGCGCAGTTTTTTGCCGCGCGTGGCTACGCCGTGCTGCAACCAAACTTCCGTGGCTCAGACGGCTACGGCGACTCGTGGCGCGGCGAGCACGGCTTCAAGGACTGGCGCACCTCGATCAACGATGTCGTCGATGCCGGACACTGGCTGGTGAGCGAAGGGATCGCGAATCCAAATCAACTGTTCATCGTCGGCTGGTCGTATGGAGGCTATGCCGCGCTCCAGTCGGCGGTCGTTGAGCCGGATCTTTACAAGGCGGTAGTGGCCATCGCGCCCCTGACCGACTTCGAGTCCGCCAAAACGGAATGGCGAGGCTGGACCGGTCATCACCTGGTGGACCAGCAGATCGGCGAAGGACCCCACATCGCCGAGGGCTCGCCGGCGCGAAACGCAGGCCGGATCAAAGTACCCGTACTGTTGTTTCATGGCACCCTGGACCGCAACGTCAGCATCCACCAGTCGCGGCTGATGGACGAAGGGCTGAAGAAGGCCGGCGTGAAGCATGAACTCGTGACCTGGGACAAACTGGACCACGGCCTCGAGGACAGCGCTGCGCGCGCGACCATGCTGCGCAAGAGCGATGAGTTCCTGCGTCAGGCGATCGCGTCGTCGCCCTGATTGCCGGCGAGTGGCCTGCCGGCCCTTGAATTGATTGGCGCGCCCGCAGAGAGCGGCCGAAGGCACGGCCCATCCCACGATCTCTGTCGATGCGGACTCAATCAAACAAACTGAGTACGCTTTGATACTTTTCGATGTAGCCGCTATTTTCCCGGTTGTACCGTGGAATGCTCACTGCCCGCACCACCGAGGCTTGCTCGCGCCAGACACAGGGGCAGGCAACTGCGGAGCCTGGCGGTAGCTGACCCGCGCGGCGAAGTTCGTCGAGTTGGATCCCCATGCGGTCAAGCGCGCGATAGAGCTTTGCGACGTTGCGTGGGCCGCCGTTGTAGGCGGCAACTGCAAAGATGCCGAGCACTTCGGGATTCGTGCGATAGGCCGAGCGGATTTCGCTGTTCATCCGTGACAGCTCGATGTCCAACAGACAGGCGGCTGCCTTCATGGCATTCTGCAGGCTGGTCGCGCCGCGCTCGAAGTTTGGGTCTATCTGCGCGCCGCGGCATTGGCGCACGACAAGCGAATAAGTGCCGTTGCCGTGCCGGTTGGTGAACTGCATGGGACCCAGCGCTTTCGCACTCGAGACGCTGTAACGATAGGCTTCCTCGCGCTTCAGTCCGTACTGGCTGAGCACCTCGTCAAATGCATCTCTGCCTTTTTCGATGAAATCCATATCGTCGGTCTGTTCAATGACCGCGAGCGTCGTAATCACCTCAGCGGGTACGACGTCCGCGAGTAGCTCGCCCGGAAAGGCGGCGCTCGGCACGTTCGCGCTGCGCAGCTCGCCCAAGGCGTGCCGCGCAGTGGCGAGGAGGAAATCCCTGCCGCCGCTGACGAAGCCAGGGTCAAGGGTATCCCGGGTATAGGGTAAATAGACGATCGGTACGGCCGTCGCCGCCGCCTCGCGCCAGCGTTTTTTCTTGACGAGGGCGTTGTCGAATACCGGAAACTTGCGCCCATAGACCTTCAGCTCCTCGCCGCCGCGCGAGAATGCGAACATCAGCCGCTCGGCCCCGGTGCCATTCACGTGTCGCGCCTCAATGCCGGGAGTGCGCACGGTGAAGGGAAGTGGCCCGCGGCCGGGCTTCCATTTCAACGGCGGGCTGGGAATCTCCAACTGGGCAATGGTCCAGTTCTTCTGTGCGTCGCTCCACAAGGCGAAGGCGACCGGCCGACCGCGCAGCACCTCACGCCCACCCTTATTGATGAATGCGTACTGCAGATTTACGTTGCGCAGCTGCGCCTGTCCCTCAGCAACCAGGTCGCGGATGACGAGGTGGCGCTCGCGCCCCTTCACGACCACCTCCGGCAAGTCCCCAGTCCTGGGTGGCACCTCGCGCTGCTCGGATTCGGCGACAGCCGCCGGCACCTCGAACTCACCATCCTCTCTGGCTTCGCTCGCAACCATAGGATGGTCCCGTACCTCGGGCGCGTCGGTCACCGCGACCAGTGGAGGTTCGTCCGCTGCCTCGGGGCGGCCCCCCGAGGATGCGCATGCGGAGCAGAGCAGGAAGGCCAGGAGCGGCAGCGTCCACGACGCACTGCGGGCGACCCGCACTGAGGAACCTGGAATTGCACAAGCGGGTGACAGGTATGACATTGGGATCCGATGATACCGCCGAACGGCGGGCCGCACGACCCCGAAGCGCGCGACGTGCTTCGCGGTTTATGTCGGCGCAAGCTCACGCTCCACGTATCGTGAGGCCGTCGCTTATTTGTTCTGCCGACTGATGCCTCTGAAAATCCCGATCAACCGCCCTTTTCGTGAAGTGATCCGATTGAGTGCACCCCCCACGACGCTACGCCGCGGTCTCGAGCGCACCCTCGGCAACCGGCATCGTGATGCTGTCCGACGAAGTCTACGAGCACATGCTGTGCGACGGTGCGACCACCACGGCATGGCCCGTTACCCCGCCCTCGCAGAGCGCAGCGTCGTCGTATCCGCGTTTGGCAAGACCTGCCGCGTGACCGGCTGGCGCGTGAGGTACTGCCTCGCACCGGCCGCGCCGGCCGTGATGGCCGTGCCCGGTTGACCATATAATCCCGCCTCCACGAGTCACTTTTTAATTTGAGATCCGGCGGGCTTGTGCAACGGTACCCGGCCGGTGAACAATGTCGCTCGAGGCGTCGCTCACCCGGGAGAGAGGGGCGCGTCCCACCCGTCTTACAAGAAGAATGGAGCCGCCAGATGACCACCGCCAACCGTCTCGCCGCCGCCGCAATCGGCATCGCCTGCTGCGCTGCGCAGACCGCT
>Ga0302320_10020234_pt1 | contig 13298 bp, 12 predicted proteins | sample Bog_T0_3_FD_202130 | JGI IMG/M metagenome (GOLD analysis project Ga0302320, IMG submission 202130) | Peat permafrost microbial communities from Stordalen Mire near Abisko, Sweden - Bog_T0_3 | ecosystem: Environmental > Terrestrial > Soil > Wetlands > Peat | place: Sweden: Abisko, Stordalen Mire...
TGCTCACGATATCGAAACTGTTATCTGGCATGGAATGTCACCGTTCACCAAGGCAACGGCCCTCTAGTTCAGATGGTCAGCTGAGGGATCCGATTCGAAAAGTTATTCTGCGGATCAACATCCCCAGCGCGTACCCATGAGGGTAACAGAAGAGACAATATCTGCGTAGACTGAGTTCGCGTCACGAACAGTGCGGCGAACTTAGCCAGGAGTCCGACCGGGAGGGAAGTTATCAGCACGCTCCAAAAGCCGCTGGCGATTGAATCGTGATTCAAAGAGCGAGTCCAAAGAACGTGAGGAAATTCTTCGCCGTCTGTGCTCCAACCTGTTCCGCCGCCATACCGCGTATCTTGCTGATCTGGAAAGCCACTTCTTTGACATAGGCCGGCTCGTTACGCTGGCCGCGATGGGGAATCGGCGCAAGATACGGAGAATCGGTTTCAATCAGCATGCGGTCCAGCGGCACCATCTGCGCCGCGTCACGGATGGGCTGCGCCTTGGGAAACGTGATGTTGCCGGCAAACGAGATCATGAAGCCCAGATCGAGCGCGCGCCGCGCATGCTCCACGCTTCCGGTGAAGCAATGCAAAATGCCTCCCAGTCCGCTCGCACTCCAGTGCTCGCCGAGCATCGCAAGGCAGTCGTCCCAAGCGTTCTCGCTGTTGTCCGACGGGCGGCAATGAATAATAATCGGAAGCTTCGCAGCCCGCGCCAATTCCATCTGCGTGCGGAATACCGTCTTCTGCGTTTCGCGCGGCGAGTGTTCGTAAAAATAATCCAGTCCGATCTCTCCCCATGCGATCACGCTCGGATGCTTGGCCCATTTGAGCAGTTGAGCGTCCGCCACGTCGCTGGCCAGGTTGGCTTCGTGGGGATGGATGCCGACACTCGCCCAAATTCGAGGATATTCCGGCTTCCCGTCGAACTCTTCAGCCAACTTGATCGCGCAGTCGGCGGTTTCCGGGCCCTCGCCATTTCCAATTGCGAGATAGGCTTCGATTCCATTCCGCCTGGCGCGCGCGAGTACCTCGCGGCGATCGGTTTCGTAGCGCTTGCCTTCTAGATGTGCGTGCGAGTCGATGAACATTTTCTAGTTCAGGTAAAGAAGATCGTGTGAAGAAGTTTGTGTGGGGACGGGCATTCCTGCCCGTCCAAGCCGTGCGCCAACAATTTTCGCGAGTCTTCTGAGCAAAGGCGAACCACTCGAGCTTAGCGAAGCTCGGCTGCTATTTCAGCCGCGTGCCCAACGGCACATCTTCCAGGAAACTCGCCAGCACCGGCTTGCCGCCTTCCGGCGAAGCCGCCACGATCATGCCGTTCGATTCCAGCCCGCGCAGCTTGCGTGGCGCGAGATTCGCTACGATCACAACCTTCCGGCCAATCAGTGTTTCTGGCTCGTACGCTTCGGCAATCCCAGCCACGAGTTGACGGACCTCGTTCCCAAGATCAACCTCCAGCCGTAGTAATTTATCCGCGCCCTTGACGCGCTCTGCCGTCTTAACCTGGGCTACACGTAACTCCACTTTGGCGAAGTCGTCGATGCCGATCTTCCCGTCCGGAATCGCCGGCGCGGCCTTAGCCGCAGGTGCTTCTGTCTTGGCCGCTGCACTCGGGCTTGCCACTTGAGCGGCTGCTGGCTGAACTTCACTCGGCTGCGCGGTAGACACGCTCGTCGTCCCACCCTGTTCTTCCATCTTTTGCATCCTCTCGACTGCCGATTTGTCTGCTCGCGGAAAAACCGCCTTCACTTCGCCCAGCTTCGTCCCCAGGTGCAGTTGCCCCCACTGCAATTGCGTGAGGTCGAATTGCTTGATATCGCCAAGTCCCATCTGCTCCCAAATTTTTGTGGTTGCATCCGGTATCACCGGATGTGCGAGAGCCGCGACGATGCGCAGCGCCTCTGCACTCGTATAAAGCACAGTCGCCAGACGCGACCGGCTCTCCTCGTCTTTCTTTTCGTCCAGCGCCCACGGCTCGTTTTCTACAATATATTTGTCGACCGCGCTGACCAGTCCCCAGGCAACTTCGAGCGCTCGCGAAAACTGGTATTGATCGAACAACGTGCCAAATTCGGCAATCGCTTTTTTTGCCGCCTCCGCAATCGCTTCGTCCGCCGGTGTATGTCCGGCGTGTGAAGGATACGGCACCTCACCCTTGAAATAGCGGGTGATCATCGTCAGGGTGCGGCTCGCAAGGTTTCCGAGTCCGTTGGCCAGGTCGGAGTTGTAGCGTTGTACCAGTGCGTCGAAGCTGAACGATCCATCCTGTCCAAAAACAACTTCGCGCAGCAGGAAATAGCGCAACGCATCCGCACCCAGAACGTCGACGATGGTTTCGGCGCGTACGATATTGCCGCGCGACTTCGACATTTTGCTCTCTTCAAACAGCAGCCAGCCATGCGCCGTTATGCCTTTAGGCAAAGGCAATCCCGCCGCCAGCAAGAACGCCGGCCAGTAGACGCAATGGAAGCGCACAATCTCCTTGCCGATCATATGCACGTCGGCCGGCCAGTATTTATCAAATTTCGTCGTGTCGCTCGATCCGTAGCCGAGCGCCGTAATGTAATTCGCCAGCGCGTCCAGCCAGACATAAATCACGTGCTTCGGATCATCCGGAACCGGAATCCCCCACGAAAACGTCGACCGGCTGATTGACAAATCGCGCAGCCCGCCCCGTACGAACGAGATCACCTCGTTGCGCCGCGCCTCGGGTCGTATGAACTCCGGATTCTCGCTGTAAAGCCGCAGCAACTGATCCTGAAATGCCGAGAGCTTGAAATAGTAGTTTTCCTCGCTGACGGTTTCCGTCGGGCGCCCACAATCGGGGCACGGATCGCCGGGACCAATGCCGTCCACGTAGAGCTCATCGGATACGCAGTATTGGCCCGTGTACGTGCCTTTGTAGATAAAGCCGTTGTCGCGAATCTTGCGCCAAAGCGCCTGCACTCCCTTCTTGTGGCGGTCGGATGTAGTGCGGATGAAGTCGTCAGGCGTTAGTCCCATCCGCTCCCAAAGCGTGCGGAACTCCGCCGAGATTTCGTCGGTGAATTGCTGCGGCGTTTTCCCCGCAGTCTGCGCCGCGCGTTCGATCTTCTGACCGTGCTCGTCCGTGCCCGTAAGAAACCACGTGTCTTCGCCCAGCATCCGGTGCCGCCGCGCGATCATGTCGCAGGCGAGCGTCGTGTAGGCATGCCCGATGTGCGGATGCGCGTTAACGTAGTAAATCGGAGTCGTAATATAAAACTTCTTCTTCATCTCTGTTGTTTCACTTCCGTTGTTCGATTGCATGTCCGACTGAACAATTTCCAACTCTAGAAGACCTTCCCCGAATTGTGCAGCTAAGCTGCGTTGGATGCACTCGGATCCACTTCGATTCCGATGTGTCGCAGATGATGCACCATGTGCTCGATGTAGTCGTCAAACACGAACTCCAGAGTGACCGGCTGTGCGCCGGCAATGCTCAGCGTTCGCGTCCAGTCGGTCGCAGCAACACTCTCTGCCGCCGCCAGCAACTGGCGATTCAGCGCTTGCCACGTGTCAATCAACTCCGGCCAGTCGCGTTTCTGATATCGATTGACGACGACCCACCGATTCTGCTCATAGCCCGGCATCGCTGGATTTTCCTCGAGCTGAGCGCGCACGATTCTTTGATGATTATTGGCAGCTGAATCCAAAAGATGTCCCAATTCCTCTTTCGCCGACCAGGCCGACGGACTCGCTTTTCCTTCCACTCCATCCTTCGACAATTTCGCAAGGTGATCCGGCACGATCTGCAGCAGTTCACGCATTCTGGCGAGTTGAGGCATGACTTTTCTCCTTAACGATGGCCTTCGATTCAAGATTCTAGAAACTAGTTCTTGTGGCTGGCATAAACTCGTGCCGCTTCCTGCATCACCTGTTTGAGCGGCACATGATGGGCCTCGGCCAGCGCGCGGCAGTCTTCGAATTCCGGAGCGTAGTTGGAAATCGTGCCGTTCATATTTGCAATCTTGATGCGCACCGGACCCCACGCCGTATCCACCGTCTCCCACCGCCGCGTCAGCGTCTGACGACATTCCTCGCGACGCCGCACTCCCAACGTTGTCGTCTCCGCAAAAATTGTCTCCGTGAGTCGGCCAGCATCCTCTATTTTTGCCAACACCGTCAACACCGCGCCCGCGCGCCCCTTCTTCATTTGCACGGGCACGTTAAACACATCCAGCGCACCCTCGGCCAACAATTTTTCCATGGCGTAAGCCAGAACTTGCGGACTCAGGTCGTCGAGATTCGCTTCGAGAACCATGATTTTCTCCGCGTCAGCCCCCGAAGATGCGGCGCCCGAAGACGTACCCACCAACTCATGGGACTTCCCGGACGGTTTGTTTTCCGGCCTACTCTCGCCCACCGTAATCCGCAGCAGGTTCGGATGATCGGCAAACTCCCGCGTTCCCGCGCCATACCCCGCCTTCTCAACCCTGATCGCTGGGAGCGCCGCAAAACGCGTCACCAGAACTTTCACAATCGCTGCCCCCGTGGGCGTTACGAGCTCCACCTGCGGCCCAGACGAATAAACAGGCGCACCCTGGAGCAACTTCAGCGTAGCCGGTGCCGGGACGGGAAGCGTTCCGTGGGCACACTTCACAGTCCCGCCGCCAACGTTCAGCGGCGAGCACACCCACTCCTCGATCCCGAGACTTTCAGCGCCCACCGCCGCGCACACGATGTCGACCATCGCATCGACGGCCCCAACCTCATGGAAGTGAACCTTCTCAACCGGCACATTGTGAATCTCCGCTTCGGCTGCTCCTAGCGCCTCGAAGATCCCAATCGCGATCCCTTTCGCGCCCGTGCTAATCGCCGCTCCTTCGATGATCGTTCGAATCGCGCTCAGACTCCGCCCGTGCCCGTGGCCCGAATCATCATGCGCATGGGCGTGGGATTCTTCATGAGAGTGTTGGCGACCCGCCGCCCCGTGATGGCCTTGGCCGTGTTCGTGAGAATGGTCATGCGAATGGTCGTGACCATGCCCGTGTTCGCGCTCTCTCTGCGCCTGAAAAACCTCCCGCGGTAGATCTTTTTCCCCATGGGCGTAGACGTCAACTTTGGTCGCCGAAACTCCGCTGCGCATGACCCGTGAAATCTCCAGCCTCGCACCAATGTCGAGCGCCGCGACCGTGTCTTCCAGAAGCTTGCGAGACACGCCGGCATCGACCAAAGCGCCTAGAAACATGTCGCCGCTAATGCCAGAAAAACAATCGAGGTAGGCTATGCGCATGAAAAAAACCGTCGGGCCGCGAGGTTTAGCTTTGTTCGTCGACGGCTTTCCGTTGCCAGGACGCAACTCGCTCATCCGTCAACCACTCATAACCAGCCGCTAACGACCTGACTTTTCATCATAGGGAAGCCGCGCACCTCCGTCAAACTCGCGCTCCCGCTTGAGTTTGTTAGAATCACTGTTCCTTCAATCAGTTAGCAAGACGTCAGAGGGCATCCTTGTATCGACATCTGGAACGGCAGTTGGTCGAGCATCTGCGTGAATTTCTCCGGCGCACCTATGCCTTGGAAAACGCGAACATCGTTGTCGAACAGCCGCCAAAAATCGAGTTCGGCGAGTACGCACTCCCGCTCGCCTTTGAACTTGCGCGGAAGCTGCGCAAGGCTCCGCGGAAGATCTCGGAAGAGATCGTGGCCGGAGTCGGAACGATCCCGGGCTTTGAAAAATTTGAGGTCGCCGGCGGCGGCTACATCAACGTTCGCGTAAGCCGCGCAGAGATGGCTAAGGTCTTGGCCGCCGACGAATCGCCGGCTGCTGACCGGCCCGCTGGAAAAGTTCTGGTTGAACATTCCAGCATCAATCCCAACAAAGCCGCCCACATCGGACACCTCCGCAACGCGATTCTCGGCGACACCTTCGTCCGTCTGCTGCGTTTCGCCGGCAGGGAAGTGGACGTTCAGAATTACATCGATAACACCGGCGTGCAGGTGGCCGACGTCGTCGTTGGATTCCTGCACATTGAGAAAAAGTCGCGCGCCGAGATCGAAGCTCTAGCCGCCGGTCCGAAGTTCGACTACGTCTGCTGGGATCTCTATGCTCGCGTCTCCCATTGGTACGAAGCAGACAAAGCTCATCTGAAAACTCGCTCCGAAACTCTGCACCTTATCGAAGAAGGCAACAACGAAACGGCTGCCATTGCCGATTTGATTTCAGTTGCGGTTCTGCGGCGGCATCTTGAGACCATGGAGCGCCTCGACATCGAGTACGACTTCCTTCCCCGCGAGAGTGAAATCCTGCACCTTCATTTCTGGGACGCCGCCTTCGGCAAGTTGAAAGAATCCGGCGTCCTCACCTACGAGACCGCGGGCAAGAACAAGGGCTGCTGGGTGATGCGGCGGGCCGGGACCTCCGCGCCGAAACCTGCAGAGCCTGCCGGCAACAGACCGGAGGCCCCAGACAGCGACGCCACGCCCGCCGAGGGCGCGATTGCGGACGCAAAAATCACCGAAGAAGATCAGAAAGTCATCGTTCGCTCCAACGGAACCGTCGGCTACGTTGGCAAAGACATCGCATATCACATGTGGAAGTTCGGCTTGCTGGGGCGCGATTTCGGCTACCGCAAGTTTTTTCTTTACCCCAACTCGCACGATTGCTGGATCTCGTCCACCAACGGCGAAAAAGATCATCCCCACTTCGGCGACGTCGCCGAAATTTACAACGTCATTGATGCCCGGCAATCCGAGGCGCAAAACACCGTCATCGAAGCCCTGCGCGGACTCGGGCACGACGAATCGGCCGATCGCTATACCCACTTCTCCTACGAGATGGTCGCCCTCACTCCGCGTTGCGCCGCGGAACTTGGCTACCAACTTAGCGACGAAGACAAGTCTCGCTCCTGGATCGAGGTCTCCGGCCGCAAAGGCTTTGGCGTCAAGGCCGACGATCTGCTCGATGCCCTCATCGCGGCCGCTCTCACGGAAGTCGATGCACGGCATCCCGAGCTAAGCGACTCCGAGCGTAACGGCATTGCCACCCAAGTTGCCATCGGCGCGCTGCGTTATTTCATGTTGAAGTTCACCAAGCCCTCGGTGATTGCTTTCGACTTCAAGGAAGCGCTCAGCTTCGAAGGCGACACCGGTCCTTACGCACAGTATGCCGTCGTGCGCGCTTCTAATATTTTTCGTAAGGGCGGATTCGATCCGGACGAATTCTGTCGCCTCGAAGCGAGCCGCATCTCCACCTTCGAACTCGGCGAATATCTCAACGGAGAAGATGGCAACCAGATCTGGGAACTTTGGCTGGCGGCCGCCAAAACATCCCACGTTGTCGGGCAATGCATCGCTTCTACCGAGCCTGCTTATCTCGCGAAGCACGCTTTTCAACTCGCGCAGCTTTTCAATACCTTCTATCATCGCCATCCCATTCTGAGTGAAACAAATGAAGGACGAAAAAAGTTCCTGCTTACCACCGCCGCCGTCGTTCGCCGCGAACTCATTCGCATTCTTGCGATGATGGGTATTCATGTGCCGCCGGTAATGTGAGCCGGTTACCTCGGTCTGCGAGATCGACCCATCTACAGCCAGTTTCCCTTGCATCTCCAACCTTCCCGTTCGCATCCTTCTTACTAGGGTTATTCCTTATGAGGAAGAACATCGTTGCGACACTGCTGCTAAGCCTTGCTTTCCTGGCTACGACGTCATCGCTGGTGAGCGCCACCGTTACTGAAGTTCCCGCGATTCCGCGCACGTTTGCGAACGCGCGTTTTGTTTATGTCGCAGCTTACGATGGCGATCAATTCGATCCCCGCTTGCTGCCGGACGACCGCGAAGCCATCGGCCGCGTTCAAGACGCGATCCAGAAGTGGGGAAAGTTGACCGTGGTCTATCGGCCGCAAGATGCCGACATCATCTTGTTGGTGCAGTCTCGGCCCTCGGAAGACGTCCTGGCTCTCTACGACGCGCATCGCGGCGATGAAGCCAGTCGCCCCTCCAGCATGTACTTATGGCGCGTGATGAGCCGCGGTGGATTGCAAAAAGGCGAGGTGCCTTTGATGTCGCAGTTTGAAAACGCCTGGTCCAAAATCGCGAAGTGATGGCCTCGAAATAACGATCTCGAATAACGGCCTGAACCTGTCGCCACTACTTCGCCAATTTCTCAGCGCAACACGCCATCGCGCCAATGGGAGAACTCACCAATCGGTGTCGACTCTGCTACTCGCGAATCTGGCTGTTTGCCACCTATAATTCCCTGCGTGGAATTGTGTTCAAGAGGGAATCGTATAAAATTTCTACGGTTGATATCGTGTTTGCTTGGCCTGCTCCCTTGATCCGTGTCTTGTCATTACCCGCAAAATATTGATAAAAAGCGGTTTACGGCTTCCGCCTGTAAAATTCGAATGGCATCCCCCGTGCATTACAAGAGAGTGGCTCGAGGGCGTTAACATTTCGAACCAGACTGGCATCCAAAAGCGTTACAGAGCAATTTTTCGGGCAAGGAGCCCTAAACTAACTATGAATCGCACATCGTTGACCCTAATGCTGGCGGCGACATTGTTCGCATCGATGGGATGCTCCACCAAGAATTATGTCCGTCAACAGACCACGCCGCTCATCAACAAGACCAATGAGCTCGACGACCTGACCGCGAAGAACTCCAAAGACATCAAAGACGTCGATCAGCGCGCCCAGTCTGGAATCCAGGCTGTGCAGGCGAAGGCTGCCGAAGTCGACCAAAAAGCGTTGGCCGCTGGCAGCGAAGCTGACAAGGCGCAACTCTCGGCCAATAGCGCCACGCAGCGTGTCGACGCTCTCACCAACACTGTCGTCAACCTCGACAATTACCGGCCCGTCGTCGAGACCGCCATACATTTTGGTTTCAATCGCGACAACCTGACCAAAGACGCGAAAGAGGCGATCGATCAACTCGCCGCGAGCGTTGCCAACACCAAGGGATACATCATCACGGTCGAGGGCGCCACCGATTCCGTAGGCAGCGCAGACTATAACTACGAACTCAGCCAGCGCCGCGCCAATGCCGTGATTCAATACCTCGCCGCCGAGAAAAGCGTCCCCGCCTACAAGATCTATCTCATCGGATTGGGCAAGGATAAGCCGGTCGATACCAACAAGACTCGCGACGGACGCGCCAAGAATCGCCGAGTCGACATTCGTTTGATGACCAACACGGGAGCGGGCACGACGACTCCGGCGCAGGCGCCTGCAGACAATCAGACTCCGACGGCCAGCGCGAATCCGTCCTTGTAGTTTGTAAATTTGACCCTCCTCCCCCGAGGACTTAGCCAAGCCAGGCCATCCCGTCTGTGGATGGCCTGTTTTTTGCTCCCCTCATTTTTTCTCTCGTCTCCCAGCTTTCCCGCCGCCGCCGAAGCGCTACAATGAGGAGTGCGCATACGATTTCTGATTGCGTTTTTGGCGCTGCTCGCGACCATCGTCTTCGCCCAGGATCCGACGAAAAACGATTCGCCGAGCAAGGATTCAACGGACAACACGGCCCAAGACAAGACCGCCGACAGCAATCAAGCCACCGGCGAAAGCTCCAGCCGCGATACCAGGATTGACCTCAGCCCACCCCGCGACGACGCGAAGAGCCATCCCGGCAGCAAAGACGCAGTTGCCGATCTCGACGGCACGCAAAATCCCGATAAAGACAAAGCTGATACCTCCGGCGTACAGGAATTCCATCCCTGGAATCCCATGAAAGCCGCGAAAGACATCGAGGTCGGCGACTATTATTTCAAGCGCAAAAACTACAAGGGCGCTGTTGAGCGATACAAGGACGCCCTTTACTACAAAGACGGCGACGCCGTTGCCAGCTTTCGCCTCGCCGAGTGCCAGGAGAAATTAGGGGATAAAACCGAAGCCCGCAAGTATTACGAGCAGTACTTGAAAATCCTGCCCCAGGGACCATTCGCCAAAGATGCCCACGCGTCTCTCGACCGCCTGGCGAAAGCCCAATAAATATCTAAGTGGCGATGGCCCAAACTGAAAAGACCCGAAGGAAATCCGCTTCGTCCGGAGTTTGGGAAGAGCACGAGTTCCACTCGTGCCGTTATCGCCGCAGAGTCCAAAACGGCTTCCAGCCGCTGAGGGAATGCTGAAAGCGGAAAACACTTTTCCGCAATCTCCTCAGTCCTGCCGACACTGCCGCAAGGTCGATCGCGTGACCTTAACACCATACGCGCGGTCGCCTGCCCGTGGCACTCCAACCTCAACTCTATTTTTCCACCCGCGAGAACTCGCCGCTCGAAGCATTCACCGCCACGCGTAGCTTCGCCGTGTCCCGGTCCGCTCCGTAGATAACGTGCCACAACAATTCGTTGGTCAGCCGGTTCCACTCCAACACATAAAAAACCGGAGTGTCGGGTTCTTTCTCCAGCAACTTATCCCCGCCGTGCTCCTGCGCGATGGCAAACGCCTTGTCCGTGTCCACCTTCAGAAACTGAACGTTGAAAATCTGCGTGCTCGAGTTGGTCGGGCTATAGCCGTCTTCTACGCTGTGCGAGACCTCGCCCAAAGCCCATGTGTAGGGGCGTGTGGCGCGTTTCGAAGGCGAGGCAAATCCCGCGCGCCATTCGCCCGCTTTGCCGTCGCGGCCTTTCGAGTCATTTGTCGGCTCTGACTCCACTCGATAAGGCTGCACATCGGCCGCCCAGCCCCGTGCCGAAATATAGCACTTGTAGAACGCGCTGCTTCCCGTGATCGCCTCAGGAGCCTTGGGTTGCGGCTTCTCTGCCGCCGGAGGATTGGGCGCGGAAGAACACCCCATCAGCCATCCTGCTGCTAAAATTACCGCGAAGAGTCCGAGCGTTCTTGTGATTTTCATTCTGTTCACTCACTGCTTCCTGAGCCTGGTATCAAACTCGAATTTTGTCCGCGGTTATTGTACTCAAGCAAAGCTATGAATTCCTATCTGGAACGTCTGCGGCAGGAACTCGAACAGGCAACAGCCGGAGCCGATGCGGCTCGACTCGCGGCGGCTCCCGCCGGCAAATGGAACACGGCTCAAATCCTCGAACACCTACTCCATAGCTATAAAGGCACGAATGCCGGCTTGAACCAGTGTCTGGCAAAAGGTACGCCATCCGCCTCTAAACCGAAGATGAAGGATCGTTTTGCCACCTTGCTGGTCGTCGGATTCGGTTATTTGCCCGAAGGCCGCAACGCTCCCGAACGCACCATACCGCGGGGAATGCCGCTGGAGGAAATTCGTCCCGCCGTAGCGTCAGAACTGAAAAGGCTGGCTGCGCAGATGGACACCTGTGAGCTGAAATTTGGCCGCCGCACCAAACTCCTGGACCACCCCTTTATCGGCCCACTCACCGCCGATCAATGGAGAAAGTTTCACTTGGTTCATGGGCGTCATCACATTCGCCAGATGCTGGAACGTATGAAATTCTGATCTGAGCCGGCCGGGTCTCGATCGGAATGCGTCTCCAGAGATCGAGAGGATGACGATCGGCTCGCAGCTTATCTACAAACACAATCTTCGTTTCTCCACACGATCTGCCAAACCAACTACTTCTTATCGGTCGTGCTGTCGTCCTTGGGCGCATCCTTGTTGCCGTCGTTACTCTTGTCCTTGTCTTTTTCCACAATCCCAGCCTTGCGCGCCTGTTCCTGCAACTCGTCATACTCCTGTTTCGCTGCGTCAATCGCTTTCTGCTTGTCATCGATATCGTTCTTTGTCTCCGCTCCGTCTTTGTCAAACTGGGAGGCGTTCTGCAGCCGTGCGGCTCCATTGGCGTAAAAATTCGCTTCCTTCAGCCGGAATTCGCGCTGCTCGAGATCAAGCTCTTTGCTGAGGGAATCGATTTTTTCTTTCTGCTTGTCGAGCTTTTCCTTCCACTCATCCGCCACTTTCTTCTTGTCTCGATCGGGGTTGCTGGCCCCCGCGGCGGGCGCAGCCGGAGCCGTCCCTGCCGTCGCGGCCTCAGCCGCGGGCGGCGGCCCGACGATGCTCAGAGTCTCGTTGGTCGGAAGATTATCGTTATCGTAATGGCGCGTCGACGGACTGGGTTCCGGCTTGTTTTTCCGAGCCGCTCGAGCGGCGTCTCCGAGCGATTGGGCGGCCGCGCCGCCGGTAGCTAAGAAAAGCAGAGTGATCAGCGTAACGATTTTTGTCCGTTTCATGTCCTCATCCTTTGCAGGCCTCGACTCTCGTCGGCGGCCCGCTTTTGTTCTATCAAGAACTTGTGGTGGCAGCCCGGGCGCCTCCCAGAAAACTGCCAATGGTTCGGTCTAACTGTGCTGCTTCGCGCGCGATGTTGTCCGCGAGTTGGTGCCCCAGTTCCGCGTCGCGGCTGCACGCCAGTTGCTGAGCGTATCCCGCGATCGTGGTTAGGGAATCGCGCAATGCCACCGAAAGGTCGGAAGACGTTTCCTGCCGCATCTTTTGATCGTGCCGCATCCGTTCCAGGTCCGTTTTGTCATCCACGACGACCGTCGTTCCCATCAGGCTCCCGTCGTCCGACAACACCGGAGACGCCGCGACTTCCAGTACTCGGTTCTCGCCTTCCCGGGTGAAATAATTCAGCATCACTCCCCGAACCGCGGCTGTTCCAGCCAGAGCGGGCGCGAGAATTTCCTCGACCGTCGTTCTCGATTCCGTTTTCACGTCCGGCGTCGGACGCAACGTCGCGTTTCGAAAAAGATCCGAAGCCTGCAGTCCCACCGGCGAAGCAAATCCTAGTAACGCCCGCGCCGCCGCATTGGCTTGCCGCAGCAACCCGTTCGTATTGAAAAACAGAACTCCGCACGAGAGATTCGAGAGGATCGTCGAACTCAGCGTGTCGGAAGCTTTGGCTTTTCTGCGTTCCGAAAGTTGCTGCGTAGTCAGTTCATGTTTCTGCTGCTTCAATTGTTGGATGACGGCGTGATACGCATGAACCGGCAGCCCCTCGCCAGCAAACGGCACCTGCGTGAGGGAATCCTGATTTTCGACCAGGCCCCGCCGGACCCAACGGATGAGCAGCAGTCCCATCACGAAAGATGCGAGCGCCGCGACCATCAGAAAGACTGCTCGCAGAGCCACGGGATTCAGCAGCAGCCTCACAGCACCCTCCAGTACCAGTGCAGCAACTGGTTGCCGAACACAAACGACAAAATCGCCATCCCGCCCAAGAACACGCCAAATGGCATTTCGTAATAGCGCAGCGCCAATCGCGCCGACTGCCACGCCCGCCTGCGCGCTTGCGCTGGAGCCGTGCCTCGTGCTTCATTTCGCCGAACGCGCTGCATCCAAACCGACATCACTGTGCTAATTCCGAAGAGCGAGCCGGCTAGCGACGACGCGAAAATCGTAAGCAC
>Ga0302320_10020236_pt1 | contig 13297 bp, 7 predicted proteins | sample Bog_T0_3_FD_202130 | JGI IMG/M metagenome (GOLD analysis project Ga0302320, IMG submission 202130) | Peat permafrost microbial communities from Stordalen Mire near Abisko, Sweden - Bog_T0_3 | ecosystem: Environmental > Terrestrial > Soil > Wetlands > Peat | place: Sweden: Abisko, Stordalen Mire...
GAACCGCAACGAAAACCATTTACGTCGGCTCGACCGAACGCGGCGATGCCCAGCTTTACCGCAGCACCGATGCCGGCAAGACGTGGGCGGCGGTACCCGGACAGCCGGCGGGGCTGCTGCCGATCCACGCCCAGCTTGATACGCAGGGAGTCATGTATTTTGTCTACGACAGCGGCGTCGGCCCCGGCGGAGTGGCCGATGGGGCGGTCTGGAAGCTCAATACCAAGGACGGAACGTGGACCAACATCACCCCGGACCTGGACCCGGCCAAGCCGGGGCAGCGGCTGCACCCGCCGGAGGTCACGTTCATGGGGGGCTTTGGCGGCCTTGGGATGGACCGCCAGCACCCCGGCACGATTGTGGTGGCTTCCCTGAACCGGCGGACGGTGGATGATGACGACCAGATTTATCGCACCACCGACGGCGGCAAAACGTGGCACAACCTGACGGCCAAATCCACACGCGATGCATCCCTTTCGCCCTATCTCAACTGGGGCAAGCCAGCGCCGACGATCGGGTGGTGGGAGACCGCGCTGGCGATTGATCCGTTTGATTCCAGCCGGGTCTGCTACGCCACGGGGGCGACGATCTGGGGATGTTCGGACATCGCCAACGCGGATACCGACGGGGTGACGCACTGGTCGGTGTGGGCTGGCGGCATGGAGGAGACGGCGATCCTCGACTTGGTCAGCCCGACCGACGGAGCACATCTGATCAGCGCGTTTGGCGACATCGGCGGGTTTACGCACGATGACCTGGATGTTTCGCCTGCGTCAGGGATGCACCTGCATCCGCTGTTTACCAACACAAATATGGTGGACGTGGCGGATATGAATCCGAAGATCGTGATCCGTACCGGGACGCGGGCGCTGCATATTCCGGATCGCGACACAATGGCGTATTCCGAGGATGGCGGGCACACGTGGAAGGCGTTTACCACCGGGCCGGCACCGGCGGCGGGCGGGCGCGGAGGCGGCGGAGGGGGCGCAGTGATTTTGAACGCCGATGGGAGCGTCTTTATGAATGTGGGCGGTGCCCCCACAATTTCCAAGGATCGCGGGCTGACGTGGGTGCCGTGCCAGGGCCTGGCGGCGGGGCTGCGGCCGGTCGCCGACCGGGTGAACCCCAAGAAGTTCTATGCCCTGGATGCGGCAGCGGGGCAAATCTACACCAGCACTGACGGCGGGGCGACATTTAAGGCGAGCGCGGCAGCGCTGCCAAACCAGGCGGCCGGCGGGGGCGGGCGCGGTGGAGGCGGGGGCGGGCGGCTGCGGGCCACAACGGGAATGGAAGGCGATTTGTGGGTGGTCGGCGGGCGGCTGCTGCATTCGACCGATGGCGGGGCGACGTTTGCAGCGCTGGCGGGGAACCCAAACATTGCCGGGACGTGCTTTGGGTTTGGCAAGGCCCCGCCGGGCAAGACGTATCCGGCGTTGTTTGCCGCCGGGAGCTACCGGAATCAGCCGGGCGTGTTCCGCTCCGACGATGTGGGCGTAACATGGCTGCGGGTGAACGATGACCAGCACCAGTACGGCAACCGGTTCCGGTGCCTGTGCGGCGATCCGCGCGTGTACGGTCGGGTGTATGTGGGGACGGACGGGCGCGGGATTTTGTATGGAGATATCGCCGGGAAGTGAGTTCCCGGGGTGCGGATTGTTGTTGTTCGAATTCAAGGAGCAGGGTTTATGAAGATTCCCAATTCCAAAATGAAGTTCCCGCGGACCGCGTGCATTGTGCTGGGCATGGTCCTGCTGGGCGGTTGCAATCTCAGCCCGACGGCGGCACCGTCGCCGGCACAGGTGGTCCAGAAGACGCCCGACGCTGCGGCCCCGGCGGCCCCCGCAGCGCAGGCCCCGGCAGCCGCGCAGGCGCAGGGCAAGGTCGGCGTGATGCGCGACATTTCCGCCAAGGAACTGGTGTGGGACATGAAGGTCGGCATCAATCTGGGCAACACCATGGACGCCAGCCCGGGGGAAACCGGCTGGGGCAACCCGGTGACGACGCAGGCGATGTTTGACGCCATGCGCGACATGGGCTTTAAGACGGTGCGCATCCCGGTGACGTGGAACGGGCACATCGGCCCGGCGCCGGATTACAAGATTGATAAGGCCTGGCTGGACCGGGTGGAGACCATCGCCAACTATGCCCTCAAGGACGGCATGTACGCCATCATCAACACGCACCACGAGGGATGGGTGAAGCTGACGCCGGCGGGTAAGGACCAGGGCATCGCCGAGTCCGCCAAGGTGTGGTCGCAGATCGCCACGCGCTTCCGCGATTACAGCGATTACGTCATCCTGGAGACGTTCAACGAACCCAAGGGGACGGCCAACCAGTACAACGGCGGAACGCCCGAGGCGCGGGCGATTCTCAATGAGTATCACCTGGCGTCGGTCAACGCGATCCGCGCCACCGGCGGCAACAACGCCAAACGCATCATCATGTGCGCCACCCACGCCGCCACGCCCTCCGACGCGGCGATTGCCGATCTCGTGATTCCCAATAACGATCCGCGGATCGTCGTTTCGATCCACACCTATTACCCCGGCGGGCTGTCGTTCGGCGGGCAGAACAGTTGGGGGACCGACGCGGACAAGGCGGCGGTGCGGCGCGAACTGGACCGCGAGGCGAAGGACGTCTCCACCAAGGGAAGCGGCACGGCGGTCATCGGCGAGTGGGGATCGGTCAGCCGGGTGGACCTGGCGTCGCGCGTGGCGCACGCGGAATATTACGCCGAGCAGGCGCGTCTGCGCGGCATGACCCCCGTCTGGTGGGATAATGGCGGCGGGGATTTCGGGATTCTCAACCGGCGTTCCAACCCCATCTCCTGGAAATGGCCGACCATCGCCGAGGCCCTGGTGAAAGGGGCCACGGAGGCGACCAAGCCGGCCAAGTGAGCGGCGATTGCATGTGGCATGCGGGTGACGCGGGCGTCGGGCCTGCCGGGAGGTCGCGTTTTTTCCGGCGGCCGGAGCGCGGTGCGCCCGCGTTGCCTGTGCTATAATCCGCTTCTTTCGCCGGTGCGTCTTTCAAGGATTCCCATGCATACGGACTTTTTCGCGTGGCTGGAGCAGCATCAGGGGCGGCAATATGAGCTGCACCAGAAGCACATCAACCCGGCGTTTGTCAAAATGCTGCGGACGATCGGATTTGACAAAGGCTATACGCGCGGCGAAGGGGCTTATCTGTGGGACAAGGAGGGGAACAAGTATCTGGATCTGCTGACGGGGTGGGGCGTGTTTGCGCTGGGGCGGAACCATCCGAAGGTGAAGGCGATTTTGACGCAGTTGATGGGGCGGGACATGCCCAATCTGGTGCGGATGGATTGCTCGCTGCTTTCGGGTTTGGTGGCGGAGAAGCTGACAGGCGTGGCGTCGGCGACAGGGGCGAATTTGTCGCGCGTGTTCTTTTGCAATTCCGGGACCGAGACGGTGGAGACTGCGATCAAGTTTGCGCGCTGCAAAACCGGGCGGCAGGGAGTGGTGTATTGCGATCATGCGTTTCACGGATTGACGACCGGGTCGCTGGCGCTCAACGGGGCGGATTTTTTCCGCGAGCGGTTTGGGGAACTGATGCCCGGGACGGTGAAGATTCCGTTTGACGATATCGAGGCGCTGGAGAAGGCGCTGGCGGCCAAGACGGCGGCGGCGTTTGTGCTCGAACCGATTCAGGGGAAGAGCTGCGAGGTGGTGCGGGACGGGTATCTGGCCGAGGCGCAGCGCTTGTGCAACAAAGCGGGGACGTTGCTGGTGATTGATGAGGTGCAGAGCGGACTGGGGCGGACGGGGAAGTGGTTCTGCTTCCAGCATTGGCCCCAGGTGAGGCCGGATATTGTGTGTACCGCAAAGGCGCTCAGCGGCGGGTATGTGCCGGTGGGGGCGGTGATCACCAGTCCGGAGATCATGGATTGCGTGTTCAGCGGGATGGAGCGGTGCGTGGTGCACAGCAACACGTTTGGGCAGAACGACATGGCGATGGGGGCGGCCCTCGCGAGCCTGCATGTGATTGAGGAGGACGGGTTGATTGAGAACGCGGCGACGGTCGGGGCGTATGTGACGGAGAAGTTGCGCGAGATCGGCAAAACGTGCCCGTTTGTGAGCGACGTGCGCGGCAAGGGGCTGATGTTTGCGATTGATTTCGCGCGGCCGGCGTCGGGGCGGATTTTGCAAACGCAGTGGGATGCGCTGCACAAAATGAACTTCGGGGTGTTCGGCCAGACGGTGATTGTGCCGCTGCTGCAGAAGCACCGGATTTTGACGCAGGTGGCGGGGTACCACACGGAGGTGATCAAGTTCCTGCCGCCGATCACGGTGACAAAGGCGGACATGGACTGGTTCCTGGGGGCGATGCAGGATGTGCTCGACGGAACGCACAAGGGGCTGGGATCGACGATGAAGACGATGTTCAGCCTGGGGATGGGGGCGCTGCGGGCGTAGGTGGTTCATGGGCCGCATTCAACGCCGACTGGTCAAGGCCACGCTCACGGTGGTCAGCTATCCAAGGCTGACGCTGCTGCTGGCGGCCGTCGTGCTGGCGGTTTCGGTATGGGTGGCGCTGGGCCGGCTGACGATTTCCACGGACCAGAATAATCTTTTTTCCGACAAGGTGTCATTCTTCCGCGACTACCTGAATTTTGTGCACCAGTTTCCGGAGAACGAGGCGATCTATGTATTTGTAGAGGCGAAAGCGGGCCAGAACCCGAAGGTGGCCCAGTGGATGGCGATTTCCGATGAAGTGACGGCGGCGCTGCGGGCGGCCCCGCAATGGGTGAAGCGGGTGGAGAACCGGGTTTCGCCGGCGGCGATGGGGGAGAATGGCTTTTTGTTTGAGGAGGCCGACAAACGCGAGGAATCGTTTGCCCAGTATGTGGAGATGACGCAGCTGCTGCGGCAGATTGCCGAGCCGCCATCGGCGCTGGACCGTGGGGTTTTGGGGGGTACGCCGGTGGAGCGGTTTGTGCGCTCGATGGCCCTGGGGCGCGTGGCCCGGCCGGAACGATTTCCGGACTCGGCGCGGATCACGGCAATGTTTGCGGACGCGATGAGTTCGGCGGTGAAGAATCCGGCGACCCCGATCAAGGACACGCTGCCGCCGTTCTTTGATCTGGACGATTCCTCGCCGCGGCGGCTGGGATATTTTTACGAATCCGATGCCATCGACCCGGCGAAGCACCATCTGCTGGTAAGCGTCTACCACAACGATCCGCACAATTCGCTCACGTCCATTTCGGAGACGGTGGAGGGGATTCGCGGGATCGTGGCCGGCGTGGCGGCGAAACATCCGGAGTTTTTTGTGGGGCTGACAGGCCGCCCGGCGCTGGAGGCCGACGAGATGCGCACCAGCGACAACGACACCCGCCGCGCGGAAATCATCGCCATGATCTGCGTGTTTGCCGGGATGATCTTTTTCCTGACGCCCTGGGCACAGGTGCGCAAGGCGGAAACCTGGGGGCAGCGGTGGAACGTGATGCTGGCTGGTCTGTGGCTGGCGCTGGCGGCGGAGGTCACGCTGGGGGTGGCGATCGGCTGGACATTCGGCTGGGCGACGTTTTCGGTGGGGGAACTAAATCTGCTGTCGATCGTGTTTGTGATCGCACTGATCGGCATCGGGATGGATTACCTGGTGCAGATTCTGACGCGATACCGGCGCGAGGCGCGGCGTTACGTGCGGCAAACGGCCATCTGGGCGCGGGTGTTCCGCTATGTGTCGCCGCCGATTTCCACCGCCTGCCTGGGGGCAGCGGGGGCTTTTCTGGCGATGACGCTGACGGATTTCCGAGGGGCTGCGGATTTGGGGGTGATCGCCGGCGGGGGGTTATTGCTGTGCCTGATCGGCGGTTACACGGTTCTGCCCGCGCTGCTGGCATTGTTTCCGCCGAAGCTGCCGAAGGTGGAGGAGAGCGAGCGCTACGCCGACGAAGTGCCGGCGTCCACGCGGCGCGGCCTGATCGGCCCGGCTGCATGGATGGTGCTGCTGGCGGCCGGGCTGTACTTCATGCTGCAGACGCACTTCGATCCCGATCTGCTGAATCTGCAATCGCAGAATCTGGAATCGGTGCAACTGGTCAAGCATCTCAGCGGGACGTGGTCGGCGGTGGTTTTGTCGGAGGACATTGACTTGCTGCGCAAGGTGCGCAGTGCGGTGGAGCAGGCGCCGGCGTCCAATTTGATTGGATCGACGGACTCAATCCTGACGGCCGAAACGGGCAACCAGTGGCTCCAGTCGCGGCAGGCGAAGTTGCCGCCCATCGCGTGGGCCGCGCCCGAGGCGCTGAAGGAAGGGGATGTGCCGGGGCTGATACAGAATTGCCGGTCGCTGGCGGCGGATTACGAGAAGCTCAACACCGTCGAGGGGCGGGCGGCGGCCGCATCGCTGCGGGGCTTTGCATCGACACTGGAAGGAGCGAACGCGGCGGAACGGGTGGTGCAAATCTCGCGGCTGAATCAGTGGCAGCCGGCAATGATTGATTCGCTCAAGGGGCTCGATGCGCAATTCCGGCCGCGGCCGATCGATTTCGCGGAGCTGGCGCGGCGGCTGCCCACGGGGTTGAGGTCGCACATGGTCAGTGAATCGGATGCCGCCGGCAAGCCTGCGGCCAAGCTGACGTACGCTCTGTACATCAACGCCAATCCGCGCGACGACCTCTGGGTGCAGGGCAATCTGGAGGCGTTTGAAAAGGAAGTGGAACGGCGGGTGGCGACTGTGCCCGGCGCGCCGGCGGTGACGGGGATTTCCTCCAACGTCTATCACACCACCGCCAGTATCCGGAGTTCCTTCTACCACGCGACCGGCTACAGCCTGATTCTCATTTTCCTGCTGGTGCTGCTTGACCTGCGCAACCTTGGCCAGACGCTCGCGGCCATCAGCGTGCTGGCCCTGGGCCTGCCCATGCTGCTGGCGCTCATGGGCCTGTTTGGCATCTCGTGGAACTTCGCCAACTTCTTCGGCCTGCCGATTTTGATCGGGGCCGGGCACGAATACGGCGTCTTTATGATTCACCGCTACCGCGAGGCGCTGCACGATCCCCGCCGCGTCTGGCGAACTTGGGACGTCTCCGACCGGGCACTGCTTCTGTGCGGTTTCATCACCACGTCCAGCTTCGCGTTTCTCATCCCGGCGCAACATCGCGGGGTGCGATCGCTCGGATTGGTCATGGCGTTGGGGACGGCGTGCATTTATCTGGCGACCCTGCTGGTGGTACGGCCGATTCTGCGATATCGATTGACGCGAAAGAATATTTATAAAAAAAATTAACCAAATTACCCTTTTCACGGGCAAGCCTCCGGCATCCGCGGCGTTTTGCCTGAACTGGCGAGCCGATGGATGGCCGCCTTTTCTTGCTGTTTGGTTGCGCTTGGAGGTTCCATGAAATTTCGCCTGATGCTCCCCCTTTGTCTGACGCTCATGGCCTTGATCGCCCCGCACGCCGGCGCACAGCCCGCCCCGGCCAAGCCGGAATACGTCTGGAAAAACGCCAAGATCGTCGCCGGCGGCTTCATCACCGGCATCATCTTCAGCCCGCTGGAAAAGGATCTCGCCTATGTCCGCACCGACATGGGCGGGGCCTACCGCTTTGACGCCGCCACCAAAAAATGGATTCCCATCACCGATTGGGTCGGCCCGCGCAACGGCAATTTCAACGGGCCCGAAAGCATCGCCCTCGACCCGACCGACGTGAACAAGGTCTATCTCGCGCTGGGCACCTATGGCGGCGGACCGGCGTGCATCGCACGCTCCAGCGACCGCGGCAAAACCTTCCAAATCGCCAATGTCTCCTTCAAAATGGGATCCAACGAAGACGGCCGCGGCGTGGGGGAGCGGCTCGCCGTGGACCCGGGCAGCCCCAATATCCTCTACTTTGGCTCGCGGCATGAAGGACTGTGGACCAGCGTGGATTCCGCCGCGACGTGGAAAAAGGTGGCCAGCTTCCCCTTGCCCGGCGGCGCGGGGAAGGCCGGTCTGAGCTTTGTCCTCTTTGACACGCGCAAGGCCCCCGCCAAGGAGCCGACCGCCAGCATTTACGTCGGCTGTGCCGATCCGGGCGATTCCGCCCTGTATCACAGCGCCGATGGCGGCAAAACCTGGAAGGCTGTCGCCGGGACGCCCAAGGGCCTGCTGGCCCAGCGCGGGGCCATTGATGCGGATGGCACGCTGTATGTGACCTTTGGCAACAACATCGGCCCCAACGGCGTTACCGGCGGGGCGGTGGCCAAGTATGAGATCGACCAGGAAAAGTGGACGGATATTTCCCCTCCGCAGCAGGGCGGAAGGACCACCTTTGGCTACGGCGGCCTGGCACTCGACCCCCACCACGTTGGCACGCTCGTCGTCAGCACCATCGACCGCTGGAATCCCGGCGACGAGGTCTATCGCACCACCGACGGCGGCAAAACGTGGAAGGGCGTTTCCCAGCAGGCCACGCGCGATCCGGCGGTCTCGCCCTATCTGATGTGGGGTGCCCGCGTGCCGCGCTTCGGCTGGTGGCTGGCCGCGCTGGCGCTCGACCCGTTTGATTCCACGCATGTGATGTACGGCACGGGCGCGACGATCTGGGGGACGCACGAAATTACAAACCTCGACATCAACAAGCCCACCAAGTGGGTGTGCGAGGCCGACGGCATTGAGGAGACCGCCGTGCTGGCAATGGTCAGCCCGCCCGATGGCCCGCACCTGGTCAGCGGCGTGGGGGATATCGGCGGCTTTGTGCATTTGGACCTGGACGTTTCCCCGGCGGCGGGCTTCTTCACCAACCCGACGTTCACCAACACCAATCACGTGGACGTGGCATACAAAAAGCCCTCCGTTATCGTGCGGACGGGCACCGGCGGCCAGGGCAACGCCGCCTATTCCGACGACACCGGCAAAACATGGCACGCCTTCAGCGGCGGCGGCGCCGCGCCGGCGGGCGGCGGCCGGGGCGGAGGTGGCGGCGGAGCGCCGGATATCATTCTGTCCGCCGACGGCACCACCTTCATGAACATGGCCGGGCCGACGATTTCCAAGGATCGCGGGGCGACCTGGACGGCGTGTCAGGGACTGTTCGCGGGGGCGAGGCCGGTGGCGGACAAGGCTGCGGCCAGCACGTTCTACGCCCTGGACGCGGCCAACGGCAAGATTTACGCCAGCAACGACAACGGAGCCACGTTCACCAGCAAGCCATCCACAGGCGTGTCGGCCAACGGCGGCGGCGGAGGTCGCGGACGCGGCGGAGGCGGCGGGGGACGCCTCGTCTCCAGCCCGGATGCCCCCGGCGACCTGTGGGTGCAATCCGGCGGCCTGTACCACAGCACCGACGCCGGCGCGACCTTCAAATTGACGACCCCCAACGGCCTGACCATCAATCAATTCGCCCTTGGCAAAGGCGCGCCCGGACGCACCAATTCCGCAATCCTGATGTACGGCACCGTGGCCAACATACAGGGCCTGTTCCGCTCCGATGACAACGGCGCGACATGGGTGCGGATCAACGACGACCAGCATCAATTCGGCGGAATGCCCACGGTGCTGACGGCCGACCCGCGCGTATATGGACGGGTGTATATTGGGATGAACGGCCGCGGGGTGGTCTATGGAGACCCGGCGGGCAAGTGACGCGGGAAAGGAAACACCGCAACTCAGTTGTTGTTGCCATTGGGGCTGGCCGGCGCAACCATGCGCCCTATCGAGGTCATGGGAATAAACAAATGCAGGGGGTCATCGTTGAATTCCGCGAAGCCCTGGTGCATGTAAAATTCCTTGGCGGGCTCGTCCTTGGCATCCACCGCCAGCAGGTAGACCCCGACGCGGTTTGCCGTGGCCCATGCCTGTTCAAACACATGGCCCATGAGCAGTCTCCCCAACCCGCGTTTCATCAGATCGGATCGAACGGCCAACCGGCCAAGCAGCAGGGCAGGCAAAAGATCGTAGCGAGGAAGTAATTCTTTGTCCGGCATGGAATCGCGCGAAGCCCCGTAGGCCGAGACGGTGTAGTAGCCGAGAACCTCATTGCTTTGGTTTTGCGTGAGCACATAGGTTTTGCCGAGATGATTTGTCGAATTCCCCAGCGCAAACCGCTTGAGAAAGGACTCCAGCGGCTTATGGGTGCAGGTGAATAGGCGCACGTCGTGCCGAGGGTTGATCGGTTCAATGAGATAGGCCATGGGAAATCATATCCCCGCGGATTCGTCTTTGATGTGCTGGTAACTTGCGGGACACTCCCGGCGAAAGGCGGCGATGGCCCGCAGCGCGGCGGGATTTGGCTTGCCCGGATTTCTGCTGAGGCGTTGCACCTTGGCAAAATCCCGATCTGACAAAACCAGCAGCCCATGCGTTCTTAACGGCTTTCGTTTGGCTGGTGCGGCCATGGTGGACTCCCTTGTTTGGTACCCCAGAATTATACCGATACGGGCTTGCCGCTCCAAATCATCCAATTGCCGTGGTCCCGGTTGCACCATCTTGGGCGAGCGGATTGGCCTTGGCACGGGCAATGGCATCTGCGACGTCGAGATCTATCCAATACCGGAATCGCGGATCGGAATCTGGCGGGATGTTTCGCTCCCGAATATCGGTGCCCACGGCCTCGGCGAATGAACGCGCCCATTGCGGGCAACGTGCGACGGCCTGATCGAGGCACCGAAGTCCTTCCTCCACGCGCCGCTGATCGACAAGCGCATCGGAGAGCGACTCCCAGCCGATGAAGTTTCCATAGTTCAAGTGAGGATCAAAATCGGCAACCTCCCCAGTGGCAAATGAGCCGGGGAAGATGTCGACGGTGCGCCGGAGGAGTTGCTCGCGAGCAATGGGATCGCGCTTGGAATCCGTGGCGGCAATCATGTGGGCCGCAAAAAGCCGGGCGGGAAATCGCGCGGAAGCAGGCTCGTCAATATCGACTATTCGGAGCATGCCGCGGGCGTCGGGGTCGGTGGTGGTGGTTTGGCGGAAAGTGGCCAGGTGATACGCCTTCTGGTTTTCGCTTGAGAAGGCGCCGCCAAAATTCTCATCAGCATTGATTGGTTTGACACGCTTCATGTAGCCGGTGAAATCAAACAGCAGGCCATGGGCAAAGCCACCAAGGTCCCTGGGGACATCGACGATTTCAAGATTGGAAAGCTTCCATTTTTCCATGCCGTGACAGTGGACCCACAGAGGGCCGGCGGAATCTTTGTCATCGGTGACGGCGTGGATATCGAGCCAGCCGCGGGGGTGGCCCGGGGCAATGACCTTGTAAAGCAGCCGCATGACCATGGCATGGGTTTGGTAGAAAAGAATGGACATGCGAACTCCTCAACGTTGAACTGTTCGGGGCATGCACATTGACGCGGCGTGATGAACACGCCGGCTAAACTTGTTGCATCGGCGGACACGTGCAAATCAAATTCCTGTCCCCATACGGGTTGTCGATCCGCGCCACCGCCGGCCAGAATTTGTATTCCTTGGTCCACGCCGCGGGGTAGGCGGCCAACTGGCGCGGGTAGGGATGCGGCCAGTGGTCGGCGGTCACGGCGGCCGCGGTGTGGGGGGCGTTTTTCAGGGGGTTGTCTTTTTTGTCCATGGTGCCGCGTTCGATGGCGCGGATTTCCTCGCGGATGGCGAGCATGGCGCTGCAGAAGCGGTCGAGCTCGGCCTTGGATTCGGACTCGGTCGGCTCGATCATCAGCGTGCCGGGGACGGGGAAGGACATGGTGGGGGCGTGGAAGCCGTAGTCCATCAGGCGTTTGCAGATGTCTTCGACCTTGACATTGGCCGTGGCTTCAAAGCCGCGGCAGTCGATGATGCACTCGTGGGCGCAGCGGCCGAGTTTGCCTTTGAAGAGGACTTCGTAGTTGCCTTCCAGGCGTTTGGCGATGTAGTTGGCGCTGAGGATCGCGACTTCGGTAGCACGTTTGAGGCCGGCGGGGCCCATCATGGCGATGTAGGCGTAGGAGATGGGGAGGATGGAGGCGGAGCCCCAGGGGGCGGCGGAGATGGGGCCGATGGCTTTTTCGCCGCCGGTTTTGGTGAGGGTGAGGTGGCAGACGTCCGCGCCGATTTCGCCCGGCGAAGTGAGGCCGACCTGGGCGTTCATGTTGGCACCGTCCATATAAACCTGCCCGCCGTCGTCGTGGATGATTTTGCAGATTTCGCGGATTTCCTCCTCGAAGACGCCGTGCGTGGAGGGGTAGGTGACCATGAGAGCGCCGAGGTGGTCGGAATGTTCGGCGGCTTTTTTGCGGAGGTCGGTGAGGTCGATGTTGCCGGCGGAATCGCAGGCGACGGGGACGACGTGGTAGCCGGCGACGACGGCGGTGGCGGGGTTGGTGCCGTGGGCGGAGGTGGGGATGAGGCAGATGTGGCGGTCGGTGTCGCCGCGGGATTCGTGGTAGGCGCGGATGACGAGGAGGCCGGCGTATTCGCCCTGGGAGCCGGCGTTGGGTTGGAGGGAGACGGCGGCGAAGCCGGTGATTTCGGCGAGCCAGGCTTCGAGGTCGGCGAAGAGTTGCTGGTAGCCGAGGGTTTGGTCGGCGGGGGCGAAGGGGTGGATGTTGCCGAACTCGGGCCAGGTGACGGGGATCATCTCGGTGGTGGCGTTGAGCTTCATAGTGCATGAGCCCAGGGGGATCATGGATTGGGCGAGGGAGAGGTCGCGGGATTCGAGGCGCTTGATGTAGCGGAGCATTTCGGTTTCGGAGTGGTAACTGTTGAAGATGGGGTGCGTGAGGAAGGCGGAGGCGCGAGGTTCGAGTTGCAGCTTCTTGGGATCAGTATGGAAGTCACTCGGATAGCTGTATCTTGCTGTATTTGTATACAAATCTGGTATGAATCTACCCATCAGATCCCTTGGTTCTCCCATCTCTTTCCATCTACTAGTAAATAGCGCTTGCCAAATTTCGCGAAGATCAGATTCAGTTGTTGTCTCATCCACGGTTATGCTGATGTGTTGCGAATCAATGATTCGAACGTTTAAGGCCGCTTCTAGCACGATGCCAAACGTCGCCTGGGCATTTTCGACTTTGACGACAATTGTATCGAAATACTGATGGGCTTTGGCATGAAAGCCGAGGTACTCGACGTTTGCGTGGAGCGTTCTCGCCATTGAATGGATACGATTGGCGATTCTCTTCAACCCTTCCGGTCCGTGATATACCGCGTACATGCTGGCCATGATGGCCAACAGCACTTGGGCGGTGCAGATGTTGGAGGTGGCTTTGTCGCGGCGGATGTGTTGTTCGCGGGTTTGGAGGGCGAGGCGGCAGGCGGGGTTGCCGGCGGCATCCTTGGAGAGGCCGACGATGCGGCCGGGCATTTTGCGGACGTGTTCGGGGGTGGTGGCCATGAAGGC
>Ga0302320_10020239_pt1 | contig 13296 bp, 14 predicted proteins | sample Bog_T0_3_FD_202130 | JGI IMG/M metagenome (GOLD analysis project Ga0302320, IMG submission 202130) | Peat permafrost microbial communities from Stordalen Mire near Abisko, Sweden - Bog_T0_3 | ecosystem: Environmental > Terrestrial > Soil > Wetlands > Peat | place: Sweden: Abisko, Stordalen Mire...
GACCGGCAATTTTTTCATGCGCGTGGAATTCAACGGCGCGTCGGGGGCCGCCGACGTCGAGGCCATGCGCGGAAAATTCGCCGCCGTCGCCAAGGAATTCGCGATGACCTGGACGATGCGCGGCGAGGGCGAGCGCAAGAAGGTGGCGCTGCTGGTCTCGCGCTTCGACCATTGCCTCGTCGATCTGCTCTACCGCTGGCGCAGCGGCGAACTGCCCATGGACGTCGTGGCGATCCTCGCCAATTATCCGCGCGAGACCTACGAACACCTGGATATCGCCGACATCCCGTTCCACTATTTGCCGGTTACCAAGCAGACCAAGATGGAGCAGGAGACCAAGCTCTGGGAGACGGTGCGCGACTCGGGCGCCGACGTCATCGTGCTGGCGCGCTACATGCAAATCCTATCAGACGGCCTCGCGGCAAAACTCGGTGGTCGCTGCATCAACATCCACCATTCCTTCCTGCCCGGCTTCAAGGGCGCCAAGCCCTACCATCAAGCCCACCTTCGCGGCGTAAAACTGATCGGCGCGACCGCGCATTTCGTCACATCCGACCTCGACGAAGGTCCGATCATCGAGCAGGACGTCGAGCGCATCAGCCACCGCGACACGCCCGAAGATCTGGTGCGCAAGGGGCGAGACATCGAACGCCGCGTGCTGGCGCGGGCGCTGAGCTATCACCTCGAGGACAGGGTGTTGTTGAACCGGGGGAAGACGGTGGTGTTTTTGAGGTAGGGGGCTGAGAGTTGGGATTTGGTTCCCAAGCCGCAGCTCATTTCGGAATGCCTTGCGCCTGGTGGGAAACCATCAACCAAACGTCGCCCTGCCTCTCGTATATATTGGTGGAAATGAGGGTAGCTTCGAATGCCGCGCCGGTCTTGACCAACGTGCCTTTCGCGTGCTCCGTGTTCACCAACCACGCCGTGTTGCCGTTTACGTGAGCATGCAATTCCGATGGCGCCACGACGAGGTCTTTGTAAATGGTTGCTAAACTCATCGTCCACGCCTCAACCCCTGGCCAGCCGATTTCTAGTGCGCCGCTGCCCGGTGAGATATTCGCGACATAAGGGTCGTGTGCGTAAACCTTGGCAAGCGCACTTGCATCGCGCGCGCTCAGCGCGGCGTAAAACGCATTGTTCGCGGCGGTTACATCCGCAAGGTCATCGGCCATGGCCACTGACGGGCCAAGGCAACCACCGAAAACAAGAAACAGTGTAGTAGCGTGATTATTAAACTTCATCGGCATGCTTTTTCTCCCCTCTTACCCTCAAAATAGCTGTTTGTGATTTCCGATTAGCCAGCTAATCGTAAGTGGTTTCGATAATGTACTGCCCCATTTGCGCCGGCTTGATCGTGAAACTGAACGTCTTGCCTGTCAGCGAGGCTGCGCCGCCCGTCCCCAGTAAGTTCTTGCCTCGACCGTTGATCGTCGAACCCGTGACCTTCCCGCCGGTAATGATCAGCGCGATCTTCTGCTCCGTGAGTTCGTAGACCAGCGTGGCGCCGGGCTTGCGAATGACGCCCCCTCCCATCAAGAGGACGCCGTTGGGCCCATCGAACTCGCTGACAACCGCGCCCGTCCCGACGCCGCCGGCGAGAGGTCCCGAAGTAACGCTGCAACTCACATCGACCGAACTCAACGAATGACCTTCGCGATCTCCCAGCGGTTCAGGTTTGGGAGGGCCGCCGAAATACTGGCAGGTCTGCGAAAACGTCGCTTCTTGCGCCGACGCCGCGGGCGCGACCGCCAGAGCCGCCGAAACGGTGGTCAAGCCGTAAATCTTCGTAAGAGATCGCATGGTCGCCCCTCCCTAGTTCGCTCCGTCGCGAATAGCTGAAAATCGAGCGAGATATGATATTCAGCGGAACTAGATTTTGTCCCGGCGCCTGAAAACAATCATGCGCTTACAAAACAACGTGGCGCAAGAGCCGGATTCGGAGAAGATTGCGGGTATTCGGCGGGCGCGCAGCCGCTCGTCGGCTGGCAGCCGTCCACCCTAACGTAACGGGCCGCGGCTCGGCGTGCCGCCCCGCCTGAGGCGCCCTGTTCGCCCGACCGAAATCTTTGACCTCTGGGCCCTGGCCGGGGCGGCCGGCCCCTTGTTTACCCTGCAGTTCCGTGGTTTTGTGCTTGCAGCGTCGACCGCGAGAAGAGCGCAAATGTCGAGCCTCGAACAGAAGATCGCGGCAACGCCGCATCGAACGGCGGAGCAGGTTCTCGCGCACCCGAGCTTTGCCGAGGCCCGGAAGCTGTACGTCGATGGGCACATGGCGCTTTACGAGGGTGACGCCCGCCTCAATCGCCTGATCCTCGAAGCGGGCAGGGTCATGCTGTTCGGCTACGTCGTGTGCCTGCACGCGGGCTATGTCGAGGCCGACCGGGCCACTTGGCCCACGGTCTCGCGACTGAAGGAAGTCTTGGCGCCCTTTCAAGCGGCGAGCGACCGCCAAATGGACGATATCATCGCGCGTCTGGCTGACCGGGGCTTTCTGCAAATCAGCCCGGCCCCCGGCGATCGTCGCGCGCGCCTGGTCATCCCGACCGAGGTTTTATACGCGCACCATCGCGAACTCTTGGCGGCGCTGTTCCGGCCGCTCCAGTTCATGTACCCCGATCCCAGCTACGCGGCGCCCACCAACCGCGATCCGAGCTATCACAAGGCGCATTGCGCCATATCCCTGTCCGCCCTGCCTTGGTCGGCCAAATTCGTTGCCGCCAACGCGCCGGTCATGCTGTTTTTCTCGCGCCATTCCGGAATAGCGATTCTCGTCAAGCTCATCCAGATGATGAACGAAAGCGGCGCGTCCTCCGGACTGTCGTACGCCGACATTGGGCTTCGTTTCGGAGTTTCGCGCACCCATGTGCGGGCGCTGCTGAGCGAGGCTGAAAGTCTCGGGTTGACGCAACTTGCCGGCCGTGGCGGCCGACTCGTGCATCTGACGCCCCCGCTGCTCGCTGCGTTCGATCGGCTGTTCGCCGATTCCATGGCCGTGCTCGACCTTATCCACGCCCTCACGCTGAGCGCGCGCGAGCCCGCGCTGCAGGCCGCGGCGGTGTAGAGCCAGCCAACACGCTCGCCAGCAGCCCCGTCGGGATTATGGGGACATTTCCGTTTCGAGCAGCTTCGGCCCGAATTCCAGGCCATAATAAACATCGTTCATCGCCAGAGACGCCCCGATTTCCGGGAACTCGATGACATCGTTCAAATTTTCGTAAATCCGCTCTCGCCATCCGTCGCCTTGCCGATAATGCAGCAGGGCGCTCGCGCTCTCGGTGTCGACGAGGATGATATATTGGATATCCGGATGCGCCTTGTACTCGATCAGCTTCATGTGCGAATCGAAAAGTCTCGTCGACTGTGAAAGAACTTCGAGTGCCAGCACGGGCGTCGTGGCCCACGTGGATCGATCGTTACGCGGTCCGCAATCCACGACGACATCGGGATAACGTATGTTGCCATGGGTCTTTACCGCCGTGTCCGCGGCGGTCGGACGGCATTTCGTTCCGCGTAATTGCGCATGAAGCGTAGCCAGCGTGTTGGCCGCGATATCCTGGTGGCGCTGGTTGGCGCCTGCCATCATCGTGATCTCGCCGTCGACAAGCTCGAACCTGCCTTCGGCGGTTGCCAGGAATTCGAAGAACTCGTCCTCCGAAATGTATACGCGCGCCGGCTCCGCCATCGCGGACTCCTCGTTTGAAGGGCTGTTACGCTAAATGGGCGGGCAGTTTGCGTCAATCGCATGGGCAAGACGCGTACGGTCGCTTCTCCCGCTCCTTCGACAAGCTCAGGATGAGGGCGGGAGAAGCGAAGGCTCTCACACCGACCGCGTAATCCCTCCATCCACCCGGATATTCTGCCCAGTGACGTACCCCGCGCCCTCCGACACCAAAAACGCCACCGTTGCCGCGACCTCCGCGCTGGTGCCGTATCGCTTCATCGGCACGCTGTCGCGGCGCGCTTCGGTGGCGGGGAGACTGTCGATCCAGCCGGGGAGGACGTTGTTCATGCGAATGTTTTCCGCCGCGTATTGGTCGGCGAAGATTTTCGTGAACGCGGCGAGGCCGGCGCGGAACACGGCCGACGTCGGGAACATCGGGCTCGGCTCGAACGCCCAGGCGGTGGAGATGTTGACGATCGCGCCGGACTTCTGCGCCTGCATGATCGGCGTGACCAGCCGGGTCGGGCGGATGACGTTCATCAGGTAGACGTCCATCCCCGTGCGCCATTGCTCGTCGGTGATTTCGAGAATAGCCGCCCGCGGCCCATGGCCGGCGCTGTTGACGAGCGCGTCGATGCGGCCCCAGCGGGCGAAGGCGCCTTCGACGAGCCGCTTCAGATCGTCGATGGATTGGTTTGAGCCGGTTATCCCGAGGCCGCCGAGTTCGGCCGCCAGCGCCTCGCCCTTGCCCGACGAGGAGAGGATGCCGACATGGAAACCGTCCGCGGCCAGTTTCCTTGCCGCCGCCGCGCCCATGCCGCTGCCGCCGGCGGTGATGAGGGCCACTTTCTGCGTGCTCACGTTTGCTCTCCGGAGTTTGTCCAGAATGGCGCGCTGATGCCGGTCAGTGGGTTTTCCTTGGCGTGGCGGCTACGACTTCGTTCAGCCATGCGATGGCCCCCAGTGTCTCGCGCCAAGCCCATCCACATTCCCTGACATACTCGCTGGCTTCGTCCGCCCCACCCGCCATGATGTAGCCGCGCTCCCCGGTCACCAGCGGCTCGGCGCCGGTCAGGATGCCAAGCACGTGGGCGTTGCTCGAGTAGGCGTCCCGAGCCAAGGCCACGGTCGGCTTCGCCGCTCCCCGCCCGGCCCGGAACGCGACCAGCGCGCGGGTATAGAGCCAGTAGGCGCTCCATTCCTCCTTGTAGGCGGCCAGCAGCTTCTTCACGCCGGCCGTATCGTCGCGCCTCAGCAGGAGGCCGAGCAGCAGGTAGCGGACGCCTTGGTTGTCTCCCGGATTCAGCTTCAACAGGGCGCGCATGTGCCCGATCGCCGCCTCTTCCTCGCCCAGCTTGAGCAGGGCCATCGCCAGTCCGTGGCGCGCGCGCATATAGGGGCGCGTCTCGAGAACCCCCCAGAAATGGCCGCCGTAGTTGTCAAAGACTTCGGGACCGAGCGCCAGCTCCGCGGCTTCGACCCCCCGCGCGTAAAGATCGCGGGCCTCGGCCGCATTGGCGGCCTCGCCGGCCAAAAGATGGTACGCATCGGCGCAGAGCGGCGAGAGGGCGAGCGCCTGCCGGGCCAAGGCAATGCGCGAGCGAGGCGCGGCGACTTCCCACGCCTCGTAAATCATGTCTTGCGCCTTGGACAGCGCGGCCTTGCGGTCGGGAGCGGCGGTCGTCGCGAGATAGCTTTCCATGGCCGCGCGGTCTGGCAAGGCGCCGCCCGCTTCCGCGGGCTTCGCTTTCTTTCGCGGCGGTTTCGATGACGTTTTCTCGGGTGGCTCCTTGGACGCGGGCATCGGCGAGTCCTCTCATGCGTTCACGCCAGACCATGGCGCGAGGCCATGTTCGCGACATGCCGATTACGACGGCCGCGACTGCCGGTCCAGCCCCAACACCCAATCGAGGGCGATCTTGCCGGGCCCAAAGGTCAGAATCGCCAGTTCCATCGACGCCCAGGGCAGATGGAAATTCTGCCAGCCGTCGGGGACTGTAAGCTGGATGATCGCGGTCATCCCCAGCAGGCCGAGCGCGGCGTAGCGGGTGAACAAGCCGAACACGAGCAGGACCGGAAGCGTGATTTCGCCGATCGCCGAGGCCCAGGCCATCAGTTCCGGCGCGGGATAAGGATATTCGGCGCCCAGGATGTGCAACTTGAACTCGTCGGTGAACAAAACCTGCGCTCCGAACGACAGGGTGAACCAGCCGTCCCATTTGGTCAGGCCGGATTTCCAGAACGGCAGCGCCAGCGTCAGGCGCAACACGAGCATCGTCAGCGAAATCGGCACGAGGCCGAACGCAGCGGTGGTGAAACGGGCGAACAGGTTTGTCGCGCCGGGAGCGGTCTCGGTCATCGCAGTCATCGGGGAACTCCTGAACTAAAGCGTTCTACGATATTTCGTCGCCGCCGCGCCCGTTGTTACGGGCGTTCCGCGACTTTCATGCCGACGATCGCGCCGGCTTCGAACAGGCCGATGAGGTGCACGCTGACGTCCTCGCCGGCCTCGGCCATCGGAAGCGCGGCTTCGGCGAGCGTCAGGCCGGCGCGCAGCGCCGAGGCGAGTTCGAAGCCGAGTTCGGGGAGGATGCGCACCTCGACATCGGCGTCGGGACGCAGAATCAGCGCGACCTCCGGGCCCCAATGCGCTGGCGATCGCGGCTCCGCCTCGCCCTGATGCGCCGCCCAGATCGAAGCGGCGGGATGAGCGAACCTCAACAGTCTCACCGAGGGGTGGAGGGTGAAGATCAGGTCGGCGAAGTTTTCGGGGGGAAAGGCCACGAGGTCGGCAAAGCCCAGCGGCCCCGCCTCGGCGGCGTGATAGGCCTCGACCCAGGCGTTCTCCAGCCGCGCGACGTCGGGGAGATAGGGCAGATGCTTCGCCGGTTCGAAGCCGGCGACGAATTCGGCGAAACCCGCGCCATAGTGAATCAACACGGCCGATGCGGGCCTGTGGGCGGCGACATAGGCGCCCGCCAGCCCACGAAAGAATTCGTCGCCTACGAGCCGGCGCACGACCGGATAGCGCGCCTCCAGCGCGCCGATCAGGCCGACGGCGACATTGTTGCGATAGACCTTGAACCGGCGCGCGTCCGGTCGCCCCTCGCGCCCCCAGGCGAATTCCGGCGGCGGGCGGTCCGGGCTCGTCAGACGCTCGGCGAAGACGGCGAGGGTTTCTTCAAACCGCATGACGCACCGCCTCCCGCTCCGCGGCCTGGGCGTAGAGGTCGGCGCGGCGCGCTTCGGCAAACAGGGTCGCCCAATCCGGGACGTCATTGTCCCATTCGATCAGCGTCGGCAGGCGGCCCGCGCGGAAAATCACGCGCTGGTAAAGTTCGAGCACCGAGGGGCGCACCGGCGAACCGTGGGCGTCGATCAGGAACGCGCGCCCGGCGTCGTCGACCGCGTCGAACGACCCGGCGAGGTGGATTTCGCCGACATGTTGCAGCGGAAACGCGTCGAGATAGGCGATCGGATCGAAGCCGTGGTTGGTCGCCGAAACCTCGACATTGTTGACGTCGAGCAGCAACCCGCAGCCGGTGCGGCCGGCGATTTCGGCGAGGAATTCGGTCTCGGGGATGACGCTGTGGGCGAAGGCGACATAGGTCGAGGGGTTTTCGAGCAGCATGCGCACGCCCAAAACGTCCTGCGTCGTTTCGATGTGGTCGCAGACGAATCCGAGCGTCTCTTCCGTATAGGGCAACGGCAGCAGATCGTTTAGAAAGCCGGTTTCGTGGCTCGACCATGCCAGATGCTCGGAGAACAGGCCCGGCTCGTAGCGGCGCATCAGCGCCTTCAGGCGCTGCAGGTGGTCGCGATCGAGCGGGCGCGGCGAGCCGATCGACAGGCCGACGCCATGCAGCGACAGCGGATAATCCGCGCGCAAAGCTTCGAGGCGGCGGTGCGGCGGGCCGCCGTCGCCCATGTAATTCTCGGCGTGCACCTCGAGGAAGCCGATGTCCGGCCGCTGCGTGCGTAAAACCTCGAAATGTTCGGGCTTGAAGCCCACTCCCGCAGTGTTCGGGAGGATTGCGCGCGCAAAAGTCATGGACTTGATTCTCCCTGAGATCGCTGTCCCATCTTCGCGTTCGGTCACGTGCATGTTACAGGGCGCGCGGGCGGGAATGCGACTTTACGTTTTTTCGTCGTCGGAATTTTGTAACAGAGCGCCTTCCTCGAGCGAAAGTCGATTGAGCATGGAGCCGTCTGGCGAGCCTGGCGAGGAAAAGTGGGCGGGCATGATGCGCGCCGCCCTCGCGGGGAATGAAGCGGTTTACCGTCGTTTGCTGGATGAAATCGGCCGCGCTGTGCGGCCGATGGCGCGCGGGGCGTTTTCCCGGGCGCGGCAGGGCGACGCCGATATCGAGGATGTCGTGCAAGAGACGTTGTTGGCCATTCACCTGAAGCGGCAGACCTGGGACGGCGGTCCGAAACTGGCCCCGTGGGTCAACGCCATCGCGCGACACAAGATCATCGACGCGATGCGCCGCCGGGGAGTGCGCCGCTTCGAGCCGATCGAGGATTTCGAAGCGGTGCTGCCCGCGCCCGCGGACGAGGATCCGCATCAGCGCTCGGACGTCGAGCGGCTCATGGAGAGCCTTTCGCCGCGCGCGAAGGAAATCGTCAAATCCATTTCGTTGGAAGGTCAGACGATCGCCGACACCGCCTCCCGGCTTTCGATGACGGAAGTCGCCGTTCGCGTCGCCCTGCACCGCGCCCTGAAATCGCTGGCCGAGGCCTGGAGGAGGTCCAACGCATGAAGACCTCGGATCTCATTTCCTCGCTGGCCGCCGATACGCGGACGCCGACCCGGCCGCTCGCGCAACGGCTGGGCATGGCCTTTGGCGCCGGCGCGCTCGTGTCGTTGGCGCTGTTCGTCGCCATGGTGGGGCCGCGGCCCGATGTGATGAGCGCGATGCATACGGTGCGCTTCGACCTCAAATTCCTCGATACGCTGGCGCTGCTCGCGCCGTCGTACTTTTTGTGCCTGAGTCTGGCGCGGCCCGAAACGGGCCCGAGCGTGCTGTTCGCCTGGCTCGCCGCGCCGCTGCTGTTGCTGCTGGTCGCCGTGGGCGTCGAGCTCGCCGTCGTGCCGCGCGAGCTCTGGATGACCAGAGTGATCGGGACCAACTGGTATCATTGTCTCACCATCATCCCGCTGCTTTCGATCGCGCCCCTGGGGGCGCTGATCTCGGCGCTGCGGGAAGGCGCGCCGCGTTCTCCCGCGCTGACGGGCGCGCTGGCGGGCGCGGCTTCGGCGGGCGTCGCTGCGACGATTTACGCCAGCAATTGCACCGACGATTCGCCGCTGTTCGTCGTCACCTGGTATCCGCTGGCGACGGCGATCGTGGTCGGGGTCGGAGCTTTGACGGGGCGGCGGTGGCTGAGGTGGTGAGGGGGCGCGTCGCTGGTCGTCAAACCGATCGCTTCGCGCCCTTTCGGGAACGTCGCGAATGGGCGGGGAGTTGCCGAAAGACGCCAAGCCCGGAAGGTGTCATTTGCGCCCAGTAGCGCAATTCAAGCGCAATTGGGTTTTTACCATAAGCCGACATTTGGTCGCGCGAGGCCGGCTCTGAAGGCGCGAAGCGCCGGCGCATCCCGGACAAGTCATACAGATGCGCGCCGGCGCGCTTACGCGGGCGCGGCGGGCCGCACTCGCCAGCACTCTATCGTCCAGGGCCAAATTGGAATCGCCGTTCGATATTGTATCCATGGATGTCATGGCCGCGCCGCGGCTTCGACCGCTCGTGAAAGTGCGTCCAATGCTGCGGGCAGGATTTCTATCGGCAGGTACCCGAATCCGAGGCGCAGAACGGACGAAGATTCTCCGAACCAAGCGCCGTCACCTATCTGCAGTTCGACCTTCGGCAGAGCGGCCCAGAAGCGATCCACGCCGGCGCTATCGAAGGCCTTCGGGCTCAAGCGAAGGCAGCATAGGGCGCCGCCATCAGGCTTCACCCAGTCGACAAGACCTTGCTGGCGGCCGACCCAGTTTGCGACATTGTCCCGCCCGGTCGCCAATAGACCGCGACGCGCGCCAAGTATTTTTTCGCGATTGGCGAGGACCGCGGCGGCTAAGGTCTCATCGAGCGGAGAGCCAGAAATCACGGTATTCATCTTGGCGATCGCCAGCCGCTGACGCAGCTTGGGATCTCGAACTGTCAACCAACCAACCCGAAGTCCGGGCGCCCCATGAGCTTTCGAGACAGAACCGCCGGTGATGACAAGATCGTCGAGCGTCGCGACGCTTTGCGGCGGGAGCTCATCTCCATAGGTTGCGTCGCGATAGGTTTCATCGACGAACAAGTGCGCATGAGGCGCATTGCGGCGCATCAATTCCAGAATCGTTTTGATTTCCTTCAAGTTCGCTCGAACGCCGCTCGGGTTCTGCGGACTGGCAATGCTTATCAGCCGTGTCCGCTCACTCAAAAGCGGTTCGACCAGTTCGGCAGTTAGCTGGTACCCGCCGTCAAATGTAAGGCGGCATTCTCGTAAGTTGACTCCCGCGCCAACAAGCGAGTCGCGGGAGGGTGGGAAGCACGGCGTTGCAATGACGGCCTCATCACCTGGCCGGCAGAGCTCGAAAGCCAGGAGAAACAATCCGAGCGCGGCGCCCTGGGTGGTGATGACTTCCTCAGGCTGAACTCCGGTAAGAGACGCCACGTTGGCGCGAAGCCGCGGCAGTCCCGCGGACGAGCCATAGCCCATTTTAAGATCGACCAGCGCATCCGCGCCGCCAGCAAGGTCCAGGATCTCGCCGAAGGTTAGATCTCGAGCTGTGCTCTCGGCCAGATTGTATCGCCTATTTATATCCAGCAAAGAAATGATTTCGTTCCGCGGGAAGCGTCCCTGCCAATTGGAGTCGTTGTTCACATCGCACTCCATATCTGTCATATCGCACCTATTGAATGGCCTGATGCGGGCGTCTTGGCGGGCTGGCGCTTATTGAGGTGGTGAGTGGCAAGCCGTCGCAGAAGTCGTGGACCTCGGAAGGGGCGAGCCTATGGTAACTTTGACGTTACCACGGTCGCCTTCGTCCTGTGGCGCCGCGTTGCGGCCGCGAAGGACGGAGTGAGCGCCGGCGCCAAATCCAGGCCGTAGTGGCGCGGCCCGTCCTTCGAGTCCCCTTCATCGTGAGCCTGTCAAACGACGCGGCGCCTCAGGCTGAGGAGATTGGTCTGGCGCCTCACTTCACCAGCGGCTTCAGGATTTCCGTCAAGTCCTGCATGCTGAGTTCGCCGCCATAGACCTTGCCGTCGATGACGAAGGTCGGCGTGCCCTGGATCTTGACGACGTCGACGCCGGTCTTGCCGATCGCCTGGATCTTGTTGGTGAGATCGGTGTTCTTCAGGCACTCGATCCCCTTGTCGTGGGACAGGCCGGTCGGGCGCAACGCGGCGAGCAGCGGCTCCAGCGGCTTGTCGACGAACGCCCAGTTGTTCTGGGTCGCGAACAACAGATCGATCGTCGCCAGCGTCGTGTCCGTGTTGTCGCCGCCGATGCAGCGGGCCAGCGCGAAAGCCGCGACGTCGAGCGGGTTGCGCGAGAATTCGCGGAAGATGAACCTGACCTTGTGGGTGTCGACATAGGCAGTCTTGAAGCCCGGCAGCGTTTCCTTCTCGAACGCGGCGCAGTGCGGGCAGGTGACCGAGCCATATTCCACCACGGCCACGCCATTGGCGTCGCCGACCGCCAACTCAGGCAACGGGCCGGGCTTCAAGACGGTCGCCATGTCGACATTGCCCTCGGGCTTGGGCGCCGCCGAGGCCGCAGGCGCGGCGAGGCCGAGAGCGAGCGCGGCGATGAGAGCAAGGCCGCCACCGCGACGGAAACTGACCATGAATAACTCCCGAAACTCTATGGGGAAGAGCCGGCCGCCAAATGCCCACATTTTTGGCCGCGCGGCAAGCCTTCCCGGGCGCCGGCGCCCGTTACGTTTTGCTCGCCGCCGCGTGGCATGTTAGCTCTCCGCGCAGGGGGTCGGCTAATTGGGAGACCGGCAAAATGGAATACAGAAGTCTGGGCGGTTCGGGCCTGAAAGTCTCCGCGTTGACCTTGGGCACGATGACCTTCGGCGGGGTCGGTCCGTTCGCCAGGGTCGGCGCCGGCGGATTGGAGGACCTGCGTCGCGCCATAGATCTCTGCGCCGATTCCGGGGTCAATCTGATCGACACCTCCGACATCTATTCGTTCGGGGTCTGCGAGGAACTGATCGGGGAGGCCACCGGCGGCAAGCTGAAGGACGGCATGCTGATCGCCACCAAGGCGCGCTTCGCCATGGGCAAGGGCCCCAACGACCGTGGCCTTTCGCGCCATCATCTGATCCGCGCCTGCGAGGCGAGCCTGAAGCGCCTGCGCGTCGAGACGATCGATCTCTATCAGATGCACCAATGGGACGGGCAGACGCCGCTCGAGGAAACGATGGAGGCGCTCGACGGCCTCGTGCGCGCCGGCAAGGTTCGCTATGTCGGCTGCTCGAATTTCTCCGGCTGGCACGTGATGAAGGCGCTGGAGACCGCGCGCCGCGACGGCCGCATTCCCTTCGTCTCGCAGCAGATCCACTACGCCCTTTCGGCGCGAGAGGCCGAATATGAACTCATTCCCATCGCGCTCGACCAGAAGCTCGGCGTGCTCGCCTGGAGCCCGCTGGCCGGCGGCCTGCTTTCGGGAAAACACCGCCGCAACCTCGCCGCGCCCGAGGGCACGCGCCAGCTCGCCGGCTGGAACGAGCCGCCGATCCCCGACGAGGGCAAGCTGTTCGACATCGTCGAGGAACTGGTCGCCATCGGCGCGGCGCGCGGCGTTTCGGCGGCGCAGGTGGCGCTCGGCTGGCTGCTCGGCCGCCCTGGCGTCACGAGCCTGATCGTGGGCGGACGCACCCAAGCGCAGTTCCAGGACAATCTGGCGGCGGCCGACGTCAAGCTGGACGCTGATGAGCGGGCGCGCCTCGACAGGGTCAGCCAGCCGACGCTGATCTATCCCTACTGGCATCAGGCGCAAAGCGCGTCCGACCGGCTCGGCGCGGCCGATCTTTCGTTGCTCGCGCCGTATTTGAAACGCTGAGCCTCCGCCATTGCGGGCTCGGCGCCGGCCTTCGACATCGCGAGGAGCGGCGGCCTCCAGGCCGCCGTCGCGGGTGCGCCCAAGCCGGCCTGGAGGCCGACGCTCCTCTTGATAGCGTGAGCCGAAACCCATCCAGGGGCCGCGTAGAGGACGCTTCAGGGTTAGCCGGCTGGACGATCCTCGCGGCGCCATCGTATCCCGCCGCGACTGCTGGCGCCGATATTGCGCGTAAGCCCCAGGCGCGCTTGATCGGCGAAAAGATTCGGCGCATTTGCACTCGGGATGATCAAATTGGCGAAAATCCCTCCGGGCGTCGGCCCGAAACATCCGCAGATTCTCGTGCTCGTCGGGGGCACCGGGGATTTGGCGCAGCGCAAGCTCTGGCCGGCGCTGTTTCATCTGGTGACGTCTGGCTTCATTCCGGCTTGCCGGATGATCGGCGTTTCGCTCGACGATATCGACGTCGAAGGCTTCCGCGCCGTGGTGCGCGGCGCGCTGGAAAGGTTCTCGCCGCGCAAGGCGTCGAACGGCGACTGGACGCATTTCGCCGCGTTGCTCGACTATTCCCC
>Ga0302320_10020243_pt1 | contig 13295 bp, 10 predicted proteins | sample Bog_T0_3_FD_202130 | JGI IMG/M metagenome (GOLD analysis project Ga0302320, IMG submission 202130) | Peat permafrost microbial communities from Stordalen Mire near Abisko, Sweden - Bog_T0_3 | ecosystem: Environmental > Terrestrial > Soil > Wetlands > Peat | place: Sweden: Abisko, Stordalen Mire...
GCGAACGGCCGCCGCTGGAGGCTACACCAAAGCACGCCGAAAGCCGAATCGACTCTCCCCGCACATGGAACGGCGAACTGAAAACATCCATGCGCAGCCTTTCGGCCAGCATCATGGCATTGTTGACGCTGCAGCCGGGCGCCACCACCAGGAACTCGTCCATTCCCGGCCGGCCCAGCAGATCGTAGCTGCGCAGCAAACGCGAGGCACGGTTCGCCACCTGGACCAGCAATTCATCGCAGGCGTCGGCGCCCAGGCGCGAATTCCAGTGCCCGAAGTCGTCAATGTCGAACAGAACCAGGCACAGCGAGCTGTTCAGCCGCTGTACGCGATCGGTCTCGCGAAACAGCATGGCCAGCAGAGCCTCGCGATTATATACGCCGGTCAGCCGGTCCAGTTGCGCATTTTGCGTAGCTGCGTTGCGCAGCGAATCGAGTTCGCGCGCCACGACGTCCCGCCGCAACACCAGGTCGAGACGAAGCTGCCAGTAGGCGATTTCGTCGCCACGCAAAATCAGGTCGTCGATGACCCCTTGTGCCAGCCAATCGGTGGATTCATGGGTCACAGTGTCCGAAATCAGGACAATCGGGAACCGCGCGATCTCGCCTTCAGCCCGCATGGCCGCCAGCAACTGGCCCATCGGCATGCCGGGGAGCGTCGCATCCAGCAGCACCAGGGCGGGAGGATTGACCGCTTTCATCGAGTTGAGCGCAGCCTGTGCGGAAAGAACTACTTCGACGCGCGCCCCCGCAGCCAGCAGGGCTGGTTCAACCGATGCCAGCAGAGCGGGCTCCGGTGAGGCGAGCAGAAATGTGGAATGGCTAGAGAGATGGTTGTCGGCAAACATCCAGGATTGCCTCCGTACTGGATGCATCGGCAAACATTAGGAAAAATTTAGAAGGCAAAATAAGATTCTTGGTGCATTCCAATGACTAACGCCCGCGTTGCCGGAACCTAAAGTACCGCAACTGCAGCCGGGCGCCCCATTTCTCGCCCGCCACTGCGGATGAGAGCTCGAAGCTAGAAGCTGAACACCGCTCTCAGTCCACAAAGTCCACCTGGGGCGCAATGGGAATAATCCCGCTTTCGTGCCCGCGTTCGAGCAGCTTGCGAATCGCTTCGCGCCCGTCCGCGCCGTAGTCCAGCGTACGCTCGTTCACATACATGCTCACAAAGCGGCTGGCCGTCCGCGCGTCGAGGTCGCGCGCGAACTGCATGGCATATTCGAGCGCCTGTTCGCGGTGATCCAGCGCGTGCTGAATGCTGTCGCGCAGCGCCTTCGAGATGATCTTGTGCTTCTCCGCGCCCAGCGAACGGCGAATCGCGTTACCGCCCAGCGGCAGCACCAGGCCCGTGGTTTCCTGCCACCAGATTCCGAGATCGAGAATCTTGTAAAGCCCGCTCGTCGTGTAGGTGAGCTGGCCCTCGTGGATAATCAATCCGGCTTCATAGGTGCCGCTCTGAATCGCGGGAATGATCTTGTCGAAGGGCACCGTCTCGGTCTTCAGTTTGGGATTGAAGATCTTCAGCGCCAGAAACGCCGTGGTCATTTCGCCGGGAACGGCGATCTTGATCCTCTCCAGGTCGCCGAGCTCGAGCTTGCGGCTGGAAACGATCATGGGGCCGTAACCTTCGCCCACGCTGCCGCCGCAGCCCATCAACGTGTAGTTTTCCTGCAAGTAGGGATAAGCATGAAAACTGATCGCGGTGACATCGTAAAAGGCCTCATCCCGCGCCCGCTTGTTCAGCGTCTCGATGTCGCAAAGGGTGTGATTGAAACGATAGCCCGGTACGCGAATCTTGTTGGTGGCCAAGCCGTAGAACATGAAAGCGTCGTCGGAATCGGGACTATGGGCAATGGAAATATCGATCATGGCACCCTGGCCGGTTTCAGTTTTCGTGTCACTCATTTTAGGGAGATCCTTTCCAAGCAAAGGCAGCAATGAAATCTCAGATGCGCGTAAACAGTGCGGCGGCGACGACTCTGGCGCCCAATGTTAACGCCGGCGGCGAGGACAATTTTCAGCTCTTCGCCCAAGAGATAAAATTCAAGGCTCAACTTCCACGTCGGTTTCCTGGGCGGCATCGAGCGCCTCAAGCATCTCGCGCCGCTGTTTCCCGCGCTGCGACCAGATATGGTGCGCCACGCCCGCGGCTGCAAGCAGCAGCGCTCCAAGCGATACGAGAAGGCCTGTCATTAACCAGCGCATAGGAGCGAACCAACCAAGGATATCAGAGTGGGTGGGTTCGCCCTGGACGTCACACCTTGCGCAAACTCCCCTGCAGCCAATCGAGATACGGATGGCTCCCCGCCTCCACCGTCAGAACCAGAAACTCAGGCGTCTCGTAGCTGTGCAGCTCGAGCAGCCGCGTCTCCAATGCCGCCAGTTGCTCAGGACCGGTCTTGATCAGCATCATGGTCTCCGTAGCCGACTCCACTGCGTCCTTCCACCGGTAAATGGACTGCACGCCGGGAACCAGCGTTGCGCACGCCGCCAGCCGCTCCTCAACAAGAATGTGGGCAAGGCGCCCGGCCTCCTCAGGGTTAGCTGCGGTCGTCAAAACGATACGTGCCGGCGGATTAGCTTCAGGCATGGGTCACTTCCCAATCGAGAATCTTTCTGAGACTAATCTAGTCCCAAACTGCCCTGCGGAGAACCCATTTGACCGCCTCCGCCAGCCATGGTGGAGAATAGAGAATATGAGCACAGCGATCAAATTTGGCACTTCCGGATGGCGGGCGATTGTCGCCGACGAATTTACCGTGGCCAATATCCGTCTGGCCGTTGCCGGTATCGCCGCCTATGTAAAGACCCAGCCCGAGCCTCACCGCGTGCTGGTAGGCCGCGATCCCCGCTTCCTGGGCGAGAGCTTTGTGGCCGAAGCCGCGCAGGTACTCGCCGGAGCCGGCGTCACGCCCATCGCGATCACCGAAGCCGCGCCCACTCCCGCCATCGCCTATGCCGTGCGCGCACTCAAGACCTCCGGCGCCATCAACTTCACCGCTTCGCACAATCCGCCCGAGTACAACGGCATCAAGTTTTCCACGCACGACGGCGCGCCGGCCCTGCCCGAGGTGACCAAACAAATTGAAGCCGCCATCGCGGCCCTCCAGATCAGCGATTCCCCTATTCCAAAGGCAGAACGGCCCGAAGGGCAGACGGCCGACGTCAAGCCAGCCTTCCTCAAACGCCTTGCCGAGCTGGTCAATCTGAAGGCCATCGCCAAGTCCGGCATTAAGGTGGTTTACGATCCCTTCTGGGGCGCGGGCCGCGGCTACCTGTCAGAGTTGCTGCGCGAGACGGGCGTGGCCGTCGAAACGGTTCACGATTACCGCGACGTGCTCTTTGGCGGCCATGCGCCCGAGCCCTCAGACGAATTGCTCGGCGACGCCAAGGCCAAGATGCGGGAGACGGGGGCCCACCTGGCCGTCGCCACCGACGGCGACGCGGACCGCTTCGGCATTGTCGACCAGGACGGAACCTTCATCCAGCCCAATTACATCGTTGCCCTGCTCTTCGACTACCTGGTCGAGACGCGCGGCTGGCGTAACGGCGTGGCCAAGAGCGTGGCCACCACCAATCTCATCAACGCCCTCGCCGATTACCACAAGGTGCCGCTTTATGAGACGCCGGTCGGCTTTAAATACATTGGCGAGCTCATCATCGCCGACAAGATCGCCATCGGCGGCGAGGAGTCCGCCGGCCTCACCATCCGCGGACATGTGCCTGAAAAAGATGGCATCATCGCTGGCCTCCTGGTTGCCGAAATGGTGGCCACGCGCGGCAAGAGCCTGGGCACGCAACTGAAGGAACTGTTTGGCAAGGTTGGTTCCTTCTACCCCGTTAGAGAGAACTTCCGCTTGACCCCGGAGATCAAAGCCGCGTTCACTGAGAAGTTGAAGACCGATCCAAAGGAGCTCAGCGGTCGCAAGGTCTCGAGGATAGTGCGCACCGACGGCCTCAAGCTGATTCTGGAAGACGGTTCGTGGGTATGCTACCGGCTCAGCGGAACCGAGCCTGTAGTGCGCGCCTACACCGAAGCGCGCAACGAGCAGGACATGGAAGCCCTGAAAGCCGCCTCCGAAAAATTTGTGCTGTCGTAAGAACTGGTTGAGTGTCGATGCAAGAGGAGATGTTCCAACCCGAGAGACCGACCGCGCCCCCGGCGCTCTCGCCGCCACTCCCGGCGCGCGAGCGGGCGCTCGAGTCGGCTAGGCGCGCCTGGCGTTCCGCGGGAACTGTGGTTGCCGTCTTGTTGGCAGCCCTGGTCATGTGGCACGTGGTCAACGGCACGCACGGCCTCTCTGTCTGGCAGCAGAAACGCGCCGAAGACCGCCGACTCCAAAAAGAGATCATCGATGTCCAGCAGGAGAACGCGCAGCTTCGCCAGCAGATCGAGCGCCTCAAGTCCAACCCCGACGCCATCGAGCACGAAGCCCGCGAAAAACTCCACTACGCCAAGCCCGGCGAAGTGATCTACACTCTGCCTGCTCAGCCGCCTGATCAGCCCCAGCCCTCAGCCCCGGCAAAGTAGGCAAGTGGCATGCGCCTTCGGTTTCTGAAATCCTGCCCAGTCCAATACACAGCGGGCGCCCCATCCCACCATCGATAAGTCGATCTAAACCGCGACAAAACAGTCAACAAAAACGCAAAAACACGTCATTCCGATCTAATTGTCCCCATATATCAGTTCATTCCACAAAGAAGATCCCAATCTATCAGTGCGATTTTCCAGAAATTCCTTCCAAACCGAAGACTGTCCGCCTGCACCAGGACAAAAACAGAGCCCTTCGTCGGCCTCTAAGCCGACAAACTCTCGACTGACTCCTGCGAAATTCACTTCACCGCCGAAGAGCCGTTCTGTCCACTGTTCACAGTCCTCTGTCCACTGCTTTTTAAAACTCCACGTGTGCCCGCACCGTGGGCACATAGACCGGTCCGCGATCGCGATTGTAGCCGGGATCGACAATATAAGACCCGCCAACCATGGAATAGAACCCGCGCCAAAGATGGGCGTTGTAGTACCACTCGACGATGTTCTCGCGCCCATAGGTCAGGCCGCCGTCGCCCAGCAGGAAGCCCAGTCCGCCGTAGTGCAGATAGTTCTGGTGGTCGCGCTTGATGGCGTTCGAAACGAAGGCCACGCCCACTTTGTCGTTGGACCTCGACCAGCTATGACCGTTGTAATCGCCGCCAACGAGAGCCGTCTGCCCGACCTCTGTATACGCGAACGACTCGTGCTGGTCTTCATTCCAGCCGAAGCGCGAGAACAGGCGCAAACTGTCTGTAACCTCCTGCTCCGTGTTCAGGCCAAAGCCGTACTTGACTGCGCCAAACCGCTCGGACTGCGTAATGTCGGGCGTGGCGATCTTGCCTGCAAGATACTGCTGCACCGACTCGCGATAATCGCCCATGTGCGCGTGGTTCACATAGCTGAGAACGCGAACCGCGCCCAGACGCTTTGTGCCGTCAGGGTGTGGCTTGACGAGGCCGGCCAGCAGGCCTTTGCGCAGCTCGAACTCCCAGTTCTGGCCGTTGGCACGGCTGAAGGCCCAATCGAGATCGATGCCGTTGGCGATGACGGGCATTGCCGCGATGCCGTAGCGCGCCGACCAGATACGGTCGTCGTATTCAAGCACTCCGCCAACCGTGTAACCGCGCGTGTCCGCGGCGTAGTCCCATGCGCCGTTGTTGTCGATGGTCCAGTTGGTGAATTGCAGATGGCTGTCCGTGCCAACGGCATTCAAATCGAAAATATCCGGAAGACTCATCTTCCCCACGCGAATATCGAACCGGCGTAAGGGCACCTTGGTCGCCAGCGCGAATGGCCCGCGTTCCTGGTCTACCATCTCGTCCGTCAGGCCCACGATCTGGTGAATCTCGCCGCGGGAGAGATACGGCAGGGTGCTCAGCGTGGGATTGCGCACCACGTCGAGATCCGTTTCGCCGGCCAGGCCCAGCGCCTGCGAGATACCGCGTCCGCCGGCATTTTCAAGGTCCACAATCAGGTCGGTGTTGTAGCGAGTGTTGGGGCGCAGTTGATAACCGAAATAAAGCGTTCCGACTTCCGACGCTTTGGTCTCGAATGTGTCCCGGAGACTGTTAGTGCCCTCGTACGGCGAGTGAAAATGACCGTGCATTTGAAAAATGCTGTTGGCCTGCCCGGAAACCCAGTAGCGGCCGCTCTCCGAGTGCGGAGCCAAAGTCAACATCGGACCGGCCGGCGCAAGATCTTGCGTGGCAGGAGACTGCGGATTGGGGGCGGGGGAAAGCTGAGCGTGCGCCCGCGTGCCGGCGAAGCCCGAAGTGAGAACCCAGGCACAGGCCAGGCCGGCGAGGAGTTTGACGAGCGAATTGGGAGTGCGGCTGGGCATAGAATGAGGGAGGAATCTATACCCCCACTCGGTTAATACCATACCGGGGGTGGGTATTGTCAAGAAGGGGAGGCAAACCATGTCGCACCAGGAGCGGGAGAAGCTGAAACTGCTGCAACGGCTGAGGAAAGTGCGCGGGCAACTGGACGCGGTGGAGCGTTCGCTGGCCGCCGATGAGGATTGCGGCGGGCAACTGATGCTGCTGGCGGCGGTGCGCGGCGGCGTGAACTCGCTGATGGGCGAGGTGCTGGAGACTCATATTCGTTTTCACCTCGCGGATGGCGCCAAGGAGCAAATTGCACCTGAGCTGGCCGAGGACCTGATCGACCTGGTGCATGCCTATCTGAAATGAGGTTATTGGAAAGCGCCGTCTGCCGATGAGCAATAAAGGCCGCTCTCCTCTACGCCGCAGCCCGGCTCCTACTCATCTTAGCCGTGGGAGCGACGGTGAAATGTTAAGGCCAAGTTGATTTGAGGGGGGAAATGCCGTGCTTTCCCGTCCTGACACGACATCCGCCGCTCAGCGGCGCTATTGGTAGTTGCCGATCAGAACGAACGGCGCCCAGTAGAACGGATGAGAATAGCCGGTTTCAGGCGCCGACGCCGCCGGTCCTCCGACAGTCTCAAAGCCGCGCTGGCTGCGCCCATCGGGAGATGCGGCCGGCCCCTTGAGCAGCGCCAACTGCGCCTGGCGCAAGGCCTCCGCTTTGCCGCTGGACGGATCTTTGAGCCATCTGGAATAGAAATCGCTCATCAGGCGGCTGGTGCTGGCGTCGTTCACATCCCACAGTGTGGCCAGTACTGCTTCGGCATCCTTTTGCTGCGCGATCATGCCCAGGCTGTCCATCTCCGTACCGTCCCTGGTTTTGTAGTCCTTGGCGGTGCTGCAGGCAGAGAGAGTGAGCAGACGGGTTCCGTGAAACGCGACCGTGGAGTGCTCCATCTCAGAGAGATTCCACTCGTATCCTTTCGCATCTCCGATCGATTCTCCGCCAAGCATAAGAAACGGTTCGTCGCCGCTGCCGGTCTCTACAACGAAATGGCTGGCGATATGAACCACCGGGAAGCTTTTTCCTTCGCCAAGCTCGGCCTTTAGCGCGACTAACGTGAACCGATCGTCGGGCAGCAGCTTGCCTTCCATCGGTCCATGCGACTCAGGCACGGCGGGATCGCGAACCACGGAATCCAGCTCCGGCAGAACGCCGGGCAGCGGCGGCAAGCCGCCATAACTCTTTGACAATCCCATGGCCAGCACGCTGGGCGCGCTTCCCTTCGCGAGCGGCGAGTCGGTCATGTGGCCATAGCTCTCGGGAGTGAAAAGCACGTTTCTGAACCGCTCGAGCATGTACCGGTGACCATCGTAGAGCGCGGCCATGGGCAGGTAGCGCAGCGCATCATCGAGAGACCAGAGCAGTGTGGGAACGTCGCCCCGCGCACCGGGCTGCGCTTCGAGCGCTTTCAATTCACCTTCCATGGGAGCCACGACCATTGCATACAACTGAGCCAATCCGGGCTTGGGATCGGCATTGCGCGCGGCCATGGTTTCAAGCACCTCAAACACTTTGCCGCGCAACTCGGCAGGCGTGGCCTTCAATTCGAACTTCTTTCGCGTAGTCGCGGTCACCACGATCGCGTAGACATGGTCCTCGCCCAGCAAAATGCGAATGCCCAATACGCGCGGTCCCAGTTTCGCCAGCGTGTTTTCGAGATAGCTCTGCCGGGAGTCCTCGCCGGCTGAATCTTCACTCGGATTGCCGGCCGGCTTGCGCTCCAGTTCGGCGCAGACCGTGTTGGTGAAGTAGTTCGCAATTTCGCCGATTCCCTGCTGCAGGCTCGCGGCGAGTTTTTTAAGTTGCGCTTCATCGTCAGTGGTGCGCGCAGCTTTGGCCTTCAGGGCCGCGTATTGGAGGCTCATGTCTTCAAGCGCGAGTGTCTTCTGCTGCTGGGAGTCCAATTCGGTTTGCGCCTCTTGTTGCGCGGCACTGAGCTTAAGGGGTTCAACCTTGGCTTCCGCATTCTCACTGGCGCCGCGAACGACATCCTTCAGCTCTTGCTCCTTCAGCAGATCGAGAACCTGCTCCGCCTCGCCGAGCCTGCCGGTCTGGACCAGCAGTTCGGCCAGAATGCGATAGGTTGAAGCTCTCGATTGCGCAAATCCTGCCTGCAGGTCTTTATCGAGACCGGAGATATTCTTGCGAATCTGCTGATAGCTGTTCACCGCATCCAGTCCGAAAAAGATGGCAACCTCGGGACGATTCTGCTTCTGGAAGCCGACCATCATGGCGGTGTCGATTCCGCCCTGCATATCGGGATCGCCCGCTGCTTTTGCCATGGTGAGAGCGGCCAGCGAGTAAGGAAATGCTGTCTGCGGTTGGCCGAGCTTTGCATAGGCCATGCCGATCAGGCCCAGGGCCATGGCCTCGCCGCGGCTCTCCTTCACTTCGCGCCACACTGGCAGAGACTGGAGCTCGATCTCCAGCGATTTGTCCGGCTGTCCCATGTCGAGATAGGCCCGCCCCAGGTTGCTCATGGTCATGGCTTCTCCGCGGCGGTTGCCCACTTCGCGCCAGATGGCCAATGACTGGTTCAAGAAATCCAGCGCCTGCTGGGGCTGGCCCAGGTCGTCATGCGCCCTGCCGATGTCGTTCAGGTCGAGGGCCTCGCCGTTGCGGTTTCCCGATTCGCGCCAGACCGGCAATGCCCGATTGAAGTAATCCAGCGCCGTCTGTTTCTGGCCCAGATCGGAATAGACCCTTCCCAGATCGTCGAGAGAGCTTGCCTGGCCCTGAAGATTGCCAATCTCTTTCCAGATCGAGAGCGCCTGGTTGTAGGATTCCAGCGTCTTTGCCTTCTGGCCCAGATCGGAATAGGTTCTGCCCATGTTATTCAGGCTCAGCGCCTCGCCGGCGCGCTCGCCGGTTTCACGCCATATGGCCAAAGCCTGGTTGAGGGCGTCAAGCGATTTCTGGCCCTGGCTCATATCGGAGTAGACCTTGCCGATCATGTCGAGTGCTTGGGCTTCGCCATTGCGATTGGCCGCCTGACGCCAGATCGGCAACGCCTGGTTGAGGACTTCGAGGGCTTTGTCCTCCTGCGCCAGGTTGGAGTACGAACGGCCCATGTTGGTAAGCGCGAGTGCTTCGCCCGCATGGCTGCCCAACTGGCGCCAAATCGCCAGCGTCTGGGTAAAAAGGTCCAGCGCCTTCGGCTCGTCGCCCATGTCGGAATAGATTCTGCCAATGATGCCCTGCGTGATCGCCTGGCCCACCTGGCTGTTTCCTAACTTTTCCATCCGTAGCGCCTGGTTGCAGTCATCGAGCGCCTTTTGCATATTTCCGGCTTGCCGGTACAAGGAGCCGAGCGTATTCAACTCGGTGACTTCACTTCGGTACTGCTTTGCCTTGGCCGCATCGGCGAGCTGCTGCTCGTGCTGGGCGATCTGATCTTTCAGCGGAGCGGTTTGCGAATTGGCCTGCGGAGTTGCCTGGGCGCGGGCAAATGAGGAGGGAAGTTCGAGAAGAGCGCACACTGTTGCCGGTAACAGCCAGATACTCAAATAAGCGACAACTCGCGTTCTCTGGATAAGGTTCATCTCGCCCCCTGAGGGACCGTCCTGCCCATGCTATACCTCGGCTTGGCTCCGAAAAGGTTGAAGCTTTACAGGCCCTGCGAAAAAGGGCCTGATTCTGGCTAGAAATCGTGAAAAGCATACCTCAAGGCCTAAAGGCCTCATTGCTTTCATGCCCATTACACCGGGGATAAATCCCCGGCCTACCGCCCGGATGAGTTTTTTCGCGGTCTGTTTATCTTGCTTGGGTGAAAACGATTCGCCGGCGCTTTACTGCACGATCTTCGCCGGCTCGGCCCCGGCCACTCCCAGGGCGAAATCCGCATCCGCCGAGCTCTTGCTCATCACCGGATGCTGGTGCGAGCCATCCGAGGAGACGCGCGCCGAGACCTGCTGCGCCACCGCGTCGAACAACTGGCTCAACAGAGTTTGGCCGTTGCCGGTCTTCAGCGCCTGGAGCAGAAAATACGTGAAGTATCCATGCTTCAGCGCAGGGCTCTCAAGGGACTCTTCATCCACGCGGCTCGCCGACATCACAATCCGCCCCGTGCCTTCGGTCATCCGATCCAGCATTTGACTGGATGGACCTTTGTTGGCCAACGCGGCCACCGCGCCCTGCATCGAACCGCCGCTGTAGCAGGTATCCAGAATCACCGCCGTACGCAAGGCCTTCATGCGCGTCGCCACTGCGTTGGCCAGCTCCACCATGGGATACGCAGTGGCAAACATGGCATCCTCGTCGAAACTGCCGGCTTTGTCGACTTCGGTGTCGTAGGTGACCAGGTAATTTGCGCCCCCCGCTGTGTCCATGGTGCGCGGCGTGCCGTGTGTCGCCACATAAATCACCACCAGATCGTTGGTTCCCGCGTGACGCGCGATCCAGTTCAGGCCTTCCTTGATGTTCCTGGTGGTCGCCTGCTCATCGGTGAGCACATGGACGTGGCTCGAGGGAAATCGTCCGATGGCCGGATCGGTCAGTTCCGCGGCAAAGGAACTTGCGTCCGCAGTGGTAAAGTTCAGGCGCGGAATGCTGCTGTCGGTGAATCGACCGATGCCTATGACAAGCGCCCATTTCTGCGCGACCGGCCCGGGAGACTCCGCGGGTCCCGAAGCTGTCGAACCGGGCGTTTTCGCCGGAGCTGCTTCCACGGCGAATCCGCGCCCTGCGGGCGTGGCCAGCACCAGTGGATTCAAGCCCTGCTGCAGCGCTTCCGAGCCGTTGAACCGCGCCTTATCCATTGAGTATTTGGCCAGCGCATCGTGGCCGAGCCGCTGTTCCACCAGGCTGCGGTAGTACCATGCATCGCCCAGTTCGCTGCACTCTGAAACGGCATGCTTGAGCAGTTGCAAGGCATCTTCGAACGCGCCGTTATTGCTTTGCGGAGAGATTCGTTCCAGCGCCTGAACCACAAGGTCTTTGCCCGCGCCGCATTGGTCGTCCTGGCCCCATGCGGACGTGCAGATTGCCGGCAGAGCGGCCAGCAGTACCAGCCACGCAAACCGAATGATGCGACTGCTTGTCATTTCGGCGACGTGCTCCCTCCGGCCCGGTGTGTTGTTGCAGAATGCGCCGAGTGCGCCGGACGCCCTTGTTCTTCAAGCTGTTTGTAATGCGCGATTGCTTCTTCGATGCGCCGTTGCGGCTCAAGAAAATAATGCTCTCCCGGTCTGGAATCGATGGCTTTGCCGTAATCGATCGCGGCTTCATCCAGGTATTTCATAGCCGCTTTTGGATCTTCGGCCTTGTAGGCCAAAGCCTCATAGGCCACGCCGGTGTTGTAAAGCCGGTATGCATCCTCAGTCGGCTTCGGATCGGGGGTTGCGGTTTCGAATGTCTCCAGAGCGCGCTCCCATAGGCCGGCGATTGCCTGCTTGTCACCCTCGTCGAGCGCACCCCTTTGTTTGGCGAGATACACTTCGACGGTTTCACTTGTGTTCACAATGTGCGCGGCAATCTTCTCCACAGCGCGGTTGATGAGCAGCGCGCGCAGCTCGGCGTCGGTGGGGGGATTAAGATCTTCGCTTGCGGCTCCGCCCGTCACCCTCTTCCAGGCGCTGGTTACCGTCCCTTTCACGCCCTCTGAAACTGAGTTTCCGGAGCTGTCGAACTCGCGGTCATACTTTGCCGTTACATTGTCGGACGACAACTGCGCTCCGCCCGCGCTCCTGGTTTGGAAAGCAATACTCAGCGAGCCGGTCACGCGGAGGTAACTCTGAGTCTTGGCTGCGTTCTTGCCTACCGCCAGCGATGGGCGGGTGGTCGCAGTGGGTTGAGGATGGGAGAAATCGGTAATCCGGCAAGTGACGATGGCCGAAGGCGCGTGTTCATCGATGCGAAGCCGGGGATCGTCCTTGGTGATTTCCGCCTCCAGCATCGACTGTAAATCGCGCGCCAGCTCGGATTGATCGTTGCGTCCGGTCACCCTGACGGCGATGCTGTCTCCCGGCAGGTGCACAAGCGCCGGCAATTTGCGCAGCAGGGTCACTTTATCCTTGGCGGTCCCAAAGCTCTGTGCGCGAACGGCTGCAGTCGCCAGCAGCCAGATAGCCACGCATGCGGCAACGTGCAGCAGGGCGATCGCATGAACATGGTTGGAGCCCGATGACGGGTCTCGCCGCGGCCCTCCGGGACGCGAGACTATGCATTGGCCGCTAACCCAGGGTTCTGTCCGCCGAGGCGGGCTCCACCCTGGGCTATTTTCGGCCCTCCCTATGGGAGGGAGTTCGCAGGTTCGACTGCCAGGAGCGAGACCGGGAATCGGTTGAGCATACAAAATCCATTTATGCGGTTGCCCTGCAAAGTGCAGCCTCACTTCCCGATTCATCGTGCCCCCTTTGATGCCTTCGATAAATTTCTGCGTTGCCGGCCGGTCTCACATGTTCGCCGCTCAAGAGATGAGTCAGGAGTTACTCCGTAGTCTTCTTTTCGCTTGAAGCGGTCTTTTCTGAACCGCTCTTTTCTGAACTGCCTTTTCCTGAACTGCCCTTTCCGGAGCCGCTCTTTTTCGAGCCGCTGCCTCCGGAAGAACCATCGCCGCTGTTGTCCGCGGGCTTGCTGACACCTGAAGGCTTGCCCGAGGTCGAAGGATCGAGCGGCTGCACGCTTATGCGCATGGACGCATAGGTTATACCCGGAACAGCGTTCTGCGCGCGTACCTGGAGCGGCTGACTCGGATCGGCATCCTTGCGGACAAGGTAGCCTTGGACGAGATCAAGATTAGGCAATTCCTTGGCCAGTTCGTCCGTGTGCCTTTGCGGGACCATGAGGTAATCGCCGGAAAGCAGTCCGATGTAGCGATCTTCGCGATCGGGATCGTTCATTGCCTGCTGCGTGGCAACGGCGGTGGTCAG
>Ga0302320_10020244_pt1 | contig 13294 bp, 11 predicted proteins | sample Bog_T0_3_FD_202130 | JGI IMG/M metagenome (GOLD analysis project Ga0302320, IMG submission 202130) | Peat permafrost microbial communities from Stordalen Mire near Abisko, Sweden - Bog_T0_3 | ecosystem: Environmental > Terrestrial > Soil > Wetlands > Peat | place: Sweden: Abisko, Stordalen Mire...
GTGGCGTGCAGCTATTCCAAGCGCATCGGCGACGCGCCGCCTCCGCCCACGGTGGAGACGCATGGGCCGGTGCCCATTGCCGGGTCGGAGAAGAAGGGCGGGAAGAGGGAATTGCAGCCGGCGTAAGAGGCGTCGTTTGAAGGCGAGTCCGTGAAAGAAATTGTGATCCTCTGAGGTCCGAACGGGGCGGGGAAGACTACGACGGCGCGGATTCTGCTGCCGGAATTCCTGGAGCTGCATCCGTTTCTTAACGCCGACGAGATTGCTCGGGACATTTCACCGAAAGATGTGGATGCGGCCGCCTTCGCTGCCGGCCGGCAGTTGATTGAAAGAATGCGAGCTTTGGTCCGCGGCGGAAAGAGCTTCGCGTTCGAGACGACCTGCTCTGGGAAGTCATATCTAAGGCTTTTGCAGCAATGCAAACTGGATGGCTGGCGGATTACGCTAATTTACTTTTGGCTCCCCGCTCCCGAAGACGCGATTGCGCGCGTTGCGCGCCGTGTGAGCCAAGGAGGCCATCAGATTCCTTTGGATGTGATAGTCAGAAGGTATTATTCAGGCATGTCGATTATGCGTGACCTCTATCTGCCACTGGCGGACGAAGCAGAAATCTACGATAATACTGACTGGAAGCGGACGCTCATCGCCGAGAAGCGCGAGGGCTTGGCGCTGATCGTGCACGATTCCGAGCGTTGGGCAAGGATTGAGGAGGCGGTACTGTGAAAAACCTTACTTCGAGTGAACTCCACGGCGCGATCCGAAAGGCCCTCGATGAGGTTGCGCGCAGTCTTGCATCCCGCGAACTGGACGGATCAGGCCGCTATTACACCGATGAAGAGCTTGCCGCAGGTGCGGCCACAGGCGGCAGTCTGAAACCAGCCGCGTCAAAGAAGGCCAGCGCCGCGTAGAGCGCACCTTCGGCTTCGGCCTCCGTTGATATGATCCGGATGCAAGGAGCGGGACGATGCCAGCGGAGCACAATTCCCACAACACGTTTGCATATCCCGGCTTCCCCCATCCCCACACACATCCTGACCGCTTGGCTGCCATGGCTATTCTGCATGGGCTGAACCCGGCGCCGGTTGAGAAATGCCGCGTGCTCGAAATTGGCTGCAACGAAGGCGCCAATCTCATTCCCATGGCGTACGCTATCCCCTCGAGCGAGTTTGTCGGATTCGATCTGGCGCGGCTGCGGATTGAGCAGGGGCAGCAGCGGATTCGCGAACTCGGGCTGAAGAATGCGCGCATCTTCGAGGGCGACCTGCTCAAACTGGGTTCCGAGCTAGGCCGGTTCGATTACATCGTCGCGCACGGCTTTTATGCCTGGGTTCCCGAGCCGGTGGGCGAGCGGATGATGGCTCTCTGCGGAGAGTTGCTGAACCCGGACGGAGTGGCCTTTGTCAGTTACAACGCGCTGCCTGGCGGACATTTGCGGTTGATGCTCCGGGAGATGATGTTGTACTGCGTCAAAGGCGTCGAAGACCCGCATGAGCGGGTGACAAAATCCCTGGCGTTCCTGCGTTTTCTGCTTGAGTCGCGGCCGGAGGGCGATGCGTACCGGTTGCTGGTTCAGGAGCAATTGGATCTGGTTGAAAAGCGCAGCCCGGAATTGACCTATCACGATTGGCTTACCGACGCGTATCGCCCCGTGCTCTTCTCGGAGTTTGCGGAGCATGCACAGCGGCACGGCTTGCAATACCTGAGCGAGGCCGTGTTGCCGCCAATGGACGATCCCTGCTACCGATCCGAGATTCGCTTGGCGGTCGAGAATGCGGCTGACGGTGACATTGTGAAGCAGGAGCAGATGCTGGACTTTCTTCGCGCGCGTGCGTTTCGCGAGACTCTGCTTTGCCGGGCGGACTGTGTCGTCCGCCGCGATTTTCCAGCGGAGCATCTGCGCCGGCTGCTGCTTTCTTCGCAAGCCACGACTGCTCCCGGAGAGGCGCAGGGCAGCAGGGTATTCACGCTGCCGAACGGGGTCAGAATGGAGTCGAACCACGCCGGGGCGATTGCGCTGCTTGAGGAACTGGCCGCCAGGTGGCCGCGCCGAGTGAGTCTTCGGGAGCTGGAACCGATGCTTTCCAGGGCGGGCCTCCTGCTCGACGAAGGGGGAGTCACTTTGCTGATGCAGCTGATCGTGGGAAAATTTGTTGAGACGCACGCATGGCAAGCTCCGGTTGCGGGAGCGATCCCGGCGCGGCCCAGAGCCAGCGCATGCAGCCGACTGGAGGCCCGCACCAGGGGCTTCGCGACCACCCTGCTGCACGGCACACTGAGACTTGACGACCCCGTGCTGGTGAGCTTTCTCAAGCTGCTCGACGGCACCCGCGACCGGGGCGCGCTGGTCGCGGCGATGAAAACGGAATTCCCTGAAATGGCGGAAGTGAGGCTCGCGGCCGGAATCGAGTCGAGTTTGCAGCACTTCCATCGCATCGGCAATGCTGGAGGCGTGAGGGAATGGAACCAGTGCTCGCGCCGCAGCTCGCTTTAATAGGAAACAGCCCGCGACCGTCCAATCGCTCTTCGATCCTTCTGGGGCAGCGCGCGTGGCTTTAATCCGTTAGTATGGGCGGGTGGAGAAATGCCCTTATGGAACGGATGCTCGCGACCCCTGCCGATGCTGAAATTGTTATCAAGCTGTATCAATTGCGTACTGAAGCGCTGATGCGCGAGGCTCGCGCCTGGATGACGGGTGAGTTCTGGCCGAAGACGGCAGAGGAGTTCTTTGCAGTCTCTTCAAACCCTGCTCACCCGCACAACGCGCATTTCCGCCAGGTGATTACCTATTGGGAGATGGCCGCGGCCATGGTGCTGCACGGAGCGGTCTCCGCCGAGCTGTTTGTGGACTGCAACGGCGAAGGATTTTTCCTCCTGGCCAAGTTTGAACCTATCCTGGACGAGATACGCGCCAGAAATCCCGGTTTCCTGACCAAGACATCCGAACTCATCGTCCGGTTTTCCGCCGCTGCCCAGCGCTACGAAGTTGCCCTCAAGGCCATGCGGGCACGCGGGGAAAAGCAGCCGGTTCGAGAGGACGCACAGGAGTAGCTGGATGTTCAGGCGAAAGCCCGCCTCCGAATCTGCTTGCCGAATCGGTTCCGGTGATGGATGATGGTAGCGGATCGAAAAGCCCCAACCCCTGGAGGTTTCCCTTGAAACGTGTAGCTGCATTCGTAGCCGTTGTGCTTGCTTTTGCTCCTTTGACCGCGCTGGCGGCCGACACCACCATCAACGGCTGGATCTCCGATGCCATGTGCGGCGCCAAACACGCCGGCAGCGGCTCGGCATGCGTGAAGAAGTGCATTGCAGGCGGCGAAGCGCCGGTGTTCGTGGACGAGGCCAAGAAGGAAGTCTGGACCATCGACAACCCGGACGCGGTGAAAGCCTTCTATGGCGACCACGTGACGGTGACTGCGACCGCGGATGCGGCGAAGAAGACCGTGCACATCGCATCGATTGAAGAAGCGAAGTAAGACGCTCCCCGGCCATTTCGCGCACAATTGCGCTCGCCACGGCGCTCAATCTCCGGCAGTGGCCTATCCGTTGACTCAATGCCCGGGCGCATGGCCGGGTGAGCGGGAAATCACGGATTCACCTGGGAATAGACCATGGCACGAGCAGTCTGGAACGGCAAGGTGATTGCCGAAAGCGATACGACGGAGGTGGTGGAGGGAAATGTGTACTTTCCCGAAGCCAGCCTCAAGCGGGAGTACTTTCGCCCCAGCAGCACCACTTCCACCTGCCCGTGGAAAGGCCAGGCGCGCTACCTGAACCTGCTGATCGAGGGGCAGGACAACCCGGATGCAGCCTGGTACTACCCCGACCCCAAGCCGGCGGCGCGCAAGATCAAGGGATATGTGGCCTTCTGGCGAGGCGTGGAAGTTGAGAAGTAACAGCAGACCCCTCATGCGGCTCTTCCTGCTCGCCGCACTCTTCGCCGTATTCCTCACAGGTTGCGCGCGCCAGAACCCCGCCTCCCCTGCTGCCACTGTCACTGCGCCCACGTTGGCTGGCGATCCGGCACACCCAGGGCATGCCTCCGGCTGGGTGGATACCAAACTCTACTTCGGCCTGGGGCCGGCGGATCGTCCCGAGCAGGGCGTAAGCGAAGCCAATTGGCGCGAGTTTCTCGATAAAGAGGTCACCCCGCGCTTCCCTGACGGACTCAGCGTGGTCGATGTCTACGGGCAGTGGCAGGGCGCAAAGCAGTCGTCGCCGGAGCGTCTGCGGTCCAAGATACTGATCGTCGATTACCCCGACACCCAGGAAAACCGCGATAAAGTGGAAGCCATCCGCGCCGCGTGGAAGCAGATGACCGGCGACCAGTCGGTGTTGCGGGTGACTCAGCCGGTGGATGTGTCGTTCTGAGGAGAGGTGCCGAGGGGCGATCACTGGCCGCGCGAGAGCTGAGCGCGAGGGCTCAAGAATACTCTACGGAAGCAGCCGAGAAGACGGACGAGATTGCCAGGCGAACTTTGGAGTCAGTGCGGGCTTGAGTCGTCCGGCGGCATGCTCAGTGTGCCATACCGAATGAGAGTTTCCTAGGCCGCGCATGAAGGGCGAGGCGGCCTTCCATTGATCAGGCTACTGTCAGATCGCGACTTGAGCCGATCTGGGCAACTATGGCACACGTGGGTCGTCACCCCAGCTTGCGTTGTGGTCGAGCCAGGAAAAGAGAGTGCGAATGCTGCCGGTAGCCAACGCCATGCAGGAGTCGCCGGCCCCGTAGTAGAGATTGATGGTGTCCCCGTCGGCCCCGATGGTCTGCCCACAAGGAAAGACCACCTCGGGGACATCTCCGTTCCGCTCGTATGGGGCCTCCGGGCTGAAGATCCAGCAGTCTCCGCGTTGCAAGCACACATCCGGCTTCTTGAGGTCGAACAGAGCCAGACCGAGACGGTAAAGGCTGCCGGCAGCTGTCTGGCGCACACCGTGGTAAATTGCCAGCCAGCCCATTTCCGTCTCGATGAACGGAGAACAAAGCCCGATCTTGTTGGCGTCCCACCATCCGCCACGGCGAGCTTCGAGTATCACCCGATGTCCGCCCCAGTGCTTAAGGTCAGGCGAGTACGAGATCCAAATATGAGCGCCGAGCGATGTCGTTGGGCGATGCACAAGCGCCCAGAGCCCTCCGACCCTGCGCGGCAGCAGGGCGGCGTCCTTATCTTCCGGCGTCATGATGACGCCGTAGCGCTCGAAGGTCTTGAAGTCACTTGTCAAGGCCAGCGACACGCAGGGCCCCCCCCTGGCGAAGGAGGTATAAGCGACCGCATATTGCTTCAACTCCGGCACGTAGGTGATACGCGGATCTTCTATTCCCCAGATTTCTTCGGGATATTCGCGCGGATTCGCCGCCAGCGTCGGCTGCGAATCGATGCGCCAGCCATCGATTCCATTCGCGGATCGGGCCGCGCAAAGGTGCGACAAGCCACGCCGATCTTCGACGCGACACAGCAGCAGCGTGTCTCCGTCGTTCAGACGAACGACACCGGCGTTGAAGACGCTGTTGACCGGATAGGGCCAGTCCTTGCCGCTGAGAATCGGGTTGGAGGGATGGCGGAGGAAGAGCGAGTCTTGGCCGCGAAATCGGGTGTGTTCGGCGTCATTCTTGGCCGGATCGGACAACGGAGACGTCAGGGTAATTGTGCCCAAACCGATACGCTCGTTTCTTGCCTCTATTGTGGCGCGGTTTGAATTTCCAGACTTTGCATCCCAAGCCGGGCCTGCAGCGTCGAGTCTGCGCTCTGGTCTTCGTTGACGCGGCCTGTACGGAAGAGTCTCGTCATCGCGAGCCTTCGCTAAAGGTACAAGTTGATGTTTTTCGGCCAGCAGGACTCGCAGCAACACGTCCTGTGATGAGGGATATGCACAGGGCTCGTGGATTCCCCGGCCCCGATCTTATCGATGCGTTTTCCAGCTTTTTCCCCTTGCAGGGTTCGTTCTTGCCCGTTGTCGCTCACGTGCCGGTCTCCGTTGAATATCGCATTTTGTGTACTCATGATTTCCCTTCCGTCGATTACGATGTGCGGCTAGTGTCGAGGCGCGCTGGGAGATAGCCCGTGCTTTGAGTTTCGATCACCATCCATGCCTACGGCTTCTCCCAAAGTGGAACTACACCCTGAGAATCATTCTGCCAGTGTGCCGACCACAAAAGATGGTTGCTTTTGCTCAGGTAGCAAACAGCTTTGTCTGGATTTGACCTTCAGAGAGTTTTTGCTCAGCAGGATTTCCCCTCACTCCGGCCAGGTGGCGAGAGTGGAGGGCGAGCGGGAGGGCGCTCGGCTTTCAGCATGAATCTTGGTAGGCGCCGGCAAACCGCAAGCGGCATTTGTACCGGCATGTTGGCTTGTGGAAAGTCATTCTTTCCACATTCTGTGCAAGCCTGATGCGAAGATCCGTTTTGCGCCGGCTTCGATGTGGCTCGATGCTGCTAAAACGCCGGCAACCGATCGAGCCGCAGCCTCGCGCGGAAACAGGCGTCTCCGGGCTCGAAGCGCACGAAAACCCCAACAGGCAGTCAAAAGTTGAATTTAACCGCTCCTTGCAGAATGCGTGGAGGAGCCGCAGCGATGGCGTTGCCGAAGGTCGAGCTGCCAATGTCGCCATCAACGGAAGCAGGGCCGTTGAATTGCGTGTGGTTAAAGACGTTGAATGCTTCCACGCGGAAGAGCAGCGACTTTGACTCGGTGACCGGAAGACGCTTGGCAACCGCGGTGTCGTAATTATCCGCACCGGGGCCATAGAAGAATCTTCGCTTGGCGTTGCCGGGGGTGCCCAGCACATGCTGAATGCTGAAGGCGCCGGCATCGAAGTAGTTGTTTCCGATCGTGCGCGGATTGTGGTTGAGCTGAAGCGGGCCGCCGTTGTAATCGGGTTCGTCGACGCTGCTGTTGTTCACGCCGTTTGGATTGGTGCCGATCAGCGAGTTATCTCCGTTATTCGTCATCGTCACGGGAAAGCCGCTGGCAAAGCGCGTGATGCCGGAGAGCGACCAACCTTGGGCCAATTCTTTGGCGGCGAACCGGTCGGAACGCAACAGCCGATCGAAGGGCAACTGGTATTCATAGCTGAGCACGAAGTTGTTTTTCACGTCGAACGACGAAGGAGCATAGCTGAGCGCGGGGTTGAAGGGATCGACCTCTTCGCCGATGTTGGACGATTGATCCATTGATTTGCTGTAGGTGTAGGCAGCGGAGAACTCGAAACGGTCGCTGGTGTGGCGGGCACTAAGTTCAAACGCGTTGTAATCGGCGTGGCCGATGGTCGATTGCAGCGCATTGCTGCCGAAATTGGCTCCCAGCGGACCGCGGGTTCCGTTCACCTGGCCGCCGACAATGGGGTAATAGACGGTGTCTTCGCCGCCGGGGCCGCAGGTGAGTGTGCCGGGCTGCACCTCGCCGGGCTGGCTGAGACTGAGGCAAAGCGCCGGATTGCCGGGGTTGGGCTCGATCAACACGCGCTGGCGATGACTGGATGTGCCGATATAGCTTGCACTGAGAACCGTTGCAGGCCCGGCCTGGCGTTCGATAGAGAACATCCACTCTTCCGAATAGGGCACGCGGTTGTGCATGTCGTATCCGGGAATGCCGCTGATCGGCTCATAGGCGGTCCAGTCGATGTTCGCGTCAGGGTTGCCGCGCGATGAATTCAGCGGTGCAAACGTGTACGGGAAAGGCTGACCTTTGCTTATGCCATCTGCCGCGGGGGTGAACGGGGTTGCGAAGAGCGGCTCCTGGGGGCTGGTATACGTGGTTCCGTAGGGCGCATTCGCGGCCAGCACGCTAATGGAGAGCGCATCGATGGCGGTATAAAAAGTGCCAAAGCTGGCACGAATGCTGGTGGTTCCCGGAGAGCCCAGCAGCCTGGCCAATGCACCGGCATTGGCCTGCGGTGACCATGCGACACCCACCCTGGGCGAGAAGCCTAGATTCCCCACTGGGGACAGCGTGCCCGGAACTCCGGGGTCTCCGGGATAGAGAATGCCTGCCGGTGCGCCTGGAAACACTTGCGACTGCGAGCCCGCTTCAAAGGTGGAAATCTGGTTGTACTTCTCCGACCATGGCGCAATGCGGTCCCAGCGAAGTCCGTAATTCAAAGTGAGGCTGGGCAGTGCGTGCCAGCTATCCTGTGCGAAAAGGCCGACATATTTGTTGCGGGCATAAAACGGATTGAGCTGGCTCTGGTTATACTGGCTGGGCACGCCAATCAGAAAGTCCGCAAAGTCCACGCCGGTTTCCGTTCCGGAAAAGACGAAGCTGCCGTTGAACTGCGCGATGGGGTGGGCATTGACCTGGTCGGCATGGAACTCGCTGCCGAACTTCATGGTGTGGCTGCCCAGCACCTTGGAGAAAGTATCCGCTGCCTGGTAGGTATTGTTGGCCTGAATCAACTGGTTGGCTGCCGCGCCGGTGGAGTAGCCGTTGAAGTTGAGATTCTCGACGCTCTGCCCCTTGGGATCGAGAGCCACGATGCTTGAGCTGCCGTCGGCATTTTCAAATCCCTGCGAAATCAGGCTCACGCCGCGCCCGCCCACCGGTTGCCCCAGGTTGGTAATGTCGCGCAGGTAGCTCAGGTGCGCTTCATTCACGGTGGTCGAGTTGATGGCCTTGGTTGCGCTCAGAGCCAGAAGCTGCGCGCGGCCCGTGGTCAATGCATTGAAGCCGGGAACGCTGGCCCCGCTTTGAGTTGCTGGATAGGGGTTATTGAGGTTGAAATCGTCGACAAAGTAATAACCCGAGAGCAGGCCCAAGCGGGTATAGGCGTCGATCCGCGCGCCCGCTTTGTCGTCGCGCACGGTCTGGTCATAGGCGGATGTGGCAAAGCCGTCGGCGTTGTTCGCAGCGGGAATGTATTGGAGCATCCGCTGCGCCGGAACCGACCACGCGCTCTCAGGAATCTGCGCATTTGCAAAAACGCATCGTCCCGCCTTCGCATCGGCCTGGGCGCAGCCATTGAAGTAGTACGGTTCGCCTTGCGATACGGTATAACCCAGCTTCTGCGTCAACAGACCCGCAAGATACGAGCCGCTCACCATCCCAGCCAGCAGGCTGTTGCCGTTGCTGTCTACAAAATCGGAAAGATCGCCATTGCGGTCCGCATTGGACGGCACGCTGATCTCGCCCGTATCGATGCCCTGGGTCTGGCGGGTGCCCTGGTAGTCCAGAAAGTAGAACACCTTATCGTGGCGTATGGGTCCGCCAACGGTTCCGCCAAACTGGTTCTGGCGATAGGCGCCGCGCGTGGGAGAAAAGTAGTTGCGTGCGTCGAGATCGGTGTTGCGCAGAAAGTCGAATGCGCTGCCATGCAATCCGTTGCCCCCGGATTTTGTCACCACGCTGATCTGCCCGCCGCTGAACTCGCCATATTCGGCGTCGAAGTTGCTGGTGATAATGCGAAACTCGGAAATCGCGTCCAGGTTGGGAATAATCGCGGTGCCGGCGTTCACGTCTTCTTCCGCATCGCTGCCGTTGACGCCGAAGTAATTGGAAGTCTCACGCTGGCCATTGATGGAAATTGTGCCAGGGTTGAGTGTTCCCGAGGGCTCAAGGATGGTTGCGCCCACGTCCTGCACCGTGCTGGAGGTGATGGAGGTCGCCGGCGCCACGCCGGGCTGCAATGCGAGCAGATCGGTGAAGCTGCGGCCATTGAGGGGTACAGAGGTCATCTGGCGTCCGCTGATCACTTCTCCGAGCTGCGTGCTGACGGTCTCAACATGCAGGGTATTGTCGGTCACGCTCACGGTCTGCGAGACAGCGCCGATCTCCAGCGGGACGTCGATCTTGAGCGCCGCATCGGTATCCAGCACGATGTCCTTGCGCCGGTAGGTTCGGAATCCGGAGGCCTGCACACTCAACTCATAGCGCCCAACCGGCAAAACCGGGAATGTGAAATATCCATCGGCGCTGGTGTGGGTCTGATGGAGCGTCCCCGTGTTGAGCTCCCGGACGGTGACAACCGCATTGGGAACAACGCTTCCGGAGGAGTCCTTCACCACGCCGGAGATGCTTCCGGCCACGGCTCCCCAGGCTGCGGCTGCAGAAAGCAGAAGAAACCAGCTCAGCAGAATGGCAAATCGACGGTTGTGTTTCGACGGGCTCACTTGAAATTCCCTATTTTTTTCGATGCCTCTCGAAGGAGCTGCGGAGCTGATCCTTTCGGTACGGCTATGAAATACGACCAATTTGGTCTTCATTCAATATACGACAAATTAAGTCGGTATTGTTTGCAGTGATTTGGATCACACCAGATTGTGGGAGTTCTTGCCAAGCAGCCGCCGCCGGCAGAGGAGAAGCGGGCTGCCGGTGGCGGACTAAGTGCTTTTTTGCAGAGGGTTGAAACTGTCTAATACGCTTGCAACTGGTCCAGCGGCAGGCGGACGCGGAAGCAAGTGTCGCCCGGTTCGCTACGCACGCTTAGATGTCCGCGGTGCTTGCGGACGATGCGCATGGCGTTGTCCAGGCCCAGCCCGAGGCCCAGGCCGGGCGGCTTGGTGGTGAAAAAGGGCTCGAAGATGCGGTCCTGCAACTCGGCGCGGATGCCGTGCCCGGAGTCCTGAATCTCAATCAACAGCATGTCTGGTTCAAGGCTCGCGGAGATGCGGAGTTCGCCTTGGTCTTCGCCGGTTTCTGCCATGGCTTCGAGCGCATTTTCGATCAGCGCAGTCCAAACCTGGTTCAGCTCGCTGCCGTAGGCGCTGATGCGCGGCAGGTCCGGCGCGTAGTGGCGGATGACCTTGACGTTGCCGATGCGCGAACGCAGCATTTGCAGAGTGGCGTCAAGGCCGGCGGGCACATCGATTTCGAGAATGGGCGCGCGGTCCATATACGAGTAGGCCTTGATGGCGCTGATCAGGTCAAAGATGCGCGCGGTGGAGTTGACCAGCGTTTCTACCGACCGTGTTGACCGCAGGTAGCGGGCGAGGTATCCCAGCAGCACGCATGTCTCCGCGGCGCCCAGGAAAGTGGGCAGTTCCTCAAGGTCGACGACGGTGACCGACTCCTCCGCAAGTTGCGCGGCAATCTCCCAGGACTCAGGGCAGGGGAGCTTGTCGAGCCAGGCGCGCATGGCTTCTTCGCGCGGGATGAGGACCGCGGCTTGCAGTTCCTCTGCCTGTGGGGCGCGGGCGAAGATCTTCTGCTCCCAGCACTCGATGGCCTGAATCAGTTCATCGCTGAGGCAAAGGTTGATGAGCTTGAAGCGATTTTCCCGATTGGCGCGCAATTCGGTCATGAGCCCGGAGGCGGCTCGCTGCGCGGCGGAGGCGGGATTATTGAGCTCGTGGGCCAGGTTGCCGGCCAGCTTGCCCAGTGCGGTCAGTTTTTCCGCCTGCTGCTCGATGCGGGTGACCTCTCGGACGCGGTCAAGCAGCGTGGAGACGACGCGCTGGGTCATGGACGGGATGGCCTGCAGCATCGAGGGAAACTCCGATTTGTGGATCAGCAAGCCCCACAAATCGGTGGCGGCAAAGCCCTGCCCGCCGAACACTTTCATGCGCGAGAAAGGCAGGATTCCGGTGATTTGGCCGGAGCGGCCGATGAACAAGGCCATGGGGCCTCCGTGCTGGCGGCGAACGTGCATCTCCCCCTTAAGGATGAACACCATGTGCTCGGCCGGCGCGCCTTCTTCGTAGAGAACTTCGCCGGCCTTGGCCACCACCTCCTGCCCGTGCCGGGCCAGCCACAGGCGGTCTTCGAGCGGCAGGCCATGCAGCGGGCCGATGTGTTCGAGCGCGTCCGCGATGACTTCAACGGACGATGGACAGGCAGGCGGTGCAATGGCAGGGGAGAGCATCCGGTGACCTCTGGGCAAGCAGTTTCAGGATAGACGATTTGAGCGCCGGGAAAGACCGGCAGCCGGGATAGGGGCGATTCGGGCTCGAACGCTGCTCCCGGCTATCATGAATAACGTGAGACTAGAGGCCGTCGCTTGAGCACGTCAATCCGCGCCCGTTTGCGCACAGTGCCTGTGCTTGCGTGGATGGTGCTCATCGCGCTCATCCTGCGACTGGCGGTAATTCCCTTCGACACCATCGAGAACCTGATGGATGCCGAGCACATTCATGCCTGGGAGCAGGGCAATACGGCGAGGGCCTTGTTGGCAGGGCGCGGATTCGGCAGCCCGTTCGTCTCCACGCAGACTTCAGCGATCATGCCGCCGGTTTATCCGCTGATTGTTGCGGCTATCTTCGCGGTATTCGGCGTCCACAACGCTCATTCCATCTTTGCCGTACACGCTTTTGACTGCCTGATCAACTCGATGGCGTGCATTCCCATTTTTCTTTTGGCGCGGCGCAGCTTTGGCCCGCGCGTAGGGTTATGGGCCGGATGGGCGTGGGTGTTTTTCCCCTACGGGATTTATTTCGCGGCGGCGTGGGCCTGGTCCACGCATCTGCTGCTGCTGTGCCTGTGCTGGCTGCTCTGCCTCGCGCAGCAGATGGAAGTCTCGCCGCGCCCGGGCCTGTGGTGCGGCTTCGGATTGCTGGCGGGATTTGCCGGCCTCGTCGAGCCTTCAATTCTCGTGGTGATTCCATTTCTGCTGTTGCTTGCGGCGCTGCGGCTGGCGCGCGCGAAGAAACGCCGGCTGCTGCCAGGCGTGGTCGCATCGCTCACGCTTGCGGCCGCGATTGCGCCCTGGCTCTTGCGCGATGCCATCGACTTCCACCGCTTCATTCCCATGCGCGACAGCATGGGCCTTGAACTATGGATGGGTAACAACGGCTACGCCACGCGCTTCACCAGCGATCAGCTTCATCCTCTGCACAATGCCCAGGAACTGGCCGACTACAACAGCATGGGCGAGCTTGCGTACATGGATTTGAAGGCCGCGCAGGCTAAAGCGTACATCCACGCGCATCCGGCTTGGTACGCGAAGATGTGCCTGCGGCGCGCTGTCTATTTGTGGACCGGCTACTGGAGCTTCGATTCCGATTATCTGCAAATGGAGCCGATGGATCCATTCAACGTGCCCTTTGCCACAGCGCTGACGCTGTTGGCGCTGGCAGGATTATGGATCGCGCGGCGACGCACGCCGTATGAAGCAATTCGTTTCGGCGGCGTGATGTTTCTGTTTCCCATCGTGTACTACTTCAGTCATCCCGAGCCGTATCACATGCGAACGCTTGACCCGCTGGTGGTGATCCTGGGCTGCCTCGTGATTGTGAACTGGAGGGAGCGCGCAGAATCTCGCAAGCAACTGGCGTTGGCCTGAGGAGCGAAGGGTCAGTCAGGTGCTATCATGGGGCGGTTTGGCCAAGTACCGGAGGAATCCGCTCGTGCTCAAGACCTACTTATCTCTC
>Ga0302320_10020246_pt1 | contig 13293 bp, 9 predicted proteins | sample Bog_T0_3_FD_202130 | JGI IMG/M metagenome (GOLD analysis project Ga0302320, IMG submission 202130) | Peat permafrost microbial communities from Stordalen Mire near Abisko, Sweden - Bog_T0_3 | ecosystem: Environmental > Terrestrial > Soil > Wetlands > Peat | place: Sweden: Abisko, Stordalen Mire...
AGCCCCATCGTGAAATGGGTGGGAGGCCGCGAACCTCATCCAGCCGGCTCCTCCATGCGCCTTCTTTCTGGCGCATGGTCACTCTCTCCCCGCAGGCGGCCCACCACCCTCATGGCGCGCAAGCGCCGTCTGCCCCAACCCAAGTGGCCGGGTGCCCCATCCATTTCACAGCCCCATCGTGAAATGGGTGGGAGGCCGCGAACCTCATCCAGCCGGCTCCTCCATGCGCCTTCTTTCTGGCGCATGGTCACTCTCTCCCCGCAGGCGGCCCACCACCCTCATGGCGCGCAAGCGCCTTCTGCCCCACCGCAGGTGGCCGCAGCGCCTCCGCCGTCAGCTCATCCGCCCTGCGCAGCCCCGGAAACGCCGCCGCCCAAATCCCCGCCACCGCCAGCGCCCCCACGCCGCCCACCACCGTAGCCCGCACTGCCCCCCACCACTGCGCCGTGAGCCCGCTCTCAAACTCGCCCAGCTCGTTCGACGCCCCGATAAACAGCGAATTCACCGCGCTCACCCGCCCCCGCATCTCCGGCGGCGTGCCCAGTTGCAGCAGCGACCCGCGAATCACCACGCTCACCGTATCCGCCGCCCCCGTCACCGCCAGCGCCCCCATTGACAGCCACAAACTGTGCGACAGCCCGAACACCACCGTCCCCGCTCCAAAAATCGCCACGCACACAAACAGCCTTAGCCCCGCCCGCCTTCGAAACGGATACCGCGCCATCGTCAGGCTCATCGCCAGCGCTCCCGCCGCCGGAGCCGCCCGCAGCATTCCCAGTCCCCGCGGTCCCTGGTGCAGAATCTCGTGCGCAAAAATCGGCATCAGCGCCGCCGCCCCGCCCAGCAGCACCACAAACAGATCCAGCGAACTGGCCCCCAGCAACAGCGACGAGCGCAGCATGTACTGGAACCCCGCCATCACCACCTTCAGCGAAGCCGCCTTGTGCTCCATCCGCCCCGGCCGCACGTGCAGGCTCCCCACCAGCACCAGAAACCACCCCAGCGACCCCAGCGTGAACACGTACACAATCCCCGCCCCTTCGAGCGAAGTGTCCGGCACCCAATGCGTCAGCGGCAGCGTAAACAGCAGCCCGCCCAGCGCCGGTCCGGCAATGTTCGAGAACTGCCAGATGGCCCCGCCCCACGTCACCGCATTCACAAAGTGCTCTTCCGGAACCAGGTGCGGCACCAGCGCCGAACTGGCCGGCCCCGAGAACGCCCTTCCCGTACCGACAACGAAGAGCACTCCATAGATCGGAATCACGCTGTGCAGCCCCGCCCGCGTCAGCAGCAGCAGCGCCGTGGTGCAGAAGACCTGCAACCCGTAGCAGACCAGAATCACCTGCCGCCGGTCGAAGCGGTCGGCCACATGCCCCGCCGGCAGCAGAAACAGCAGTCCCGGCAAAAACAGCGCCAGCCCCGTGTATCCCAAATCCAGCGCCCGGTGCGTCATCGAGTACACCTGCCACGCCACCGCCACCGACTGCGCCTCGGCGCCCAGGATCGCCGTCACCCGCGCCAGCTGGTACCGCTTGAAGTCGCGAGAGGCAAAGGCCTCCATGCCGCGCACCGGCGGCTTTGGGGGAAGGGAAGTCATCGTCTGCCCCTAGCTTAAATCCCCCGCGCCGTCGCCTTCCGGTGTAAAAAAGATGCATGACCGCCTACATCGCCCTCTTGCGCGCCGTCAACGTCGGAGGAACCGGCAAGCTCCCCATGACCGAGCTCAAAACAATGTGCGAAGCAGCCGGCTTCAAGTCCGTCCGGACGTACATTGCCAGCGGCAACGTCGTCTTCCAATCCAGCAAGACGGAGTCCCAGGTGAAGGCTGTCCTCGATGTCGGCCTCGCAGCTTATTTCGGCAAACCGGTGGGCGTCCTCGTCCGCACCGCCGCCGAGATGGCCGCCGTCCTGGCCGCCAATCCCTTTCCCGAAATGCCCGGCAACTACACCCACGCCATCTTCCTTGACGCCCCTCCGCCCGCCGCCGCACTCGCCGCCGCCACCGGCCAGCTCAACGAGCTCCTCCATCTGGGAACGCGCGAAATCTACGTCTACTACGCCGACGGCGCAGGCCAATCCAAACTCAAAATCCCCTGCGCGAAAACCGGCACCGCCCGCAACATGAACACCGTCGCCAAGCTAGCCGAGTTGGCCGCCGCGCTCTAGGCATCATCGCAGCGTGCCTTTCCATAAACGCTTGATAAATAAATGAGTTGTCATCCTGAGCGACCGTAGCGCAGCGCAGGGAGTCGGAGGACCTGCGGTTGCTTTTCGGCCCACTCTCATCCCCCACCACAGGGCCGTCATCCTGAGCATCATGACTCGCGTCCGCGAGTTACGACCGCATTGAACACCGGCTGGCCCGCCAAGATTGCTCCGTGCCCCATCCTTGCGCCTTTTTCCTGGCGCAAGGGTGGGAGACCACAACTCTCGACCGCCCCCGTTTCATTAGGACCGTCGCGCAACAAAGGGAGTCGAAGCACCTGCATTCCCTTTGCCTCGGGCTACCTGCGACGGCAATAAAACCGTTGGCGCACATGCTATCCGCGTTTGTCGTGGCGGGGATGTTACTGTATCCACTCTGTGCCCAGGATGCCACAGTCGCCGAACGGCAATCCGAACGGATTAATGCGATAACAAAACTGACTTTTATAAGGGGGAATTGTAGGTGAGAAAATATCTGTATATTCCGCTCCCGCAAGGACGAACATAGTTTTCTTGCGAGTCGCCAAATCTGTCATGAACTCATCAGTAAGCATCAATGGCCTTGTATTAAAGAAAAGAAAAGTTTGATTTGGCATCATTATTGCCCCACCTTCGGAGGAAAGGTAGCTAGGTTTGTATTCTCTGACCTTACTTTCAGCCGCCGCAGTATCGTCAAAAACAACAGTTATTTCAGTAAGTCGTACTTCGGTGGCTGGCGACCGTCCCCCGTTTATTGCCCCCAATTCGATTATCAAGGGAAGATTTTGTTTCTTGAGATCGGCGAGAGATGTCACACTTAGTGGGTTCCCAGCGACACTTACTCCGGGTGTTGCCCAGACCAACGGTCTTTGTTCAGTTCTGAACTGTTGTTGACTCGATTTAAGGCTGGCATCGGCGGTAACAGCGACGCTTTTAGCGGTATTGGCGGCCCTACCCTGAATCGCGGTTTGCTCCTTAATTTGAGCAAGATTGTCTTTGGTAGATTGATCGGCAGTCCGGGCTATCCAATTGATGTTCCCCACGGCCTGCCACATTTGTTCCGTGGATTGTTCGCCGCTCCTCCGCGTCTCATCGAGAGCGCCTTGCATTATCGCAATTTGCCTATTGATCAAGATGAGCTGATTTCCAGCGATGCCCGCGTATCCAATAGTCGCGAGCATTATAAGAATTGTGCACACAATATTGGCCTGTGTGTGAGCACTGCTGAGCTTAAATCTCTCCCACCAACTGCGCTTCAAAGTACCCTCCTCATTTCCGTAGGGTCGGCTTTCACGGGGGTTGGCTGCTTTGCGGGAATCTGCATCTTCATTTTCAATAGCCCTCGCAGGGATGGATTGGTTGCCGCACTGCTACTTGTCCCGGGAGAATCCTGTTCTTTAACGGGGTTGAATATTGAGACACGAATACCACGAAGGACCGAAGGCTGGCGAGAACTTTGAGAATCTGGCTCGGGCTATTTTCCAGGCCCCGAAGGTTCCGGTTCCCAAAACCCAGCTCAAGTCGGAGACTAAGCGCCGCAAGACGTTCTGCAGCGACAAGGACTAGAACGGCTCCCCTTACCCCGCCCCCAAATCCTCATCCCTAGTCTCCCGAATCATCAGCAGCCCCGCAAACGTCAGCGCCGCCGAAGCGCACAGGTAGTACCCCACCCACGCCAGCCCATAATTCTTCGCCAGCCACGTAGCAATATACGGCGCCAGCGACGCCCCCAGAATCCCCGCAAAGTTGAACGCCAGCGAACTCCCCGAGTACCGCACCGGCGTCGGAAACAGCTCCGAAACCACCGTCCCCAGCGGCCCATAGGTCAGCCCCATCAGCGACAGCCCCAGCGCCATCATCCCCAGCGCCCCGCCCTCGCCGGCCACAAACATCGGCGCAAGCATCAGCCCAAACAGAAAAATCGCCGCCGTAATCCAAAGCATCGCGCTCTTCCGCCCCCGCTCCGCCAGAATCGCCGACAGCGGAATCATCAGCGCGAAGAAGCACGTGTCCAGCAGTTGCATCTCCAGGAACCGTCCCCGCGGAATCCCCAGCGCCGTCGTTCCCCAGCTCAGCGCAAACACGATCATCAGGTAGAACAGCACAAAGGTCGCCATGCACAGCAGCGTCCCCGCCACCAGCTGCCGCAAGTGACGCCGGAACACCTCCACCGTCGGCAGCCGCACCTGTTCCTTCCGCTTCAGCGACTCCTGAAACACCGGCGTCTCGGTAATCGTCATGCGCACGTAGAGCCCCAGAAACACCAGCACCGCGCTCGCCAGGAACGGCAGCCGCCAGCCGAATGTGAAAAATTGCTGATCCGTCAGCAGCTTCGACAGCGCCAGGAACACCCCGCCCGAAAGAAAGAACCCCACCGGCGCGCCCAGTTGCGGAAACATCCCGTACCAGGCCCGCTTGCCCGCCGGCGCGTTCTCAATCGCCAGCAGCACCGCGCCGCCCCACTCCCCGCCGAGGCCAATCCCCTGCCCAAACCGGCACAGCGCCAGCAGCAGCGGCGCGGCAAACCCGATCGCATGGTAAGTTGGCAGCATCCCGATGGAGACCGTCGAAACCCCCATGGTCGCCAGAGCCACCACCAGCGTCGTCTTCCGCCCCACCCGGTCGCCAAAGTGCCCGAACAGCACCGAACCGATGGGCCGCGCCAGAAACGCAATCCCGAAGGTCGCCAGCGAGGCCAGCGTCGCCGCCGCCGCATCGCCCGGCGGAAAGAACAGCCGGGGAAACACCAGCACCGCCGCCGTCGCGTAAATATAAAAGTCGAAAAACTCGATGGTTGTGCCCACCAGGCTCGCAAACAGCACCTGCCGCGGCGAATTCACCGCCCCGCCCGTCCGGGTAGTCTCGGTCCGGGCAGTCTCCTTCCGGGCCCCATCTTCCAAACCTTTTCCGGCCAGGGCCGCGTCCTTCCCGCCAGGCGCACCACTCATCCCGTCTCCAATACCTAAGTACTTATGTAGCAGCACCATGAGCAGTTCCAGGCCCGCAAACCGGCCTTCAAGGGGTAAACCGGCCCAGTCTCTTTGGTTATACCGTCTCCCCCGCGCCCCCGGAAAGCCGCTAACCCCTGTTCCCTGTTCCCTATTCCCTGTTCCCTAGACCCTGTTCCCTGCCAACATTCCCCCAATCGTCTCAAAATTACACACTAAGGGTGATTGCAACGCCCCCTTTTGCCGATAGATGATTGGAGCGACACTATGCCGCAACCTTGCCGCAACTCGACCGTCCCAGCCAGGCCGAGCCGCAGTGTGTCTCCGGATCGCCGTTCGCACCTGCCAAAGGATTGGCCGGGCGTGACGGGCCAGGTTCAAGAGGGGGAACACAGCGCATATAACCAGACGCGTGAGTCCTTTCTCGGCCTGCACGTGATCGCCGGCGACTTTCCCCCCGCAACCCTGCAAAACTGGCTCCAAACCCTCACCCCCAACTCCGGCGCCGGCATCTGGCTGGTCCCCTTCCGCGGCCTGCCTGTCTCCGAAGTGCCCGCTCCCCTTGACCTCCTTTACCTCGACGAAGACTGCCACATTCTGGAATCGGTCGAGTTCTTTCCCACTTTCCGCGTCTCTGCCTCCTGTCCGCCCGCGGCCAGCGTCCTCGTCCTGCCCCCTCACTCCCTCTACTCCTCCCACACCCAGGCCGGCGATCAGCTGATGCTCTGCCCGGCGGAAGAGCTGGAGTGGCGCATGGAACAAATGACGCGCACTGGAACCGCCAGCGCAGCACCGCGCCCCGTACCCGCCCGCCAGCCTCTGGGCCCCATCCTCGTCCGCGAGGAGGCCAGGGTGGTCGCCCGTTCGGTCCCGGTCCTCGATCCTCCCGTGAAGGCCCCCGAAGCGCCAGCAATCCCGCCGCCGCAAGCGCCCAGCGCCGTCGTCGCCGTCCCCGAAGTCCAGCAGCCCGTCGCGCCGCTGGTCGAGCCGGCCCCGCAAGTCAAGCCCGAACCGAAGGCGCCGCCCGCTCCGCAGGCCAAACCCAACCCGCAAGCAAAACCCTGGATGGACCCCGTCCGCCAGCCGGCAAAGGCGCCCCTTGGCAAATTGGGCCGTTGGCTCTTTCCCGATCCTCCCGATCCCCGGAAAACCAACCGTCTCCCGGTTTCAGGCCTGGTCGCGCATTTCTTCACCGGCGGGGCTCCCGAGCCGCACGAGGTTCGTGACGTCAGCCCCACCGGCCTTTATGTGGTCACCAAGGAGCGCTGGTACCCCGGCACCGTCATCCGCATGACCATCACCAGGCCCGACACCGGCCAGGCGCCCTCCGAACGCTCCATCACCGTCCATGCCCGCTCCGTTCGCTGGGGCAACGACGGCGTCGGCCTCGAGTTCCTCGTCGATGCCAGCGGCAGGCCCAGCCGCGGTCAGCCCTCCCAGCTCGATCCCGTCGACAGCGCCCGCCTCGGCCAGTTCCTCAAGCGCCTCAAAGACGGCAGCCGCTAACCTTCCCGTTCCCCTTCTCGAAAGCCGTTACCCCGTTTCGTAACCAGCGAATTCTCTGGCCCCTCGCCAATTCCAGTGATACTCTACCCTGACCTGCCGGCTGTCCGTTCCCCAGCACGCCAAACGGAAATCCGGAAGATACCCCCCCAAGGAGAAATCATGGTCCGGAGAATCAGTCTGCTCTTGCTTGCAGTGGCAGCTCTGCTGTCGGTCGTGACGACCAATTCCGCCGCACAATCCGTGCTTACCCGCCATGTGCGCGACGCCGTCCGCACCCGTCAGGCACAATCCATCGGACGTCTTCCCGCAAACCAGCTCATGCAGCTCGATCTCGTCCTGCCCCTGCGCGATCCCGCTGGGCTCAATGCCTTCCTCAGCGACATCTACGATCCCACCAGCTTCTCCTATCGCCGCTTCCTCACCCCCCAGGAATTCACTGAGCGCTTCGGCCCCTCTGAATCCGACTACGACGCCCTCGTCGCCTTCGCCAAAGCCAGCGGCTTCGAGGTCGTCGGCGGCTCGCGCGACGGCATGGAACTCCAGGTCAAGGGCCCTGTCTCGGCCGTCGAGTCCGCCTTCCACGTCAACATGGTCACCTACCGGCATCCCTCGGAGGACCGCACCTTCTACGCGCCCGACCGCGAGCCCACCACCAGCCTGCCCTTCCCGCTCTGGCACATCTCCGGCCTCGACAACTTCTCCATCCCCCATCCCCTGTACGTGAAGAAGAGCGACTACGCCCGCGCCCACGGCATCCCCGAGGAAAAGGTCGTCACCCACGCCACCACCGGCTCCGGCCCCTCGGCCTCGTTCCTGGGCAGCGACATGCGCGCCGCCTACTACGGCGGCAGCACCCTCACCGGCGCTGGCCAGAACCTCGGCCTCTTCGAGTATCTGGGCACCGATCTCTCCGACCTCAGCACCTACTTCTCCAACGTCGGCCAGACCAACAACGTGCCCATCACCCTGCTCTCCACCGACGGCACCAGCACCTCCTGCGTCGACTCCCGCTCCGGCGGCAGTTGCGACGACACCGAGCAGACCCTCGACATGACCCAGGCCATCGGCATGGCTCCCGGCCTCGCCAGCCTGGTCATGTACATCGGCTCCACCGACACCGCCATCATCAGCGCCATGACCACCCACAGCCCCCTGCCCACCACCATCGGCTGCTCCTGGGGCTGGACTCCGGCCGACCCCTCCACCCTTGACCCTTACTTCGAGAAGATGGCCGCCCAGGGCCAAAACTTCTTCGCCGCCTCCGGCGACAGTTCCACCTGGTCGTCGAGCAATGAAGCCTGGCCCGCCGACGACGCCCATGTCGTCTCCGTCGGCGGCACTGACCTGACCACCGCCAGCGCCGGCGGCGCATGGAAGTCCGAAACCGCCTGGACCGACTCCGGCGGCGGCATCTCCCCTGACGCCGTCGCCATCCCCTCGTGGCAGGCGGCCGCCGGCGTCATCAACTCCAGCAACAAGGGCTCAACCACCCTGCGCAACGGCCCCGACGTCTCGGCCAACGCCAACTTCACCTTCTACACCTGCGCCGATCAGACCGCCTGCCTGGCCAACGACTACGGCGGCACCAGCTTTGCCGCTCCCATGTGGGCCGGCTACATCGCCCTCGCCAACCAGCAGGCCGTCGCCGCCGGCGACTCCACCCTCGGCTTCATCAACCCCACCATCTACGCGCAGAACGAGTCCGGTGGCGCACTCACCCCCGCCTATACCACCGATTTCCACGACATCACCAGCGGCACCTCCGGCAGCTACTCGGCCGTAACCGGCTTCGATCTCGTCACCGGCTGGGGCAGCCCCCACGGAGCCGCCCTCATCAACGCCCTGGCTCCCACCAGCCAGACGCCGGCCTTCACCCTCGCCGCTTCGCCCACTTCGATCTCCGTCGTAGTCGGCAACAGCGGCTCCTCCACCATCACCACCGCAGTCTCCGGCGGCTTCGACTCGGCCATCGCTCTCAGCGCCACAGGCCAGCCCACCGGCGTGACCGTCACATTCAGCCCCACATCCATCGCCGCACCCGGTTCCGGAACCTCAACGGCTACACTGGCCGTCGCCTCAACCACCACGCCCGGAACCTACACCATCACCGTGACCGGCACGGGCGGCAGCATCACCCACACTGCCACCATCTCTCTCACCGTCACCTCCGCTCCCGTTCCGGCCTTTACCCTGGCCGCCTCGCCCACCGCGGTCTCTGTGGCGCAGGGCGCGAACGGCAGCTCCACCATCAGCACCACAGTCTCCGGCGGCTTTAACTCGGCCATCGCCCTCACCGCCAGCGGCCAGCCCGCCGGCGTCACCGCGACCCTCAACCCCACCTCCATCGCCGCGCCGGGCTCAGGCACATCCACTCTCACCCTGGCCGTCGCCTCCACCACCGCCACCGGCACTTACACCATCACCGTAACCGGCACCGGCGGCGCCATCACCCACACGGCAACCGTCACCCTCACTGTTACCGCGGCCAGCGCCGGCTCTTACACCATCTCCGTTTCGCCCACCTCCGGTTACCTGGATCGGGGCCAGAGCGGCTACGGAGTCGTAACCATCACCGGCTCCGGCGGATTCACCGGCTCTGTCGCCTTGTCGGCCACCGGCATTCCCTCCGGCGTCACCGGCGTCTTCAGCCCAACCTCCATCACCGGTTCCGGCACGTCCGACTTCACCCTGACCGTGTCCAGAAGCGCCCCCACCGGCACCTATCCCATCACCATTACGGGAACCAGCGGGAGCACGTCGCACTCCACAACCCTCACCTTCCAGGTCAGGAGATAGCGGAGCTCACCGTAACCCGGCGCTCAATCTCCCTGGCGCCAGTTGAAAAGGCCCGGACTCTCTTGAGTCCGGGCCTTTTCCGCTTCAGTTTTCTCGGTGCTATTGCGACTCCGGCTTTGCTGCCTTTGCCTTCGGAATCCCATGCTGATGGCAATCCTCGCACTTCACCCAGTGAATGTTGTGCGGGCTCTTCGCGTTCAGGAAGCTCGTATCCATCTTCTCCACGTCGATTCCGCAGTTCGACATTTGCGGATGGCAAGTCTTGCACGACGCTCGCGCATTCTGGTTATGCCCGTTGTGGCACGCGATGCAACTGATCCCCTCATGCACGCCAACTGGGGTCCGGTCGTCGCCCGAGCGGTACTGCACTCCCCACCCGTTCTTCTCCGCCGCCGACCCCGGCTCCGGCACCCGCGGCGCATGGCACTGGTAGCACATCGCGGCCCGCTGATCGGGACTGACCGTCACCAGCCGCGAGCCATCGTGCAGCACCGGCAGCGTCAGCGCCGCCGCCGCAAAGTGAATCCGCTCGCGCCTGTCGAAGAAGGCCAGCGATTCGTGCACCGGCTGCCCCGCCATCGCGATCCGTTCCTTCGGCCGCTCGTCCACCGGCCCCTGCCGATGTACCTGGTGGCAGGTCTGGCAGGGAATCGCCGGCTGATCCGCCAAATCCTTGCGCACCATGCGCCACGGCCCCTGCGTGTTCTGCGGCTGAACCAGATCGCGAACCGACCCGCTGAAGTGCATCCCGTGGCAGCGAAGGCAATCTTCCATCAGGTGCTGATGCGAGTTCTGCTTCGGGTCGGCAAAGATATCGGTGTAGCTCACGCTGTGCGGCCCCGCATGCCACGTCGCGTATTCATACTGGTGGCACTTCTTGCAGTTCGGCACCATCTCCACCACATCTTTGTCGCGCAGCCGGATCGCCTCCGGCCAGCTCCGCATCACGTGCACCCGAATGTGCCGCAGCTTGGTCGAAAGGCTCGCCACGTGGCAATCCATGCAAGTCGCGCCGCGATGTGGAGCCCCGTGCACCTCGCTCACATACGCCGCCATCTCGTGGCAACTCGCGCACCCCTGCCCGTGCTCCGACGAGTAGTAATACGACGCGCCATAAATCCCGCTCACCGTCAGCACGCCCACGCAGGCAATGACCAGAACCGCAAACTTGAAAAATCGCATCATCCCCGGAAGCCCGTACCCTTCCAGTTCTTCACCAGTGCTTCGGAGGCAAAATACGCAACCGCCATGATCGTCAGCGCCGGGTTGAACCCTCCGTTGGTCACATGCACGCTCGAGTCGATCACGAACACGTTGTCGACATCGTGAATCTGGCAGTTCCGGTTCACCACCGAGTTTCTCGGATCATTCCCCATCCGGCAGGTCCCCGCCTGGTGCTGCCCTGCCGAAACCACCTCCGGCTTCCCGGACATGGTCGAGATATGAATGGCGCCGGCCTCCTTCAGCCAAGCCGCCGCGCGTTTGGCCTGCACCTCGCCAATCTCAAACGTGTGCGGATGCACATTGCCCGAAATCCGCACCACCGGCAGACCCCACTTGTCCTTCACCCCCGGGTCCACCGTCACGCGCCCCTCGGCCGTCGGAATCTGCTGCGTCGGCCCAAAGATCTGGATGCACCGCTTGTGCCACTCCCGCATCGCCTGCTTGTGCCCCAACCCCCAGCGCGGAGTGCCCTCCGGCAGCCGGTCAATCATGTGAATCGGCAGCCGGATAAACTCATTGGCCAGCATCCCTCCGCCGCACAGCCCTGGCGTCCCATGGTTGTAATCGCTGATGGCGATCGTCGCGCCCGGCCCCACGTCGTCGTACGTTTCAAAGTCGAAGTAACCCACCGCGCCCGTATAGTGGTGCCCCTGCAGGTTGCGTCCCACCTGGTCGTAACGATTGCCCAGCCCGTCCGGAAACAGCTTGCTCTTCGAGTTCAGCAGCAGCCGCGCCGACTCCGTCGCACATCCCGAAACGATGACAATATCCGAGAGCTGCTCCTGCAAGTGGCCGATCTCGTCGAAGTACGCAACCCCACGCGCCCGCCCCCGCTCGTCGGTCAGCACTTCCTTCACCACGCACTCGGTGCGCAGCTCGCAGTTCCCCGTGCCCAGCGCAATGGGAATCACCGTGTTCTGCGATCCGTTCTTCGCGTCTACCTCGCACGCAAACCCCACGCACCACCGGCAACGCATGCACGGCCCGCGCCCGTTGTAGGGAACGCTGTTGCGCGCCATGGGAATATGAAACGGATGCAACCCCAGTCGCTTCGCAGCCGGCTCCAGGATCGCGAACTCCCGTCCCGGAGGCAGCGGCGGCATGGGCAGCGGACGCTTGCGCTGCCCGTGAAACGGCGTGCCCGAATAATCGCCCGAAATCCCGATCTCGTACTCAGCCTTCTCGTAGTAGGATTCCAGTTCGTCGTAGCTGATAGGCCAGTCTTCCAGCGAGCTTCCCGCCGGCGCGCCATACGTCGAGCGCATGCGGAAATCCTGCGGCATGTAGCGCCATGCCTGCGCGCCATAGCTCAACGTCCCCCCGCCCACGCAGGACGCGTCGTTCTGGTAGGGGCCCTCGCTCGGCAGAACCGTGTGCGCGTCGCCCTTCGCGTCCACCCACACCCGCGGATTGCCCTCGTCCTCGGGCCCGAACGCATTGCCCAGAATCGTCGTCCGCTGGTTGCGCAGGTCGTCCTTGCGGCAGTCGTTGGCCGTGTACCACTTGCCCCGCTCCAGCAGCACCACGCTCAGCCCGGCCACGGCCAGTTCCTTGGCCACAATGCCGCCCGCCGCGCCCGCTCCCACCACCACTGCATTCACACGCTTCATTGGGCCACCCCGCTCGGGTCGTGCTTGGTCAGGTCGTACTGCGCCCGGCCCCGCACCGGTGGCTCGGGAAGTCCCAGCATCCGCCAGCTCACGCCATCGCGATTGCCCCCGTGCCGCGGCGCCCCGTAGTAGCCCTCCATGGTGTGGTTGCGCACCAGCCCGAAGAACGTGCTGTTCTGCTCGGAAAGGCCGTTCACAATCTCCAGCTGTTGTTGCTGCGAAAGCCCGGCCAGCTCCCCGCCAAAGCGCTTCCGGCTCATCGCCTCAGCCTGCTCCAGCCCATCCAGGTAAGCGCCCCGGTGCTTCCGGTAGTGCCGCATCAGCTGCCGGTCGATGTAGTTCAAAACCCCCGCCTGCGACGCACTGGGAAAATCATCCGCCGGAACAATCTGGTCGCAGATCGCCCCCAGCGTCCGCGCCTGCGTGTCCGTCAGGAACTCCCAGTTCCCGCTCTTGCAGCCAACCGCCAGCGCCGCGCTTCCCAGCGCCCCGGCAGCCACAAACTGCCGCCGCGTCACTTGCCCGGCATTCCCGCGCGAGCCCATAGCTGTCTCCCTCGCGCCTCAAGTGAGGCCCATGGAATCCCGCCATCAACAAACAAATATCACGGCAGTTTCCCAACCCCTCCATACTTGGCGCACTACCGCACCCAGGTCTGTGCGCCAAATCACTTCGCCTCGATTGAGAAGATAAAGCGCTGTCTTCCTCCGCAGTCCGACTCGCCGCAGGCAGCACATTTAAAATGGTGAGCGCGAAAACCAATCGAGCCATGAAAGGCGTGTGCCCCCGGTCTCACGAAGAGTCTTACCAAGTTGAGTGTGAGGGTGCCCCCGGTCCCTCGCTTTCGGGGACCGGGGAGGAAGAGTCGACGTGCCGGAAGCGCATCAACTTGAGTGTGAGGGTGCCCCCGGTCCCTCGCTTTCGGGGACCGGGGAGGAAGAGTCGACGTGCCGGAAGCGCATCAACTTGAGTGTGACAGTGCCCCCGGTCCCTCGCTTTCGGGGACCGGGGAGGAAGAGTCGACG
>Ga0302320_10020248_pt1 | contig 13293 bp, 8 predicted proteins | sample Bog_T0_3_FD_202130 | JGI IMG/M metagenome (GOLD analysis project Ga0302320, IMG submission 202130) | Peat permafrost microbial communities from Stordalen Mire near Abisko, Sweden - Bog_T0_3 | ecosystem: Environmental > Terrestrial > Soil > Wetlands > Peat | place: Sweden: Abisko, Stordalen Mire...
CTTCATGTTCAACGTGGTCATTGACTATCTCCCGGAGGACGAGGAAGTCGCGGTCGTCCAACAAACCACCGCCGAGCGTCCGCCGGCCATTGAACCGCTTTTCACCGGCGAAGACATCCTGCGCTTTCATGCGCTGGTCCGTCGCATGCCGATGGCGCAAGACCTGATTCGCTACGCGGTGCGTCTGACCGCCGCGTCGCGGCCGCAGCAGGCGAATTCGCCCGGCTTTGTCAACGATTGGGTCAGTTGGGGCGCCGGCACGCGCGCCGCGCAATTTCTCACCCTCGGCGCCAAGGCCCGCGCCCTGCTCCAGGGCCGCAGCCATGTCTCGGCCGAAGACCTGCGCGTCCTCGCCGCGCCGGTGCTGCGGCATCGCATTCTCGTCAATTACCGCGCCGAAGCCGAAGGCGTGAACGTTGAGACCATTATCCGCCGTTTGCTGGAAACCGTGAAGGAGGCCGGAGCGTCTTGAACCGTGTATGGCTGTCGCCACCTCCAGCAATCCAACCGCACAAAATCGCGGCTACGCGGACCCCAAGGTGCTGATGGCCCTGCGCAGCCTCGAATTGCGCGCGCGCGTCGTCGTCGAAGGATTTTGGAACGGCCTCCATCGCAGTCCGTATCACGGCTTTTCCGTGGAGTTCACCGAATATCGTCAATACTCCCCCGGCGACGACACCCGTTATCTTGATTGGCGGCTCTACGCCCGATCCGATCGCTACTACCTGAAGAAATTCGAGGACGAAACCAATCTCCGCTGCCACCTCCTCGTGGACCAAAGCCGCTCAATGGAATACGGCTCGCTGACCTATACCAAGTCCGAATACGTTCGCACGCTTGCGGCCACGCTGGCCTGGTTTTTGCACGCGCAGGGCGACGCGGTGGGGTTGGTCACTTTCGATGAACGCGTGCGCGACTATTTGCCGCCGCGCCATCGGAAAGGTCATTTGCGCCGGTTGATGATGGCCCTTGAACGGCGCGCCGAAGGCAAGGCCACGAACGTCAATGAGCCGTTGCGCCGCACCGCCGAACTTGCGCGCAAACGCGGCTTGATCGTGCTCCTGTCTGATCTCCTTACCCCGCTGGATGAACTCGAGCGCAACCTCGCCCGCCTGACCTCGGCCGGCCACGAAGTCGTTCTGATGCACGCGCTCGATCCCAACGAACTGGCCTTCGATTTTCACCAAGCCTCGCTCTTTCAGGACATGGAGAGCCGGCAGGACGTTTACCTCGACCCGGAAAACGCGCGCGCGGATTATCAACACCGGCTCACGGACCATTGCCGCGGCGCGGAAACCATCTGCCAGAAGCTCGGCGCGGAATTCCATCGCGTCGTCACCGACCGCCCGCTCGAACTGGCGCTGACGGATTTCCTGCGCGGACGCGCCCGCCGCAACAAACTCATCCGCCGCCGCGTTCCGGCGCGCACGTCCAAATGAATTTTCTTGCGCCCTGGTTTTTGCTCGGAGCGCTGGCCGTGGCCGGCCCGGTGGTGTTCCATCTCATCCGCCGTTCCGTGCGGGAGCGGACGGCGTTCAGTTCGGTTCTCTTTTTGCGGCCGGTCCCGCCGCGGGCCACCCGGCGGAGCAAACTCGAGCACATTTTATTGCTCCTGTTGCGTTGTCTGGCGCTGCTGTTGCTGGCGCTGGGCTTTGCCCGCCCGTTCTTTCCCAAAAGCGAAGCACCCGCCGCGCCGGCCGGTCCCGGCCATCAAACTGTTCTTCTGATTGACACCAGCGCCTCCATGCGCCGCGCGGGTTTGTGGCCCAAAGCCCTGGCCGTGGCCGGACAATACCTCGACAAGGCCGAACTGGGGGACCGCGTCGCGGTGCTCACGTTCGACCAGCAAGTCCACCCTCTCGTCAGCTTCGCCGAGTGGCTTTCCTGGCCTTTGGACCAACGGGCGGCGCTGACCCGCCAGAAGCTGGCCGCGGTTTCGCCAACGTGGAGCGGCACCGCTCTTGGCCCGGCTTTGATCGAAGCGGCTGAACTTTTTCAAGAGGATAAAGGCGAAGCCTCCTCCTCCCGCGTTGTCACGCTGATCAGCGACTTGCAGGAAGGGGCGAACCTGGACGGCTTGCAAGGCCATGAATGGCCCAAAAATGTCGGCGTTCAAGTGGAACGCATCGACCCCGCCAAACGCGGCAACGCCGGCTTGGAAATCCTCGATCCCACCCGCGCGGCCCTTGGCGATGAACGCCAGGCGCGGGTCCGCATCGCCAACGCCCGCGATTCCGATCGAGAATCGTTTGCACTCGCGTGGGACGCCGACCAGGCCAAACCGGCCCAAATCTATCTGCCGCCGGGCCAAACCCGGACCTTCGCCGCGCCGCCCTTACCCGCCGGCGCCACCACCGGCGCTCTGCGCTTGACCGGCGACACCGAGGATTTCGACAACACGACGTGGTTCGCCGTCCCCGAAGCCGAACGCGTGGTGGTCGCCTACTTCGGCTCGGAATCGGGCAATGATCCCCAGCAACTGCGCTACTACCTCGAGCGCGCGTTTTCCGATACCGGACGCCGCGCGGTGGACGTGGTTTCGGTCGCATCGAACTCTGTATTTGACTCGGAAATGTTGAACCACGCCGCGCTCGCGGTCGTCCCGGCGCGCCTCACGGCGGAAGAGAGCGCGGCGCTGAAGACGTGGCTCGCCGCCGGCAAGACCGAGCTTCGGGTGATGACCAATGCGCTGACCGACACGGCCGACGTTCCGATGGAGGCAACCGAGGCGGCGGGCGATTACGCGTTGCTGGGCGATGTGGATTTCACGCATCCGATATTCGCCCCTTTCACCGATCCCCGTTTCAGCGACTTTTCGCGGATTCATTTCTGGAAGCATCGGATGGTGAAGTTCGCCACGAATCTTCCCGTCCGTGTGCTCGCGAAATTTGACGATGGCTCCCCGGCCCTGGCGCAGATTAGCGAAGGGAAAGGGAACCTCCTCGTGCTCGCCGCGGGATGGAACCCGGCCGACAGCCAGCTCGCCTTGTCAACAAAGTTCGTGCCGCTGATGCAGACGATTCTCGACTGGAGCGGCGGGGCCGCGCCCGCGCGCACCCAGTTCCAAATCGGCGATTCGATTCCGGCCCCGGTTGCGCCGGGCGACACCATCCGCTGGACCAAACCCGATGGCAAAACGGTTGAGCAGGCGGCGGGAACGCCTTTCACCGGCACCGATGTTCCGGGTAATTACTCGGCGGCGGTCGGCAACAAGACCAATCGTTTCGCCGTGAATCTGCCGCTGGATGAAAGCCGCACCGCCCCCATGTCGCCCGATGATTTGGGCCGGCTCGGCGTCCCTCTGCAAAGCGCCACCAGGACGCCCGCCACGGTGAGCGCGGGGACACAGCGGATTTTGGCGCGCGCGGAATTGGAAAACCGCCAGAAATTATGGCGCTGGCTGATCGCCGGACTTCTCGGCGTTGCTCTGGTGGAAATCCTCTTGGGCGGCTGGCTGGCCCGGCGGGTGCCGAGTTTGGAGGTCACGTCATGATGGAACGCCGCCTCCAGACCCAGCTTGGCGCGCTGGCGCAAATCCAGCGCCGGGCGCGCCGTGCCCGCGCGTTGACTTTTTGCTGGCTGGCAGCCGCGGGAGTTGGGGTTGCGATTCTCCTCCTCCAAGGCGTTTTCGGAAGCCAAATTCATCCTGCGCTGTGGCTGCTGCCTCTGCTGGCGGGTGTGGTGGCGGGTGGAATAGTATTGTCACGACCAGGCGGGACGGATGATGAAATCCGCGACCTCATCCTCGAATTCGGGCGCGGACGCCCCGAAGTTCGGCACTTGCTGGCTGCGGCGTCGGAACAAAAACCGGACGCGGAATCTGGCGCTTATAGTTACCTCCAATTGCGCCTGATCGAGGAGGTTCTGACCCATCCCGATCAGGCGGCGTGGCGGCGGCAATTGCGCCAGCGCCAAAATTTCGCCTTGACCGCCCAGGCGGGCGCTCTGCTGGCGCTGGTGGCGATCTCGTTGGCGCTACGCCCCGGCAAGGAGCCCGACACGACCGTTTTCAGTTCCTTGATGGGCGGGGAAGTTACCGTCACGCCCGGCGACACCAAAGTGGAACGCGGCACCGGCCTGGTGATCGCCGCACGCTTTGGCGGCTCCCCGCCGGGCGAGGCCACTTTGGTGGTGAATTCCGCCAGCGGCAAGGAATCGCGGCTTAACATGCCGCGGCGGCTGGCCGATCCGGTTTTTGGCGCCAGCATTCCGGAAGTAAAAGAAGCCGGAATTTACCACATTGAATATCGCGGCAAGAAAACCCGCGATTACAAAATCACGGTCTTCGAATACCCTGCCCTCGTCCGCGCCGACGCCAGCCTGATTTACCCAAGCTACACCGGGCTGACCAACCGCACCATTCGCGACACCTTGCGCGTCAGCGCCGTGGAAGGCTCGCGTCTGAGCTACACCTTGCAACTCAACAAACCGGTCGTGCGCGCGCGCTGGATCGGCACAAATCAATCCCTTTCTCTCGCCACCGCCGGCGACGCCATCGCCGTCCTGTCCGATTATATGTTGACCAACAATGCGCGCTACGCGCTGGAATTGGTCGATGCCGACGGTCGCTCCAACAAGTTCCCCATCGACTTCGTTCTCCAGGCCCTGACCAACCAGCGTCCGGTGGTCAAACTCACCTTCCCCCGCGGCGATCCGCGTGTGTCGCGCCTCGAGGAAATGCAGTTGCAGGCCGAAGCCTCCGACGATTTTGGACTCCTCAAGTACGGCATCGGCTACGGCGTGGCCGGACAAGAGCCGCAATTCGTTGATCTCGGCTCGAATTCAACCGCCAACGCCAAGGTCCAATTCAGCTACGTGATTTCGATGGAAAAGCTCGGGGTGGACGTGGACCAGGTCGTCGCCTACTTTGCCTGGGCCGACGACTACGGTCCGGACGGCCAGGTGCGCCGCACTTTTGGCGACATGTTTTTCGCGGACATCCGGCCGTTCGAGGAGATTTTTCGCGCGGACCAATCCGGGGGCGGCGGCGGCGGAAATCAAAATCAGGGCGGCCAGGCTGGCGGCAACGAACGGGTGAAGCTGGCCGACTTGCAAAAGGAAATTGTCGTCGCGACGTGGAATCTGCAACGGGAAAAAACCGGCGCCGGCGGCGCCCATCATCCATGAGAATAAAGATTATCCTTGGCCTCCTCCTTGTTGGTTCCCTGTCTCTGCACGCGCAGGGCCGCGGGCGCGGCCAGGGCGCCGGAGCAGCCCCGCCCTCGCCCGTCATGCCTGCCACAGGCGACTTTGGCAGCGACCTTGACGTTGTTGTTGACGCACAGGGCCAGGCCCTGGAGCAGGCCAAACAAATGCTGGAAAGCGCCGACGAAGGCGACCACACCGCGCTGCAATCCGTCATCAAGGAAATGGAGCGTTCGCGCGCCGCCCTTGAAGCGGCCCGGAAAACCCCGGACAAGCTTTCCGACGCCATTGCCGCCGAACAAGCCGCCTACCAGGCCTTGCTCAAAGCCATGCCGCGCGAATTCCGGGTCAGCCGTTCGCGCAACGGCCAGCGCGGCCAGCGCGGCGGCGGGAGTCAATCCGGCCAGCCGGGCGAGGACGAGCTCAATCAACTCGAACTGACCGACGAACAAAACCGTTACGAAACCGAGCGCCAGGCCGCCCCCGCCCCCACCGCCCAGCAGACCGAACAAGCCCAAACCGCCGACCGCCTGAAGCAACTGGCCCGCCGCCAGCAGGATTTGAACGAGCGCCTGCGCGACCTCCAGAACGCATTGCAGGCCGCCCGCACCGACCAGGAACGCGAAGAGGCCCAGCGCCAGCTCAAACGCCTGCGCGACGAGGAACGCCAGATGCTCGCCGACACCGACGAACTGCGCCAGCAAATGGAGCAATCTCCCAACGCCGAACAACAATCCAAGGCCCGTCAACAACTGGATCAAACCCGCAATGACGTTCAAAAAGCCGCCGAGCAGATGGACCAGCAGGCCGTTTCGGAGGCGCTCGCCTCCGGCTCCCGCGCCGAGGAAAACCTCCAGAACCTCCGTGAAAACCTGCGCCAGCAAAGCTCCAGCCGGTTTACCCAGCAGATGCGTCAATTACAAAATCAGGCCCGCGACCTCGCCACGCGCGAGGAACAGATCGCCCGCGACCTCAACCATTTGAACGATTCCAACCAGAAGCCGCTGGACGACTCCGCCCTGCGCCGTCCCATCGAGGACCAATTGACCAACCAGGAATCCGCCCTGACCAATCTGGTTGCGCAAATGCGCACGTTGACCGAGCAAGCCGAAACCACCGAACCGCTGCTGGCCCAGCAACTCTACGACATCATCCGCCGCGAAGATCAGAAACACACCGACAGTCAACTCGACATCGGCGCGCAATTGGTGGACCGCGGCTTCCTCCCCCAAGCCGCCCAGGCCGAGACCGCTGCCCGCACCAACATCGATGAACTTCGGGACAATGTGGACAAGGCCGCCGCCAGCGTTCTCGGCAGCGAAGCCGACGCCCTGCGCTTCGCCCAAAAGGAACTGGACGATCTATCGAGCCAATTGGCGCGGGAATTGGGCGCGGGAACCAACTCAGGCCGAACAAACGCCGCAGGCGGGGGCGGTCGCGGTGCTCCATCTCGAGCTGCCACCGCGGGCAACGGAGACGGCGAGACCAACTCCGTCGCCAGAGGCGGCGAACAGCAGGCCGGAGAAGGCCAGAATTCACCCAGCGGCGAACGGGCGGGCCAGGCCAATTCTGGAAGCCGAAGCGGCGGCCGGCAGGGACAAGGGCGAGGTCAAGGCCAGGGCAATTCCGAGACCGCCCAAAATGGCGCTGCCGGCCAGCAGCCCGGAGAAAACGGCGCGGACGGCCAACCGGGAGACCAAAATAGCCCGGATGGACAGCAGCCAGCCGGACGCAACGGACGCGGTGGTCGTGGCGGGCAACGCGGCGGTCAACACGGCAACGGCGGCGATCAGGCCAACGCCGAAGGCGGACGCGGCGACGTGGAGCAATTGCGCCAGATCGCCCGTCAAATTGGCGGGGCCACTGGCGGCGCCGGCGGCACGGGCGGCCTCAACCGCGGCCCGATTACCGGCAATAATTATGTGGAATGGGCGGATCGTCTGCGCGATGTGGAGCAGGCGGTGGACTCCCCGGATTTGCGTAATCAACTGGCCACCGTGCGCGAACGCGTCACCGTCCTGCGCCGCGAATTCCGCGATACCGGCCGCATTCCGACCAGGGAAGAATTGCAAACCAAGGCGCTCGATCCGCTGACGCTGGCCCGTGACTGGGTGGCGCAGGAACTTTCCCGCGCTCAAAAGGACCGCAGCCTCGTTCCGCTGGATCGCGACCCGGTGCAGGACCAATACTCCGACGCCGTGCGTAAATACTACGAAAAGCTCGGCAGCCCGCAATGATTTGTCTCGCCTCCATTGTCTTCTCGGGCCGCTCCTGGTTGATTCCATCTCTCGCCGCGCTGGCGGTGCTGCTCGTCGCGCTGATTTGGGCGTCCCGCCGGAGCCCCGCCGAACGTTGGGTGACTCTCGTCTCCGCAAGCCTCAAATTCGCCGGCGTCACCCTCCTCGCGCTCTGCCTGTTGGAACCGCTGCTCGTGAGCCAGCGCGCGCGCCCCGGCGCCAACGTTTTCGCCGTCATGGCCGACAACAGCCAGAGTCTGCAAGTAAAGGACGAAGGGCAGCCGCGTTCACGCGGCGAATCTCTGCGCGAATTGCTCGTAACCGATCCGCAGGGCTGGCAAACCGAACTGGAACAGAATTTTCAAGTCCGCCGTTACTCTTTTGATTCCCGTTTGCAATCTCTTCACGACTTTGGCGAACTCAATTTCGACGGACGCGCCTCCTCCCTCGTCGCCGCCTTGCGCAGCGCGACCCAACGCTGGCGCGGCCAACCGGTCGCCGGAGTCTTGCTGTTTACAGACGGCAACGCCACCGATGTCAGCGGCGAGCTGCCCGCGCTCGATGGTTGTCCCCCCGTCTATCCCGTCGTGCTCGGAAACGACTCCGGCCTCCACGACATCAGTGTTGACAAGGTCGCCGTCAGCCAGACCGCCTTTGAAGACGCCCCGGTCACCGTCCAGGCCGCCGTTTCCACCCGCGGTTTCTCCGGCTCCGATGTCCGCGCCAAACTCACCGAAATCGCGACCGAGTCGGACGCTTTTAACACCAACAAACTCGCGCAGCCCCTGACCGGCTTCGCCATCCAGTCCAATGCCGTCGCCACGCTCACCCAGCACTCCAGCGGCGAGGAGAGCGAGTTGAATTTTCGATTTCAAATCCAGCCCGACAAACCCGGCATCCACTTCTACCAACTCGACGTCCGCGCGGCCGACGACCTGAACAATCCCGGCGGCGCCTCGCGCGAGGCCACGCTCGTCAACAATCGCCGCATGATGGTGGTGGACCGCGGGCAGCGGCCGTTTCGGATTCTCTGCGTCGCGGGCCGGCCCGATTGGGAATACAAATTCCTCAACCGCGCCCTGCAGGAAGACACCCAGGTCCAGATGGTCACGCTCATGCGCATCGCCCCGCGCGAGCCGAAATTCGATTTCAAAGGGCGCACCGGCGAGGCCAGCAATCCGTTGTTCCGCGGCTTCGGCGAAGCCACCAACGAGGAGACGGCGCGTTACGATCAACCGGTCACGATTCGGTTGAACACCAAGGACGAGTTCGAACTGCGCGGCGGCTTTCCGCAATCCGCCGCCGAGTTGTTCAAGTATGACGCCATCATTCTCGATCGCGTCGAAGCCGCCTTCTTTTCGCACGAACAATTGCTGCTGATGCGCCGGTTCGTCTCCGAGCGCGGCGGCGGATTCCTCATGCTCGGCGGCGCGGAAACCTTTCGCGAAGGCGGCTACGCCGGCACCGCCATCAATTCCATGCTGCCCGTTTATTTGGATCGCCCCGTCGTTGTCCAGTTGCCGGCGGCTCTCAAATTCACCCTGACTCGCGAAGGCTGGTTGCAGCCTTGGACCCGCCTGCGCGCCACCGAACCGGAAGAGCAGCAACGGCTGACCGCCATGCCGACCATTAACGTGTTGAATGCAATCCGCGAAGCCAAACCCGGCGCGAGCATACTTGCCACCGTGTCCGACGCGGACAATCACACCTACCCGGCCCTCGTGGTGCAACGCTTCGGTCTCGGCTCGGCGGGCGCTCTCATGGTGGGCGATCTGTGGCGCTGGGGAATGCAAAGCGAGTCCGCCCAAAAGGACCTCGCCAAAACCTGGCGGCAACTCGTCCGCGGGATGGTGGCCGACGTCCCCTCGCGCGTCACCATCGAAGCCCAAGCCACCGACGACCCGACGCAAGTCCGCCTCGTCGTCCAGGCCCGCGACGAAGAATACAAGCCGCAGGACAACGTTAACGTTCGCCTGGCCGTGCAAACCGTTTCTGTGCAGTCGCCGGCCGGCGATTCCACCCAGACCGAATCCAAGCCCCTTGAATTGACCGCCGAACCATCCGCCACCGAACCTGGCCGCTACGAAGCCACCTACGTCGTGCGCCAGGCCGGCGCTTATGCCGTCGGCGCGCTCGTCACCCAACCCGACGGGACCGTCGTCGGCCGCGCTGAAACCGGATTAACCTCCGATCCCGCCGTGGATGAATTTCGCACATTGAAACCCAACCGGGCTCTCATGGAAATCATCGCCCGACGCACCGGCGGCGAGGTAATTGCCCTTAATGATCTGAGCAAATTCGTCCGCGACCTTCCCAACCGCGGCGCTCCGATAACCGAAACCGCCAGCACTCCGCTCTGGCACCAACCCGCAGTCTTTCTTTTGGCGTTGGCCTGTTTCCTCACCGACTGGGGCCTGCGCCGGTGGAAAGGACTGCCATGATCGCACGGCCGATCCACGCCTCATATCCCCTCGCCTCGCAAAGCGGGGAGAGGGTTAGGGAGAGGGGTTCAAACTTTCGACTGTTCGTGCGCAGTTTCCTCGATTCTCGGGTTGGGCTCGCCGAGCATGAAGGACGAATATGGCGGCGTTCTTCCGAACGCCGCTACGGGGTCTTGGGGAGGGTTCTTTCGACGCGTGTTAAGTCAACTATACTCGGTCTCCTCCTCTTGCTGTCTGTAGCGATCCCATCCCACGCGCAATCCAACTCCGCGCGCTCCTTGATTCTCGTCCTCGGCGCTCCCGGCGAACCCAAATTTGCCGAAGCCTTTACCAGTTGGGCCAGCCTCTGGGAAGCCGCCGCCGCCAAAGGCGGCCTGCAAACTTCCGTCATCGGCGAAGACACCAACAATCCGGAAGACGACCGGCAACGATTGCTTGAGCTTCTCACCAATGAAGTCGCCAAACCGGCCGGTGAATTGTGGCTGGTCTTCATCGGGCACGGCACCTTTGACGGCCGCTCCGCCAAGTTCAATCTGCGCGGCCCGGACATCACCGCCACCAATCTGGCCGACGCCTTGAAGCCCTGCCGCCGTCCGTTGATCGTCATCCAATGTGCCTCCGCCAGCGGGCCGTTCCTCAAAGCGCTCTCCGCCCCGGGCCGCGTCATCATCACCGCCACCCGCAGCGGCAGTGAAATCAATGCCACCCGCTTCGGCCTCTATCTCGCCAAGTCCATCGCCGACCCCGAGGCCGACCTCGACAAGGACGGCCAGACCTCGCTCCTCGAAGCCTTCCTCTCCGCCGCGCGCCAGACCGAGCAGTTTTACAAGGAGGAAGGCCGCCTCATGACCGAGCATGCTCTTATTGACGACAATGGCGACGGCCTCGGCACTCCGCCGGACTGGTTTCATGGCGTCCGCGCCGTCAAGACTGCCACCGGCGGCAAAGCCGTGGACGGCGTCCGCGCCCACCAGATCTTCCTCGTGCCGGGCGAAACCGAACGCCAGCTTTCCCCCGAAGCGCGCGCCCGCCGCGACGAATTGGAACTGAAATTGAGCGCCTTGCGCCTCCAAAAAGCGAAGATGAAAGAGGACGAATACTACAGTCAACTCGAAAACCTTTTGGTCGAGACGGCCAAAATCTACCAAGCCACTCCCCCATGAAACTCAAGCAATACACCTTGCGCGCGGCGGTCGTCCTGGCGGCCCTGGCTATCGCCTTGGTCTCCGTTAAGGCCCAGTTTTTCCGCGGCCGGCGTTCCCGCTCGCTTGACCAAATCCCCTACGAGCACAAGGCCGAGCAGGAGCAAATGGAGAAGTCCCTCAACCCGGAATTCCGCGAGGACACCTTCACCTTCGCGCGTTTGATTTTCACCGAGGCCGACGCGAATCGCGACTTTGGCGGCTTTCGCACGTGGGATGACGACTCCCCCCACGCCGATTTAAACGCCATCTACCGTCTTTACCTGGTGACCAGCCTCAAAGTCCGCCCCGGCCTGAATTTCATCAACATTACCACCAAGGAATTGGCCAACAACCCATTCGTTTACCTCGCCGCCAGCGGCCGCGTTGTGTTCACCGACGATCAGGTCGCGGACCTGCGCAACTACCTCTTGAACGGTGGCTTCCTCATGGCTGACGATTTTTGGGGCGACGTGCAATGGGAGCACTTCCACGAACAACTAAAGCGCATTTTCCCGGAACGGGAGCCGGTGGAAATAGGCTTGGAACACCGCATCTTCCATACCGTTTATGACTTCAAGAAGGAACCGCAGATTCCCAGCGTCGGCTCCTTTCAGAGCTATGGCGAATCCTATGACCCCGGCTGGCCCTACGGCGAAAAAGGCCACGAACCCCATTACTATGCCATCTACGACGACAAACAAAGAATGATCGCCCTGATCTGCCACAACAACCATTACGGCGACGGCTGGGAACACGAAGGCGACGACACGCGCTACTTCGACCGGTTCTCCGAACCGATGGGCTACCCGATGCTGCTCAACATACTTGTTTACACCATGTCGCACTGAAGACCGGCTTCGTCGGTGAATGCGATCGTTGGCTTTTACGGGAGTTCAAGCCGGGCTGGTTCGACGGGGAATCAAATGAACGTGCGGCGCTTTCACCAGGGCCACCACGGAACTGCCCCGCGCCAGCGACAATTCCTCGCAAGCCTGTTTCGTCAGCAGCGCGCTCAAAGCAAATCCGCAATTCAGTTCAACCCGCATGTGCGGGCCTTCGCCCGCCACCGATTCCACCACCGCGGCCAATTGATTTCGCGCGCTGCCCGGACGATTCCCGCCCGCGAGCAGAATGACATCCTCGGCCCGGATACAAACGTAAACCTCGGCGGTGCCAGACGGGAGGGACTCGGCCGTGGCCGTGAGCAAGGTTGAGCCAACCGCCACACTCACCAACCCGTCCGCCGCCCGCACGACGCGGCCCGGTTGGATGGTTTCGACCGTGAGCAGGCCGGCCACTTCCAGATTGGCGGGCCGGCTGAACACCTCCTGCACCGAACCGGTTTGCGCGACCTTGCCGCCGACCAACACCACCATTTCATCCGCCAACGCCAGCGTTTCAAGGCGATCATGCGTGACATACAGCACTGGAATGTCAAACTCGTCCCGAACGCGCGCGAGATAGGGGATGATTCGCTGCTTCAGCTTCAAGTCGAGGCTCGCCAGCGGTTCGTCCAGCAAGAGCAGACGCGGCGACGCCAGCAAGGCCCGCGCCAGGGCCACGCGCTGCTTTTCTCCGCCCGACAATTCAGTAACTCCGCGTTGGATGAGCGGCTGAATTTCCAAAACTTCCGTGACCCGCTCGAGCGTGAACAAGCCGCCCGCCGCCGGCTTTGACCTGGCGCCGTATAGCAAATTCTGCCGCACGGACAAATGCGGGAACAGAGCCAAGTCCTGCGGAACATAGCCCACGCCGCGCTGACGAACGGGAACAAAAACGGCTCCTTCGGTATCAGTCAGAACCCGGTCATCGAGCTGGATAAAGGCAGACTTGGGCGTGCGCAATCCAGCAATGAGTTCGAGCAATGTCGTTTTGCCCGAGCCGGAAGGACCAAAAACCGCGGTGAAACGACTGCGGATTTCCACATCCACTTCAAGCGTAAAAGGCGCGAGCGGCAGGGATATATTTTTGAGGCACAGGCTCATGTCAGCGCATCTTGGGACGCAGCAGCCGTACGTTGATCCACACCGCCACAAACGCCAGCGCCACCGAAATGGCAACCAGGGTCCAAGCCTGATTGTCTTCACCCGCAAGCACGAGCTGGTAGATGTCAGTGGACAAAGTGGTTGTCGCCCCCGGAATATTTCCCGCCACCATAATGGTGGCGCCGAATTCGCCCAGCGCGCGCGCGAACGCCAGCACCGCTCCGGCGCAGATGCCGCGTTTCGCCAGTGGCAGCGTGATGGTGAAAAACACCCGCCATTCGCCCGCGCCCAGCGTGCGCGC
>Ga0302320_10020250_pt1 | contig 13292 bp, 12 predicted proteins | sample Bog_T0_3_FD_202130 | JGI IMG/M metagenome (GOLD analysis project Ga0302320, IMG submission 202130) | Peat permafrost microbial communities from Stordalen Mire near Abisko, Sweden - Bog_T0_3 | ecosystem: Environmental > Terrestrial > Soil > Wetlands > Peat | place: Sweden: Abisko, Stordalen Mire...
CGCTTCCAGCCAGGCGCGCACTTCGGTGCGGACGGAGGCTTCGGTATGTTCGCTCATGTTCATTCCCTCCGCTCAGACGTTCCAGGCCCGCATCATCAGTTCGCGGTGGTAGGACGGGTCGCCAAGAAACACCTCGGAGCTTTTGGCGCGCTTGAACCACAGGTGCGTGTCGTTGTCCCAGGTGAAGCCGATGCCGCCATGGATCTGGATGGTGTGGATTGCGGTCTGCATATACGCCTCCGACGCCGCGGCCTTGGCCAGCGAGGCCAGCGCCGGCAGGTCCGGATCGTCCTCCGCCGCGGCCGAGGCTGCGGTGTAGGCCGCCGACTTGGCCAGTTCCACATCGATCAGCATGTCCGCCTGCTTGTGCTTCATCGACTGGAAGGAGGCGATCGAACGGCCGAACTGCACCCGCAGATTCGCATAGTCGAGTGCCGACTCGCGCAGCCGTTCCGCCCCGCCGACCATCTCATTCGCCAGACAGACCGCCGCCTGCGTCAGCGTCTTCGCGAACGGAGCCGCCGCGGCGCCCTCGGTGCCGAGCAGATCCGCCTCCACCGACCGGAAGGTCAGCAGCGCGAGTTTGCGCGTCGGGTCCATCACCTTCAGCGGGCGCCGGGTCAGTCCCGCGGCGTTGCCGGCAACGGTGAAGAACGACAGGCCCTCTTCACCCGTCGATCCGGGGCGGCGCGCCAGCACGACGATCAGATCGGCGGTGTGGCCGTCCACCACGACACTCTTGACGCCATCCAGCCGGAACCGGCCGCCTGAGGTTTGTGCTGTTGTCTCCACGCCGCTCGCATCCCAGCGGCCGTTCGGTTCGGTGAACGCGAGGGTGGCGATCGTCTCGCCATCCGCGATCGGGGCCAGCAACTCACGCTTCTGCGCCTCGGTGCCGGCATTGAGAATCGCCGTCGCCGCCAGCGCGGTCGAGGCGAAATACGGCGCGCACAGCAGGGCGCGCCCCATCTCCTCCAGCACGATGCCGAGTTCGACGAAGCCGAACCCCTGCCCGCCATAGGACTCGGGGATGTGCACGCCGGTCAGGCCAAGCTGCTGGTTCAGAGCCTGCCAGGCCGCCCGGTCCCAGCCGGCTTCGGTCTCCATCAGGCGGCGCACGGCGGTCGGCGGCGACTTCTCCTCGAGGAAGCGCCGGAGTACCGACCGAAACTCCTCCTGCTCGCTGGTGAAGCTGAACTGCATGTGGTCTCCTCCCGATACGGTCTGGCCTGGTTCGGCTGTCGCGTGTGTGGGCGGGCACAGTGAAGGAGGATGCCACGTGTCGGCAAGGGTCGGGCGGCTTGTGTCCGATCGCAAGGGGCTTTTGAGGCGCACGGCGACCACGCTGGGCCACCACCGGACCGCGAATCTACTGCGTTGATCCGCTCGGGTTAATTGTGAACAAAGAGTGGGCGGTCTATCAAGGCCGTTCTATTGCCCGCCTTGGCTGTCAGGGCGCGAAGATATTCACTGTCGCTGAAAAAGTCGTCGCCTGACCACGGCACCTGGCGAACCAGTGTGGCGCGCGCAATCCAGCACCCGACATCCGCTGGGGGAGAAATACGCCACGCCATGTGGCTGTGCACCGTCTGGCACATGGCGATGTCGGCCGCATCAAGAGCAAAAAGCATCTGCTCTATATAGCCGGGAACATAGTAGTTATCATCGTTACTCAGCCCAATAAATTCTCCGCGACAGGCATCGATGCCAACCTGCCGGTAGGGATGTCCCCAGCGCCCAAGCATTTTCTCGGTTTCAATGACCCGAATCCGAGGATCGCCTATATTCGCAACGAGCTTTGCCGCGGACGGGTTTGGGCCATCCGTCACGGCAATAAGCTCCCAGTTCTTGTGTCTCTGCCGTTGCATGGACAGGATGAATAATTTAAGCCTGTCAGGAGAATATTTTACTCTCACCGCCAGCGACACCAGCGGCTCTATGTCTGGCTCGATGCCGGCTACCCTGAGCATCGCCACATATAGTCTACGGTTGTAGGTTCCATTGGATCGAATGAAAGTCGAATCCGTTCCACAGATTTTCAATAGCGCGGCAGCCGCCGCCTGGCTGCGTCCAATTCCGGCTTCGCACTGGAATACGATGTTGGGCAAATACTGGTTTTCACTGATAAAATTGAGAATTCTTCGCGCGTCTTCGTCATTCGGTGGGCGCACACCCTGAGTCTCATCATCTGTGTCGTTAAAAATCAGATCGAGGCAAGTGACAACATTATTTGTATCCATGATCGCAGCCAATTGCCCGAGGGAATCGGCCATACGTATGACTGCACTGGGACCGGGCAAGGATTTGGTGCCGATTCTTTCTGCAGAGTAAACACTAACCTGCATGTGCAAGCCCCAATAACTGGATCAGACTGAAAAGAGCAGCGGCGTCGGTGCGTGTAAGGTAGCCGTTCAACTTGCCTATGCGGGGCAAAAGTTGGAGTGGGCTATCCAGGGGGGGATAAAAAGCGACCGTGTCGTCAATCATGATCGCTTTGTCGATCATGTCTTCCGCACTATGGTACGGTCCGGGCTCGCAGGCGATCATCCCGAGCGGGAAGCGGGTTCCGGCGTGGTCGCGATGCGCCACCAGAGGCGCGGCCCACGGAACAGTACGGCCTCACTCAGGGGTCCGCTATCTGCATCGGCGTTTTCTGCTCCTTCATCCGGTGTTGATCGCAGTGTGGCTTCGTCCTTCAGTACGCCGGTGGTCGCAAGACCTATCAAAGTATGGTTAACAAGTCGTAAATTCTGTATGTCTCCCGCAGGGCTGCGATTTTATGCGGTAAGGACACTCACCGGACACTGGCCAGCCGCGGAAGATATTCGAGTCTGCCGCGCTGCGGGAACTCGCCGCCTCGATTCGGGCGGATGGGCTGCTGCAACCGATCGCTGTCCGCGTCGTCGACTCCCTCCGGCTACCGCCAGGAACTCATAATAATCGCCCTATCGCAGCCCGGCGTTGATCTTCGCCAGCGCGGACGCACCCGGCACCAGCGCAGCTTCCTGCAACGCGTTCAGCGGGATATCGGACGTCTTCAGATGCCCATGCAGGTCGCGCGGGTTTGGATCGACATATAAAAGCCCGGTGACGATCTCGCCCAGCGCATGACGTTGCTGCATGTAGGTCATCGCCGAAACCCGATCATGCATGTCGTAGTCCGTGTGCAGCTTCCGCAGCCGCACCGTCGAGCCGTCATGCTGGGTCACCGCCTCGACCGACCCCGGCGCGTAATCGACGGTAATCTCCTCCCGCCCGGTAATCACATCCAGATAATTCACCGCGGCATTGTGCTCACGGACGTAATCGAAACTCTTGGTCGATCCGTCGTGGTTGTTGAACGCCACGCAAGGCGAAATGCAGTCGATGAACGCCGCGCCCTCATGCTGCAAGGCGGCCTCAATCAGCGGCACCAGTTGCGCCTTGTCGCCGGAGAAGCTGCGCGCCACGAACGTGGCACCGAGTTGCAGTGCCATCCCCACCAGATCGATCGCTTCGTCGCTGTTGACCACGCCGCGCTTCGACTTCGCGCCCTTGTCCGAGGTCGCCGAAAACTGCCCCTTGGTCAGCCCGTACACGCCGTTGTTCTCGACGATATAGACCATGTTGATGCCGCGCCGCATCGAATGTGCGAACTGGCCCAGCCCGATCGACGCGCTGTCGCCGTCGCCGGAAACGCCGAGGTAGATCAGGTCGCGGTTCGCCAGGTTCGCCCCGGTCAGCACCGACGGCATGCGTCCGTGCACCGAATTGAACCCATGCGAGGCGCCCAGGAAATACGTCGGCGTCTTTGACGAACAGCCGATCCCCGACAGCTTGGCGATGCGATGCGGCGGCAGTTCCAGCTCGAAACAGGCGCGCACGATCGCCGCGCTGATCGAGTCATGTCCGCAGCCGGCGCATAGCGTCGAAATGGCGCCCTCATAGTCCCGGCGGGTGTAGCCCAGGCTGTTCTTGTGCAGCTCCGGATGGTGCAACTTCGGCTTGGCGAGGAATGTCATGCGATGGCCTTTTCGATGACCGGGCTGGCTGCGATGGCACCGGCGATGAAACGCGCACTGATCGGGGTGCCGTCGTAATGCACCACCTTGCCCAGCTTCTTCGGGTCGATCTCCAGTTCGTTCACCAGCAACGAGCGCAACTGGCCGTCGCGGTTCTGCTCGACCACGAAGACATGGTCATGCGCGTCGATGAACGAAGCGACCTCATCGCCGAACGGGAAGCCGCGCACCCGCAACAGGTCCAGATGGATGCCCTGTTCCGCCAGCATCAGGTCGGCCTCGGCGATGGCCGGGCTGGTCGAGCCATAGTAGATCGCCCCCAGCCGCGTCGGTTTCTCCGCCTTGCGCTCGATCGCCGGCGGCACCATCAACCGCGCGGTGTGGTGCTTCTTCAGCAGCCGCTCCATGTTCTCCTGGTAATCCGGCCCTTCCTCGGAATACCGCGCCATCCGGTCCTTCGATGTGCCGCGGGTGAAGAACGCGCCCTTGCTGGGATGCGTGCCGGGCAGGGTGCGATAGGCTATCCCGTCGTCATCCACATCCAGATAGCGCCCGAACCGCTTGCCGGCTTCCAGCTCCTCCGCCGTCATGACCTTGCCGCGATCCATGCGACGGCTGTCGTCCCAGTCGAACGGTTTGGTCAACCGGTCGTTCATACCGATCTCCAGATCGAGCATGACGAAGATCGGTGTCTGCAGCCGGTCCGCCAGATCGAACGCCAGCGCGCCGAAGGTGAAGCACTCGTACGGGTCCTCGGGCAGCAGCAGCACGTGTTTGGTGTCGCCATGCGAGGCATACGCGCAGATGGTGATGTCGGTCTGCTGCGTGCGCGTTGGCATGCCGGTGGACGGGCCGGCGCGCTGCACATCGAAGATCACCGCCGGGATTTCCGCGAAATACGCCAGGCCGACGAATTCCTGCATCAATGAAATGCCCGGCCCCGATGTCGCGGTGAATGCCCGAGCGCCGTTCCAGGCCGCACCGATCACCATGCCGATGGAGGCCAGTTCGTCCTCCGCCTGGACAATCGCGAAATTGTTCTTGCCGGTCGCCTTATCCACCCGCAGCCGGTAGCAGTAGCGGCTGAAGGCCTCGGCCAGCGACGACGACGGCGTAATCGGATACCAGGCGCAGACCGTCGCGCCGCCGTACACCGCTCCGAGCGCCGCCGCGCTGTTGCCGTCGATGAAGATGCGGTCGCCGACCGTGCTGGCGTGTTTCAGCGTCAGGCCGATCGGGCACGCCATGTTGGCTTTGACCCAGTCGCGCCCCATGTGCAGCGCCTGTACGTTCGCCGCGATCAGTTTTTCCCGGCCTTTGAACTGCTCGCCGAGCAGTTGCTCGATGACCGCCGGGTCCATCTCGATCAGTGCCGACAGCGCGCCCAGGCCGACGATGTTCTTGAACAACTGACGCTGCCGCGAATCGTTGTACGCCTTGTTGGTCATTTCCGTCAGCGGCACGCCCAGCACGACGATATCCGAACGGAACTTCTCCGCCGGCAACGGCTTGGTGTTGTCGTAGAACAGATACCCGCCTGGCTCGATCGACTTGACGTCCTGGTCCCAGGTTTGCGGGTTCATCGCCACCATCAGGTCCGGTCCGCCGCCGCGCGCCGCCAGATGGCCGGCGTCGGAAATCCGCACCTCATACCAGGTCGGCAGCCCCTGGATGTTGGACGGAAAGATATTCCGAGGTGTCGCCGCGATGCCCATGCGCAGGACGGCCTTGGCGAACAGCGCATTGGCGCTGGCCGACCCCGATCCGTTGACATTGGCGAACTTGACGACGAAGTCGTTGACCCGTTGCAGGCCCCCGTCCCCTTTGGCGACTCGATCTATTTGCTGCAGCATGCATTCTCCGCCTGGGCCACATCGATCAGGAAGCGTTGCATATCCCACGCGCCGGTCGGGCAGCGTTCCGCGCACAGCCCGCAATGCAGGCAGACATCCTCGTCCTTGGCCATGATCCGGCCGGTCTTCAGATGCCCCGACACATACAGCGCCTGAGACATGTTGTGCGCCGGTGCGGTCAGCCGCGTGCGCAGTTCGGCTTCCGGCCCATCACCGGTGAAGGTGATGCAATCGACCGGGCAAATATCGACGCAGGCATCACACTCGATGCACAGATTATCGGTGAACACCGTCTGCACATCGCAGTTCAGGCACCGCTCCGCCTCGGCGAATGCCAGCTTGTCGTCGAAACCCAGTTCGACCTCGGCCTTGATGTCCTTCAGCGCCTGCGCCTTGTCCCGGTGCGGCACCTTGAACCGCAGATCGAGCGAGACCGCGTTGTCGTAGCTCCACTCATGGATGCCCATTTTCTGGCTCGCCAGAGTCACCATCGGCGGCGGCCGATCCTTCACATCCGTGCCCTGGCAAAACTGATGGATCGAGATCGCCGCCTGATGGCCGTGCGCCACTGCCCAGATGATGTTCTTCGGCCCGAACGCCGCATCGCCGCCGAAGAACACCCGCGGTTCGCTGGACTGGAAGGTGGTTTCGTCCACCACCGGCATGTTCCATTCGTTAAACGACAGGCCGATATCCCGCTCGATCCAGGGAAACGCGTTTTCCTGCCCGACCGCCACCAGCACGTCATCGCACTCGAAGAATTTGTCCGGCTCGCCGGTTGGCACCAGCCTGCGGCGCCCGCGCGCGTCATACTCGGCCTTCACCGCTTCAAACGTCATGCCGTACAACCGGCCGTCGTGATGCTTGAACTCCTTCGGCACCAGATAGTTCAGGATCGGAATGTCCTCGCCGATCGCGTCTTCCTTTTCCCACGGTGACGCCTTCATTTCCTCGAAGCCGGAGCGGACGATGACCTTGACGTCCTCGCCGCCCAGCCGCCGCGACGACCGGCAGCAGTCCATCGCCGTGTTGCCGCCGCCCAGCACGATCACGCGGCGGCCGATTTTCGTGATATGGCCAAACGAAACAGACGACAGCCAGTCGATGCCGATATGGATGTTCTCGGCCGATTCCCGACGGCCGGGAATATCCAGATCGCGCCCGCGCGGCGCGCCCGACCCGACGAAAACCGCGTCATAGCCCTCGTCCAGCAGACCCCTCAGGCTTTCCACCCGCTGCCCGAGGCGCATCTCGGGGCCCATCGCGGCGATGTAGCCGACCTCCTCGTCGATCACTTCCTCGGGCAGCCGGAACTTCGGAATCTGGCTGCGGATCATCCCGCCCGCCCGCGTGTCACCGTCGTAAATCACCAGGTGATAGCCCAGCGGCGCCAGGTCGCGGGCCACCGTCAGCGACGCCGGGCCAGCGCCCACTAGGGCGATCTTCCGGCCGTTGCGGCTCGCCGGCGCACCCGGCATGCGGTCGCTGACATCGCCCTTGTAGTCGGCCGCGACGCGCTTGAGCCGGCAGATCGCCACCGGTTCTTCCTCGACCCGGCCGCGCCGGCAGGCCGGCTCACACGGGCGGTCGCAGGTGCGGCCCAGAATCCCCGGAAACACGTTCGAAACCCAGTTGATCATGAACGCGTCGGCGTAGCGGCCCGCGGCAATCAGTCGGATATATTCGGGGACCGGGGTATGCGCTGGGCACGCCCATTGGCAATCCACGACCTTGTGGAAGTAGTCGGGATCCTTGATGTCGGTGGGCTGCAACGCGGACTCCTATTCCTCCGGTTCGGCTGGCCCCTTATCCGGGGCCTTGGTCGAACCCGCCGTGGCTTCTGCCGCCGCGGCCAGTCGTTCGTCAAGGCAACACATAGGTCCAATCCGGTTTCTCGGCAAATTCCCTGCCCATCGGTTTGAACCGGCATCGGCATGAACGCGCTCATATGTCCGGATCAAGAGTTGGGGACTGGCAACAGGTTTTCTGAACCCGCAGAGCAGGCCGTCGTTTCTGCCCGGTCCGGTGCCTTTCACCTGAACAGACCGGCCCAGAATGGAGGACGTACAATGTTGAAACTCGCCTCGATGACGCTTCTTGCAGCGTCGTTCGCCCTGCCCGCGATGGCGCAGACGCCAGCCCCGCCATCGCAGAACCACTCGACCGCGGCGATGAATGCCCCCGCGACGCATGATACCGCGGGCAATCCGACCGCCAACGGCTACAACTCGCCGTCGGCCCGCAACAGCGTCATGACCGATAACGGCAGCATGCGCGCAAGCAAGATCGTCGGGTCATCGGTGTACAACGATCACAACGATAAGATCGGCAGCATCGATGACCTGGTGATCGGCAGCGATCACTCACTGCATGCGGTGATCTCGGTCGGCGGCTTCCTGGGAATGGGGAGCAAGATGGTCGAAGTGCCTTACGACAAGCTGGAGTTCGGCAACACCAAGGGCAGCAGCGACAACCGCGTTGTGCTGCCCGGAATGACGAAAGAGCAACTCACCTCGATGCCCGACTTCAACTACACCAACCGCGGCTAAGCCTGGCTGGCGTGATGGCGGTGGCAATCCGCCGCCATCACAAGCCGGGGTTCAGCGCAGGCCGAAGAAACTCAGCACCGCGATAACGACAACCACGAGACCGACGATATAAATAATACTGTTCATGGATAGCCTCCCTGTGACGGCGTGATGCCAGTCAGACAGGGTTACAACCCAAAAGCGGGGCTTTCCGTTGCTTCAACAAGCAGTGTCAGACGTGAAAGCTCTCACCGCAGCCGCAGCGGCCCTTCTCGTTCGGATTGGTAAAGGTGAATCCGGCGGTCAGGTTCTTCACCTCGTAATCCATCACCGTCCCGATCAGAAACAGCGATGCCTTCCGATCCACCAGGACGGTCAGCTCCTTGTCCTTCACCACCTCATCCGTCGGTTCCGGCGCGTCGGCCCACGACATGTCGTAGGACATCCCGGAACAGCCCTTGGTTTTCACGCCGATGCGCAGCAGCTTACCCTGCTCGCCCTTGGCATACAGCGCGCGCAGCCGTTCCGCGGCGGCGTCGGTCAGGGTCATTAGCGGCGGCAGCGCGCGTGTCTTGCGCGGGGCGGTCGTCGTCGTGCTCATGGTGCAACCTATCTCGGATCGGTCAAAACATATTCAACTGCAGTCGGGCCTCATCGGTCATCCGCGAGGGATCCCACGGCGGGTCCCACACCGTCTCCACCTGGCAAGACGTCACCCCCGGAACAGTCAGCACCGCGTTCTGCACCTGCTCAGGTAGTTCCTGAGCGCTGGGGCAGGCCGGCGCCGTCAGAGTCATTTCGACCTTCACGCCGCCATCGTCATTGATCTCGATCACGTAAATCAGGCCGAGTTCATAGATATTCACCGGAATTTCCGGATCGTACACCGACGCGATGGCCTCGATCAGCGTGTCTTCGGTGGGCAGTCCGGATGTCCCGGCGATCGGCGTTTCGCCGTCCGGGGTCCATGCCGTGGGCGGAGTCACATCATTCACTGCTTGCCTCCTTCGAGCCGTCCAACGCGGCAATCAGGGCGTGCCAGGGAAGCGTCGCGCACTTCACCCGGGAGGGATATTCGTGAACCCCGGCCAGCGGGGCCAGGCGCTCCATCGGTTCAGCCAGTGCCGGCGCGCAATCCGGACAGGCACCGGTGCGGGCCAGCGTGCGGAACGCCTCGAACAACGCTCTGGTGTCGGCCGAACTGCGGCCCTGCACCGTCTCCGCCATCAGGTCGGCCGAGGCGATGCTGATCGCACAGCCGCGCGCCTCGAACCCGACCCTGCCGACAGTCCCGTCATCCAGCTTGACCCAGACCTGTACGCGGTCGCCGCACATCGGATTGTCGCCCTTCGCGGTGGCGTCGAACGCCTCCAGCCGCTGCGCGTGCCGCGGTTTGCGGCCGTGATCCAGGATGACCTCCTGGTACAGATCGCGCAGATCGTCGAAACTGTCCGCCTGGCTCACTGAAAGAACTCCCGGACCCGGATCAGGCCATCGGCCAGCGCATCGACCTCGGCGAGCGTGGTATAGACGCCGAAGCTGGCCCGCGCCGTGCTTTCCAGACCGAAACGGTGCATCAGCGGTTCGGCACAGTGATGGCCCGCCCGCACCGCAATCCCCTGCCGGTCCAGCAGCGTCGCCACGTCGTGCGCATGCGCCTTGTCCAGCACGAAGGAGATCACGCCGCCGCGGTCCTGTGCCTGGCCGATGATCCGCACGCCCTCGATCGCCGCCAGCCGTGCCAGCCCATGCTCTGTCAGCGACGCCTCATGCGCGGCCATCGCGTCGTAGCCGATCGCCTGGACGTAATCGATCGCCGCCTTCAGGCCGATGCCTTCCAGGATCGCCGGCGTTCCGGCCTCGAACTTGTGCGGCACCGCGGCCCAGGTCGATTGTTCGTAGGTCACCGACGAAATCATGTCGCCGCCGCCGAGGAACGGCGGCATCCGGTCGAGCAGTTCGCGCCGGCCCCACAACACGCCGATGCCGGTCGGCCCGTACAGCTTGTGGCCGGTCCACGCATAGAAATCGCAGCCCAGCGCCTGCACGTCAATCCGGCGATGCACGATCGCCTGGGACCCGTCGAACATCACCTTCGCGCCGTGGGCATGCGCGATGCTGACGATCCGCTCCGCCGGCGTGATGCTGCCCAGCACGTTGGACATGTGGGTGATCGCCACCAGCCCCACCTTGCCGTCGCTCAGCAACGCCTCGAACGCCGCCATGTCGAGTTCGCCCGCATCGGTGACCGGCGCAACGCGCAACTCGATGCCGTGGGCGTCGCGCAGCAACTGCCACGGCACGATGTTGGAATGATGCTCCATGCCCGAGATCAGCACCGCCTGCCCGGGCTTCAGCACGCCACGGCCATAGCTGTGAGCCAGCAGATTGATCGCTTCGGTGCTGTTGCGAACGAACACGATCTCAGAACGGTCGTGCGCGTTCATCAGCGCGGCGGTGGCGTCCCGCGCCGCCTCATACGCCTCGGTGGTCCGCTCGCTCATCCAGTGCAGCCCGCGATGAATATTCGCGTATTGCGTCTCCATCGCCTGCACCATCGCGTCGATCACCACGCGCGGCTTCTGCGCCGAGGCGGCACTGTCGAGGAAGACCAGCGGCTTGCCGCGGACCGTTTGGGTCAGAATAGGAAAATCCTGCCGAATCCGCACCACGTCGAGCCCCGCCGGATCGATCATCGCATTCATGCCTTCAGCCTCTCCCACCATTGCTGCACCGCCATGTCGAGCCGTCCGCGGATCGTCTCTTCGGCAACCAGATCGAGCGCCTCGGCCAGGAATGCCCGCACCAGGATCGACCGCGCTTCGGCGTCCGGAATGCCCCGGCTGCGCAGGTAGAACAGTTGCTCCGCATCCAGTTCGCCGACCGTCGCACCATGACTGCACTTCACGTCGTCGGCGAAAATCTCCAGTTCCGGCTTGGTATCGACTTCCGCATAAGGCGACAGCAGCAGCGCCTGGTTCATCTGGTAGCCGTCGGTCTTCTGCGCCTGCCGCGCAACCTCGATCTTGCCCTGGAACACGCCGCGCGACCGGTCAGCCAATACATTCTTCACCGTCTGGCGCGACGTGCAGCCCGGCGCGGTGTGCCCGACCACCGAGGTGAAATCCGCATGCTGCGAACCGGCCAGAATCTGCGCCGCATTCAGATGCGCGACGGCACCGGCGCCGTCGAGCGTCGCGTGCACCTCGGTGCGGGACAGACGGGCGCCCAGGTTCAGCGTGAAACTGTCGTATGTCGCGCCGGCTTCGACCGCGGCATAGGTGGTGGAGACATGAAACGCCGTCACTGCCTCATCCTGCAGCCTTATATGGGTCAGATGCGCCCCGGCGCCCAGATGGATCTCGGCGACCGTGTTCAGCAGGTAGCGGCCCTGGCCGGCGGAGATTTCCACCAGTGTCAGTGTCGCCCCATTCCCGAGGCGGATGCTGTGCCGCGGATGGAAATCCGCATCCGCCGCAGACACACTGACAAGCTGCACCGTGCCGCCGTCGAGGCCGGAAGGCACGTGCAGCGCCGCACCGTCAGCCGCCAGCATCGTGTTCAGCGCCACCATCGGCTCGCGGTCCGGCCAGGACAATGAGCCGAAATCCGGCTGGTCGGCGAACCGGGCGAACCCAATCGGCGGCATCAGCGAAAGATCGCTGCGCAGCGATCCGTCCACGAAAACGATCCGCGGCGCATCCAGCAATGCCAGGCCGGCCAGGATCGTTTCGGCCTCGTGCCGTGGTGCCACGTCACTGCGAAACTCGGTTTCGGCGACGGAACGCAAACTGGTGTATTTCCACGCCTCCAGCCGCCGCTGTTGCTGCGTGGCACCGGGCAGTCCGGCGGTCCGGAACGCCGCCGCCGCGGCGGCACGCAGCGCCGAATCGCCAGGCAGCCGGCCGATCAGCGCCGCGTAGCGCGCGAGAAAACCTGTCGCGCCGGTGCTCACGCGGCCTCCGCGATCAGGCCGGCATAACCGCTCTTTTCCAGTTCCCTGGCGAGATCCGGGCCGCCGGAGCGAACGATCCGGCCATGCGCCAACACATGCACCCTGTCCGGCACCAGATGATCCAGCAGCCGCTGATGATGCGTGATCACCAGCGCGGAAAACTCCGGCCGGCGCAGCGCATTCACCCCGTCGGCCACGATCTTCAGCGCATCGATATCCAGCCCGCTGTCGGTCTCGTCCAGGATCGCCAGTTTCGGCCGCAGGATCGCCATCTGCAGCACTTCGTTGCGCTTCTTCTCGCCGCCGGAAAACCCGACATTGACGTTGCGCTTCAGCATGTCCTCCGGCATCGCCAGCCGCTTGGTCTCGGCCCGAGCCAGCTTGAGGAACTGGATCGCGTCCAGTTCCGCCTCGCCATGCGCACGGCGGATCGCATTCAGCGCGGTCCGTAAAAAATTGGCGTTGTTGACGCCCGGCAGTTCGACCGGCGCCTGGAACGCCAGGAACACGCCGGCCGCGGCGCGCTGTTCCGGTTCCATACCGAGCAGATCGACGCCGTTGAAGGTGACGCTGCCGGCGGTGACCGTATAGTCCTCCCGCCCCGACAGCACGTAACCCAGCGTCGACTTGCCGGACCCGTTCGGCCCCATGATGGCGTGAATCTCACCCTGCGGCACCGTCAGATCGATGCCCTTCAGGATCGGCTTCTCGGCAATTGATGCGGCCAGGCCGCGAATGTCCAGCATCTGTCTTACCCCACCGATCCCTCGAGTGACACGGCAAGCAACTTCTGTGCCTCGACGGCGAACTCCATCGGCAGTTCCTTCAACACATCCTTGCAGAACCCGTTGACGATCAGGCCCACCGCGTCCTCCTCCGACAGCCCGCGCTGCCGGCAATAGAACAACTGGTCGTCGGCGATTTTCGACGTGGTCGCCTCATGCTCCACCTTCGC
>Ga0302320_10020251_pt1 | contig 13290 bp, 12 predicted proteins | sample Bog_T0_3_FD_202130 | JGI IMG/M metagenome (GOLD analysis project Ga0302320, IMG submission 202130) | Peat permafrost microbial communities from Stordalen Mire near Abisko, Sweden - Bog_T0_3 | ecosystem: Environmental > Terrestrial > Soil > Wetlands > Peat | place: Sweden: Abisko, Stordalen Mire...
CGCGGCCCCAGCCCCAGCACTTGCCGGCGTACCGGCCCCGGCGACGGAGGGGGTGCCGGCGACCGTCCGCCAGGCCATGGCTGTTAGGCCGCCCCAAAGCCCGGCGGGCAAGCAACTGGCCTGGATCCTGACCCTCGCCTCCAAGCTCCCACTGAGCACCAAAGAGATCCAAGCCCACTTCGACTCCGCCTTCCTCGACCAGGTGAGCCCGGCTGAGCTCAACCAGGCCCTCGAGCAGCTCGGTCCCCCCGGCTCGGCAGTGACGCTGCGTGGGCTCTCGCAGGTCCAACCGACGTCGCTGGTCGCCGTGGTCCAGATCGGCCCGGCCCGCTATTTGCTTCAATTAGGGGTCGACGGCGCCGGGCTCATCACCACCCTGCTTTTCCGGCCTACTGAAGACACGGTGCCCACTTCCTGGTCGCAGGTTGACAGGCAACTGGCTGGCATCGCCCCCGGGACGAGCCTGCTGGCCGCCAGGGTCAGCCCCAACGGTACGTGCACCCCGGTGCACACCATCGACGCCGGCACTCCTCGGCCCCTGGGGTCGATGTTCAAACTTTTCGTGCTCGGCGCCGTCGCCAACGCCATCAAGGACCACCAGGTCAGCTGGGACGAGGAACTGACCGTCACGGCTGCGGTCAAGGTCGGCAGTAGCGAGGCGTTACAGGACGTGGCGCCGGGCACCAAGCTCACCGTCGAGCAGGTTGCCCTCAAGATGATCGAAGTGAGCGACAACACGGCGGCCGACATGCTCATAAAGCTCGTCGGGCGGACTGCCGTCGAGGCCCAGGTCAGGCAGTGGTCGTCGCACGCTTCTTTGGATATGCCGTTCCTCACCGTGGCCGAATTGTTCACGCTCAAGTACCACGATTTCCCGGCCATGGCCGACCACTATCTCGCCCTGAGCCCGGCCCAGCGGGCCGCGTACCTGACCACCACCGTTGACAAGGTGCCGGCCAGCGCCGAACAACCGGCGCCCCTGCCCCATGACATCGGCTCCATCGAGTGGTTCGCCTCGGCGCAAGACCTGTGCCACGCCTTTACCGGCCTGGCCGCACTCCAAGCCGAGCCCGGGCTGAACCCCATCAGTACCGTGCTGTCGGCCAACAATGGCGGGGTCGGGCTCAGCGCCACCACTTGGCCGCGGATTTGGTTCAAGGGCGGGTCCGAACCGGGCGTGCTGACCCTGGGTTACCTGGCCCGGGATAACGCGGGGGGCACTTTCGTGGTCATCGTCCTCACGGAGGACCAGGCCCAGCCCGTGCAGGAGTCCCTGGCCGCCGAGGTTCAGGGCCTCAACGTCGTCACCGGAGCCTTCAACTTGTTGCGGGCCGCCACCAAAGGCTGAGCTGGGAGCATACTGAGCCTAGCCGGGCCGAGCCAAACCGTCCGTAGTCGCCGGCTCAACCGGACGGTCAGCGTTGCCCAGACGGCACCCGGGGCACCCCGAAACGGTTGGGGACCGCGTGCCCCGCATGAGGAAGGGGTCTTGCAGGGACGCCCGTGGCCAACGGTGTGACGGGCAGAGAGGTGCCTGTAGAGGCTACCCAGTGACCTGCCCGGTCGGGGAGGCCATCCGCAACACGAACCTGCTCAGGCGTCGGGCGGCGCGGTGTGCGTGGGACCACCCTGCCAAGCCGCGGCGCGTGCCTGCTCCAGTTAGCGGTCGCCGGTCCCCACAGGATCGCACGTCGAACAAGCATCCTCGGCGCCCCCGGTGAGAGCGGGGACCGTTATGGTCTCCAGCGGAGACGGAAGGTGTAGTGGCGGATGCGGACGTAGCGGTTGCCGAACCAGGTCTTGGCCCCCGGCCCTAGCGTGTTGAACCACAACTGGAAAAGGAACCTCTTCTTCTGGAAGCATCTGGCGACCCGGGAACGGTGCATTGTTTCGATGTCGTGTAGGCGCACACGGTCCATGGGCTTCCTGAGCCGATCCTTGAGCCGTCTCAGCCAGTACGCCTTCATGGCTTCGAGCTGTTGGTCCGAGAAGCCCTTCTGGAGGGCAAGCCGGCTCACATGGTCAACCTCTACGGCGCGAAGTGCCCAATAGTCCGCCAAGCCGTGGACTCTGCTGAAGGGCACCCGAGCAAAGCGGTCGTCCAAGCTCTGCACGACCGCTCCGGTCCGGTCGCCAAGGTCAGGGACCGGCGGAGGAGGGGGCTCTCGGCTGGCCAGGCGTTCAAGGCTGACCGCGCCGATCGGCACCTTCCGGCTGTCGATGATGATGTTTGCAGCTGGTACCCGGCCAGCGGCCGCCCAGTAGCCGTCCCCGAGGTCGCACAGCTCGAACGGTGTCCCCTGGCCGTCCACCAGGATCGTGACTTGCGCCCATTCCGCGTCCACCGGGAGAGGGAGGGGTCCAGCCCTGTCCCCCTCGGCCCAAGCCGTCCGGCCGCGCGGTGAGGCGAGGAACGGTCCGATCGGGGCCCCCTCACGGATGTGCTCGAAGTGGTCGTCATCGCCACGGCGGTGCGACGTGACCGTGATCGACCCACCTTCGGGGCCAGCAAAGGTGAGGCCTTCTGATGTCTGGACCGCCCGCGTATGGCGTCCGTCGCGGACCAGCGCCAGCGTGCCGCCTCGCGCGCCCCCTTGGCCTCGCTGCAGGCCCACCACGCCGTAGAGGACGAGCTCTTCGTCGTCCGAGGTTTCAGGCTCTGCCACGAACGACCCCGTTCCTCTTAGGGCGCCATCAGGCGAGCACCCAGTCGGTTGACCAAGCCATAATGCCCGTTATTGCATGGGCATGCTGCCAGCACCAGCAGGCAACGACCGATACCGGTCTTTGCCGATTCGGCGCTTGTCAAGTCCCGGGAGGAACTTTCCTGAAGGGCGCCCATATCGACCAGATCTGGCGCTTGACAGCGCCAAAGGATTGCCGTTGTAGGGCAATACGTGATACAGTGAGCTATGGCTAGAGCGGTCTCCGTTCGGCTCGACGACGAGGCAGACAAAGCGCTGCGGGCCCTCGAGTCCGCCGGGCTAACCCAATCCGAGGCCATCCGCGCCGCCCTGCTCGGAGAGGTCCGTCATCGGCGTCGGAGCAAGGAGGTCGCGGCGGAAGTCGCCGCACTGGAAGACGACGAACAAGACCGCCAGGAGATGCTCGCGGTCGCCGAACTGATGGAGGCCCTCCGTGCTCCGAGGTGACGTCTACCGCTTCGGGCTGCCCCGAGGCATCGGGCACGAGCAGCACGGCGAGCGGTACGGCGTTGTTGTCCAAGCCAACGAGTTCCTCCCGAGGTCAGTCGTAGTCGTAGCCCCCACGTCAACAAGTGCCCGAGCCGCATCCTTCCGCCCAGAAGCCGAGATCGCGGGAGAGACTACACGGGTACTCGTGGAGCAGGTCGGAGCTGTCGACGCCCAACGCTTAGGAGAGCTGAGCGGGCACCTAACACGAGAGGAGATGTGGGGGGTCGACGAAGCGCTCCTCGCCGTCTTGGGCTTGCGATGATCAGTTCAGCTCGCCTTACCGCATTTACCTGCTTTTCCTGCCGCCCGCCGCGTACAACGGCCTGACCGGGCCCTGCCAACACTGAGCAGATGTCAGCCCTGTTGAGCTTGTACATGGTCCTCGTCGCTGAGCACTGAAGCAAAGGTCCCGCGGGAGGAGCGATGATGTCCGCATGGTGCTAGAACATGCGGTCCTTCAGGTGGTCCGGGCAAGGAGGGTGCCTTCGAGGAAGCCTTTGCCGTCGCCAGCAAGATCATCTGCTGAAGGCCCATAACCGGCTGGGTAACCAGCGAAAGCGGCTGGCCCCCTCCGGACGGTGCAGTGCCAAACCCTACAACCGGTAGTACCGGTGGTGCTACTGTATAGCCGTGGGTGTCGTCAAACGATCTGTGTCTATCGACTCCGACGTTGCTGCGGCCGCAGAAGAGGCTGCTGCCGCCGACGGGGTCTCCTTCAGCGCCTGGCTCTCAGGAGCTGCCCAGCGTCAACTCCGGGTGCGGGACGGCCTACGCGGCGTCAGCGATTGGGAAGCAGAGGCCGGCGCCCTCGCACCTGAGGAAAGAGCAGCGGGCGAGGCGTTGCTCGACCAGCTGCTTGGCGGAGCGGAGGCTCGCCAGGCCCGTAGCGCGTGAGCGCGGAGGGCCTTACCTACGACACCGGTGCTCTGGTCGCAGCCGAGCGGAACGACCGGCTTGTATGGTCCCTCCATCGCGCTGCCCTGGCACGAGGCCTTCCCCCGACTGTCCCAGCTGCGGTGTTGGCTGAGGGCTGGCGTGGTGGCCCACAGCCAACATTGTCCAGGTTCTTGAAGGGCTGTCACATAGAGGACCTCTCCGAAGCCAACGCGCGGGCCGTCGGCGCGCTCGCGGCGCGCGCCCAGCACGACGACATCGTTGACGTGTCTGTGGTCGAAGGCGCTGTACGGCGCCGTCACGCCGTTGTCACCTCTAATCCGACTCACATACGCAAGGTGGTCTTTGTCGCTGGAGCCGACCTCGCCATCTACGCAGTTTGAGTACCAAGGGCTCACACGAGCGGATAGCGACGGCCGCACGCGACCATGGTCGGTGCGCGCACCTCGGCGATCCGGCTCCAAGCGTCGACGTCGCTCGACCCTGAGCCCTCGGGCACGTCCTTGCGCAGGATCGCAGCGTTCAAGTCAGTCTCACTGAGGTTGCCACGTCGGGGTGGGCAGGCGCACCCTCAGCCACCACACAAAGACCAAGGCGCGAGGGCGGGGGAGGACCTGAGCAAGTTGGCAACTGGTCGACGTGGGGCACCGGCCCGCTTACAGGCGGGGCGGAGGAGGTTGGGCACGGCGCTGCCCCGGTACCCGCCGCCAGCTGACGGGCAGGTCGCCGGCCGGTTTGGGCGCCCCCGGCGGGGGAGGGGGCGGTAATGGCGGCGGCGACAGCGGCGCCCGGTCGGGGCCGCCACTGGCGCTAGTGCCTGTGGTGACCGGCAACAGGGCCGGTGGCCGGGCCCTTCCCGCCTCCGAAAAGGGCGGGCACCCCCACCACGGGGTGAGGGCGGCGAGCCGGGGCGGACGGGCGCCGGCGATGACCAGGGCGGTCCCCGGGGCCAGGCTGTGCACCTGGTCGACGGGGAGCCGTTCCTGGCGCCGGGTCGAGCGGGTCGTGCTGGCCGAGGGGCGCCCGGACCACCAGGCCGAGGCATTGACCGAACGGACGGCCACATCGCCATGGCCCGCTAGCCGGGAAACGGTGTCCAGCGTCCGTAAGTCACCGACCCCGGGCAGGAGCACTTTGGCCCCGAACAGGGAAAAGAAGCCCTCGGCCGCGCTGCCCCAGCGGCCTCGGGCCTGGGACAGGTCCTGGAGGCAAGCCAGTGTCAATAGCCCCTGACCGCCACCCTCGCTGACCATGGCCGGCAGATCCGGCAAGGGGGCGATGTTGGCCACCTCGTCCAGGACCAGCGTGACCGGAAGGCGCAGGGTGCCGTCGGCGGACGCCCGGTAGGTGGCGGCGCGCAGCTGCTCGGCGAAAGCGACCACGATGGGCGCGGCCAGGGCCTGGTAACGGGCGGGAGTGCAGACATAGATGGTGTCGCCTCCAGAGGCAAAGCCGGCCGGGTCGAAGTCAGCTTCGTCTGTCAGCCCGAGCGCCCGCCCTGAGCGGTAGGCCGCCAAAGCTCCAGCTGTCGTCGAGAAGATCCCGCTCTTCTCGCGGTCCTCGGTAGCGGCGATGCCGGCCAACACGTCGATGGCGACAGCAGCCTCATCGCCGCCGTTCACCAGCAGGGCCATGGGTGTGTGCAGGTCGTGGCGCAATGTCCAGGCCAGCACCTCGCGCATCCCCTGGCCGGAAACGGCAGCAGCGTGCAGCATGGGGGCCAGGAGAGCCTCGCCTCGCTCGGTCCAGTGCGCACTCTCGCCGTAAGACCCATGCGGCCGCGCCGCGGTGATCATCACCCTCGCTGTTACGAGGGCTTCCTCCCAAGAAATGGAGGGTTGTACTGGGGACCACCGGACCAGATTGGTCCCGGGCGGTGGTTCGAGGGTCCCTGTCGGGTCCAGGAGCCAGCACCGTCCCAGCTGCGAACGGCTGGCCAGGGTGGCGTGGAGCACGTCGGTCTTGGTCGAGGTGACGAGCACCGGGCCCGGGGCGGCGAGCACATTTGGCACCACCAGGCTGGAGGTCTTGCCCGACCGCGGAGGGCCGAGGACGAGCATCGCTTGCTGTGGGCCGGCCCAGATAAGCCGCCCGCCGTCCGTGCCTATGTAGAGCTCGGGGCCGTTGACCGCCAGGTTGGCCCGTAGCTGGCCGAGGGTGATGTCGGGCACCCAGGTCACCCAGCGGGCTCGTTCGTCGGCCCGGCTCTCGGAAACAACACCTTTCATGTTATATCATGTCTTCCCCTTGTCTAAGCCCGGTCATGAGTTTGGGCCGGTCCGGCGGGGCGACCCGTACCCGTGGAGTGGGAGCCGGATGACGCGAGACTGTCACGTCCGGGCCTGAGAGACAGCCAGATTGACCAATCATGCGTGGTCCCGTTGACCGGAGCTGGGCCCGACCGGGCGGGGCCTCGGAACCACCGTTGGAATGGCACGCTCTGCTGCGTCAGGATGTTGTCGGCGCATGGTCGACACCAGGGCGACCCCATCGCCATGTTCCGGCCCCTGTCGACTCATCCCAGCCCTAGTGTTGTTCTGGCTTCCCCACCGGGGAGCGGATGGGGGTACATGATGGACGCGGCCGGACGCGACACGCAGGTGCGGAATTTCGTCAAGGAAGTCTGGAATGGCCGAAACTACGAAGCGGCCGCCGACCTCTACGGCGAGAACTACGTCAATCCCTTCGGGACCGGTCCCTCCGCAAGAGTCGAGCCCATCCGCCACTACCACGCCGCGTTCCCGGACTTGCACCTCGATGTCGAAGAGCTGATCGTGGCCGGCGACACGGTCGTGGTCAGGCTCACATTTCGGGGGACCGACACTGGAGGGTACGTGGGACGACCTCCGACCCGGCGGCCCGTAGAGGAGTGGGTGGTTGACATCATGCACTTCGAGGGTGACCGGGTCGTCAGGGAATGGATTGGTGCCGACAAGCTCGGCCTGTTCATCCAGCTCGGAGTTCTCGACGACCCGTGGCCGAGCCAGGTCGAGGAGCCCGCCCCAACCCGATAAGTGCGCGCCATATCTTGCGCGCCAGATCTTGCGCGCCAGATCTGAGGAAGTCAGGGCTGCGCGGTGCCCAACCGCCCAAATCAACTCGGTGCGTGTGCGCGACACCTGCCACGAGTGCCGATCGCCGTTACGGGAGCGCTTCTCGCTACCGAGGGCCGTGACAACCGTGCCGCCGATGTCGCACGACGTCTTGGTTCTGAAGAACGCCTCGAGTCGGCCAGCCAACGGATAGGCGGCCTGGTCGATAGTGGAACTCGTCATGGGTGTGGTGCTCTTTTTAGTGAGAACCGAGCGCGTGCGCGCCAGGTCGATCGGTTGGGGCTACCGGTGCAGCCCCGTCTTTATGGCGGGCGAGCGGTGGCCGCTCACCGGCGGGATTTGGTTGTTTCGACTTGAGTTGGTCGATGATGAGTTGGACGGTGTTGGCGATACGTCCGGGACGTCGTCGCCCTAGTGAAACGCGAGCGATTGGCCCAACGCTCGCCCCTCAGCCATGGCGGCGTCGTCGCCCAGATCTGGCGCGGCGGCTCGGGCCGTCAGGCCGAGGTCGCACGCCTGCTGCGCGGCGTCGACGTGAGGGCGCTCGACGAGGAACTAGGCAAGGGCGCGGGCGCGCTCCTGGGCCGCAGCGGGGCTGAGGATGCGGTTGATGCTGCTCTCATTTGTCTTGCCGCAGACGGCGACGACATCCTCACCTCCGACCCTGAGGACTTGAGGACCTTGGCCGAAGCTGCGGGCGTCCACGTCGACCTTGTGGCGGTGTGACGACCAGTAGGTGCGTGGACGAGGATAATGTGTGCGGCGGTCCTGTGTTGCAGCACAAGCTAAATCAAATTGGCGGGCACCGAGGTGCCGCTAACGGTTCTTCTTATGGGGTCGATTTCGCCACCCCGCTTCCTTTTCGTAGGCGCATAAAGGGTTTTTTGTGCGGATGAGACACAGTCCTTGCCGACGGAGACGAAGTCCAAAGCGCCGAGGCGAAAACGTGGCTTCGCATGCCGAGATCTGCGCCATCGCTTAGACATCTTTTCATAATATTTCATGTCGGCTAGTAGAGGACGAAGGCAGATCAACCGAACAGGGAGGCAAGCTCGATCTCGCCCGGCGGGCCGTCAAAGACGACGGCACCGTCGCGCAATGCCACGCACCGGTCCGCCGTCGCGGCGTAGTCGAGCTGGTGGGTGGCGACCAAGATGCTCGCGCCGCCGTCGGCGGCCTCCTCCAGCAACTTGACGAAGGCCTCCTGCCCGGGAGGGTCGAGGCCGACGAAGGGCTCGTCTACGATCAAGACTGAAAAAGGCCTTACGAGGCCGAGCACTATCGAGGTCTTCTGGCGCATCCCCCGAGAAAACCGTGAAGGCAGGTTCTCGGCCCAGGTGGCGAGGCCGAGTTCGTCCAGCAGCCTCGCTGCTCGGTCCTCCCAGTCCTGGCAACCATGGAGCCGGCAAGTGAACTCGATGTGCTCGAGCACAGAGAGGTCGTCGTAGAGGACGGGCTCGTCGGGCACGTAGGAAAGAAGGGCGCGTGCTGCTAGCGAACCGGCCTGCTCGCCTTGTACCGTCACCGTCCCGCTCGTAGGTTCCAAGAGCCCCGCTGCCATCTTGATGAACGTCGTCTTCCCCGAGCCGTTATGGCCCACCAGCGCGAGGCGTTGGCCGGCGGGGACCGACAGGTCGAGCGGCTCCAGGGCGACGAGCTCGCCGTAGGATTTGGTGAGGCTCGCGGCTCTCAGCGCGGGCTTGGCAGGCGGGGTGGTCACTCAGCTGGACCTAGGCCCTGGGCCTTGTCCCGCCCATGGCATCCTGGAACGCGTCGTGGATCCTGTCGCGGTAACGCACCCAGACGAGCACGCCAGCAACAAGCACCAGCACCGGCACGCCCGCACTGACGGCGCTCTGCACCACAGAGCCAGACGCGCGTCGTGCGGCCAAGACCGGCAGCATGCCAGCCGTAGAAACGAGCGGCGGCCACAGCGTCCTGAAGAACACCTTTGCCCCGACCGCCTCTGGAGGCAAGAGCAAGTCGCTCGCACTGAAAAGAGGCGGAGACCCCTGGACAGTGCTGACCGCGGCGCCGGCGAGGCCCGCCAACGAAGCGGGTATTAGCAATACGGGGGCGACCGTCAACGCTGTTGTGCTCCCCCCCGTGACCGCGACCGCTGTTGCGGCGCCAACGACGCCCACGACCAGCATAACTGCGGTAGGAGCAGCCAAAAGGCCGACGAGCGCCAAGCCCCGTTCGAGCGGGTAGGCGTCAAGCAAGGTCGGGTGGTCTACCGACTGGGCCACAGGCTCTAGAGCGTCCAGGCCAGCTATATAGAGCGCCAGCCCGGCCGCAAGAACGAGTGGGGTCGTGCCCCGCCAGGCCCCCACCGCGGCAGCGCCTGCCAGCGCGCCAAGGAGGGCCAGGCGCGCCACCCTCGTAGCCCGGAAGCGTAATAGGCCATGGCAGCCCCGCCGCCAGAGCGCGGAGCCGTGACCAGCCCTATGGCGCGGCCGCTGGGGGTCGTGCCAAGGTTTCTTGCTGGCGGCTCTAGGCAGCAACGGAGCCCCCGGGAGGCGCGCCCAGGGCCGCTGGCGGACGCCGTCTTGCGCCAGCTGGCGCCGGATCAATATCACGGAGCGCAGGTCACGCACGGTCACGGCGAACCGCAGCTGGCCCGCCAGGCTCGACCGGCGCTCCGAAGCTTCGACCGAAGTCCGCCCGGCGAGCCCGACGCCGGACACCACTGCCAACAAGGCGAAAGCGACGCCCGCCAGCCCCCCAGCACGCCAGCGGAGCGGCCACAGGGCCACCTGACCTACCAAGCTCATGGGCGAAGTCGCCCTCGCAAGTACGACGTCTGCGGCCGACCACGCGAGCGCAGCCAACGCCAACCACCCGGCCATCCTCCGGCCCAGGCGCGCCCCTGACACGGCCATCGCCGCACCGAGGGCACCGTCTACGGCCGAGGCCCCGACCAAGGCGCCCGAAGCGGCCCACGCTGGCCACTGGCCTCCCAGACGCCGGGAGGCGAGCACGCCGAAGACCGCTCCCACGCCGACGCCCCACGTCGCGCCAAAACGAAGCAGGCGGAGCGCGGGCCCTCGCAGTGCGAGGCCGCGATCGAGCGGCGCCAAGAGGAGGTGGCGCACGTCAGCGGCCTCCAAGACGAGAGGACCGCCGCGCCCGCCAGAGCGCAGGCCGACAGCCAAAGCCATAGCTATCACCAGGCCTACGACCTGCGGACCGTCGACGGCGACGCGGTGTGCTGTTGTGCTCGCGACGGCGCTACCGCCGACACGGAGCGCAAGCCACCAGAGCGCCGCCCCCCCGAATATTGTGGCCACGTAGGCGCGATAGAGCGCGTCCATGAAATCGAAGTCGGCCATGCGCCGCCGCCGCCTCTTGCTGCGCAGGTCGGCGAGGACTTGCCGGCCCGGACGGGCAAGTACTACTCCCACGCTTGTCAATCTACGGGCACCCCGCTCACGGTTCGAATCTGCTCGATGGAGCATCCAATGTCCTGCGCCAGCACCCAAGCCGCAGGGGCAAGGACGGCGAGGCCAGTAGGGCCTTCGGCGAAGGGCCTCGACCAAAGGGGCTCTCCTGCGAAGCCCCGAGAGGTAGGCACGAACGCCGCTACCGGGGACCATCGCACCAGGCCGGCCCCCGGCGGTGGCTCGAGGGTCCCGGTCGGGCCCAGTCCTAGCTGAACGAGACGGTGCCCGTTCCTATGATTGAGGCGTACTGCTTGACTGGTTGGGCGCTGTTGCTCGTGTTGCACTCGCCCTTGTTCTTGCCGCCGGTATACCGCGGGAGGATGAAGGCGGCGGTCTCAGAGACGGTTAGCGTCCCGGCAATTCCCGAGTAGAGACCTGTCCCGTTGGACAGCGTCAGGGGACCGGCTACATAGAGCGCCGCCGAGCAGGTTGCCGTGTCGAAGGTGGGTTGCGCCTTGTTCGCTTTCGCATTGAGCGTCGTCGAGTTGATCTCAAACCCGCCCTTTTGGAGCGTCACCTTGACGTAGTTCCCATTGGGATCGGGCGTGCCGTTTTTGTCAATCGTGAGCGCATTGCCGTAATCACCAATTGCGCCGGTCATCAAAATTGTGGCGTGGAGACCGTCGCTCGGTGTCGCAAAGAGTTTCACAGGACCACCGGCGGGGGCGCCCGGCGCCGTGGCTGCGAAGGCGGGGGAACCGCCGAGCAGCACACTTCCGAGCACGGCGACACTGACGACTACTTTGGTTATTTGCACATGGACCTCCTCGGGTCGGGACCGTCGAACAGTTGGCTGGCGGTGGTCGGTGGAGCTTCCTAGCGGTAGAACTCTCGGGGATCTGCGTACCCGGCTGCCTCGGCGCGATCACCGACGATCTCGGCCGTCTTCCCAACAGCTTGGCCTTGTCCCCCGGGGCCTCGGCCAAGGGGGACAGCCGGTGCGCCCAGCTCGTACCAGCAGCTGCTCGCTCGGCTCCCGAGGGAGCTACGCCTCGACGAGGATCACCAGCGTTTCGGCCAGTACGCCGTCATGCGCCATGGCCTCGGCAGCGCCCGGGGCCTGCATGGCGGCCTCGAAGGCACCCATGTCGGCAACGTCCATGAGCAAGGCAACGTGGGTCGGGTTCTGCGGGTCGACGAACGTCCGGATGTTGGTGATGCCGAGGGGCCCGAAAAACTCCTCCCGCTTGGGCGAAGCAAGCCAATGGTCCTTGTCCTTCACATCGTGGTGACCGATGATGGTCGGCATTCTGCCTCCTGGGTACGGTGGGCCCCGTGGCAGTGGCACCGAGCGGGGTGTGAGAACCCTACACTGCTCCACCGCCGGCTGCGTCGGAAGATTATGCCCGGGGCGGGCGTCCGTCGCGAGGGAGCACGGAGCACAGGTCAGCTCGCCGGTGCCGGGAGCGGCTCAAACTCGGCTAACCGGGACGGGAGCGCGGCTGAGCCTCCCGTGCCTGGTACCAGAACGAGCGCGTTCGTTCTGGGCGCCCAGGAGCAGCGCCGCCGGTGCCCTCCACCGGTGGAAGGGACGGGCGACATCGATGCCGAGTGTGTACCCGTGACCGGGACGCGGCCGATCAGCCTCTCCGCACGCAAATCGCCCGGTTATGTTGCAGCAGAAGCTCGCCCGTCTCGCGAGCACCCGGTCGGGGCAACCAGGGCGCGTGAATACGACAGCGCCTTGCTCGACAGGGCACGGGTGACGTGGTCAACCCCGCCGGGGTCGTCCGCCAATTCGCGCGCGACCCTGCACGCTGATCAAAACCATATTACGGCATTACGTTGTGGTGTTCGACCACACGCTCGCTGCCGTTAGGCGTGCGCTGCACGCTCTCTCGGGTCGTCGTATGGCGGTTGGTGCTCATAGCGAAAATGGCACCACCGATAATTACTGAGCAGATGCCCACCACCAACAAGATGACACCCACGGCGTTGACATTAAAGCCCGTCGTGGTAACCGTAACGGCAAATTTCAGGACCGCACCGATGACGACGAGCACGATCCCGAGGCCGATCAGACCGGTCCCAGCTCCTCTAGACATTTCCCCTCGTTCCCGTTCGATGACCCTACCTGGTGCCACCCTTGTTCATATGTCTACAGTGTAGGTCTACGAAGAACATTATCGGCTGTCCCTCCACCTGAAGCCACACGTGGCCGAACGACGCCGACGACCAGAGGAGGTCCTGTGGCCATGACCGCCCACCCCAGCCGGCACACCGTCCCAACGCCGGCCGTCAACCGGGACGGCACGCTTACCCGGGCGGTCGTTTTGAGCGCGGCGCTGGAGCTCATCGACCGCGACGGGCCCGGTGGGTTGTCCATGCGCCGTCTGGCCCGCGAGCTCGGCCGTGACCCGATGACCCTCTACCGCCACGCGCCCAACAAGGCGGCCCTCCTCGAAGCCGTCGCCGAGACCGTGCTCGCCGAGCTTGAGGTGGACGCCACCGACCCCGACTGGGTTTCCCAGCTGCGCGAGGTGGCCCACCAGTACCGCCGGCTCGCTCTGGCCCACCCCCACGTCGTGCCGCTGCTGGTTACCCTACCCCTGTCCACCCCGCTCGCGCTCCGCCCGCTGGGCGTCCTGCGCCCCCTCGAGGACATCGTCGAACTTCTCATGGGCGCCGGTTTCAGCGGGGCCGATGCCCTGCACATCTACCGGGCCCTGTTCGGGTTCCTGCACGGCCACGTGCTCAACGAGCTGC
>Ga0302320_10020252_pt1 | contig 13290 bp, 11 predicted proteins | sample Bog_T0_3_FD_202130 | JGI IMG/M metagenome (GOLD analysis project Ga0302320, IMG submission 202130) | Peat permafrost microbial communities from Stordalen Mire near Abisko, Sweden - Bog_T0_3 | ecosystem: Environmental > Terrestrial > Soil > Wetlands > Peat | place: Sweden: Abisko, Stordalen Mire...
TTCCGCCCGCTCGACGTGTCGTGCGAAATCGGCGTCGGACCCCACAAGAAAATCCGCGCAACTCCGCTTCAAATCCTGCAGAAGATGCCCGAACGCGTCCAGCGATTCTTTTTGAGAATCCAGGGTAGTCACTTGCCAATCGCCGGCCGAGGACCGACCACATGTAGTCCTCGTGTGAGAGCGCAAGACGTCCCACTCGGTAGGTGACAAGGTCCAGGGAATCGCGGTAGTGCAACTCGAGAGTTCGGTTCGCGCGCCTGAACTCCCCGGCGGCAAACAAGCCCCCGCTGCTCTTGCCAGCCGTTGTCGGGGTGTAAAGGAATCCATGGGATCGCATGAAGCCGTCCACTATCTCGACGCCCGCGCAAAGCGTTTGTTGCGCGTGTGAAACCGAAATCATTCGCTTTCCTTCAGGCTCTGGTACGCGCTGTTGAAAAAGACCAGCGGCCTTCCCGCAATATAGCTGGCGAGGCGGACCTCGCCGATCAGCACCGTATGGTCGCCGGCCTCGAAGGTCCGCGTCACCGAGCATTCCAGTTGGGCGAGGACTCCATCGAGCAGGGGCACGCCGAATTCTCCAGGATGCCAGTCGACGCCGTTAAATCGATTCTCCGACACGCTGGAAAAACGTCGGGAGAGATGCTCCTGATGCTCGGCCAGAACGTTGATGGCGAAGTACGGGCTGGATAGAAAATGACCGAGGATGGCATTGCGCAAATCGATGCTGACCAGGACCAGCGGAGGGTCCAGTGAAACCGAGGAAAAAGAGTTCACCGTCATACCATGTGGGCGGTTCTGTTCGTCGACTACGGTGACGACGGTGATGCCAGTGGCGAAGCGGGCGCAGGTGCGGCGGTAGAGCGCGGGGTCAAGCGGCAGTGGCCGCTTCGGAACCCCATGGCTTGACATCGAGATAACCCTAATTCTATCATCGGTTTGTCTGGGTTAGGCGAATTGGGAGGCCTGTTTGATCAAGCTCGATATCATCAACGAAGTCGTGAATAAGACCGGCATCACCAAAACGAAGGCAGAAATGGCCGTCGAAACCGTCTTCGAGAAGATGAAGCGCGCGCTCGAACAGGGTGACCGCATCGAGCTGCGCGGCTTCGGCGTGTTCACCGTTAAGCCGCGGAAAACGGGCATTGGCCGCAATCCGCGAACCGGCGCGGAAGTTTCCATCCCACCCGGTAAGGCGGTTCGTTTCAAGCCAGGCAAGGAATTGCAGACGCTGCAATAGCGATTGGCGCGTAAGCCGGAATCAACCGTGTCCCCAGAAAACCAAGACGGCGACGGAGGGCTCGCGCCTTATTTTTTTGAGCCTCCGCCTCCTTACAAGCCTCCGAAGCGCCGGCTTTGGCTGCACATAATGCTGCTGCTGGCGACGCTGTTTACCACCACGCTGGTGGGCGCGCATATGCAGTACAACTTCGGCCACAACCTGCCTTTCTTCGACATCGACCGGGTTACCGACGTATTCACGGTGGGTTTGCAGAGTCCCGCGCTGTTCATAGCGGGTCTGCCGTTTTCGCTGACGCTGCTGACCATCCTGATGGCGCATGAGCTGGGCCATTATCTGGCCTGCGTTTATTACGGAGTGGACGCGACGCTGCCGTTCTTCCTGCCCTCGCCTATGCCGGTGACAGGGACGTTCGGCGCGTTTATCCGCATCCGCTCGGCCATCCACAGCAAGCGGATCCTGTTCGATATCGGTATCGCGGGGCCGATCGCGGGATTCATCTTTCTGGTGCCGGCTTTGGGCGTAGGTCTGGCGTTTTCGAAAGTACTGCCGGGAATTAACCACCAGGGGACCATCCAACTGGGAGTGCCGGCTCTCGAATGGCTGGCGCAGAAGTTGATTTTTCCGGGCGTGGCAACGTCCGACATCTATCTGCATCCGGTGGCGCGCGCCGCCTGGGTGGGGATGTTTGCCACGGCGCTGAATCTTCTGCCGGTGGGGCAGCTGGATGGCGGGCACGTGGTGTATGCACTGCTGGGGCGTTCGCAAAAATGGATCACCAATGTTTTTCTGGTGGCGTTGCTGCCCATGGGGAGGCTGTGGAGCGGCTGGTGGTTCTGGGCGGTAATGCTTTTCTTCTTTGCGCGCAACCATCCGCCGCTGTACGACCACAGCGAGATCGGTGTGTCGCGGGTGAAACTGGGCGTGGTGGCGTTTTGCATTTTTCTGCTGTGTTTCACCATCGCGCCCATTAACCAATAGCCTTGAAGATCAGCGCCACGATCGTCACTCTTAACGAGGAACGTAATATCGCACGGGCCATCGAGAGCCTTCGCTGTGTCGACGAGATCGTGGTGGTGGACAGCGGGTCGAGCGACAGCACCCGTGAACTGGCGTTGCGGCTGGGCGCGCGCGTGATCGAGGAACCCTGGCGCGGCTATGCGGGGCAGAAGAATTTCGCTTCGCAATGCGCCACTTTCGACTGGATTCTTTCTATCGACGCGGATGAAGCCGTGACTGAGGAACTGGAAGCGGAGATCCTGACCCTGAAGCGCGATGGGCCGCGATGCGATGGTTATTCGATGCCTCGGCTCGCGCAATATCTGGGCCGGTGGATTATGCACAGCGGTTGGTATCCGGATCGCAAAGTTCGCCTGTTTCACCGCCAGAAGGCCGAGTGGGTGGGCGAATACGTGCATGAGAGCGTGCGGGTGACGGGATCCGTCGGTGAGTTCGAAGGAAAGCTGCTCCACTTCACCTGCGATTCGTTGTCGCAGCATCTGCGCACGCTCGACCGTTACACGACGCTGGCGGCGCAGGAGTTGCAAGCGAAAGGTTCGCCGGTGCCGATGAGCCGCATGCTCTTCGACCCGGCGTGGACGTTTGTGCGCACCTATGTAATCCGGCGCGGTTTTCTGGACGGCCCGCAGGGGCTGGCGATTGCGTGGATGGCGGCGCTGTACACATTTCTCAAGTACGCCAAGGCCTGGCAAGGGTCCGAACGCTGATGCGTATTCTGCATCTCGACAGCGGTCGCGAATTGCGCGGCGGACAATGGCAGGCGCTGCGGCTGCATGGCGGGTTGATCGCGGCGGGGCATGAATCGCTGCTGCTGGCGCGTGAGGGTTCTCCTTTGCTCGACGCGGCGCGGGAGAGAAATCTGCCGTGCGAAGTGCTGCGTCCTTTGCGCGTGCCCATGCAGTCGCGCCGCTTCGATATCGTGCATGCGCATGACGCGCGCAGCCATACGCTTGGGGCGCTGTTTGCGCGTGTGCCGTTGGTGGTTTCCCGCCGGGTTGCCTTTCCAGTGCGCGATTCGGCAGCCTCGCGATGGAAGTACGGGCGCGCGGATCTTTTTATCGCGGTATCTCGATTTGTGGCGCAGCAATTGCGGCGGGCAGGAGTGGACGAGGCCCGGATTGCGGTGGTGTATGACGGCGTTCCTGTGCCATCGGAGCCGGCGCGCGGTGAGGCGATTCTGGTACCTTCGACGGACGATCCCCAAAAGGGGATGGACCTCGCTGAAAAAGCCGCGGCGCGGGCCGGCGCGACACTTCAAAGATCCACCAATCTGGAAGCCGACCTGCCGCACGCACGCGCTCTGGTATACCTTTCGCGCTCGGAAGGGTTGGGGTCGGGTATCCTGCTGGCAATGGCATATGGCTGCACGGTGATCGCCAGCGACGTGGGAGGCATCCCGGAGCTGATTGAAGACGGCGTGAATGGCATTCTGGTGCCCAACGATGTGGAGGCCATTGCGGGCGCTTTCCGCCGGATCAATGGAGAGCTGGGGCGCGCGGCGCGTCAGACCGTGGCCGCACGATTCACGGAGGAGCGGATGGTGAAGGCCACGCTGGCCGCTTACGAACGGGTGCTTGCCGATGGCTGAAGCATGCCTTGCCGCTGTGTTCGGCCTGCTGATCGGCAGCTTTCTCAACGTGTGCATTCACCGCTGGCCGCGGGATCTCTCGGTGGTCCGGCCGCGTTCGGCATGTCCCGAGTGCGAGCAGCCGATCGCGTGGTTCGACAATATTCCGGTGGTGAGCTATCTCGTTTTGCGCGGGCGCTGCAGGCAGTGCCACGCGCGCATTCATTGGCGCTATCCTGTCGTCGAATTACTCACGGCGGGCTGCTTCTTCTGGTTTGCGCTGCATCTGGGAATCAGCCTGGCAGCGTCGAAATACTGCATCTTCGCGGCACTGACCATCGGCCTGATGTTCAGCGATCTCGACACCCTGCTTCTGCCCGACGAATTCACCCTGGGAGGTTTGGTCATCGGGCTGGTTTTCGCGTGGTTCGTCCCCGTGCCCGACGCGGTTCTGGCGTTGCTGCTGCACCTGTGGGGCGTGCACTTGGGCGCCCAGGCGGTATCGTTTCTTGAGGCATGCTTCGGAGCGTTTGTGCCTTCGGTGGCGCTTTGGTTTGTGGGGTGGTTGTTTGAAAAGCTGCGTCACAAGGAAGGGCTGGGATTCGGCGACGTGAAGATGATTGCCATGATCGGGGCGTTTCTGGGGATCGGAGGCGCGCTGCTGACGGTGGTTCTTGGCTCGGTGCTCGGATCGGTGGTGGGCTTGATTTACATCAAGGCAACGTCGAAGGACGCGTCGAATTATCCGCTGCCGCTCGGAACTTTTCTGGCCGTGGCCGCGCTCTTCGCCGCCATTGACGGCCGGGATGTGATCGGGTGGTATGGAGGAATGCTGCGGTAAGGATATTGCGCGGTAGTATCCTCAAGAACATTCCACGCCATGCTCATCGAATCTGTGACGCTCGAAGGACGCGCCGTCCGCCTCGAACCGCTCAGCCAAAAGCATCATCCCGGCCTGTGCGAAATCGGCCTCGAAGAAGATCTCTGGGCACTGGTCCCTTATCGCGTCACAATGCCGGAACAGATGCGTACTTACATCGACACGGCACTGGCTGCGCAGGCCGCAGGCGCCGCCCTGCCTTTCGCGACCACCGACATCGCCTCCGGAAAATCCGTGGGCAGCACGCGCTTCATGAACATCGACGTCGGCAACCAGCGCGTCGAGATCGGATCGACTTTCATCGGCAAGCCCTGGCAGCGCACTATCGTCAACACCGAAGCCAAATACCTCATGCTCCGTCACGCCTTCGAAACCTGGAATTGCCTGCGGGTGGAACTTAAGACAGACGCCCTCAACCGCCGCTCCCGGGAAGCAATTCTGCGCATCGGAGCGCAGGAAGAAGGAACGTTTCGCCATCACATGGTCACGTGGAGCGGCCGCCTTCGCGATACCGTTTATTTCAGTATCCTCCGGACGGAATGGCCTGGTGTCAAAGCGAATCTGGAACTCAGGCTCCAGCGGTGATTCAATCGAATTCCTTATTGGCCCGCGGCTGTTCCGCTCCGGTCCGTCCCACTGCAATATCGGCTACAAAATAATTCTCGCCTTTGATGGGCGCGCCCGCCAGACGCCGCAGCATCGCCAGCTGTCCCACATGCGTAAACGCGTCGGCAATCGGCCCCTGGAACAGCTTTTCCGCCGATACCTGCAACGGCTTACCGCTCGCCAGATAATTGTCGAACGCCTGCAGCGCCGTATGGAAGCGCGCGACCTCCCGATCCCACGGGAGCGGCGACGCATTCCGCCAGCGCTGCTGGCCTTCGGCGATCGATAACGCCCACTCGAACAGATCGCCGATATGAGCCAGGATCTGCACGGAAGTCCTGCCCACGGCGGACGCGCGAAACTCCGCAAACGTCTCCGGCGCGTCGCGTACAGCCTTGTTCCCGCGATAGGCAAGCGTCGCTAACGTGTGGCGAAGCAGATCGTTATCGTCCATAGATTTTCAACATATCAACTTATCTGGCAAATTTCATACTCCAGGCAAATGACGCCGGTTTTGTACACCTTATTGCCGGTGAGCTGAATATTGCGCCGAAATCGAACCCCGGATCCATCGGAATCTCTTCAACGCTCCCCAACCCACTCGACCGCAGGTATCGCCCCCTTCACGTCCCTGTCTATATAAAGCTGTTTCACTTTGACGAGCCGAATGAAATCTCCCATTGGCCCATCGGGCGGCCCCAGCTTTTCACGATTCTTTCTCAGTCCAGCGGGAATCGCCACTTCTAAAGGAATGCGACGTTTGTCCATCATCGTTCACCTCCATGCGCCCCGACGCTAACACGCCTGCCGCCGAAGAAAACGCCATCAATCTGCAACCTGTTAAAAGCAAACCGCCGAAAAACTGAAATTCCCTGTGATGGGCCTCCCATTCGCGCCCCCCCGCCTCCCCGACTTCCCAAAAAGTATGACCATAATGAATACTCTAAAGGCGGAGCGATGGAAAAAACACCGGAACATCCGGCTCAATTGGCCCAACCGATCCAATCGGATCGCCCGGACCTGCCCGAGCCCGAGACCGGCGAAGAGGAAGAGTATCCCAACGGCCTGTGCCCGGTGGTGGGAATCGGCGCCTCGGCGGGCGGCCTCGAAGCCTTCACGCAATTCCTGAAAAATCTTCCCGAAAACACCGGAATGGCTTTTGTGATCGTTCAGCATCTCGATCCCCATCACCCAAGCATCCTCGGCGACTTGCTGGCGGTCCATACAACCATGCCTGTCGAACAGGCCTCGCATGGCACCGAAGTTGCTCCCAATCACGTGTACGTCATCCCCCCGAATAGTCTGATGACCATCCGGCACGGAGTTCTGCAAATCGCCCCGCGCGAAGCCGAGGGAATCAGAACTTTGCCGATCGACGATTTCTTCTGCTCGCTGGCGGCTGACCAGAAAAGCCGCGCCATAGGCGTCATCCTCTCCGGCAGCGCTTCGGACGGGACCCTCGGCCTGAAAGCCGTCAAGGACGCGGGTGGGATCACCTTCGCCCAGGATCAGACCGCCAAATTCGACAGCATGCCGCGTAATGCGGTGGCCGCCGGCGTAGTGGATTTCATTCTGCCGCCGCCCGCCATCGCGCGCGAGCTCGCCGCCATTTCTCATCACGCGTATCTGGGTGCCGCGGCCGCCGTCTCCGCCGTGGGAGATGGACCCACGCTCCGCTCGATACTCGGCCTTCTGCGCGAAATTAAAACGGTCGATTTCAACCACTACAAGAAGCCGACCGTCAAGCGACGCCTGGCCAAACGCATGGCCCTGCGCCACACGCATACCGCCGAAGACTATATGGCTTTGCTACAGCAGGACCCGAGCGAAGTCGACGCCCTCTTCGACGATCTGCTCATCAACGTCACCGAATTTTTCCGCGATCCGGCGACCTTCGAGCTTCTCTCCACCACTGTCTTCCCCGTCATTCTCAAAGACCATAAAGCGGATAACCCGATACGCATCTGGGTGCCCGGCTGCTCCACGGGCGAAGAGGTTTATTCCATTGGCATCTGCCTTTCCGAATATCTCGGACAGATCAACCGAAATTTCCCCCTGCAGTTGTTCGGCACCGACATCAGCGAGCGCGCCATCACCACTGCGCGTACGGGTAAATATGGGGACGCCATCGCCGCCGTGGTATCGCCCCAGCGCCTGAAGCGTTTCTTTATCAAACAGGAACAGGGCGGCTATCAGATCGCCCGCTCCATACGCGATTGCTGCATTTTTTCCCGCCACGACCTGACGCGGGACGTTCCCCTCTCGAAGATGGATCTCATCAGCTGCCGCAATCTGCTGATCTACCTCGGGTCGATCCTGCAAAGGCGTGCCATTGCGACTTTCAGCTATGCCCTGCAGCCGGCTGGTTGCCTGATCCTCGGCCATTCCGAAAGCCTCGGCTCTCTCGCCGACCACTTCATTCCGCTGGATCGCGAGCACAAAATCTTCAAGCGCAATCTGAGCGTGCCGCAACCGCGTCTTGAGTTTGAACCCGGCCGCATCCATTCCCCCCTCGCGCCCCCGCCGCCGCAACTCAAGGGCGAAGACGTGACCGCCGCTCTCGACCGCGACGCGGATCGGCTTCTTGCCGAAGAGTACGGCCCCAGCGGTCTGCTGGTCGACGCCAACCACCAGGTAGTCAAGTTTCGCGGCAACGTCGCGGCTTACCTTGCAACCCCCTCCGGAGACGCCAGTCTGGATCTTTTCCGCCTCGTTCGCGAAGATCTCGCCGCTGCCGTGCAGACGGCGTTCGGCGAGGCCGCCACCCGCAACGCTACCGTGCGCAAGGAGCACGTGCGCATCAGGCGGAACGCCCGCCCGGAACAAGACGACACCGACCAAATCGGCATCGTAGTCCGGCCGCTCGCTCAACCTGGCACGGAGCGCCATTTCCTGGTTCTCTTCGAAGAACGGCTGCAGCAGGATGGCCGTGAGCTCGGTCAAAAACGCACCACCTCTTCTTTCGGCGCCCAGGAACGGAATCTTGCCGAGGAACTCGCCACTACGCGCACCTATCTGCAAGCGCTGATCGAAGAGCTGCGCACCGCCAACGAAGAGGCCCAGTCGGCCAATGAGGAATTGCAATCGACCAACGAGGAATTGCAGACTGCCAAGGAAGAACTTCAATCCACCAACGAAGAGCTCACCACCACCAACGACGAGATGAAGAGCCGCAATAACGAGTTGAGCCAGGTCAATAACGATCTGCTCAATCTGCTCAGCAGTCTGCAGGTTCCCATCGTCATGCTCAGCAAGGAGCTGCGCATCCGCCGCTTCACTCCCCTGGCCGAGAAAACTCTCAACCTGATTCCCACCGACGTAGGCCGGCCCATTTCGGACCTCAAGCCCCGCATCAACGTTCCCGATCTGGAGCAGCTTCTGGCCAAAGTAGTCTACTCGCTTACCGCTCTCGAACAGGAAGTGCAGGACCGCGAAGGCCATTGGTATTCCATGCGCATCAATCCCTATCGCGTCGGCGACAATCAGGTGGAGGGCGCCGTCCTTCAACTGCTCGATATCGATCAGCTGAAGCGCACCGTGGAAGCGGCGGAACACGCCCGCAATTATTCCGAAGCCATTTTCGGCACCGTGCGCGAGCCGCTGATCGTTCTCGACGGTGGATTTCGCGTGCAAACCGCCAACCAGTCGTTCTTTGAAACTTTCGGTGGGACGTCCCGGGAAATCGTCGCCCGCGACTTCTTCGAATTGCACGATCACTGCTGGGATGCCCTCAAAATACACCAATTGCTCGAGGGCCTGGTCGGGGCCGGCGATTCCTCCGTCGTGCCGCAGGATATCGAAATCGAACAGGATTTAAAAGGCGCCGGCCGCAGGACGTTCCAGCTCAACGCCCGCTTCCTGAAAAAGTACGGCGGCGAAGGGCAGATCCTGCTCGCCCTGGCCGACTTCACGGACAGAAAGAAGGCGGCCGAAGCCAAATACCGGCGTCTCTTCGAAACCGCCAAGGACGGCATCCTCATCATCGATGCCGATACCGGCGAGATCACCGATGCTAATGCCTTCGTCGAACACCTCTTTGGTTACAGCCGCGAGGAACTGACCGGGAAGCGTTTCTGGGAAACCGAACTCATGTCCGAAGTCCCCGATTGCCCGGCTATATTGGACCGGCTGCGGCACGAGGAAATCCTCCGCCTGCCTGACGCCGTATTACGCAGCGAGGACGGCCGCCGCATCGAGATCGAAGCCATCGCCAATATGTATTGGGAAGGCGAAAAGCGGGTCGTCCAGTTCAATATCCGCGACACCACCGAGCGCAAACTCTTCGACCGGCAGCTGCAGCAAACCGCCAAGCTCGAAAGCCTCGGTCTGCTCGCCGGCGGCGTGGCGCACGACTTCAATAATCTCCTCACCGGCATCATGGGCAACGCCAGCCTGATCCTCGATAACACGCCTGCGTCCAGCCCGGACCGCGAACATCTGAGGGAGATCGTTAAAGCCACCCAAAGCGCCGCCGATCTCACCCGCCAGATGCTCGCTTACTCCGGATGCGGCCGTTTTGTGGTTGAGTTGATCGACTTCTCCGAACTGGTGCGCGAGATCGGATCTTTAATGAGAAGCTCGATTCCGAAGACCATCGATATCGAACTTGATCTCGCCACCGATCTGGCTCCTGTCCATGCCGATGCCACGCAGATTCGGCAGCTGGTGATGAACCTGGTTATCAATGCAGCGGAAGCTATCGGCGAAGGAAGGCCTGGCTGGGTGCGCATTACTTCAAGACAGGAACGCTTCGACCAGGAATTCGTCCGCCTCAATTTCCCCAGTGGCGAGATCAGACCCGGCACCTTCGTCACTCTGGAGATCGCGGATTCGGGGGCCGGCATGGATGAGGCCACCAAAGCGCGCATCTTCGATCCGTTCTTCACCACTAAATTCACCGGCCGCGGGCTGGGGCTCTCCGCTGCGCTGGGCATCGTGAAAGGACATCGCGGGGCCATCCGCGTCCACAGCACGTCTGGCAAGGGAACCACTTTCAAGGTCTATTTCCCCGCGCTTCCGTCCGCGCGTGTGCCCAAACGCGAAGAACCGAAGACTCAGGATCTGCGCGGGACGGGCCTCGTGCTGCTTGTGGACGACGAGGATACCGTGATCCATCCGGCCACTGCCGCGCTGCGCCGCTACGGCTACGAGGTTATGATCGCGTCCAATGGGGAAGCCGCCGTCGAGCAGGTTCGGCTGCATGCGCAGGAACTGGCTCTCGTCATTCTCGACCTGACCATGCCCGTTATGGGCGGCGAGGAAGCCTGGGCGCAAATCAAAGCCATTCGACCCGATCTGCCGGTGATCCTGTCGAGCGGTTACGACGAAGGGCAAGCCATGAAGCGTTTCGGCGACCAGAACGCGGCGGGCTTCATTCAAAAGCCTTATTCGGTTCAGAAACTCCTCGAAACAGTAAAAGCCGCCCTCCGTTGAGGTGGGACAGATTTCCGATCTGTCCGCCTTGTGCCAATCAACGGCGCCCCACTAAACCCCGAACCGCAGAGTGAATTTTGCGCCTTCGCCTGGAGCTGAATCGACAACGACGGATCCTCTGTGCTGTTGCATGATTTCCCGTACTATGGCGAGGCCCAGGCCCGTGCCGTTCGAGCCTTTCGTGCTTACGAATGGTTCGAAGATCCTTTTTCGATCCGCCGGCGCCACGCCTGGGCCGCTGTCGCTTACCTCGATAGTCCCGGCTGAGGCGGTGATCCGCAGCGCGCCTTGATTTTTCATGGCGTCGCAGGCGTTCGATACCAGATTTGTCAACACTCGATGGAGCGCTATGGGATCGGCCTGGATTGGCGGCAGCGACGGCTTGAGATCGATCGTAAGAAGAACTCCGGGCGGCAGGGTTAGTTGCGCCGCGAATTCGCTAACGAACTTCCCCACGTCCAGCGCTTCGAGAACCAACGCTTCGCCTCGGCTATACGACAACAGGCCGGCGGTCAGCGCCGTGCATCGACTGGCCGCCTTTCTCGCGCCTTCGAGATCGGTGGTTTCTATATAGTTGAGAATGAGAGTAAGTTGATTGTTGATATCGTGCGCGATGCCGGCGGCCGCGGTTCCCAGCATTTCGAGTCGGGTATTCATGTCTGCTCTCCCGGCCCGATCGTAGTATCCCGGCGTGCCGTTTCCGCGCGCGTTATATGCAAGTGATTGAGCCATGAGAGAAAAAACACTGATTTTATTTGTGATCGCCACTATGACCCTTACCGCCGCCGATGTGTCCCTGCCCCAAATCGAGCAAATGAGCGCGCGTTTCGCCCCCGTGGATCTGCGCGTCGATACGAGCAAGCTTTCCGCCGGAGATCGCGCCGCCCTGGTCAAGCTGATCGAGGCCTCCCGCGTGGTGAACCATATCTTTCTGCAGCAACTCTGGACCGGCAACCTGACGCTTTACGACAAGCTGCGCACGGATACGACGCCGCTCGGCAAAGCGCGGCTCCAATATTTCTGGTTGAATAAAGGGCCGTGGTCGGATCTCGACGATCACCAGGCGTTTCTTCCCAACGTGCCGGATAAGAAGCCGTTGGGCGCCGCGTTCTATCCAGAAGATATGACGCGGGAGGCGTTTGAGGCCTGGGTGAAACCTTTGAAGCCGGAGATCCGCGCCGAGGCCGAAGGGTTCTTCACGGTGATCCGGCATCGCCAGGGCAATGGCCCGCTGACGCCCGTTCCCTACTCGGAGGCGTACAAGAACGATCTGCGCCTGTGCGCGCAGATGCTGAAGGATGCCGCGCGGATGACCGATAACGCCACGCTGAAGCGATTCCTGCTGGCGCGCGCCGCCGCGTTTCTCTCCAACGATTATTACGAGAGCGACATGGCGTGGATGGATCTGGATGCGCCGCTCGACGTGACCATCGGTCCTTATGAAACTTACAACGACGAGTTATTCGGTTATAAAGCGGCGTTCGAATCCTATATAAACGTTCGCGACGATGTGGAGACGGCCAAGCTGAAGTTCTTCGGCGATCACATGCAGGAGATCGAGAATAATCTGCCGATTGACGCGAAATACCGGAATCCGAGGATTGGCGGACTGTCGCCGATTCGCGTAGTCAATCAGGTGATTGCGGCGGGCGATGGCGACCACGGCGTCAAGACTGCCGCGTACAATCTGCCCAACGACGAGCGCGTGGTGCACGAGAAAGGCAGCAAGCGCGTGATGCTCAAGAATGTTCAGGAGGCTAAGTTCGAGAGCACGCTGACGCCGATTTCGAAGACGGTGCTGGCGAGTGCGGCGCAATCGAACCTCAGCTTCGATGCGTTCTTTACGCATATTCTGGCGCATGAAATGAGCCATGGAATCGGGCCGCATCAGATTACTGTAGACGGACGGGCGACCACGCCGCGGCAGGAATTGAAGGAGCTGTACAGCGCCATCGAAGAGGCCAAGGCGGATGTGCTGGGGCTGTTCATGCTGCAGCATTTCTACGATCGCGGCTATCTGAAGCACGATGAGGACAGGCTTTACACCACCTTTCTCGCGTCCTCGTTCCGCACACTGCGGTTCGGATTGAATGAAGCGCATGGCAAGGGGATGGCGCTCCAGTTTAACTATCTGACCGACAAGGGCGCGTTCGTATACAGGAACAATACGTGGGCGGTGGATGGGACGAAGATGCGCGGCGCGGTGCGGGATCTGGCTCACGATCTGCTCACAGTTGAGGCGACGGGCGATTATGCGGGCGCTAAGAAGATGCTCGATACTTTGTCGGTGATTCGTCCGGATGTGAGTGCGACGTTGCAGCGTGTGGTGCATGTTCCGGTGGATATCCGGCCCGCGTTTGTTACGGCGGATGAGATTTCGCCGGAGCCTCGGTGACGCGAGTCGTTTTTGTCTTGATGGCGATTGCGGTTGGCAGTTACTACCGCTGGGGTGTTCGCGCCGCGGGGAACGAGTTTGAGTGGGGACAGGATTCGGGCCACTATTACGATTACCTGGGGCGGGCATTTGCGGGCGGGCATTTGTATTTG
>Ga0302320_10020254_pt1 | contig 13289 bp, 13 predicted proteins | sample Bog_T0_3_FD_202130 | JGI IMG/M metagenome (GOLD analysis project Ga0302320, IMG submission 202130) | Peat permafrost microbial communities from Stordalen Mire near Abisko, Sweden - Bog_T0_3 | ecosystem: Environmental > Terrestrial > Soil > Wetlands > Peat | place: Sweden: Abisko, Stordalen Mire...
CAATCCGCCTGAAAAGAAGGACGCAGCTTAGGAAAAAGGGCTTAAACTCTGAATGGAACCTGTCCCAAAATCATTGACACGTTCCGCATCGAGAAGAGATTGAAAGGGCATGGAATGAGCATTTCAGCTAAAGCCACTGCGGTTACGTTCGACGCCCATACTATGTGGGTGGAACTGGATGACGGCCGCTCGCTGGGCGTTCCTCTCGCGTGGTTTCCGCGTCTAGTAAATGCTACCCCCGCCCAGCGGGAAACATGCCGGATCGGCTATGGTGGTGAAGGACTGCATTGGGAGGATCTAGACGAAGACATTTCGGTGGATGGCCTTCTTGCCGGACGCGGCGACCAGACCAAGCCACGTCGCTCGGCAGCCTGACTTTGCACCGCTCAAGTGAGAGATCTGGGGAACCAGCACTGAGAGCTTCAGCGATGAGATCCGCCCACGCTCCTTTCTGGGGCAACGTCAAGCCGTGGAGCGCCGCCAGCAGATCATGGTGAGAACAGCCACGCCCAAGAAGTCACTCGCTTCTTGCGTGGTCTTGGGACGGTGAAGATCGGATTCGCCAAGGATATCAGGCGCGGTCATGAACATCGGCTCGCAGGCCTCCTCACGGAAACCTAAAAGCCGATTTGCCTATCGCGACCACGTTGCCCGCCGGGGGTTTCGCCACTGTGCCCAGTGTGGTCGTAGCCGATTTGCCATCGGAATACGGGCTTAACCCTAGCGACAAGGGCGACCCTATAACTTGACCTTGCCACAGCCATGGCAAGTGGTCAACTGCCATAACTGTGCCATAGTGAGCTCCCGCGCAGCTGGCTACCCCTACCCTAGGCCTAGGGTAGGTCTGGCACAGAAAAACGGCAGACAATAAGGTAGTGGCGGAAGGGGAGGGATTCGAACCCTCGGTAGGACTTAACATCCTACGACGGTTTAGCAAACCGTTGGTTTAAGCCACTCACCCACCCTTCCGCGGGGCGCTGTGCCCTATCTACGGGGCTGGATCGGCTTTGGAGCACCGCTTCTAGCCAATCGCCCGAGTGGCGTCAATAAGCGAGTGTCGGGTTGGGCATATCGGGCAAAGGTCCGGCGAGGTGGCGATAGGTGATTGACAGCGCCAGGGCCGTCACCATGGTGGCGGACGCTGTGTACAATCCGCCGACCAGGATCTCCAATATCGGCCGCAGGTCGATCGCCGGCAGGGGCGCCGTCGCGTCCGCAGCCGAGAAATGCAAGCCGGTGGTAAGCGACAGTTGCAGGGCGATAAGAGGCAACCAAGCCAACAACAGAATTGCCCCGAACCGCAACAGCCGATGGCGCAGCAATTGTCGCGAGTCGCGCATGGTGAAGGGCACGCCGATCGCCGCAGCGGGAAGAATCAACAGCACACGCGTCAGAACCAGGAAAAGCGCCGGCGCGATCACGATCCAGCAGGTCGTCGACAGCACGATCGGAGTGAGCACGCCATGCTGCAGCGGCACCATCCGCATCAGCAGATAATTCTCCGCCAGCGAAGCCGGCAGCAGGATCAGTTCACAGGACAGCACGACCGGAATGGCGAGCAACGCGATCTGCCAGCTGCACATGAAATAGCGCCATTCTTCGCGGTGGAAGTGAAAGCCGATACGCCCCTGCCGACCGAGCAGCAGCAGCCGATGCACGCCTGTCGCCAAGGGTAGGATGGCAAGCCCAGCCACCAGCGACAGCAGCATCAGCATGATCAGGTCCAAGCCGGATCTTTGCCAATCGATCGGCCGGACATGAAGCACCTGCAACGCCTGAGTCGCGGTGATGTCGATCAGTGCCGAACAGGCGGTGAACAACAGCGTCGCAAGCCATCCGGCCCGCAGCAAGAGTCGCCAATTTTCGCCGATGAAGCGATAGGCTTCCCCGACGATCGCTCGCACCGGCAAATTTTCAGACATGGAATCCCCACCCGCACCCGATCTTGTCACCGCGGCCGAAATCTGCGCTCGGCTATGGCAGCTTGTTCTTCAGCAGGTCATTGACCGATGCCGGATTTGCCATTGAACGGCGGCATTGCTGTGATGCCATCTGCCACTGGCATAGCCGCAGGACAGGTTAGCACAAGACAGGATCATCTGGAAAAGAAGGGAAAATGAAAGGGCCAAAACGGCGGCTCGTTGCGCTAGCAGCGTCCGGCGCCGGCCCCCTCGTACCAGGGTTTGGTCAGTTTGACCAGATGCACCACCGACAACATTACCGGCACTTCAACCAACACACCGACGACGGTTGCCAGGGCGGCGCCGGAATTCAGCCCGAACAGGCTGATGGCGGCCGCCACGGCGAGCTCGAAGAAATTGCTGGCGCCGATCAGCGCGGCGGGCGCCGCTACGCACCAGACCACGCCAAAGCGCCAGCTCAGCCAATAAGCCAAGCCTGCATTGAAATAGACCTGGATCAGAATCGGTACCGCCAACAGCAGGATCACCAGCGGTTCAGCCAGGATCTGCTCGCCTTGAAATCCGAACAGCAGAACCAGCGTCGCCAGCAAAGCGGCAAGCGAGAGGGGATGAAGAAAATTCAAGACGCGCCCCAAAGATTTCTGGCCTGACAGGAGGCGGCGCCAAAGCTGCGCCAACGCGACCGGCACCACGATATACAATACCACCGACAGAATCAGCGTATCCCACGGCACGGTGATGGCGGCGACGCCCAACAGCAGCCCGACGATCGGGGCAAAAGCGAAGATCATGATCACGTCGTTCAGAGCCACCTGGCTGAGCGTGAAATTGGGTTCGCCATCGCACAAATTGGACCAGACGAACACCATCGCGGTGCAAGGCGCCGCCGCCAACAAGATCAGGCCGGCGATATAGGGTCCGATTTCGCTCGCGGGAAGCAGCGGCGCGAACAGATGTCCTATGAAGAAGGTCGCCAGCAACGCCATCGAGAACGGCTTGACCGCCCAGTTTATGAACAGGGTGACGGCAACACCCCGCCAATGCTGCCTGATCCGGCCCAGTGCGGCGAAATCGATCTTCAGCAGCATGGGGATGATCATCAGCCAGATCAGACCGGCGACCGGCAAATTGACCTTGGCGATTTCGGCCCGGGCGATGGCCTGGAAAACCCCCGGACCGGCATGGCCAAGCAGGACGCCGGCAAGGATGCAGAGCGCCACCCACAGGCTGAGGTAGCGTTCGAAGCCGCCGATACCGGGTTTGGTGGGTGTAGCGGCCTCAAGAGCGGCTGTCATTGCCGATATCGTCGAGCGTTTTTTGCAACGAAAGCCTGTCCAAAGCATCCATCCGAAGATTGACGAAGAGGGTGATGCGGTTGAAGAGCATACGATAGATCTCCGCCAGCTTGAGACCCCGTTCGGCGCCTTCTTCCTGCAAGGCGGCCGGATCGGGGACACCCCAATGGGCGGTCATCGGTTGGCCGGGCCACACCGGACATATTTCGCCGGCCGCGCTGTCGCACACCGTGAAGACGAAATCCATTTTCGGGGCGTCGGCCAAAGCAAATTCGTCCCACGGCTTCGAGCGTAAGCCGGCGGTGGGATAATTCAGGCGTTTCAGCAGCGCCATTGTTTCCGGATGGAGAAATCCCTTGGGATGACTCCCGGCGCTGAAGGCGCGAAATCGCGGACCGCCCTCACGATTGAGGATGGATTCCGCCATGATGCTACGCGCCGAATTCCCGGTGCACAGGAACAGCACGGCGTAGCTCTTCTCGTTCATGGTGATACCCTTGTGCAGGATGTCGCTTCTGCAGCCGGCGCCGTGGTCTCGATCACGGCGCGCCCCCGATCGCAGAGTCGCTGGACAGGCACCCTATTGATCTTGGCAAGTCTGCGCAGATCCTCGCCGACGGTAGGATCCTGCTGCAGCGCCGCGCGCAGCAGAGCGAGAAAATTGTGCGCATAGGGATTGAGTTCGCGTTCCGCCAAGCGGTAATAGATCCATTTTCCGTCGCGGCGCTGCTGCAGCAGCCCGGCGGTTTTCAGCGCTGCGAGATGTTTGGAGATGGTGGCGGGCGCCAGATCGAGCGCCAAAGTGACCTGGCAGACGCAGAGCTCGCCCTTCTCCAACAGTTTCAGGATGCGAACCCGGCTAGGGTCGGCGATGGCCTTGGCGACGGTTTCGAATGTCTCGAGCATGAACGCATATTACTCTCATTTCGCTATATGACGAAATGAAAGAAATCGGACAGAAATGTTACAGGGCGATGTCACCCGACTTATTGCAGCTTGCTCTTCAGCACGTCATTGACCAATGCCGGATTGGCCTTGCCGCCGGTCGCCTTCATCACCTGGCCGACAAAAAAGCCGAACAGCTTGTCCTTGCCGCCCTTGAACTCCGCCACCTTGTCGGGGTTGGCGGCCAGCACCGCGTCGATTGCGCTTTCGATGGCGCCGCTGTCGGTCACCTGGCGCAGGCCGCGTTCCAGCACGATCGCCGCGGGCGCCTTGCCGGTCTCGACCATCAGTTCGAACACCTCCTTGGCGAGACGGCCGGACAAAGTGCCATCGCCGATCAGATCGATCAGGGCGCCAAGATCCTGGGCGCTGACCGGGCTGTCCTCGATACCGCGACCGAGCCGGTTGAGCGCGCCGAAGAAATCGCCAGTCACCCAGTTCGAGGCCAGTTTGGGGTCGCGACCCTTGGCCACCGTCTCGAAGAAATGGGCGCTGGCCTGATCCGCCACCAGCACGCCGGCATCATAGGGCGACAACAGATAGTCGCGGATGAAGCGCTCCTTCTTCTCGTCCGGCAGTTCCGGCAAGGTGGCCTTGATCGCCGCGATCTCGCTGTCGCTCAGCACCAGAGGCAGCAGATCCGGGTCGGGAAAATAGCGGTAGTCATGCGCCATCTCCTTGCTGCGCATCGAGCGGGTCTCGCCCTTGCCGGCATCGAACAGGCGGGTTTCCTGCACCACCGTGCCACCGTCTTCATAGAGGTCGATCTGGCGCCTGGCCTCATAATCGATCGCCTGCTGCATGAAGCGGATCGAGTTGACGTTCTTGATCTCGGCGCGGGTGCGGTAGGGTTCGCCGGCCTTGCGCACCGAAACATTGACGTCGCAGCGCATCGAGCCTTCCGCCATATTGCCGTCGCAACTGCCGAGATAGCGCAGGATCGAGCGCAGCTTGGTGACATAGGCGGCCGCTTCTTCCGGACTGCGCAGATCGGGCTTGGAGACGATCTCCATCAAGGCCACACCGGCGCGGTTGAGGTCGATGAAACTTTTGCTGACATGCTGGTCATGCAGGCTCTTGCCGGCATCCTGCTCGAGATGCAGCCGTTCGATGCCGATCTGGCGAGTCGAGCCATCCTTCATGTCGAGGATCACCTCGCCCTCGCCCACGATCGGCTGGTCATACTGGCTGATCTGATAGCCCTGCGGCAGATCGGCGTAGAAATAATTCTTCCGCGCGAACACCGACACCTTGTTGATCCGGGCCTTGAGGCCGAGACCGGTACGCACCGCCTGCTCGATGCAAAAAGCGTTGATCACCGGCAGCATGCCGGGCATGGCGGCGTCGACCAGCGACACCTGGGTGTTGGGGTCAGCGCCGAAATCGGTGCCGGCACCGGAGAACAGCTTGGACTTGCTGGTCACCTGGGCATGCACTTCGAGCCCAACCACCAGTTCCCAATCGCCGGTCGCGCCGGGGTAAATCGATCCCATGTCAGATCTCCACGCCACTTGGCAAAGCCTTGAAGTCGGCTGATTTTTCCAGCACCCCCGCCACCCTTAGCAGGGTCTCCTCGTCGAACGGCCGTCCCAGCAACTGGAGTCCGAGCGGCAGGCTGTCCGCCGACAGGCCGGTCGGCAGCGAAATCCCGGGCAGTCCGGCCAGGCTGGCCGGAACGGTGAAAACGTCGTTGAGCCACATGGTCAGCGGGTCGATTTCGCCCTCGTCCAGCGCGAAGGCGGGAGTCGGCGCGGTGGGGGTGAGAATCACATCGACCGTCTCGAAAGCGCGGCGGAAATCCTCGGCGATTAGCGCCCTCACCTTTTGCGCCTTGGTGTAATAGGCGTCGTAATAGCCGGCCGACAGCACATAGGTGCCGATCAGGATGCGCCGCCGCACTTCGGTGCCGAAGCCAAGGGCACGGGTCTTGGCGTAAAGCTGGTCGAGTGTCTTGCCCTCGACCCTGAGTCCGTAGCGTACCCCGTCATAGCGCGCCAGATTCGAGGAACATTCGGCGGGGGCCACGATATAATAGGTCGGCAGGGCATAGCTTGTGTGCGGCAGGCTGATCTCGACCGGCTGGGCGCCGGCCGCCTGCAGCATGGCTTTGCCGTCATCCCACAATCGGGCGATCTCATCGGACAGACCATCGGCGCGATATTCCTTGGGAATACCGATCTTTAGGCCGCGTATGTCACCGGTCAAGGCGGCGGCAAAATCCGGCACAGGGAGGTCGGCCGAGGTCGAATCCTTGGCATCGAAGCCGGCCATCGCGGTCAGCAGCAGCGCCGCATCCTGGACCGTACGGGTCATTGGCCCGGCCTGATCGAGCGACGAGGCGAACGCCACGATTCCCCAGCGCGAGCAGCGGCCGTAGGTCGGCTTGAGGCCGACGATACCGCAAAAGGCAGCCGGCTGGCGGATCGAGCCGCCGGTATCGGTGCCGGTGGCGCCCATCGCCAGGCGCGCCGCCACCGCCGCCGCCGACCCACCCGAGGAACCGCCCGGCACCAGCGCCACATTGGCGTTGGAGCGGCGGCGCCACGGACTGATCACCGGCCCCGAAGCCGCCGTCATGTTGGAGGATCCCATGGCGAACTCGTCGAGCGAGGTTTTGCCCAGCATCACCGCGCCGGCCTCGCGCAGTTTGGCCGAAACCGTCGATTCGTAAGGCGGCACGAAATTGCCGAGAATTTTCGAGCCGGCGGTGGTGCGCACCCCTTCGGTACAGAACAGATCCTTGATGCCGAGCGGGATGCCGGCCAACGGGCCGCCCTCCCCCCTGCCGAGCAAATGGTCGGCGGCGCGGGCACGCGTCAGCGCCAGTTCCGGCGTTTCGGTGACGAAGGCGTTGAGAGCACGCGCCGATTCCATCGCCCGCAAATGCGCTTCGGTCAGTTCGACCGCGCCGATCTGCCGCCGCCGCAGGCGATCCCGCGCCTCGGCGATGGTCAGCTGTGTCAACGCGCTCACTCGACCACCTTGGGCACCAGATAAAAGCCATCCTGTGCGTCCGGTGCATTGGCAAGTACCTTGTCGCGGCAATTGCCGTCACTGACCAGATCGGGACGACGCGGCAAAGCCATGTGCGCCACTGAGGTCATCGGCGCCACGCCCTCGGTATCGACCTCGCGCAATTGCTCGATGAAGGTCATGATTTTCGACAATTCGCCGACAAGGTGCTCGCGTTCCTCCGCCGCCAAATCGAGCCTGGCGAGATGAGCGAGCTTGGTGACGGTATCCAGATCCAACGACATGACGTCCTCGTGCGGCAAAATCTGGCGGAAACTAACACCGAGGCTTCGATCGGTGCAATCTCCGCTTTCCCCGGGAGAATTCGACTTGAAGGATAAAGTGCGCGCCTCCTATAACCAAGGCTGGCGCGACAGGAGGGTGGAATGGTCGAGCGCATCGCGCCGCCGATTGGGATGCCATGGCCATCGTAACTCTGCCCGAGCTGGCGCGCCTGCTGCCGCGCGAGCGGCGCCTGCTGGGCCTGGATCTCGGCAGCAAGACCATCGGTCTGGCGCTGTCCGACCTCGGCCGCACCATCGCCTCGCCGCTGCAGACCTTGGCCCGCAGGAAATTCACCCAGGACGCGGCGGCGCTGATTGACGTGATCGACCGGCATGAGATCGGCGCTCTGGTGCTCGGCCTGCCGGTCAGCATGGACGGCAGCGAAGGTCCAGCCTGCCAGTCGACCCGGGCGTTCGCCGCCAATCTGCTGGGTTTGCGGGCGCTGCCGATCGCGCTGTGGGACGAACGCTGGTCGACCAGCGCCGTCACGCGGGTTCTGCTCGACGCCGACGCGTCACGCCGCCGTCGCGGCGAACTGGTCGACAAGCTGGCGGCCGCCTATATTCTGCAGGGCGCGCTCGACGCGCTCAAGCGGCCGTTATCGTGAGGGGTTTGCCCGCAACAGAACACAGCCGACGATTTGGCGGAAGCCCGCTATCGCCTCAGCGAACGGGGCCGGGAATGAGATTGGCGTCGTCGATCAGGAGCCGGACCCGGATCGTGAAGGTCACCCTGTCGTCGATCAAGTCCTGGCCGTCCAGCATGCGATAGTCGCTCCGATGCACGGTGCCGACGGCGATGAAATCCGCTTCATCGGCACGGCGCTCGGCATTCCAATGATGTTCCGCAATAGTGGCTTCGAAGCCTTGCCAATGGCTGACGCCGCGCATGGTGAGGACACCTTCCATCCTTATTTTGCCGGGCCCCAGCCTGGTCACCGCCCGGCTGTCGAACAGCAATTGGGGAAAGTGCATGCTGTCGAGGTAGGATTCGCTCGCGACCATATTTTCCGCCAGCTCCCAACCCAGGGCGGCCGAACCGGTGTCGATGGTGACCGACACCGAGCTTTTCTCCGGCTGCGCCGCATCGACAATCAAGCGACCGGAGAAACGGGTGAATTCGCCCTCGATCGGGGCCAGTCCGAACAGATCGACGGCAAAGCCGATGCTGGTCGAATTGGGATCGATTTGATAGATCAGCGGCATTGCCGCCGCCGGCGATGCCCACAAGGCGGCCATTGCCAGCATCCGAGCAACCCATCCTGATACAATTGCCGTCGGCATCCGCGTTATCCCTGATCCGGGCTAGCCACTGTGAGGGTGACAGCGCTGCAACACAAGGGCTGGTCGAGCCCTTTACGACGGGGGCCCCCTTGCCTATAGTCCGGGGCCATGACTGCTTTTTCCCGCCGCCACCTGCTTGGAATCGAGGGGCTTACCCCGAACGAGATCAGCTTTCTGCTCGACCAATCCGACGGCTATGTTGAGAAAAGTCGCTCCAGTGACCGCAAATCGGCCCTGCTGCGTGGCCGCACCGTCATCAATCTGTTCTTCGAAAACTCCACCCGCACCCGCACCAGCTTCGAATTGGCCGGCAAGCGACTGGGCGCCGACGTCATCAATATGACAGTGGCCGCCAGTTCGACCGCCAAAGGGGAAACCCTGATCGATACGGCGATGACACTGAACGCCATGCATATCGACGTGCTGGTGGTGCGCCATCCCGATTCGGGGGCGGCGCAGCTGTTGTCCGAAAAGGTCAATTGCGCAGTGGTCAATGCCGGCGACGGCGCGCACGAGCACCCCACCCAGGCACTGCTCGACGCCTTGACCATTCGCCGCCGTCGCGGCGGCCTCGGCGGCCTGCTGGTCGCCATCTGCGGCGATCTGCTGCACAGCCGGGTGGCCCGCTCCAACATCCACCTGCTCAATACCATGGGGGCCGTGGTGCGCGTGGTGGCGCCCCGCACCTTGCTGCCGAGCGGGGTCGAAAGACTGGGCGTTGAGGTCTTTCACACGATGAAGGACGGCCTCAAAGATGTTGACATCGTTATGATGCTGCGCGTTCAAAACGAACGCATGACAGGAAATTTCATCCCGTCGATTCGCGAATATTTCCATTTCTTCGGCCTCGATTACCAGAAGATGTCGGTGACCAAACCCGATGCGCTCATCATGCATCCGGGACCGATGAATCGCGGCGTCGAAATCGACAGCGACCTCGCCGACGATGTCGAGCGCTCGCTGATCCGCGAACAGGTGGAAATGGGCGTGGCAGTGCGGATGGCCTGTCTCGACGTGCTGACCGCCAATTTGGCCAATGCTGCTTCGCGGGGACCGTCCTGATGTCGGCGCGCGCGCCCGGCCGCATCGCCTATGTCAATGCCCGCCTGCTTGACCCCGCCAGCGGCATCGACGCGGCGGGCGGGCTCTTGACCGATGGCGAAGTGATCGTCGCGGTGGCGCCCGGCCTGTTTTGCGACGATCGGCCCGGGGACGCCGAAGTGATCGATTGCGGTGGCGCCTGCCTGGCGCCTGGTCTGGTCGATATGCGGGTGCAATTGTGCGAACCCGGTCAGGAACACAAGGAAACCCTTGCCTCGGCCGGCTGGTCGGCGGTGGCCGGCGGCGTCACCTCAATGGTGTGCCTGCCCAACACCGATCCGGTCATCGACGACGTAGCGACGGTGGAGTTCGTCGCCCGCCGCGCCCGCAAGAACGGCTTGGCCAAGGTCTATCCCTATGCGGCCGCCACCAAACAGCTGGAAGGCGAGGAACTGGCCGAGATCGGCATGCTGGCTGAAGCCGGGGCATTGGGCTTCACCGATGGCACCAAGGCGATCAAGAGCGCGCAAATGATGCGGCGCGCGCTGGCCTATGCCGCCACCTTCGGGGTGATCCTGATTCAGCATCCGGAAGAGCCGAGTCTGGCCCATGGCGGCGTGATGAACGAGGGCGAACTGGCCACCAGGCTGGGTCTGGCCGGCATCCCCTGTTGCGCCGAGGCGATCATGCTGGAACGCGACATGCGGCTGGTGGCGTTGACCGGCGGGCGCTATCACGCGGCGCATCTGTCGACCGCCGAAGGCGTGGCGGTGATCCGCCGTGCCAAGCAGGCTGGCCTGCCGGTCACCTGCGACACCGCGCCGCCTTACTTTGCTCTCAACGAAATGGCAGTTGGCGATTACCGTACTTTCGCCAAGCTGTCGCCGCCGCTCCGCAGCGAGGCGGACCGCGAGGCGATCGTCGCCGGCCTGGCGCAAGGCGTGATCGACGCCATCGCCTCGGATCACACGCCGCAAGACCAGGATTCCAAACGGCTGCCCTTCGCCCAGGCGGAATTCGGCGGGGTCGGATTGGAGACCCTGCTGCCGATTACCCTGGAACTTTACCATAACGAGCATTTGTCACTCCTGCAGGTGATCGAACGTCTGAGCTGGGCACCGGCCCGCCTGCTCGGTCTGGCGGCCGGCCGGCTGCAGCCCGGCAATGCCGCCGATCTGCTGTTGTTCGATCCGGATCGCGCCGGGCGCGTCGATCCGGACAAATTTCGCAGCAAATCGAAGAACTCGCCGTTCGACGGCCGTCCGATCCAAGGGCGCGTGCTGCGTACCGTGGTCGACGGGCGCGCCGTGTTCGTTGCCGATGCCTGATCCGATAGGACCGCTTGCGGTTGCTGCAGTCGGCGGCTATCTGCTGGGCTCGGTTCCGTTTGGCCTGCTGCTGACGCGCCTCACCGGGGGCGGCGACATCCGCACAATCGGTTCCGGCAATATCGGCGCCACCAATGTGCTCCGCACCGGCCGCAAAGGTCTGGCCGCTGCCACCTTGCTGTGCGATGGCGGCAAAGGTGCCTTGGCGGCGCTGATGGCTGGGTTGCTGCTGTCGCCCGTTGCCGCCGCGGTGGCCGGATTGGCAGCGGTGCTTGGCCATAACTTTCCGCCGTGGCTTGGCTTCAAGGGTGGCAAAGGGGTGGCCACCTCGTTGGGCGTGTTGCTGGCGACGGCGTGGCCGGTGGGCGTCGCCGCCTGCCTGACCTGGCTGGCGGTGGCGGCGGTCAGCCGCCTCTCGTCGCTGGCTGCCCTGCTGGCGCTGACGCTGGCGCCCATTTTTGCACTGATATGGTCGACACCGGCCGTGCTGCTGCTGTCGGTATTGCTGGCGGCGCTGGCCATCGTCCGCCACCGCGCCAACATCGCTCGCCTGCTGGCCGGCAGCGAGCCGAGAATTGGCAGGAAGGTGCAGGATCCATAAGATGCCGAGCGCGTCCCAAGCCGGGAATAATGCCGTGCCGAAAATGATCCCGCTTCTGGTCTGTCTGTTGCTGCCGCTCGGCGCCGCGGCAGAGCAATCGCCTCAAGCCCTCGCCAGGCTTATCGTCGATTTCAGCGCCTTTGATGGCGCCGACGATCCTTTCACCGCCGCCGCCGAGGGCGATGACGCCGCCTTGTCGCTTCTGCCCGACGTGACAGCGGCGGCGGATGGGCAGCGCGACCGGGTGCTCAAGGCCTTTCAACGCCGCCTCGACGCCATCGCCGACGCCGGTCTCACCCCTGCGCAGCGTCTCAATCGCGATCTATTGCGGCGTGAAATCCGCGAAAGGCTGGCCGAATTGCAGTTCGATACGGCGCGCATGCCGTTTTCCAATGACAGCGGATTTCACACAAGGCTGGCCGAGCAAGCCAGCTTTTTGCCGATGCGCGGGCTGCAGGACGCCGAAGCCTGGCTAAAGCGTCTGGACGCCGCTCCCGGCTATTACCAGGCCAACCTCGACAATATCCGGCGCGGCCTGTCGAGCGGCTTTCTGCAGCCGCGCCCAGTGGCGGAATTGATCGCCCGACAGGCCCGTGAGCAAGCCGACCGATCGGTCGATAACGATCCGTTGCTGGCGCCGCTCAATCGATTGCCTATTTCGGTGTCAGCGGAGCAGGCGGCGGAGCTGCGGGCGCGGGCACGCCGCCTGATCGCCGAGCGGCTGCGCCCGGCCCAGTTTGCCTTCGCCGATCTGATGGAAAAGGAGTATCTGCCGGCGGCGCGCGAACAGCTTGGCGCCAGAATGCAACCCGATGGACAGGCCTATTACCGTTGGCTGGTGGCGCATCACACCACCACCGACCTGGATCCCGACCAGGTTCACGCCTTGGGTCTGCACGAAGTGGCCCGCATCCGCGCCGAGATGGAAAAGCAGATCAGGAGCAGCGGCTTCCAGGAAGATTTTCCCAGTTTTCTGGCCTTCCTGCGCAGTGACCCGCGCTTTTATGTCGACGATCGGCAAAAGCTGCTGGAAAAAGTGTCGGAGATCGCCAAACGCATCGACGACCAGCTGCCGGGTCACTTCGGCCGTTTGCCGCGCCTGACCTACGGCGTTCGCCCGGTGCCCGCCGAAATCGAGGAAAATTATACTTCCGGTCGCTATTTCGAAGGATCGCCGGCGCGGGGAATCGCCGGCGGTTTGATGATCAATACCAGCCATCTCGATCAGCGTCCGCTGTTTGAAATGCCGGCGCTGGCCCTACATGAGGGCGTTCCGGGTCATCATCTGCAGATTGCCCTGGCGCAGGAATTGACCGACCTGCCGGCTTTTCGCCGCCATGCCTATGTCACGGCTTTCGTCGAAGGTTGGGGCCTTTATGCCGAACAGCTGGGGACCGAGATGGGGATCTATCGCGACCCCTACGAAGTTTTCGGCCAGCTCAGCTTCGAGATGTGGCGCGCCTGCCGGCTGGTCGCCGACACCGGTCTGCATTGGCTGGGCTGGAGCCGTGACCAGGCCACTGCCTGCTTTACCGAGAACACGGCGCTATCGCCCGCCAACATTGAGAGCGAGGTGC
>Ga0302320_10020255_pt1 | contig 13289 bp, 16 predicted proteins | sample Bog_T0_3_FD_202130 | JGI IMG/M metagenome (GOLD analysis project Ga0302320, IMG submission 202130) | Peat permafrost microbial communities from Stordalen Mire near Abisko, Sweden - Bog_T0_3 | ecosystem: Environmental > Terrestrial > Soil > Wetlands > Peat | place: Sweden: Abisko, Stordalen Mire...
TAATGTTTTCTTTTATTTTTTTAATTAAATAGAAAAAACTTAATTGTTGTAACATATAAATAATGTAAAAAATAATTATTTTAAAAGAAACAAAAAAAAAATTTCAACTTTTTAATAGTTTTATCTAATAAAAACAAAGTAAAAAATCCGGGTATTTATTGTTATTTTTTTAGTTTTCTTATATTGAAATATATTCACTTTAAACTTGGACAACATATTGGAATTTCCTGGATTTCTTTAATTCACTATTTATAATATTTAATATAGAACGAAATGGAAATTTTTTCAATAATGGGCTGAAGTTTTATATATATTAAAATTTGAAGTCCTTATGTTTTCCTGAGGTTCAGTTTTCAAGACATTATAATCTATATTTGATGACGGTGAGTGCTTGTGATTTTTATTGGCAGAGTTGGCTGATGAATTTCTTTTCACCGCAATGAGGCTGTTGATTTTTTCTTCACTTTTTGTTAAATTGGTTGCCAAGAACTCTTGCAGATCAAGCAAATCTTTCGAAACCTTCAGCAGGTTTTTTGAATCGTTTGGCTTGGACAATGTTTCAATTATCGAATCAACAGCACCTTTTGCTTCTTTCATCACAGTTATATTGTTAAAATCCGGTTTCCTAGGTGAATATGGCTGTTTTTTTGAGTTTTCCTCTTGTTTTTTTGCTAAAACATCCTGCGTTTCCTTCAATTGTTCAAAATACAATTGGGCTTTCATTTGTTCCTTTTCCAGAAGAATTTGGATTTCTTGAAATTTTTCTTGGTTTTCTTTTGTTTCAATGGATTCCCTCAATCTCATCGCCTCTAACTCATTTCTAAGCTTCACAATTTCATTTTTGCTGATATTTTGATTCTCCTCCTTTGTTTCTTCACCATCTACCAAAAACAATATTTCACTATTTCATAATTAAATTACCTAAATCTAACACCAAATTCTCATTAAACATGTTATTCATCATATTATTATTTTCTGGTTTTTCAAGAAACAGATCTTGTTTGGGCACAGGCAGATTTTTCTCCCTAATGTATTTTTCTAATGTTATTACTCTTTTATTTTTAGAGTCTAGGGAATCCTCAGTTTCCTTATGAATTCTGTCATAGGCATCTAATTCCTCCTGTAATTGCAAAATATTTTCATCTCTCTCATTCAATCGAGTAGTTAAAGCAATCATTATATCCCTTTGTTTTAAAAGTAATTGCTTATATTTGTCTACTTGAGCCTTATCCTGTTCGATTTGAGTCCTTTCTTTTTCAAGTTCCTTGAGTTTATCTTCATATTGGCTTCGAATTTTCTTTTGTTCTTCCTCTACAGCATTACGAAATTGCACTGTCTCCTCAATTTTCTGACCACCAATGAGAAGTTGCGAATTCATTAGACGAATTTTTTCTTCCAATCTTTTTTTTTGCTCTCGTTCTTGGAAAAATTCTTTGGATCTTTGTTCCAATGCTTGCACAGCCATCTCTTTATCTTCCTCTGCTCTTTTTTTCTCCCTTTCAAGCTTTTAACATTTTAAATATAAGAAAATGGCCAGATTTAAAAAAGAAATAACAATTTAAATTTATTTTTCATTATTTTTTTCTTTAAACAAAACACATTGTACCTGTAGAAGATGACTTTTATCATAAAGGCCTTTGTTTTTTTCTTGTAACTCTGTTTGTAATCTCTTCAATTCGATTTCATATTTTCGAAGCAATGTCCTCTGATCCAAATCTTCATTTATTATCGCGGCATTCTTGATATTTTTCGCTCGATTGGCGAATTTCAAGGTTGACAGCTTTTTCCATCATAACACTTAATTTTAATAAAATTTAAATTCCTACAGATTCTTGAATCGCATCCACAGCAGGTGAAACCATTGCCATAAATGTTGTTTTGCAATTTCCTCCTAACGAATCCTCTAAAATCCTCGTTATTTTGGAATCTCTATAGGGTATATGCAATCTATTGCCTGTTTCCGTTAATGCGGATATCACATTTCCTAGACTACTCAGACTTTGATTAATTTTTTTGCATTCTTCCAAACGAACACCAGTAGCTCCTGTGATTCTAGCTCTTTCAGATCCTGCTAAATCAACCAAATTCAATTTTCCCACCATTACATGTTTATAATCTTGTTCATTGTTTTTTTCCAATTTCATCTGCTCAATAATTATCATAAATATTGCATGACTTCTTGAAGAGATGGAGTTTAGTTTTGTCGAGGCTGTGGCACGGATTGTCGCACCCTTTTGGATCAATTTGAAAACTTCTTGAGGGTTACGAATCGCCCATTCCGAGAGATTTTCCACGAAAATGCCCTTTTTCTTATCTTCACGAATTTGAAGGTTTAGTCTATCCATACGAAGAAGGTCAGAAATTTGGTCGTTATAAATTTGCAGATAAGAAGCTCGAACCATAAAAGTTGTCTTGTTGTGTTTAAAAACATTTTAACAGAAGAATTATTTTTTCTTTACATTTTTATCTGAACAATTTTCAATATATTTGAATATCTCTTCTGCTGCTCTTGATACAATTCCCCTTTGAGGATCGCTATTATTATACTTGAAACCTTCCATTGTATGAGTTTTTCCTGTGCCAGTTTGCCCATAAGCCATAAGAGTTGCATTGAATCCCTAAAATTGGAAATTAACTGAATATTTTAATAATCGAATTCATTTTTTTTTTCCAATTGAATTATTTACTTCCAAAACTGAAAGTACAGCTGCCTTTGCAGTGGTTTCGTACACTTCCAACTGAGTGCTGTCTTGATCATAGATATAATCAAAAGCGTATGAATGTGGACTATAATAATTAGGATTATTCACATATTCTTCCAGCCGATTCGATTCGATTTGGTCAAAAAAATATTCATAAAGGCATATTTGTTTATGATCCGGACTAACTTGCATCTATTTAATTCATATTTGAAGATTAAAGAAATAAATGTTGTTTTGTATACTGCGGAAATGAATTGGTCTCCTGTGAGTTCGCGAGGTAAAGGAGGTCTGACTCTAACCACTACCTTAAAATTCTCATTAAGATAATCCTTATATTCTTGAAGGTTCTTTGTGCTGTATTTTTGGGATTTTTCTTTGGAAGGGAGGTTGGAGTCAGAAAAAGTACTGCCAGAGTCGAAGATGCTTTTTTTCTGGTTGGACATTTAATTAATTTATAAAAGAAAAAAAATTCAAACTCAGTCCTTTAAAGAAAAGAAAAAAAACGGAAATTTTAATTTGGTTCTTTTTGTATGTCAATGTGTATGATTTTTTTCATATATTCTTGTATTTAAATATTCTTTATTTTATACTTGATTGTGGTTGTTGTTGAATGGGTTCATTTTCTGGCTGTTGCATTTGCTGTTGAAGTTCCTCTGAATTTTTAATAGAAAAAAAGCTGAGTTAAAATATAAATATATATTTAAATACCCATATTTGGCATTTTCTTGACGAAAAATAACATAACCACACTTAAGGCTATCATAAAAAAATATTGGTTTTTTACCAGACTGCCAATAGTCATTTCTTCAACTTTCTTCAGTTTTTTTGTATTTAAATGTCTAAAATATAACAAAGTTACCTCAAAATATTGATATAAATGTTCGCTTTTCAATTCAAGTGGGTAAGTTGTTTTAATTTTTTTGGATGAGTAGGGATTCCAGATGAATGCCTCAAAATTGAACTGATATTTAGGATGGAAGGCTGGGATTTCAAGCATAATCTAATAATTTTTTTAATTAACATCCTCCTGAATCAAAATACTCTATCATAATGAAAAAGAATTGAATTGACTTCCAATAAATATTTGCCTGGAGGAATATTATGGCTTCAAGTTTAAATTAGATATTTTTTTAGATTTTTTTTTTAATATACAATTCAAAATTTCCATCAGAGGAAGGATAAGCCACATATTTTCCCGAATTTAAAACAACCTGCATATCTTTCCATTCCTGTTGATGACGGGGATCTTTTGCATTAAATGGCTCTTTATAATAAATCAATGAAATGAGTTTTTCCGAAATTAAAATATTGTTTACGAGGCAAATGTATTCTTCCTTTGATGTCTTGGCACTCCTCACATTTTTTTGATTCAACACATAAAGCGCTTAATGCCACAAAAGCAAGTACGATCAAAAATTTCATTTTTTTAGGTTTAGATTTTTTTTTTTTATGTTTGAATCAATAAGAAAATAAGCAAAAATTTCTTTTTATTTTCAAAAAGTTACGAAGAAAAGAAAAAATCATAATTTTTTTTTATACAGAATAACTTCATAAAACAAGTTTATTTGCGCAAATGATAAAATTTCGAATTGAACTCATCTAAATTTTCCTTTTTTGTCTGTTTCTTTTGTTTTTTTTTCATTTTGGTGTCTTGGGCTTTAATCTTCATTTTTAATTCTTCGGCTTCCAAATTTTTCACCTTTGAATGTTCGATAGCTTCATTTTCAACTTCTTTTATATCTCGTGAAACCTTGTCGTTAAATTTTTCATACAATCGTTTTTTGTAGTTTTCAGAAATCATTTTAATTTCCTGTTCTTTGATCTCTATTCTTTTCTCATACATTTCTTTTATTTCATGAGTTTCTAATTTCAAGTTTTTTAGAAGATTATGATTTGACTTTTTTTGAGCTTCTAGGTTTTTTAAATAAATGTCATTATGCGATTCGAATCTTTGAGCCAATATTTTAAGGAATTTTTCATGAAATTCCTCCAAAATCGTCTCCAAATAAAGAATGGAATCCTCAAAACATTTTATGTGTTTTTTTAAATTGTTGTTTTCTTCTTTTCTGATGATGATTTTTTGCTGAAAATTTTCGTGTTCTTGTGTTGAATTCTAATAAAAATAAATTGTTGAAAGAAGGCTTTTTTTAATTTTACTTCAAGGAAAATTTTATGGATTTTCAGAATGTTTATGTTCTCCATTTTTTCTGAAATTTCTACAATGGAGGGATTTTGTTGAAGTCCATCAAATATAAGTGTAAAAGAACTTTTGATTTCTTTCAACAGAGCATGGAATCGGTTGATCGATTGGCATTCAGCTTCATAAAGTTCTGAATTAAAATTCAAAAGTTCTATTTCTTTTTTGTTTTCTTTTTCTAAAAACAAAATTAAGCAAGTTTTAAAAAATTTTCATTAAGAACGATTTAAAGAGATTTGGATAAGTTTTTCATCCAAAAGTTGAATCCCATGAAGAAGCCTTTCTAGGTTTTGAACATTGGATGGATTCTCCATTTATTATGAGATTTAAAATGAAAATTTTCATAATTTTGTAAGCATAAAATCTCAAGTGATTTTTTTCTTTTTTTTGCTCTGTTTTTTTTCAAATTCCTACTATGAACTAATTTGATTTTGATAAATACAAAAAAATGAATTTTTTTCTTTCTAGAAATAGAGTTTTTTTCCATAATTTGTTTTTTAATTAATAATTTGTGTTCAAATTATTTAATTAATATTTAGCATTGGAATCACATTCTTTGAGACCCCATTCTGTTCTGAAATCACCAAAGTGGTTGCTTTTAACTCTCTTGCAAAATTCACTTTTTCCTGCATCATCATTAAATCCTTACTAAAATTATCCTTCATCGTTACTGATGCTTCGTTCCTAGCTTTCGCTTCGATTGTCATCGCCTCAGCAGTTCCTTCAGCTTCTATAATCTTAGCTTTTTTATCACCTTCTGCCTTTATTTGTTGTGATTTTGCTTCCATTTCGGTTTGACTCAATTTTATTTCATTTTTGGCAATGTTAGCCTTTAAATTCGCCTTTGCCTTGGCGATTTCCAAGGAAGCGGCTTCATACTCCTGACTATATTTGACATCTGTCAATTTCAAAGATTCCAACTGGAAGTTGACAATCTTGACTCCCCATTCCATTACCAAAGGTTTAATCAACTGGATCACTCTTTCGCAAATTTTGATCCGGATTTCGTTTTGTGCTTCGACAACATCTGGTTGTTTTTCCTCAACTCGATCAAAAGCCCCATGTGATTTTGGATTGGTGGCTTCTTCTCTTGATATTGATGATATTTGTTCCAAATGGATAGCTGAGAAGATCTTCGAAATTTCTGCTTTGCTTACATTTTCCAAAGACACCACTAATTTTTCTGATCCAATATTCTGTATGACCTTTTCGACATCCACAATCTGATAGGTGAGCAAGCCTTCCACCAACATTTGGATCCCTCCATCCAACATAACATTATGTTTTTCGAATTTCACGTTTTGCTGTTGAATGCTGATCAAAGGACCAATAGTAAATGTGGGAGTGTTGATGGCGTATTTTCCTTCGTGAACAATTGACGCTTTACCATTATCATAGCAAACTCTAACAAAACCAGTCATTACAGTGAGGAATTTTATTTGCATAAACTCAATAATCTCCTGACTGAAAGAATGTTCGGCTATGAACTTGAATGTCCCTGATCTCCTGCAATGGGTGCCTGGCAACAAAATTTCAAGGGTTGCGTTCTCTATTGCAGTCCCGATGAATCCCTCTGTAATTCTGACAATGGTGACAGGTCCAACTTGAATCGGATTTGTACTCAAAGGAGTTGATAGCGCGAAATTAGTGAATGGAGAAGGCAAACAATGCCATCCTGGCTCCAAAATTTCGGGCTTTCCTGAATTCATTGCGAACCCTATATAACCTTCTGGAATTAAAATAGTCTTATTGTACAAATATAATGACCCCAAACAAGTCAGACAACATAAAAGACCACAACAATATTTTTCACAGCCACTATTGGAAGATGGACCTATGATTTTAAGGATTTCTTCATTTTCATTCTCTTTCGGAATGTTGCCTTTAACTAAAGGAAAAGGGTCACCAATCAATTTAAAGTTATTGAGAATTGGAAATTCTGCGGTGTCGAATCTGAGGAATTTTGGTTTAGGGTCTACCATTTGGGTTTCCACAGGAACTTGTGGAAACTCTTTAGCTAAAAGAGGCTCTTTAGGGTTGTTCATTTTCAGACAAGTTTGAAAAATTTTATTAGATTCTTTATTTATTTATTTTTATTTGATGTTCCATCCAATCAAAATAGAAGAACTCTTTAGCAAAAAAATGAGATACATAAACTTAAATTTTTGATTTTGTTGCAAAATCAAAAACCCAAATTTTATTATTTAAATTGTTATTAAAGAGTGCTAGAAAAATGAAGAGAAACTTAAAATAGATGGAATTTATAATTTATGAATTTTTTTTTTTGAATGAAAATTTCAATAGAGAAATTTTTTCTTTTTTTTAGTTTTTAAAAAAATAAGAATTTATTTTTTGCTTCCAAAAAAAAAAGAATGAAATTTTTATAAATTATCAAAAACTTCAAAACTTTGTTTAGGAAGGCTCCACTGCCCATTTTGTAATAATTTAAAAATAATTTTGAAAAAAATTAATTTTGTAATGCGTTTTTGTTTTGAAATTCAATTCAGCCAATCAGAAAAAAGATATTTTAACGCATTTCTCTATTTTTTCGGTTCATATTTGGCATATTCCTCAATCTTTAGAAAAAAATGAATATTCACGAAGAAAAAAATAAATCAGAACATTCTTTTGAAGAGAAAAAACTTTCTGAGCAATCATTAATATATGATTCCTCCAAATTTGAATTAGAAATGCCCTTCCGAGACAAAATGATTGATGTTCCTTTACTGAGTAAGAAAATGACTGACAAAGACAAAATTCAAGCAAAAAATGAAGAAGAAAAAAACATTTTAGAAAAATCTAGTCCAATTGTAGATTTTAAAAATGAGGAAGTAGTTGAAATTCAGCAGATGTCGAAATGGAAAAATATTTGGAAGCGTGTATTGACTATGTCTTCGCATTCTCCTTCACGATCAGAATCCAAAACCAAGAAAAACATGGAAGATGAAAATTTTGCCTGTGGTCATGAGGAAATACCAATTCGTGTGGACCCTTTGGATTTCATAAGTAGTTTTGAATGGGGTGAGGTAAAGGATCAAAACTATTTGGAAACAAAGAACGTTCCAGACACCCAAATGAACAACTTATTTCAAAAGAAGTTTGATTGGAAGATTAAATTGCGATCCATAATGTACTTCTCTGTCTCCTTTGGTATTATCCTCTTAATGTTAATATTCTATTTCGCCACTGTTCAGAGAATAACTGATGATAATTTTGTAGGAGATTTAAACAGCAATACTGTATTCAGCATCTCCCTGAGCTATTGCAAAGTGACAATCCAGGAAGCTTCCAACAATAAGGTCTCATATAAGTTTCATAACACATGTTGGTCTTGCTCCGATCATTTCAAATTTCAGAATGATTTAGTCACGATCTCTGCAACAGCTTCAGCTGATACTCTTCAATTCTGCAAATTAGATTTATTTATCCCTTCGAACATTCCCTTTTCAGAATTGAATGTCACCTGCTCAAATGAATGCTATTTGGTTATTAATTCTCTTAATATCCAACCCTCTCACACATTTTTAAACGGGGCTACTGTTTATGCGAATATCAGGAACATTCAAACCAACTATTTCTCATTTTCCTCAAAATATGGGCAACTATTGATCAATGATATATATTTAAATAACGAAGCCAATATATCTCTCAATTATGGAGATGTCATCTTCCAAACTTCAAACTTTGATATGTTGGTCAGTTGGAACAATAGCAGAGAAACATACTGTTTCGCTGGACCTTATACCCAAGCACAAATCCTTCCCAATTCCAGTTCTTGTCTCAGCACAACAAATTCAAGTAATATGAGCCATTTTTCTATAAATAATTCTATAAATTTAAAAAGCTTGTAGTGGTAAAGCAACAGTATGCAAAACCTCGCAGTGCGCCAAATCATTAATAAATTTAAATATCGTTCAAATCACAGGAAATGCTTATGTCAACCAACTTTCAGCCACTGGAGTCGATATTTCCTATGGAAACCATACAGTCATATCTGGATCCCTTTATTCTCAAGGGATAGATTTCGATCCTTTCTCCAAAGATTCGGTTTTTGCCAACAAGGAAATAGCTTTCAATAAAACAGAAACTCCAAATTTCTTAATAAGATTAGGAAAGAAGTATCTTCAATCCAGTTCCAGCAGCATGTGGGCCTTGACTTCGAACCCCTCCTTTAGTTACATGAAACCCTGGTGGCTTTCAACGCTTTCCTTTGGCCTATTGACAGCCCAGATTTATCAAATAGACGCGATTCTTTCACCTGGATTCTGTCCCTACCATTTCACCTTAACTCCAGATGAAAATTTTGAGGTTCAAGAACTACTGCAAAACACTCTGTTTTCCAACATTTCTGGGGCTGTGAATTTCATTGAAGACACACCAGGTAGCAGTGATATTTTATATTATCAGAACAGCACTGGGATCAAACCATTCACTTTTGATCGAAATGGAGAAGAAAGTTGGGTATCCTGGCAAAAAATACAGAATATATTGACAAAACAGAACAATAATCTGTCACAGAACAAATCTATTATTGCAGCAATCGTTCTTAGCATGATAACAGCTGCTTGGTTGGCCACCACTATCCTACTTATCTTCAAATTCATGATGGTCGTTATCAAAAAACAAATCATCCAGCGCATTGAGCACCATAAGAAATATTTCGATCTTGTCAAGATGAAGATCAAAGAAAACAGAAGCTCTGAAAAGGCGCCCGAATTGCAAGACCCTCACTTCAAGCTCACCTCGATTTTTAAAGAAAGTCTCATAAAGAACTTTCTGAAAGACATGCCGCGCATTTCTTCCTTCATAGCTTATTATTCCCTATTTCTGTTTAAGAAATATCGGATCGATTCCATCTCCAATTTTTGTTTTTTCCTCTTCAAACCTGCTTCCGATCAAGAAAAAGAAGACCTTGCCATTGGAAAAATAGCAACTAGATGGAATTCGATGAAAGAGCGAGTCCTCAAAGACCATTACGAAAAGTTTTGTTTTTTGAACAGTTATAGTGAAAAGGGCTTTAATGATAATGTCGAGCTCTTCGAGAAATATGGTTTTTCCTTTATTGATGATAATGAATCTATCGCCTTCACTGGGCTATACGAGCGGAAACTGAAACAAGAAGTTGATTTTTCAGTTTTGACTCCTGACAATTCGTTCGAAATATTCCTAATTGCCCATTATCAAATCACACATATCAATGAAGACATTGAATGGATTGATGAAATAGAGCTCAACTATTCCAATTTTTGCATGAGATATAATGTGATTAAACAAGAAGTCCAAGCAAAAGAAATTTCTAATCTTTATGGGTTGACAGCCACTTTCAGGAAAAGAAAGAAACTCGTCTTTAATGAAAAGTTGAGAGCCGAAAGTCTAATCATTAACATCAATGAAGAGAAAAGAGAAAAGCACTGGTATCGGAATTGTTGGAACTGCTTCAAAAGAAAAGAAAAAAAGATATATGTCATTGATCCGGATTTATTAAGCATCCATACTTCTTTGATTGTTGATACAAAAAGCAACTTGGAAAAATATGATCCGGAGCAAATCGAACTAGTGACTAAAAACATGGTGTTTTTCAGTAGATGGATTCGAGCGGAAATGGCAATTGTTTATATTCATTTGATCATCAAAACACTCTTCGTTTGTCCAATGATTCTGATAGTTCTTCTTATGGAAATTAATTATTCATTCTACGCATTCAATATTGATGATGGGCAACTCCTGAGAAGGAAGTTGGCTTTAATCAGATTTTAAATTATATCCTTCAATGTGAGAAGTTCTTCACTGGAAAATCGATTGCCTTCTTTTTCCAGAACTTTTTTTCCAAAAGTTGTTTCAGTGAAAAGGCACATATTCTCATTGAAAAGCCACAGATTCTCATTGAAAAGCCACATATTCTCATAGAAAAGCCACATATTCTTATGAAATGTCTTTTGGATATGAAGTCTAATTGGAATTCTTTAAATATTGATGATTTTTTGTCAGTCTTTGCAAGTTTACATGAAAATATGCCTGAGCTTAAAAATTTGTACAACGTTTTGGAAAAAGAACATTTGAATAATTTCTTAAAATCAGTTTATCCAGAATTATCTAAAATACCTGAAAGATTAGAGAATTTGCTGCCTTTTTTCTTGAGTGGTGATGATATCAAGAAGGAAAAGGAGGATGATATCAAAAAGGATAACAAAAAGGAAAAGGCGAAAATCCCTGGCTCCTCATTATTCGATGACTCTTCTGAAGAGGAAATAGAAATGATTTATAAGATGATGAGTGTTTTTGTGAGCAATCAATCACTCGAAGGAAGGAAGAGGCTTGGAGACAAAAATGAATACTCATATTTGATTTCACTGAAATATTTCTATACCACAGAACCCTTTGTCTTCGCTGATCACATGGTCAATCATTTCAACAATTTACATTCCAAAACATCGATCAAAGGAAATGATTTAGGTAGTCTTTTATCCATGTTTTCCAGAGAACCTAATTTAAAAGGAGCGAAAAAACTTTTGAATGAGCCTATACATTCATTGAAATTAATTCTTTTTATTAGAGACCTTCTTTTAGAATCTGAGAAGGCTTTGGTTGTTCAACGGATCATAAAAAGTGAAACTAAGTTTTTGGTGAAATTATGCAAAAGTTTGAAACTAGATTATAATGAATTAACCTATTTCTTGAAATTCTTGTTCTGCTCATTAAAATTAACAGAAATCCCAGGATTTCTCAGAACTTTCGGTTTTGAGAAATCCATCAAAATCGAGCTGATGATGTCGTTAATGAGTTTTTTCCCCTTAAACGAAGAAGATTTCCCAGATCAAAAGTGTTTAGTGGATCAATTGATAAGGTCAACAGGTTCTCGAAGTTATTTGTACAATCTTTTTAAAATTGAGGAGCCAGAATTCTTCAATCTTATTTATGATTTGAATCAAGGAAACTTTTGGAATATTTGTATTTTTTAGATTTTAAAGAAATTTATTTAACTTAAATTTAGGTTGTCATTTGCAAATTAACAATGATTTGAAAACCAAATTAAAAGACTTGTTTCCTTCCAGAAACGTTAACGGAATTATCGAGAGTTTCTCTTGGATTATTGGAATGATCAATTTTAGAACACAAAATAAAAAGATCAATTTAGAAAACTTGATAAAAGAGATCGTGGATAATACTTTAATCTTGAAAAACAACTTGGAGTCACTTGCATATTTTATTTACAAAAACATGGGAATTTCACCTTTCTGGACCTTGTTCTTCTTTGGTCAGAAGGAACAACAACTCAACTCATCTCAGAAAAAATTATATGATGATTTTAAAACTCGTTTGTTCATTCCAAAACTAGGAGACTTCAAAGTGCCTTATTGGAAAATACTCATAGAATTTGAGTGGCTTGAGTACATGTTCGAATTGCAATCAGCTTCTAAAATTGAGAATTTTGAGATGAATATCAAAGAAATTTTTCCTCCCAATGAGAATAAATCATCAGAAAAAGAAAAACCATCTGAAATTTTTCCTACCAATGAGAATAAATCATCAGAAAAAGAAAAACCATCTGAAGTCTTTGGACAATATTGCCTTTTAAAAGGTCTTTTGGAGAAGGAGGATAATGAAATCAATCAACTGAAGGATTTGAAAAAAATGTTTGTGAAAATGAACAATTTGAGCTTTGAAAAGCAACATTTGCCTTCTTTGATTTGTAATCAAAGTCCGCTTTCCGGGTTAATTGTCTTGATTTTACTGCAAAAAATCAAAGAAATTGTGGAATCTTCCAAAATAACCTTGGATAAGAAAATAAAGGAAACTATAGAATGCCTTGATGGAGTCTTTGCTATCGTCGAGAAATGGAAATTTTCATCAGAAGAATATATCAGATTTGTTGACTTAAAGAAAGATTTCTTGATTGAAGTGATCGTTTCTGCTATATTTTATCAGGAAAGTGTCAGGACTCAAGTGGAGATTCAACCTTTAATAAAAGAAGCTGAATTTATGCCCTGCTTGTTTGAAAATCCAGAAATCCAAAATATTCTAAAGAAACGGGAATCTCTTAAAGGTGAAATGTTTGATGAAAGCTTCCGATTTGACCAACAAGAGTCTAATGAATACAAAAATAAACCTCAACCCTTTTCGACAATAATTCAGACAAAAAAACAATTGGTTAAAACCTTGCTAGATTCGAAATTCTATTTAAACTATCTTGAAAGCTTCCAGGGCTCTCATAAACCCATGAATCTTGTTAATGAAGATGCAAGAAAACGCTTATTTTCAGTTTTTAACAATAATGTGGCATCTGATTTATTGTTTCTGTTGAACTTGACTAAGAAAGACATCAGGAATGAAAAAGGTGAAAACCAAGAGAACGACAAACTGAAAAACCTGCTTCAAGTTATCAACAATAG
>Ga0302320_10020256_pt1 | contig 13289 bp, 13 predicted proteins | sample Bog_T0_3_FD_202130 | JGI IMG/M metagenome (GOLD analysis project Ga0302320, IMG submission 202130) | Peat permafrost microbial communities from Stordalen Mire near Abisko, Sweden - Bog_T0_3 | ecosystem: Environmental > Terrestrial > Soil > Wetlands > Peat | place: Sweden: Abisko, Stordalen Mire...
GGATTTTTTTCAAGCAGAAGCAGGTCCTTCGCTGCGCTCAGGATGACAATGCTAGAAAAAGGGTCATGATGACAATTTTATGAGGTGGGAAGAAAGCAGGTCGTTCGCTACGCGAACGATACCCCACCCAGCCGCGCGATGCGCGTCGAGGATGGGGCACACCCGGCCTACCAGCGGCGGCTGAGGGTGAGGCGGGTGACGCCCTGGTCGACGCCGGGGTTCTGGTCGCCGAGGCCGGCGTTGGAGGCGTGGCGGTAGAGGTACTCCACGCGCAGCGAGACGTTGGGGCTGGTGAAGAACTGCAGGCCGGGGCCGAAGGAGAACAGGAAGTTGAACCAGCTGGAATCTTCGATAGGGAGGTCGCGCGCGGAGACGACGAAGCCGAGATCGAGCGAAAGGCTGGGCTGGATACGCCTGCGCGGGAAGGCGCTGACGCGGACGCCGAGTGGGGAAAAGGCGGCGGCGTAGGTGTCCTCGCGCCCTGCGAGATCGTAGATGGGGACGCTGGTGCCGCCGGGCGTGAGGAAGGTGCCCACAGGTTCGTGGGCCACATAGATGACGCGCATCGGCGGCTGCGCGAAGATGACGGGCGCGCCGTTGAGGACGAAGGTGGTGCCGCTGACGAATGGGTCCGTCTCCTCGTAGAGAGGCATGATGGAACCTTCGTAGTCGAAGCGGAAGCGGCGGCCCTGGTGAAGGAGGTGGGAGTACTCGACGCCAAGGGTCCAGATGCGGCGCTGCTCGGCGTCTCCGATGAGGATATGGCTGGAGTCGGGGCTAAAAGTGGTGGAGAAGCCGAAGCTGTGGATGGCGTCGAGTCTGAAGGGTTCCTGGCTGTGCAGGGAGGAGCAGCAGAGGGATGCGAACCCGGCGAAGATGGTGACGATTGCAGCCTTGCGCAAACAGAGACCCCTCGGGGATGCGGGTGCTTCCGGATGCGCCCCGCGATTCACTGAGAAGGATACAGCATGGTTGCGGCGAGAGGGTCAGGTCGGGCTTGCGCAGGCACTACGCCGGCACGTAGATGGCATAGCCGCGGGGCGGGGCGGGGAACTCGGCGTTGCCGTCGCCGTCGGTGGTGCGCGCGTCCGGCCACGCGCTGTCGTGGCCGTCCCAGGCGATGGGCACAAACTTCTGGTTGGCCCACCTGGTCTTCACCGAGGTCCCCGACCATTGGCTGCCCAGGTTGTTGAGTACATAGATCAAGCCCGGCTGGTCGGTCGTCGAGTCTTTCCAGCCAACGCGCTGCATGATGTAGAGGTCGGGATCGGCGTGCAGTATCTGCGAGTCGCCGCCCGCGTACTTGTGGTGGGCGAGGATGAGGGCGTCGATGCCGTTGGGCGTGAGCGGGCGGGCCAGCTGATTGTTGTAGTAGTCGTACCAGAAGACGCAGGGGTAGCCCTCGTGCACCATGATGAAGGAGTAGGCCATCAGCTTGTCGTTGACGATGGTGTTGTCGCCCATGTCGTGGTTGTCGACGAAGGTGGCGGCGTGGCGCGGACGCTTCATCACGACGGAGCCGCCGTCGGTGAGGTTGCGCAGGTCGTAGTTGAGGGTGTCGCATACGGCCTTCAGCTTGTAGCGCAGGGGGAAGTCGAAGGCGGCGATCTGGGTGTCGGTAAACTCGGCGACGCGCCCAAGCCAGCCTTCGATGTCGTCCGCGCCGGACCAATACTCGCCGACGACGTAGGGCTGGAATTCCTTGCCGTTCTTCATGTACTGGTACTTGGCGAGTAGGCCGATCATCCACGCGCCGAAGCCTTTGACGTAGTCGAAGCGGAAGCCATCGAAGCCGAGTTCTTCGATCAGCATCCGGGCGTAGCGATACATCGCGGCGTAGACCTCCGGGTTGCGATGACAGAGGTGCGGGTAGCCTGCGTAGTTCTCACCTTCGACGATCGCGCGCTCGTAGCGGCTGGGGTGGAAGTGGTTGTAGTCGCGGGCGAAGATGCGGCTTTTGGGGTTGAATTTTGTCCAGCGCTTCTGGCCGTCGAGAGGGTTTACCTCTTCTTCGTCGGCACCGGAGTTGTGGTTGATGACCATGTCGGCGTAGAGGCCGACGCCGTTCTTGTGCGCCTTGGCGATCAGGGCCTCCAGTTCGGCGCGGTTGCCATACCAGGTCTTGACGCCGCCCTTTTGGTCGAAGTCGCCGAGGTCGAAGTAGTCGTATGGGTCGTAGCCCATGGAGGTGTGGCTTGCCGCCTTGCTGACCGGCGGAAGCCAGAGGGCGTTGAAGCCGGCGCGGCCCAGGTCTTCGACGCGCTCGGCGACGAAGTTCCACCACTGGTGCTCCTTTTTCTCGTGCCGTGGTGCGTCCCAATAGAAAGCCTGCATCATGACTGCCATTTGTGCTGGGATGCGGCATGCATCGATCTGGGTTGGACACGCCGAGCGGGACGCTATGCGTCGAGGCGGTAACGGGTCTCGGCGAGGCGGTAGAGGCGACGCCAGACGAGGCGGTTCATGGTGACGACCATGAGGGCCATGAGAATGGTGGCGAGGAGGAGGATCTGGAACTGGCCGTGGTCGCTCGCAGCACTGATTTCGGCGCCGAGGCCGAGGGTGTGCAGGGTCTGGTTCTTCAGGTGGAAGTACTCAGCGATGATGCTGGCGTTCCACGCGCCGCCGGAGGCGGTGACCAGGCCGGTGATGAGGTAGGGGAAGATGCCGGGAAGGATGACGGTCTTCCAGCGCTGGATTGCGCCGAAGCGGAAGAGGGTGGCGACCTCGCGCAGGTCGGAGGGGATGGCCATGGCCCCGGCGATGACGTTGAAGAGGATGTACCACTGGGTGCCGAGGAGCATCAGCAGAATGGAGCCGATGCCCATGCCGCCGCCGAACTTTATCAGCGCGAGCAGCAGGACGGGAAAGAGCGCAGTGGCAGGGACGGAGGCGGCGATCTGCGCGAGGGGCTGGGCGATGCGGGCGAGCTTTGGGTGCAGGCCGATGGCGACGCCGACGGGGATGGTCCAGAGCGCGGCGAGGGCGAGCGAAAAGTTGACGCGGAGGTAAGTGGCGGCTGCGCCTTTAAGGAGATGGACGAACTCGGACGAGGTGACTTGTCTGAGCAGAAGCAGTGCGTGCGTGGCGGCGTAGAGAGCTGCGGCCGTGATGAGGGCGATGGCAAGGATGGCGAGCCCGGTGGAGGAGCGATGGTGTGCGGCTTCGGCGGCGGCGGGGTTTGCGGCTTCGGCGGCGACGCGTGCGCGACGGCGTTGGGCGATTTTGGCGTAGAGGTTGTCGGTGATGTGTGTATCAGCGTGGCGGCGCAATGAGCGCACGGCATTGGATTGCGTGAGAACGTGGAGCAGGGGAGATTGGACGTGGGCGGCGCTCTCCACCTGCTCGAATTTGAATTTGTCGCTCCAGACGATGAGCGGACGCCAGATGAGCTGGTCAGTGGCGACGATGATGGCGACCATGGTGGCGAGGCCCCAGGCGATGGAGATGCCATCGCCGTTGCCCGCGGCGGTTTGCAGGTAGGAGCCGAGGCCGGGAAGGCGGAAGTCGCGCGGGCCCAGCTCGAACATCTCGCAGGCCATCAGGAAGAACCAACCGCCGGCCACGGACATGATGGAGTTCCAGATGAGGCCGATGGCGGAGAAGGGGAGTTCGAGCTGGAGGAAGCGCTGTAGGCGGGAGAAGCGGGAGATGTCGGCGGCCTCGCGCAGCTCGCGGGGGATGGATTTGATGGAGGAGTAGAAGCTGAAGGCCATGTTCCAGACCTGGCCGGTGAAGATGAGGACGATGGCGCCCATCTCAACCCCGAGCTGGCGGGTGGGGAAGAGGTCGACCATCGCGAGCATGACGGGCGGAAGGAAGCTGAGCACGGGGATGGATTGCAGGATGTCGAGAATGGCGATCATCAGCGCTTCAACGCGCTTCGTGTTGGCGGCGATGTAGCCGTAGCTGACGGCGAAGACCAGGCTGAGCAGGTACGCGAGACCGATGCGGACGATGGAGTAGAAGGCGTATCGAGGGAGAGCACGCGGGCTCTGCGATATGATGACCTCGGGCTGCACATAGCCGAACCAGTAACGGCCGAGGACGACAACGGCGTAAAAACATGCAAGCAGCAGGCCGGCGACGAGGAGGTCGAGCAGAAAGGGCCACGTGCGCTGCAACACCTGGGCGCGCGCGAGGGTGTAGCGGGTGCGGGTTGTGGTGAAGCTCTCGGGGAGATGGATCACGCGGCTTGCCTCGTGCAGCTTGGGTTTTCGTCAGGCTTATGCGTCGATCTCGGCGGTGGAGGTGGCGTCGGATTCGGCGGGGAGTTTTTCGGACTGGATGAAGCGGCGGCGCGCTGCGTCGAAGTCGAAGAGCTCGGCGTAGCGGCCCCAGCTGATTGCGGTTTCGAGCTGGCGCTGCGTCTCCTCTTCGCTGAACTGCTCATCGAGCAGGTCGTGGAAGAAGTCCTCGGAGACACTGCGGTCGCTCTTGGCCTCGATGGCGCGGATGATCTGGCGCAGGAGCAGGACGTTGTCGACGGCGGCTTTGCGGAAGAGCTCTTTTTGATGGAGGATCTCCGAGTTGGCGAAGTCGGCGCCGGTGGCGGTGATGGCGGCGTCGCCCTCGTTGACGGTGAGGAAGCCGAGCAGTCGGGCGGCGTCGACGATGGGCAGGAGGTCGTCGATCTCGAAGGCAAGATCGTCGGCGAGGCGGTAGATGTCGTCCTTGCCGTGGTGGTCGAGGAGGAGTTCGAGCAGGCCGGCGATGCCGCCGGGGCGTGCGTGGGGGAGTTCCTGATAGTGCGGTGTGCGGGGTTCTGTCTTGACGGTTGCGCCGGTGGGCGCGGTCGGGAGGGCGGGCGGCTGCGCGCCGGGCTGGGTGAGGACTTTATAGATGTAGTCGACGAGCTGGGTGAAGGCCTCGCTCTTGCGGTCGCGCGGGTGGGGCAGCGTGACCTTGAAGTCGGTGCGCACGACGCCTGGGTTGCGGCCGAGGACGATGATGCGGTCGGCAAGCAGGACGGCCTCCTCGATGTTGTGGGTGACGAGGAAGATGGCTTTGGTGGGGATGGTCTTCTTCTGCCAGAGCTCCAATAGCTCCGACCGCAGGTTCTCTGCGGTGAGGACGTCCAGCGCGGAGAAGGGCTCGTCCATGAAGAGGACCTCGGGCTCGACGACGAGGGCGCGGGCGAAGCCGACGCGCTGGCGCATGCCTCCGGAGAGCTCCTTGGGGTAGGCGGCCTGGAAGCCGTCGAGGCCGACGGTGTCGAGGATTTTTAGGCTGAGGCGGCGCTGCTCAGCGGAGTCCATGCCGCGTGCCTTGAGTGGCGCTTCGACGTTTTCGAGTACGGTCAGCCAGGGGAAGAGGGCGAAGCTCTGGAAGACGATGGAGACGTTGGGCTCGGTGGTGGCGATGGGCTTGTCGTGCCAGAAGACCTCGCCGGCTGAAGGGGCGGAGAGGCCGGTCAGCATGCGCAGGAGAGTGGATTTTCCGGAGCCGGACGGGCCGAGCAGGGCGAGGATCTCGCCCTCGCAGATGGACAGGTCTGTCGGCGCGATGACCTGGATGCGGTTGGCGCTGGGCTGGGCGTAGTATTTCTCGACTTGTTGGGCGCGGATGATCGTCTGCGGCATAGGGCTGGTAGTTTTCTTAGCTTTTTTGGGGCGGGTGGGGCAGGAAAAAATGTCGCTGCCCAGCATCCTTTCCTCAGCCCAGCGTATCATTGTTAAGTACGGGAAGAGTTGCTTTTAGGGGCGGTTGCGCTCGTTCATCCGCAGACTTTTACATAACCTTCATCTTGGGGACTACGACGCATGTCTGAAGCAACTGCTGCAACATCAACCAAGCCCAGGGTCCTGGTGGCGGACGATGAGCAAGTAATCGCAAACACGCTGGCCATCATCTTGAACCAGGCAGGCTTTGAGGCGCGCGCGGTGTACAGCGGCGAGATGGTGATCGAGGCGCTGGAGAGTTTTCAGCCGAGCATGCTGATCTCGGACGTGATCATGACCGGGATGACGGGGATCGAAGCGGCGATTGCAGTGCGCAAGAAGATGCCGAACTGCAAGGTACTGCTGTTCTCCGGGCAGGCAGCGACGGCGGACCTGCTGGAGAAGGCGCGTGCGGACGGGCACGAGTTCGAGATACTGGCGAAGCCGGTGCATCCGACGGACTTGCTGGCGAAGCTGCGGGGCTAGGTTCGAGGTTCGGATTTTTGTGAGCCGGGCGGATGGGCTGCTGCTGAGTTCCCGGCGAGAGACCCCGTGAGCCACTGGAATAGGAGCGTTGCGGCGAACGCTCCGGCCAATTGCGCTGCGATGAAGGCAGGGACATCCGTGGGGCGAATGCCTGCGAAGGTATTGGTCGCGGCGCGCGCGAGGGTGACGGCGGGATTGGCAAATGACGTGGACGCGGTGAACCAGTAGGCGGCGGTGATGTACGCTCCGACGGCAAATGGGACGGCGCCGGGTCGGGTGCGGTGGCATCCCCAGATAACTGCGAGCAGGCCGAAGGTGGCGACGAACTCGCTGAAGACCTGCGCGGGGCCGCTGCGGGCGCGGGTGGAGGCGGCGAAGAGAGACAGCCCGAACATGAGGTGGGCGGCGGCGACTCCGGCAAAGGCGCCGGCGAGTTGGGCGAGGATGTAGGCGGGCGTCTCGCGCCAGCGGATTCCGCCGGCCAATGCATCAGCAAGGGTGACTGCGGGGTTGAGGTGAGCACCGGAGATGGGGCCGAAGGCGAGGATGATGGCGATGAGGGCTGCCCCGGTGGCGACCGTGTTAGCGAGCAGGGTGATGGCGACGTTGCCTACGGCGAGGCGCTCGCCCATGATGCCGGAGCCGACTACTGCGGCGACGAGAAGCAGTGTGCCGACGAACTCGGCGACGATGCGGCGCGGCAAGTTGGGCCTCACGCGCGACCGATCTCTTCGATCTTTTTCTGGATGGCGAGCGAGTGCAGGGTGGAGAGCGGAAGGGCGAGGAAGAGGCTGATGCGGCGGTCAAGGATGGTGAAGGCGTCGCGGAAGGCGCGGGCGATCTGTTCGGGTGCGCCGGTTGCGGCGGCGGGATCGGGGATGCCCCAGTGGGCGGTCATGGGTTGGCCCGGCCAGAGAGGGCACACTTCGTTGGCGGCGTTATCGCAGACGGTGAAGACGAAGTCCATGGATGGGGCGTTGGGCGTGGCAAATTCGTCCCAGGATTTGCTGCGCAGGCCGGTGGTGGGGGTTCCAGCGGATTCAAGTTGCGCTATCGCTTCAGGCCGTGGTGTTCCCGAGGGGTGGCTGCCCGCGCTGTAGGCGGTGAAGCGGCCCGCGCCCTTATGGTTGAGGCTTGCCTCGGCCATGAGGGAGCGGGCTGAGTTGCCAGTGCAGAGGAAGAGGACGTTGTAGTGGGAGGGCATTGGCTATGCCTTCGGGGTCTTAGGCGGCGGAGCGCAGCAACCGGGCGGGCAACATGCCGCGGCGGTTTTTGTGGATCGAGTCCTAGATTCACAGCAGCAGCAGAGGGATGGGTCGCAACAAGTCGATGCGCTGGTCTGTGGATTGGTTCGCGTGGTGGAGTCAGGTTTGCGTCGGGCGGCGGATTGGTTGGGCATGGCGTGGGCCTCCTATGTATTCGTTAAGGCGAATATACGGATGCGTAACATATCTGTCAAGGCGTATATTAAAGGAATGAGCCGGTCCGAGAAGGCGTTCGACATGGTGCGGTTATTCGCGGCGCTGGCGGACCGCACACGGCTGCGGCTGCTGAACCTGATGGATGGGCGCGAGGTGTGCGTCTGCTACTTCGTTGAGATTCTGAAGCAGGGCCAGCCGAAGATTTCGCGGCATCTTGCCTATCTGCGCAAGGCGGGGATTGTGAGAGCGCGGCGCGAGGGGAAGTGGATGCATTACAGCATCGAGCGGCCCGGAGATAAGCGGGCAAACGCGGTGCTGGATGCGACGTTGCTGTCCTTGAAGTCCGACCGGGAGATGCAGTCGGACCTGGCGCGGCTGGGCAAGGCGTGCTGCGAGCCGCAGCGATTTGTCAGTCTTCAGGGGGCGCCGGTGCCTGCGGAGGTGGAGGCTTCGCGTAGAGCATCGGACTGACTCGCTCGCGAAGCTGGGAGGCTAGGTTCGGGGTGTGCCACTGGTTCAGGCGCGCTGTTGCCAGTGCGAAGGATTGCGGCTGCCGTGGAAACAGGCGATCACGGTCAGTGTTCCTCCAGTATCCATGACGAACATTATGGCGTATGGAAAGCGATGGAGCCGTGCGCGGCGGATGCTTTTGTGGACGACCGGAAATTGCAGCGGGTTGGCGCTGATTCGCTCGATAACGGCGTCGACTGCGGCGCGGAAACGCTTGCCCAAGCCTGGAGCCTCGTTCTCATACCAGTCCTGAGCATCGATCAGCTCGGCGCGGGCGGGCAGCGTGAAGACAACCGGATGCACTACGGGCAACGCTGCTCAAGCTCAGCCTTCAACGTCGTCCAGGTGATGCCTTCGCGACGGTCCTGGTCGAGTGAGGCAAGGCGGTGGTCAAGCTCGGCCCGCTGCGCGACGTTGAGCGGGAGCTGGTTGTCTTCCAGGCTGTCCCAAAGCTGCGAGATGAGTGCTAGGCGCTCGAGCGGGGTGAGCCGCACAAGTTCGTCCTGAGTGAGTAGTTCCATGGATTCGAGCATAGGAGAGAAGTAGAGCCGGCGCAACAGGCGAGTGACTCAGGCGTACGCGTCGCGAGACGGCTAGGGGCTGGGAGTTTGCTTGCGCGGGCGGATTTTCTTGGCGGGGACGCCGGCGTAGACGGACCAGGGTTCTACGTCGCGGGTGGCGACGGAGCCGAGGGCGAGGACGGCGCCTTCGCCCAGATTGACTCCGGGGCAGACCGAGGCGCGGGCGCAGACCCAGGCATAGGCTCCGATTTCGGTGGTGTAGGCGAGGAGAGGGAAGCGGGGGTCGTCGTAGTCGTGGGTTGCGCCGCAGAGGAAGGCCTCTTGCGACAGGATGACGTGGGAGCCGAGGCGCATGGGCGCGGGGTTGTAGATGTTGGCGCCGTCGGCGGCGGTGACGGTGTCGGCGCAGATGAGGTTCCAGGGCGCCCATACCTTGGAGGCGGGATAGAAATGGCAGTTGGGGCCGAGGGTCGCGCCGAAGATGCGAAGCAGTGCGGCGCGCCAGGCGTGGAATGGGCGCGGCGACGGGCGATAGAGCAGCGCGCGGGTGAGGTTCCAGAGGAGGCGGCGGGCGCGGTGGGTGGAGGGGAAGGCGGGGCGCAGGTAGGGGTCGGCGGCAGTTGCCGGGGGGATGTGGTCTGCGGCGTTGTAGTGGGCGGGCTTGGGCATGGGCGCGTGCGTTGGTGTGCGGCTCTTAGCTTATATCTTTACGCGATGAATTCCGGCGCGATGTGGGCGAGGGCGCGGCGGAGGCCTGCGATGTCCTGTTCGAAGGACCAGCTCTGGATGCGTTCGAATGCGCGCTGGCCCATGGCAGCAGCGACGCCGGGCGCGAGGGTGCGTTGGAGCGCGGCGGCGAGGGCGTCGATATCGCCGGCGGGGAAGATGAAGCCATTGATGCCGTCGGCGATGAGGTCGGGGGCGCAGCCGGCGTCGCTCGAAACGATGGCGGGGCGGGCGGCGTTCATGACCTCGTTGACGATGAGGCCCCAGGGCTCGTGGCGCGAGGGCAGGACGAAGACGGTGGCGAGGTCGAAGAAGTAGGGCAGCTCGGACTGGTTGCGGAAGCCGCAGAAGCGGATGGAGTCGAGGCCGGTGGCGGCGGCTTGTTGTTCGAGCGCGGCGCGTTCTTCGCCGTCGCCGACGATGACGAGGTAAGGGTGGGGCTCAGCGGAGTTTGCGAGCGTGAGTCTTGCGTACGCGGCGATGAGGTGGTCGCAGTGCTTGCGCGGCTGAAGCTTGGAGGCGAAGAGAATGACGGGGCGGGTGGGGTCGAGGTTGAGTTCGGTTTGCAGGGCGGCACGATTTGCGTGGGCTTCACGGGCGCGTTGGACGAACCAGGCGTTGTCGACGGCATAGGGCATGGGGAACTGCGGTACGTCGTCGCCGAAGTAGTGGCGCCAGTACTGGGCGTTGAGGGTGCCGATGGGGAGCACGGCTGCGATCAGGTCTTTAAGCAGTTGCATGAGGGCGTGCTTGAGGGCGAGCTTGGCGGGGTTGCGCGGTCGGTCCCCGAGCCACGATTCGGCGCGCAGGAGGACCGGGATGCCGAGGGAGTGGGCGGCTAGAATGCCGTGCATGGCGTTGACGCTGGCGTAGCCGTGCACCCAGAGGGCGTCGAATGGGCCGCCGCGCAGGCGGCTGACGATGCCGCGGTTGATGGGGCTGGCGAAGCTGGCGTTGCCGGTGTCACGCAGGCAGGGGAGAAGCTCGTACTTGTAGCCATCGAGCAGTGGGATGTCCCACTTGACGCCGACCCCGAAGCCGGCGTCGGTGTAGCCGCGGACGGAGAAGTCGGAGCCGAAGAGGACGGTGAGATCGATGTCCGGCTCCTGCGCGATGCGGCGGAGCAGAGGCGCCTGGTACTGGATGGGATGGCTGACGAGGTAGGCCAGCCGAATGCGCCGGTTTGCGTGGCGGATCGGGGGAACGTGGTCGGCGGGCATCATCTAGTAGTTGTGGATGGTGTAGAGGAGGGAGACGATGCCGAGCAGGCCACCGACGCCGAGATTCTTGAGCATGGCCTTGACGTCATCGGTGGGCAGGAAGACGATGTCGTTGGCCTGGAGGACCGGGTCGGGCTCCTTGCCGTCCCGAATTTTTTTGATGTCGACCTTGACGACGACGCGCTTGTCTCCTTCCGTGCGGATGAGGCGGAGATCGTCGTAGCGTCCTTCAAAGCCGATGCCGCCGCTGAGCGCGGCGAGTTGCAGCAGGGTCAGCGGGGTGGCCTGGTCGAGCGGGACGGCGGTCTGGTTCTTGAAGGCGCCGAGCACATAGACGAGGCCGGCGCGGGCGACCTGGATGATGTCGCGCGGGTAGACGAGCATGCCTGCGTCGTTGCTGGCGGTGAGGTCCGCGCCGAGGTTGACGACGATGGTCTTCTCCTGGCCGTCGGGCCCGGCGCGAATGATCCTGAGGGTGTGGCTGGCGTTGGCGGGCAGGCCGCCGGCGGTCGAGATGACGTCGATCAGGCGGCGGGGGCCGGTGACGGGAACGACATACTTGACTTCGCCGGTGATGATGACGGAGCCGTTGATGGACTCGAGCACCTCGAGGATGACCACAGGGTCCCGGAAAAATCCGCCGTCGCGCAGGCGCTGGGCGATGAGGGTCTGGGCCTCACGGACGGTGATGCCCTTAAGCGTGACGTTGCCGATGAATGGGAGCTGGACGATGCCCTCCGGTCCGAGGCGGACGGTGGCTTCGTAGTCGGGCTGGAGGAAGACGCGGACGGCGACGAGGTCGCCAGGGCCCAGCAGGAAGTCGTCGCCGGGATAGAGCATCGACTGGTTGGCCAGGGGCGTCTGGGAGGTGGGTGCGGTCTGGGATTGGACCGGTGCCAGGCCGGTAGATCCGCCCATTGTGGCATCGGACTGGGCGAGCGCAGCGCCGGAGATGGCGGCCATGCAGGAGACGAGCAGGAGAGACAGCGTCAGATTACGCTTCATCGCTTCTGCCCTCCCTTCGCGCCCACCTTGGATGCGGGACCGGACTGGGTCTGCCAGCTGTCGGCGTCGACGTTACCGTAGGAGTAGCCCGAGTATCCGTAGTAGCCGTAATACTCCGGCGAGTTGAGGTCGACCGCATTGAGCACGATGCCGGCCACCGGAGCGCCGGAGCGGACCAGCAGATCGCGTGCGCGGCGCATCACGTTCTTGTTCGACTTGCCATGACGAATCACCAGCACCACTGCGTCGACCACGCGCCCCAGGATGATGCCGTCGGTGACCGAGAGGATGGGCGGGGAATCGATGACGATGTGTGTGTATTGCTCTCCCAGCTTCTCCAGCAGAGCGCGCATCGCCTCCGAACTCAGCATCTCGCTGGGGAAAGGAGGCACGGGGCCGCTGGGAAGGATATCGAGATTTGGGATCTCGGGGACGCGCTGCATCGCCTCTTGCAGGGTGGAGGTGCCGGCCAGGACGGTCGTGAGGCCGAGCTTGCCGGTGAGTCCGAAACGGTGATGCACGTTGGGCCGGCGCAGGTCAGCGTCGATGAGAAGGACGCGCTCGGCGCCCTGAGCGAGGATGACTGCGAGGTTGCTGGCCGTGGTGGTTTTGCCCTCCGACGGCGTGGCGCTGGTGAAGAGGATGAACTTGGGAGGATGACCGGCGCTGGAGAGCAGAAGCGAGGTGCGCAACGAACGGAAGGACTCCGTGAACTGCGACTTGGGCTCGGTAAGGACACTGATGTTGCGCTGCGCGGTGGACAGCGTCTCTGCCTGCTCCGCGGAGGCGCGTTTGGACCGGGGAACGATCGCCAGCGACGGCATCATCATCAGCTCTTCAATCTCCTGCATGTTCTGTAGCCCTGTATCGAGACTCTCCAGAACGAAGGCGATGACGATGCCGCCGAGCAGGAAGAAGAGGGTGGTCGTGAGGATGATTGTGGTCTTCGGCTTTAGGGTCGGGTCCGCCGGAGGGAGCGCCTTGTCCACCTGGTCTACTTCCAGGGCGTCCAGCCCGGACTCCAGGTTGGCGGTCTCCAGGCGCTGCTGCAGGCTCTCGTAGAGAGTTCGGTCCTGCTCATATTCACGCTGCAGCACGGTGTAGCGGACCAGATCGTCGCCCTGGTCGTACGCATCTTTCTTCCTCGCGTCCAGCTCCTGCTCGGTCTTCTCCTCGGTGGCCTTGGCGGCCAGGTAATTCTCCTTGGCCTGCGACTCGAGGCGGCTCTGTTCCGTCGTGATCTCTTTGCTGAGCTGATCGATCTGGGCCTGCAGCTCCTTTGCCCGCGGATGATTGGGGCCGAGTCCTCCGGGCGCGGTGAGCTGGGAGTAGTCTGCCCTGGCCGTGGCCAGTTGACCGCGCAGCAGATTCAACTCGATGGGAGAGGTGCCGGGGGTGGTCTCGATCGACTCATCGATGGTGTTGGGATCCATGCCGGCGATCATGCGGTAGCGCGATTCGGCGGCGATGCGGGCGACCTTTGCGGCGCCTTCGGCGGTCAGCAGCTCTTCAAGCGAAGATTGCAGCTGGTTGTGCGTCGAATCGTAGCCCAGAACGCCCAGCTTGCGCTCCAGCTGCATCATCTTCTCCTGGGAGTCCTCCACCCGGGCCTTGAGCTTGTCCAGATTCGAGGAGAGCCAGTCGGAGACATTCTTGGTCTGGTTGGCGGGCGTCTCGTAGGTGCGCTGTATGTAGTCGGTGACGAGCTGATTGACGATGGCCGCAGAGAGAGTCGGGCTG
>Ga0302320_10020257_pt1 | contig 13288 bp, 13 predicted proteins | sample Bog_T0_3_FD_202130 | JGI IMG/M metagenome (GOLD analysis project Ga0302320, IMG submission 202130) | Peat permafrost microbial communities from Stordalen Mire near Abisko, Sweden - Bog_T0_3 | ecosystem: Environmental > Terrestrial > Soil > Wetlands > Peat | place: Sweden: Abisko, Stordalen Mire...
CGCCGCATGAATTGCAAACGGTTGAGCACCAGACAGACGCACGTTTCTTATTTTAGATTTGCCAATTTTTTAAAATAACTGATCATCTTATTTTAGATTCGGAAGGCACCCCATGCGCCGCCCCAGGACCGGAAACATCGTCACCCAGACCACCCAAGGGGAGGCCGTGCGAGCCTTTGTCCCGAACCCATTGCCCCCGGCCCCCCCCATCGCCTGGACCACGCCGTTGATCATGGCCCAGCAAAAGGCAGCCACCGCTCTCGGGCGACTTGACGGCCTAACCGCGCTCCTGCCTGACCCTGCGATATTCCTATACAGCTACGTCCGCAAGGAAGCTGTGTTGTCTTCGCAGATCGAAGGAACCCAGTCCTCCTTGTCAGACCTGCTGACCTATGAGAGCGCCCAAGCCCCTGGTGTGCCCATGGATGACGTCGTGGAGGTTTCCAACTACGTGGGCGCTTTGACCCATGGGCTCCAGCGGCTCAAGGAAGGTTTCCCCCTATGCCTGCGTCTTGTCCGCGAAATCCATGGAGTCCTGCTCTCCAAAGGCCGAGGAAGCGGCAAGCAGCCCGGAGAGTTCAGGCTGTCCCAGAACTGGATCGGAGGAAGCCGGCCCGGCAATGCCGCGTTCGTCCCCCCTCCCCATGAAGCATTACCGGAATGTCTGGCGGCCTGGGAATCCTTTCTTCACAGCCCCACCGACCCTCTCACCAAGGCTGCCCTGGCCCATGTCCAGTTTGAAACCATGCATCCCTTTCTGGACGGCAATGGCCGAGTAGGGCGCCTGCTCATAACGCTGATCCTTTCGGCCGAGGGCGTGCTGAAAGAGCCCATGCTCTACTTGAGCCTCTTCCTCAAGCAGCATCGGGCGACTTACTATGATCTCTTGCAAAAGGTCCGCCAGGACGGCGATTGGGAAGCATGGCTGGATTTTTTCTTCCAGGGAGCCGCGGAGACCGCAGATGGGGCCGTGACAACGGCCAAGAACCTGCTGTCGCTTTTCGATGCTGACAGGAATGCCATTCTGGCTGGACGGGCGGCCGCCTCCGCCCTGCGCGTTCATCACCACCTCCAGGGTCACCCCATCAGTCCTTCTTCTGCGATCTGCCAAGCCACCGGCCTCACGCCGGCCACAGTCAACAAAGCCCTGGATCACTTGGTGGGTTTGGGCATTCTGAAGGAGATCACTGGAGGACAACGAAACCGCCTCTTCGCGTATGGCCGGGTGTTGGAAGTGCTGTCGGAGGGCACGGAACTGTAGGCTTTCGGCGAGCGGCCGCCAGGTTGCCGATCGTTGCGGCGAAGTTACTGAAAGGGCGCTTCCTTCAGCTAGCACCGTGGGGCCTCGGTGCAACTGGGTGTCCGTGCTGGGCACAAGCAGCCGTAAGGTCGCAAGCGACCTAACGGCTGCTAGAATCGGGCCATGGAGTCAGCCGTGTCCGGACTGGTGGAATGGTTGAAGGAGCACGATCTCTACCATCTCGGCGGGGCCTTTTTCCTGCTGATCGTCTGCTTCTGCGCCTGGGCGGCATGGCACCGCGAGGCGGTGCCGTCGGCCCAGGGCCGGGATGTCTCGGAGTTGCGCCTGGTGGACCCGGGGGGGACCGTCCGCCGGGTGGGCGATCTGGCTGGAAGGGTGGTCGTGCTGGATTTCTGGGCCACCTGGTGTCCTCCCTGCCAGATGAGCCTTCCCGAGGTGGCCGCCCTCCAGAGCAGGCAGGGTGATGCCTATGCGGTGCTGCCGGTCTCCCTGGACCGGGGCGGGTTCGAGGACGTGCGCCCTTTCCTGAACCGGCACCCCCAATGGGGCCTCTTCACCGTGGTGCCGGTGGACTCGGCCTCCCTGGCTGACCAGGTGGGTGAGATCCAGGCCATACCCACCACCCTGATTGTGGATGCCAGCGGGCGGGTGGTGCGGTCCTTGGTCGGCTATTCCCCCGGGCGCCTGGAACGGGAACTGAGGGAAGTGCTCAATGCCCCCGCGCCTGCGGGCCGGCCGCGCCCATCCCAGGGCTCGGGCGCCCTTCGCGGCAGGGACAGCCTGTTCGGGTTAAGCGCGCGGGACTTCCTGGTCTGCTATCCCGCGCTGATGGCCCTCCTGCTGGGGGCGGGCAGGCTGCTGCGCCGGGCGGTGGTGGACCTCGGCTCCCGCCCCCCGCCGCGGGTGCCGGATCTCTATGGTGTCGCCTATCTCCGCGGCCGGGCGAGGGGGGTTCTGGAAACGGCCCTGACCCGCCTCTCCGTGCTGGGTCTGCTGGATGTGCACCTGGGTGCCAGGGCCATCCCGAGCGGCATGGAGTTGGACCCCATGGAGGCGGCCCTGCTGCATCAGGGGCGGTTCCAGACGGCCGCGGAAATGGAGCGGGCTTTCAAGGCCAGGGAAGCTTCCCGCTTAAGCAGCTACGAACGCATCTTGCAGGCGGAGGCGCTCATCCCTGATGCCACGCAGGTGGCGAAGTGCAACTGGATTCGGGGGATCTGCCTGCTGGCCGCGCTGGGCCTGGGCGGGCCCAGCGTGGTGGGAGCCTATGTCCTGGGGCAGAACGGCTTCTTCAGTCTGCTCTCCTTGGAGGTATGCATCCTGGTGATGCTGGCCATCCATCTCCTGAGACCGCCCTTGGCCACCTCCCTGGGCCGCGCCCTTTTGCGCCAGGTGGCCGGGGAGGTGCGGCACCCGTTGACCAAGGCCAGGGAATCGTCGTCGAGCCTGGAGGGCCCCGTGCCCCTTTCCCTGGCGGTGGCGGCCATCGGCCGGGGCGCCCTGGCGGGGACACCCTTCACGGATCTGGCCAACCATCTGCGGCCTCCCCGCAACCATGGCTAGGGAATGAGCCTACAGTTAAGGGGAAGAGATTCGGAGAAGCATGCCATGAAAGTCGTCGCCATCAACGGAAGCCCCAGGAAGAACGGCAACACCCACCTGTTGCTGGAAGCGGTGCTGGCCCCCATGACCCGGGCCGGCTGGGAAGGGGAGATCGTGCAGGTGGGGGGCAGGAACATCCATGGCTGCCGCGGCTGCGGACTTTGCCAGGAGCACCAGGACAATCAGTGCGGTTCCGGCAAGGACGTGTTCAACGAGGTCTTCGAGAAGGTGCTGGCGGCGGACGCGATCATCCTGGGCTCGCCCACCTACTTTTCGGACGTGACCGCCGAGATGAAGGCTTTCATCGACCGCGCCGGTTTCGTCTCCATGGCCAACGGTTCGACCCTGGCGGGCAAGCTGGGCGCGGCGGTGGTGGCCGTGCGCCGCGGCGGGGCCACCCATGCCTTCGACACCATGAATCACCTGTTCTTCATCTCCCAGATGATCGTGCCCGGTTCCACCTACTGGAACATGGGTTACGGCCGCGAGGAGGGGGAGGTGTCCGGGGACGCCGAGGCCCTGCGCAACATGAACCACCTGGGCCAGGCCTTGGACTGGCTGGGCAAGGCCGTGAAGCACAGCGAGGCGCCCTACCCGGTCCGGAAAGCCGGCGAAGCCTGAAGCATGACCAACCTGACGCCTTGGACCGGCGCCAGCCCCTGCCGCGCCCGCCCCATGGGCAGTCCCATCACCTGGCCCGTTCAGGCAATGTAGTTTGATGGCTCAAGAATGAAATCGGCCATTAGGATCCTTGTCTGCTTGTCGAGAATCCAGATCCGGTCAGGATCGAAGGAGGAACCCACCATCTGGTAACCCTCCAGGCCGTCCTGGGCTTCTCGCGCATCAGCAATGCGGAGCAGGAACCAGGCGACACGCTGCGTGGTTATTTCCTGCTTCCGCACCCATTGCCAGAAAGCCTGGGGCGATTCTGAAGGTGCGTCCTCGAAGACCGCTACCGCCTTGATCCTGGACCATCCTGCACCCTTGATTGGTCGCATAACGGTACCCCCGGGTGGTTATGATGTGGTTGATTGTCCACAGAAGACGCCGAAAAGCCTAGCATGTTCGTGGTCACCTTGACCTGGAATCATGGATTTTACGTATACTCGATTTTTTTGATTTATCACAGATCAACGACGAGGTAGGCCAGGGCCATTGGGGACCAAGCGAAAGGTCATTTCCTGATGACTTCCCGGCTTACCATCATGCGTTCGATGGCAGCTTCGTCGACGACGTAATGGATCGCGTTCTTCTCATCCGGAACAATCAGCGTACAGCGACTGGTGACATCGACCATGGGCACGGTGATGTCTTCCACGAAAAAGCGATGGGCCGGAGTGATGTCATTGGCCAGAGTGAAATTCGGCAGGCTGGCCATGGAGATGTTCTGCACCCGCCCGATGCCGGTTTCGGTCATGCCGCCACACCACACCGGAATGTCGTGCTTCATGCAGAGGTCGTGGATCCGGATTGATTCGTGGATGCCGCCGCAGCGGCTGGACTTGATGTTGATCACCTGGGCGCTGCCCAGGTCGATGGCCTTGCGGGCATCATCGAACGACGTGATGCTCTCGTCCAGGCAGATCCGGGTGCGAATCGCCTTCTGCAGCACGGCATGGTCGACGATATCGTCTTCGCCCAACGGCTGTTCGATATAGCTGAGGTTGAACTCGTCCATGGCCTTGAACAGATCGAGGTCGGCAAGGGTATAGGCCGAGTTGGCATCGACGGTCAGGGTGATGTCCGGATAGTGCTTGCGGATTTCCCGGACGATATGGATGTCCTTGCCCGGCTTGATCTTGATCTTGATGCGGTGGTAGCCCTCGCCCTGATACTTCTCGATCTTCTTGAGCAGCGCGTCGATCGTCGGCTCGATGCCAAGACTGATGCCGGCCTCCACTTCGTCGCGGGTGCCGCCGATGAGGGTCTTGAGCGACTTGCCGGTGGCCTTGACCCGGAGATCCCAGAGCGCGTTCTCGATCGCAGCGATGGCCAGCCGGTTGCCGCGCACGAAGGCGACACGCTCCAGGAAATCCTCCGGCCCATCGATGTTCTCGCCCAGGATGCGCGGCGCCAGGATGTTCTTCAGGAGGTGCAGGCAGGTGCCGTTGTCTTCGGCATTGTAGAGCGGGGCGTGAAACGCCTTGCACTCGCCGTAGCCGAAGGCTCCTTCCGAATAGACCTTCACCAGCAGGGCGTCGCGCACCAGGAAGCGCACGAAGCTGGTTTCGAACGGATCCTTGAACGGGTTGTTGATGCGGATGATGTCGATGCGGTCGATTCTCACGGGTTGGTTCCTCCATCAGGGTAGGATCCCATTCTGTTCACGCGGCATTTCCCGCAATCTAGGTCCAGGATGACGGTCACCACCAGCTTGCAGCGCTCGAACAGGGACTCGACCATGGCGTACTCGTCCGGCGAGTGGTTTCTTCCGCCCTTGACGCCCATGGAACAGATCGTCGGCACGCCGGCGATGACCGCGTTCGAGGAGTCAGATCCCCCGCCGGACTGGGTCGGCACCGGCCGGTTGAAGCCATTTTCCACCGACGTTCGGGCAACCCGCTCGAACAGCCGCATGATTTCCGGGGTGGTTTCCATGGGCTGAAAGACCATCCTGCCGGAAAGGGTGGTCCGCGTTCCTTCGATGTGGCTGGTCGCGGCAATCGCCTGGAGTCTCGCCATCCGTTCCGCCGCCAGGGAGATGCTGACGCAACGCATGTCGATCTCCATGGCCGCGCATTCCGGTATCGTATTGGAGGTCGATCCCCCCTTGATGGTTCCAACGCTGAAGGTCGTCCCCTCGTCCCAATCCGTGAGGCTCTGGATCTCGATGATCTTGTGTGCGATCTCCAGAATGGCGCTGCGCCCGGTCCGCGGGTCATTGCCGGCATGCGCCGCGACGCCGCGGACTTCCATGGTCCCAGTCACGGTCCCGGTGGGCGCATGGCTGGCGGGGGGGGTCCCCGTGAGGGTCAGGGGCGCGAGCCCCCAGGCCGTCATCAGGGCGAGGGAACGGCTCGGGTTCACGGATGGAGTTCCTTTCTGAATCGAAGGAAATTCGCTATAAAAAAATCATAACACAGATTCCGGCTCTGCTCCAATTCCTACGATCCGCCGAGGGCCGCCGGTTCCCACGTGGGGTCGGGGTCGTAGGCCGCCAGGGTCCCGGCGATGGCCCGGGTCCGCTTGCCCAGGTCCTTCTGCCGCACCACGCCGTCCTGGCCGACAATGAAGGTCATGACTCCGGAGGAGCGGTACTGGGCCGGGAAGGCCACGAAGGCGAAGCCCCGGGTCATGCGCCCCTGGACCAGGTAGCTCCGGGCGCCACCGGGCGCGTGCCGTCCCTGCGCGGTCAGGATGCGGAAAAAGTAGCCGCGGTACGGCGCCGGGCCTCCCTCCAGGCTGCGGGAATAACCGTGGGCCACGGCCCTGGCCACCAGAGGCCCGATCGGGCTCAGGGGCTCGCCCTCGGCGGCCTTCCAGTAGAGTCCGTCGCGCTTGCCTTCCGCGCTGAACAGGCTCTGGGCGTATTCTTGGTTCCGGGCGGCGAAGTACTCCTTCTGGGCCTCCGCCAGTTCCTGGCAGACCCGGATGGCCGAGGTTTCGTTGCGGCCGATCCGCCGGTACAGGATCTCCCGCAGGCCAGCTTCGGTGTCGAAGTACCAGGCCCGATCCCCGGAAGCTGATGGCCGTTCAACAAGGTTCGCCGCATAGGTCCTCGCTCCATTGGCAAAGGTTGCAGCCCGCCGGGACCCCGGCGGGGAATCAAAGGTGGTGCGCGCCGCCGCCGGCACTGTGCGTTCCGCCGCCCCCGTGCGCCGCACCGCCGTCCAGGCTGGAATTGCCGCGGGCCGAGAACCCCCGCTCCTTGCCGCCGTGCTGGTAGCCGCCGAAGGCGCCGGGTTCGGCCTCGCCCCGGGCCTGGGGCGGAGCGTAGCCGCGGGCGGCGCGGGCGTTCCCTTCGAAGGGCTGCACCGGGGCGTTGGGATGATCGTAGGGGTTCACCCGCCCCTCCGCGCGGTAGTCGTGCCCCGGAACGCTGCCGGCCAAGCGCGCTCCGGACGCGGCGCCCGCCCGCTGGTAGGAGCCGGCCCGGTTGTAGAACGTGCGGCTCCGGGAGACGTAGCGTTCGTGGTTATACACGATCCCGTGGTTGCGCCAGTCGAACCGCCAGCCGTACCAGCCCCAGGGGTAGGTCGCGAAGAACCCGATCGGACAGCCGATGCCGAAAGAAAGGGAGGGGCCGTCGAACCAGATGCCGGGGCAGGGGTACCAGTCCGGCCAGGGCGGCACCGGCTCGCCGTAGACCACCCACGGATCATAGGCCGGGAGGTAGACCTCATCCCCGCCGGCGGGTTCGATGGTGACCAGGTTGTCCTGGGTGCCCACGCTCTCCTCGGGCGTGGACTGGAGGGTCCCGGCGTCCTGGGCCTGGCGCCGCATCGCCTGGACGGCGTCCATCACCGCCTGCTGCTGGTTGAAGGAGGCGTCGCCCAGGGCGGAGGTCCAGGACAGGTTCTTGTCCATGCTGCCGAGCACGGCCGGGAAGGCGGTGAGCGCCTTGACGCTGGGATCCCAGGGCTGTTGGCTCACCGCCTGGGCCAGGAAGCCACCCTTCAGTTCGGGCTGCTGCTGCAGCCACCGGTCGGCCTCAACCACCTGCTCGGGGAAGGTGGCCGCCGCCAGGATCTGGGCCACCAGCGTGTCCGGGTACAGGGCGATGGGCGCCACCAGCTGCTGCAGCTGGGGGGGGGTCTGATGGGTGTAGGGCGGCGGGGCCGTGACGGCCGCCGGGGCCTGGGCGGCGATCCCGGGGCCCGCGGGCACCAGGGCCAAGGCCAGCAGAATCGCCAGGCGCGCTGGCCGCCAGCGGGTTTGCGAACAGCTTGGGACAGTTCGGAGCCTGGCCATCGTCATGACCCTCGGATGCAGAACCTTCGGGCTGGGGATAAAAAGCCATCGTTTTTCGAGCAAATCCCCGGGGGGCCGGTCCGTACCGGGTGCCCCGGGCTTCGGCATACGGTTATAGACCCGGCCGCGGGGCGAAGGTTCAAGGGGACCGCCACCGACCTGGACCGGGTGCGGGCGGAGAGCGAATACCTGGACGACATCGCCAGGAACCTGCAGAGGGCCTCGACATCCCTTCTGGGCGCGAGCTGCCGGACCCGGTGGTGTATCTTGGAACCTTCATGAAAGGTTCGACGTGCAGGCGGCTGATGTGATCTCCCCCATCCGGGTACGGGCCAGGGAACTTGGCACCTTCCGCGTGCTCGCGCTCTGCGCGCTGGTCATCCTGCTGGAGGGGTTCGACCTCCAGGCGGCCGGGGTGTCCGCGCCGCGGCTGGCGCTGGAGTTCCGCTTGGCTCCGGCCCAGACCGGCTGGTTCCTCGGCGCGAGCTCGCTTGGGATCTTCCTGGCCTCGGCCCTCGGGGGCATGCTGGCGGACCGGCTCGGCCGCCGCCCGGTGGTGGTGGCCGGAGTGGCCCTGTTCGGGGTCTTCTCGCTCTCGACTTTGCAGGCTGGTGGTCTCGGACCGCTGGTCGCCGCCCGCTTCCTGACCGGCCTGGGGCTGGGCCTGGCCATGCCGGCGGTCATCGCCATGGCCAGCGACCACAGCCCGGCCGAATGGAAAAAGCGGGCGGTGGGCTTCGTCTACTGCGCCATCCCCATCGGCGCGCTGCTGGCCGGAGCGGTGATCCAGTCCGGCTGGTTCGGCCCTGGCTGGCGCTCGGTGTACCGGGTGGGGGGCCTGGCTCCGATCCTGGCGGCGCCGCTCCTGTACCTCCTCCTGCCGGGATGCGGGGATCCGGCCGCCGCAGTGCGCACCGAGGCCTCCCCCAGGCAGTTCCGGGAGGGGCTTATTGGCAAGGAGCATGCCGGGGTAACCCTGGCCCTCTGGCTGGGCACCTTCGGGACCCTGCTGGTGATCTACCTGCTGCTCGGGTGGATGCCGTCCCTCCTGGTGGGCCTTGGGCTGCCCAGAAGCCAGGTCCAGTTCGTCCAGATGGCCTTCAACCTCGGCGCCTGCCTGGGCGCGGCAGCAAGCGGACTGCTGCTGGATCGCCGGCTCACCCGTTCGACGCTGAGCGTGGCCTACTTGGGTTCAGCCCTGTGCCTGGCCCTGTTCGGCACCATGTCCATGGGGTTCCGCTCGGCCCAAGTCCTGGCCTTCGTGGTGGGCGGCACCGTGACCTGCGCCCAGGCGGCGATCTTCGCCCTGGCCCCGCTATGCTACCGCCGGGAGGTGCGTGCCACCGGCATCGGGGCGACGGTGGCCGCGGGCCGGTTCGGGACCATCGCCGGGCCCCTGCTGGCGGGCTCCCTGCTGGGAGTTGGCAAGTCCGCTGCCGAGGTGCTGATTGTGCTCATCCCGATCACCCTGCTCTCGGGGCTGGCGGTGCTGCGGGCGGCGGGACTGCCGCCGGCCTAAGTCCGGGTATCTTGGTGTTGACCAGGGCCAAGGGCTCAGTTCCCTTTGACGCGGGGGCGACCCATGGCAATGCGCCAATCGGTTTCCTGGGGGTGAAATCTAGAGTTGGGGAAGCCGAAGGCAACCCCCTTGATCTCGCCGGCGGTATCAGCGTAGAGACGAATGTGTCCTCGACCCACCCCCTTGTAGTTAGGGCTCGCAATCGTGCCGAACTCGGCTCCCCGGGCCCGGTTCTCCTGGCGCGTCTTTTCGTCGGCGACATAGCGGGTATCGTCGAGGCTCTTGGCCTCCTGCGATGTGTCAATGACCCAGACCTCATATTGGTCGAGACCATCCACCATTGGCGCATACGGCTCTATCTTTACCGGGTTGGAATCCACGAACAGGATGTGCCCCGGCAGCTGATGGTGCTCCACGTAAAGCCACATCACGACGTCCCCCGGCTGCAAATCCACCACTTTGTTAAGCCGGATAAAGGCTTCCGATGTAGCAATGCTCGAATAGAAGTCACGAAGACTATAATGCGAATATTTTTTGGTGCGTATCTGCTCCAGCACTCCGGACTTGCTGCGATAGAACATGTTCTCGACAAAACTACTGCAATCGGCATGCACGACGTATTTCGAGGCAAAGAGGTCACCAGGCATCTCTGTATAGATTCTGCTATTAGAATAGGAATTATTTTTCTGCATTGTATGTGCCACGAAATTCCTCGCGATCTTAAGATGCTCTGGCAATGGAGCATCCTGTGCTGATACAAACCTCATACATGCATACATAATAACGGCAATAAACACACCACAAAATCGTTATGATGAAGTGTTGTGGTATGTTCCAGATGCTGCTTGCATTCCTTCTTCCCCTCGAAAGGTACCAGACCTGACACCACCAAGGATACACATACGAGACCTCCGGTTTGGATGATTCTGCTCCGGTGTGGATAGGCCAGCATTTTACTCCGCCCGGCCATCGTCAATGGCGTTTCCCTGGGCCAGCACCGGGACAGTGGGCGAGACCACGGTGGGTGTATGGAATCGTTCTCACGAATCACTCCATTGGAAGTGGGCGGCGTGAAGGCTGTGCAGGAACGTATCCAGCCTCGGGTGGCGCCCTGCCCACGACAATTTAATTCGGTCTTAACCTCATCTCAGGCTTGTCTTAACTGGGTTCATTCAATAAAAATCGGTTGAAACTTCATTGAAATATTACAGCTGGGGGCTTAGAATCCTGACCCACCTTGATCCCAGCCATGCATCCCCTTCTTTCGGCCACCCCCCGTCGCTATCGATTCGGCGCCTTCGAAGCGGACACCCGCTCCGCGGAACTCCGCCTGAACGGGGAGATCGTTCCCATCCAGGACGTGCCGTTCCGGTTCCTGGGGGAGGTCCTTGCGGAAACGCTCCCCCCCGCCGTCCCACCTCCGCGGGAATCGCCCCTGATTTTGGCCTTCCGCGCCATTGCCCGGCACTGGCGCATTTCCGTCCCAGCCTCGGCCCTGATCCTTGTCATGGCTTCCGGGCTTGCATGGCGTCTGGTCCATGAATACCGGGTCCACTGGGCCCTGACCGTTGCCCTGCCCGAGATGGCCCAACTCCTCAAACAGCAACGGATTCATGCCGCCTTCCGCCTGGCCCGGCAGGCGGAGCGCTACGTGCCGGAGGCCCCCCAGATCCAGGCCCTGCGCCGGAATGCCTTGATCCCGGTGACGATCCGGACCACACCCGCCGGCGCCCAGGTCTTCATCAAAGACTACACGGACATGGACGGGGCGTGGGAGATGCTGGGTCGCACGCCCCTGGAATCCGTATCTGTGCCCAACGGTGATCTGCAATGGCGGATCATCCTGCCAGGCTATGCCCCCATCGAATCCGCGTTCACGCCCAACCGCTCCGTTCGGTCGGAACTGGTCCTGGACTCCCTTGGCAGCGTGCCTGACGCAATGGTCCACGTGCGGCTCCGAGGCTTCGGTTACCTGGCAATTGGCGGGGCCAGATAAAGGAGGCCCTCGACTGGCTGGACCACTACCTGGGTCCCCCTGCGGGTCCAGTGTCCCAATAGGAGGCGGCCAGGAATCGATCCTTCCAGGTCGTTCACGAGCAGCCTCCGTTCCATGGGCGCCCCCATCACCGTCAATAAGGATCAGGCCATGGCCGACCTGCTCCAGGCCGCCGTCACCGAAGCCCACGGCGCGGACAGCTTCATGTGGTTCCTCGACCCCACCCTGGGCGGCGAGGATTTCGGTGAATACCTCAAGCGGGTGCCCGGGGTGTTCTTCTTCCTGGGTGTCGATAATACCGCCCCGCACCACCATCCCAAGTTCAACATCACCGAAGCGGTGCTGGGCAAGACCGTGGCGGTGGTGGATGGCCTGATGCGCAAGTGGGCAGCGGCCCGCTGACTTCAGCCTAAGAACAGGTTTCAGGCGGAATCCAGGCCATCTCCCTCCACAACCGGCTGGCGAGCCACACACTACCCTTTCTGGCTAGCTTGCTTGGCTGCCATTCCAAGGAAGTGTGGGATCAACCTGTGGCCTTCCAGGTCTTCGATGACGTGGAAGGTCGCCGCGACCCCAGGATGGCCAAGGTCCTTCACGGAAACCTGGCCAACCTCGCACGGGGACTTGACCAGCGGAACCGGGCCGGGGCGGGGATCTTTCTCGCGGTAAACGGGACGGATGGCGTGGACCGATCCAAGGCCAGCATCCAAGTGCTGCGCGCCTGGTGGGCGGACCTGGACGAGAAGGTGGCCTCGGCGGCCTTCCACGTCAAGGATCTCCCCCTCGCGCCCTCTCTTGTGGTCCGAAGCGGCCACGGAACTCATCTCTATTGGCGCACCCGGGAACCCTAGACCGCCCTGGGAACCTCGTTATTTTTTGAATTCCATAGGGTTCCAGCCCGTTCCCACGGTTCCCCACGGGAACTGGCTGTCAGGGCGGTTCCCCCCTTTCCCTACCGCTCCGCGAGTTCGGAATTGAAGTCATGGCTGGGACGACGCGCTCAGGCCCGAAACCTTGAAACCACCCAGCTGGTATAAGTTATATAATTGGGTCTCCAATGAACACCATCCCGTTCCGTGACCTGAACGAATCCCAAGTCCTCGCACTCGCCATCACGGCCGAGGAAGAGGACGCCCACATCTATCGCGATTTTGCCAACTGGCTGAAGACGGATTTCCCGACCGACGCCGAGTTGTTCAACCGGATAGCCGGCGAAGAGGACGGCCACCGGCAACGGCTGCTCGACTCCTACCACCAGCGGTTCGGTGAGCACGTCCCGCTCATCCGGCGCCAGGAGGTCAAGGGCTTCTTCGTGCGCCGGTCCTCCTGGCTCACCCGCACCCTGCAGCCCGAGCGCGCCCGCAAGGAAGCGGCGATGATGGAGATCGAAGCGCGCCGCTTCTATCAGAGCGCCGCCCAGCGGGCCGAGGATCCCGGCCTCCGCGAGATCCTCGTCGGTCTCGCCAGCGAGGAGCAGCGTCACGAATCGATGGTGGAAGCCATCACCGAGGAGCAGGCAGCCTCGGGCGATCTGGGCCGCCAGCACGAGGCCGCGACCCGGTTCTTCATCCTCCGCTTCGTCCAGCCGGGTTTGGCCGGATTGATGGACGGCTCGGTCTCGACCCTCGCGCCGCTGTTCGCCGCCGCCTTCGCGACCTTCAGCACCTCGGCAACCTTCAAGGTCGGGTTGGCGGCCTCGGTTGGCTCCGGCATCAGCATGGGCTTCGCCGAAGCCCTGTCGGACGACGGCAAGCTCAGCGGGCGCGGAGCGCCCTGGCTGCGCGGAACCATCTGCGGGCTGATGACCGCACTCGGCGGGTTCGGGCACACCTTGCCCTTCCTCATCCGGGACTTCCATTTGGCGACCAGCATCGCGTTCCTGGTGGTGGCCGTGGAACTGGCCATCATCTCCTGGATCCGCAAACGCTACATGGACACGCGCCTGCTGTCGGCGGTGTTCCAGGTCGTGGTGGGTGGCGTGCTAGTGTTCCTCGCCGGC
>Ga0302320_10020260_pt1 | contig 13285 bp, 6 predicted proteins | sample Bog_T0_3_FD_202130 | JGI IMG/M metagenome (GOLD analysis project Ga0302320, IMG submission 202130) | Peat permafrost microbial communities from Stordalen Mire near Abisko, Sweden - Bog_T0_3 | ecosystem: Environmental > Terrestrial > Soil > Wetlands > Peat | place: Sweden: Abisko, Stordalen Mire...
TAGATCGACGCGCCGGTGGTCGTACTTGCCAGGGTCACCGTCTGAGCGGACGTGTAAGTCCCGGCAGCCGGACTGAACGTCGGCGCTGCTGCAGGCGGCGTGATCGTGTAAGTCGCGGTGGCAACCGCGCTGCTCACGTAGCCCGTCGCGATCGCAATCGCACTGATCATCGTGTTAGAGCTGACCGTGATCGGACCGGTGTACGCGGTCGAGCTCGTCGTCGGAGCCGACCCGTTGGTCGTGTAATAAATCGAAGCGCCGGTGGTCGTACTTGCCAAGGTCACCGTCTGAGCGGACGTGTAAGTCCCGGCAGCCGGGCTGAACGTCGGCGCAGCGGCCGGCGGCGTGATCGTGTAGGTCGCAGTGGCGACCGCACTGCTCACGTGACCCGCAGCAGTCGCAATCGCATTGATCGTCGTGGTGGCACTGACAGCAATCGGGCCGGTGTACGGAGTCGAGTTCGTGGTCGGGGTCGAGCCATTGGTCGTGTAGTAGATCGACGCGCCCGTCGTCGAGCTTGTGAGGCTCACCGTCTGTACGGAGGCATAAGTGCCGGCGGCTGGGCTGAACGTCGGTGCCGCCGCCGAAGGTGTGATCGCATAGGTGCTGGCAGCGGGACTGCTGGGCGTGTATCCAGGGGCCACCGCGATTGCGCTGATTGTCGTCGTCGCAGTCACGGTCAAAGGCGTGTTGTAGACTGCCGATGCGGTCGTCGGCGTCGCGCCGTTCGTCGTGAAGTAGATGACGGCATTCGGCGTAGTATCGGATAGCGCGACCGACAGTCTTCCGGCGTATGAGCCGGCCGCCGGACTGAAACTCGGCGGCGCGGCGCTCGTGCCGACGCCATTCGGGATCATGTCGACCGCGAATACTATGACGTTGGCATTGTTCGGCAATCCGATGTTCTCGACGGTCTCGCCCGCGGGAATCGCAAACGAATAGCCATAGAGGTAATAAGGCCCTTCCTGCTTCGAAGTTTGCTGGTTTCCACTCGAAGTCAGCCGATACGGCATCGTCAGAACCACGGACTCCCCGAGGAAGTGGGCGGGCGTATACCAATCACTGAGGCTCTGACTGTAGGTCGATGAGGATCCGTCGTAGAAGTTCAACGTGAATGGCTGATTGATCTGACTTCCGTTGATGGCCGTCGCAAGCAGCGTCACGTTGCTGTAGTTTCCCTCCGGAACCGCAATGGTCGTCCCGCTCACGGCGTTCGGCTGACCCGCAATTCCCAAGGTGTAGGACGCGCCGTTCCACGTGAGGGTCGAACCAAGTAGATTGGCCGAATAAGCATCACCGTGCCCGTCGATTCCACCATTGTTTGTGAATGCACCGTCGCTTACGATTGCATACAGATTGCTCGAATTGAACGCCTCGGTCAGGTCGACGCTGATCGCGGACGTGACCGCGCCGGAGTTGATGATGTAGTTTCCGGCACTCACGGCGCTGTTGACATAGCCTGCCGCCACCGCAATTGCTTGCACCGGAGTTGTCGCGGAAATCGAAAACGGCCCGGTGTAGACCGTGGAACTCGTGGTTGGCGCCGTATCGGTGGTCGTGTAGTAGATCACGGCGTTTGGAGTGGAGTCGCTCAATGTCACCGTCTGCGCCGTCGAGTAGGCTCCAGGCGGCGGACTCAGCGCAGGACTCGCCGCGGTGGGCGGAACGTTCGTCAACTCCCCGAACGCCGATACGGCGTACTGACTGCCTACATAGACCTTGCCGTTCGCGATCGTTGGAACGGCGAATTTGACGGCCCCACCGGGGATATCGCGATCGCCAGCGGCCTGACTGCTGTTGTACAGCATGCTGCCGAGGTTTCTCGCGTCGTAGGCATAGAGCACTTGACAGTTCGCCCCACCGCTGCAGGCCGACCCGTAGGACGCGGAGTCCAAACCCCAGACGATGCCGTTGGAGGTGCCGTTTGCAGAGACGGACGGCGTGGGACCGGGATAACCAAAAACCTGTGGGCTCTTCGACGTGGCGTCGGTCGATACATGTCCGGTCGTGGCATTGAACGCGAATGCCTTCAAATAGTCGTTTACGCCGCCCCAATAAAGACTTCCATTCCAGTAGGCTGGCGCTCCCCAGACACCGTGGGTTGCACCGGGGATTTCCTGGAATATCTGCGGGTCGCCGGCCCCGCATGCAAGGGTCAGGGAGGGACAGTATTTTCCGAAATTGTTACGATCCAGTGCGTAAATCGTGCCGATCTTCCCCATCTGAGCGAGCAACTGCCGGCCGGACGGCAGATTCGGCAGCAGAACGAGCGCTCCCGATGCGACGTCGGTATCGCCGGTGGTCAGGAAGGCCTGATCGGACGGCGTAAAATAATCGAGGATCGGGAAGGCACCATTGGCCGGCGGACCGAGCTTGATGATGCTCTCCGACAGGTCGCTGGCGCCATCCCATGTGCCATTGCCGCTCGACAGGAACACGTTGCCGCTCGAGTCCGCGGCCAATCCCCCGCCGCTCATCCAGATCCCGCCCTCCTGGCCGTTGGGCGTCGTGTTGAATACGGCCTCTTGTGTCAAGGTGCTCGCGCCATAGGACATGACCCAGCCATGCCACGGGTCGACGTCGCAATGCGACGTCCACGCAATGACGACATGACCATTCTCGAGCAGCAGTGCGGCACGTTGATTTTCGAACAGCGCATTGAAAAATGCATAACCGCCGACGGCGTCATAGGCCGTCCCCGCGACAGACCCCTGGATGAGCGTCGGTCCGGCGAACTTCTCTGCTCCCGTCCCGACATCCAATGCGTGTAAGTACTGGACCGCCGTGCCGCTCACGATGGCTTTCGCAACCACGTACAAGGTTCCGGAAACCGGGTCGATGACCGGAGTTCCGGTAATTCCGATTTCGGGCAGCGTGTCATCGCATCCGGAGGCGATGTCCGGATCGCCGATGACGGTTCTTCCGCCGCTCGGAATCAGACTGTCCTGCCAATAAACGACTCCACTGTCCGCGTCGATCGCATAGACACTGTCGTGGGCGGTGGCGACGTAGAGAACGTTGTGCGTCCCACCCGCGATCGAGACACCATTCAAATAAAGCGGCTGCGCATAGACGAAGCTGTCGACACCGACCGTAAACAGCTTTCCGAATTGGCTGGCATTGACGTTTGCGGGCGAGAGCAGCGCCTCCTGGGCGTTCTGGCCGCTTCTCGCAATGTCATTGTGATAGGTAGTCACATTGACTTGGCCGCTCGCCATCCCCGCGAGCGCTCCCGACAGCACCAAGCCCGCAATCAGGAATCTTTGTAAGGCACGATCCATTAACCAACCACCCCGATGAGCGCCGCAACGATGGCGCCTCCCCACCCGTCATCCTGTTGTCTGCCCGAAGACCGCTTCGGGCACGCGCCAAGAGCCGCCGCACCAATCGCGGCAATTTGAATCCAATTCCTCGAACGTTCCCCGTTGTTATCCGGTCCGACTGCGCTGAGTTAAACCCCTCAACTCGGCGGTCCCGCAGAGACCCTGTATGTGTCAGCCGGTTTGCCCGACGACTCAATCATCGGACGACGAGATTGACGGTCGTGGTCACCGTAAAGGCATTCGAACTCTCGGCGGCATCTACGAAAACCCACCTCGCATCACCCGAGCATCCGGCGTCGCCAGTTTGCCGAGGCTTACGGAGAGCACCGAAAATCCCGAAACCCATAAAACTGCCGCGCTCCAACGACGGCTCGCGTTGGGCCCACAAAGTACACACCGAAGCCGAACAAGGGAACTGGTCGGCGGCGGTTTTTTTTGCATCGCGCTATGTTTGTGACAGCGCCTAAGCTTTGTTGGGCATATGTCAAATGCAATCCGTTCGCCGGGCGATCCGCGGCGACGTGGCGCGGACCGCACCTCGCCTCCGAGTCGAGCTGATCGCTTCCCGGCCGCCAACGCTCAAGAAGCAGGTTGTCGGGCCGATGACAAGCGGATGACGCCAAAATCCTCGGTCCTCCGTCCCGCGCCCCGCATGCAGGTGCCGCCCGTCCCCATCGACGAGGAACAACGACTCGCAGCGCTGCATCGGCTCTTGCTGCTCGACACCCCCGCGGAGGAGTCCTTCGATCGCGTCACGCGCCTCGCGTCGGTCGCCTTGGGCGTGCCGATCATGCTGGTCTCGCTCGTCGATGAGAACCGCCAATGGTTCAAGTCCTGCATCGGACTCGGCGTGACGGAAACCTCGCGCGAAGTGTCTTTCTGCGGACATGTCGTCTATGAGCGGCGGCCGCTGAACATTGCGGACGCCACCCGCGATCCGCGTTTCGCCGACAATCCGCTCGTCACCGGCGCGCCTTACATCCGGGCCTACCTCGGCTTCCCCCTGTTCACCGTGGATGCTCAACCGATCGGAACCCTGTGCGCGATCGATGTGCTGCCGCGGCACTTCACCGAGTCGGAACTCGATTCGATGCGCGATCTCGCCGGTGTCGTCGAGGAAATCATCAAAGCCCGCGACCTCGCGGCGCAGGCGCGCGGTGCCCTGCGCTACGCGGCGCGGCGCGAGCGCCTGTTTCGCGACAACTTCGAGGAAGCAGCCGTCGGAATCGTGCACTCGACCGTCGGCGGCCGCTTGCAGCGAGTCAATCAGCGCGCCTGCGAACTATTGGGATTCAGCCGAGTCGAGATGCACTCAAAATCGTTCCTCGATCTCATGCTTCGCGAAGAGACGGGGAAGAACACGCAATTGTTCCAAAAGTTGGTTGCAGGCGAGATTCGGGATTATCGACTCGAAACCCGTTTCATCGCGAGCGATGGCGCGCAGGTTTGGGTGTTCCTGTCGGTGGCGATGATTCGCGACGAGGCTGGAGCGCCCGATTATCTGAGCGCATCCTTCGAGGACATCTCCGAACACAAGGGCCGCGAGACCGATCTGCTGTCGGCCTGCGACTCCTTGACTCAAGATCTCAAGCTCAACCGCCAGCTGCTCGACAATCAGGACCACGAACTGGCCATCGAAAGCCTGCGGGCAACCGAATCACAGCGCGCCCTGCGCATCTCCGGGCACCGCCTGCGCTCGATCGCGTCGGGAATTCCGGCCATGCTGGCCTACTGGAACCGCGATTTACGATGCGAATTCGCCAACGAATCGCATCGCCAGTGGTTCGGTATCGGCCCCGCGGAAATGATCGGGATGTCGTTCGAGGACTTTCTCGGAGCCGATGGCTATGCACGCCTTGCGCCCTTGATTCGGCACGTCCTCGAGGGCAAGGAACAGCACTATGCACGAACGATCACGCGCCCCGACCGGAGCGTCGGGCACGTCGACGCCCGCTTCTGGCCCGACTGGGATGAGTCCGGCGAGGTCTCGGGCTTCTATGTCTTCGTAATCGAGTCCTCACCGGCGGCGATGGCGACCAACGCCGCCTGACCGGTCGTCAGAACACTCGTTGACCTGCGACCCAGGTCTGCTCGACGTGGATTCGCCACAAATCGTTCGCGGGAATCGTGAAGGGGTCACGATCGACGAGGATGAAATCGGCCCATTTACCGCTCTCCAAGGACCCGATCACCCGCTCCTGGTGCTGGGCGTAGGCGGCATCGAGCGTGAAGGCGCGAAACGCTTCGATGCGCGTCATCGCTTGCTCGGGGTGCCAACCGCCGCGGGGCCGGCCGGCATGGTCCGTGCGGGCGACAGCCGCATGGAATCCGAAAAATGGATTGGCTGATTCGACCGGAAAATCCGACCCAGCCGCAATGCGAGTACGCTGGTCGAGGAAGCTGCGCCAAGCATAAGCGCCCGCGAGCCGTTCACGCCCGATCCGCTCCTCGGCCATGTTCATATCGCTGGTCGCATGCGTCGGCTGCATCGACGCGACGAGGTCGAGCGCCTTGAAGCGTGGAATATCGGCAAGTGCGACGACCTGGGCATGCTCGATGCGATTCCGCAAGCTTCGACCGCCGACGGCGGCATAGGCGGCCTCGAAACCATCCAGAACCTGCCGGTTGGCGGCATCGCCGATGGCATGAACATTGACCTGAAAACCCGCTGCCAAGGCGGTTTGAATCTTCGTCCGCATCTCGGCATCGCTCATGAACAGCAGTCCACGCTGTGACGGGGCGTCCGAATAGGGGGCGAGGAGCGCTGCGCCACGGCTGCCGAGCGCACCGTCCGCGAACAGTTTGACCGCGCGCACACTGAGCCGATCATTCGCATAGCCCGACAAGGGTCCCGCGGCGAGCAGCGCTTGGAAATCGTCGCCCCGGTCCGCGATCATCGCGTAGATGCGTACCGTCAACAGGCCTTGATCGGCGAACTCCCGGTAGAGCGCGAGCGTGTCCGGCACCACGCCGGCATCGCCGACCGATGTCAGTCCCAGCCCGTTCAATTGGGCAAGTGCGGCATGGAGCGCTTGGCGCTGCCGGTCTTCGGTCGGGTGCGGGATGACGCGTTCGACGAGTTCCATGGCCTTGTCCACGAGAACACCCGAGGGTGTACCGTCCGCATCGCGTTCGATGCGGCCGCCGGCGGGATCCGGCGTCGCGCGGGTGATGCCCGCCGCCGCGAAGGCTTTGCCATTGAGCCACAGGGCATGACCATCGACGCGCGAGAGCACGACCGGGCGCGCAGCCACGACCGCGTCGAGTTCGGCGGCACGCGGAAACCGTCCGAGCCGCCACTTCACTTGATTCCAGCCGGATCCCAACAGCCAGGGGAGATCACGATTCGCCGCGGCATATGCCGCCACCCGCGCTTGCGCCTGCCGCAAACTCTGGGTATCGCCGAGCGCGATCTGCGTCGCGTCGAGGCCCAGGTCGAGAACATGGCCATGCGCGTCGATGAGACCGGGCAGTAGCGTTCGGCCTCTGCCCGGGACGATCGAGGCATCCGGATAGCGGGTTCGCAGTTCGCGCGCCGTCCCGATCGCGAGAACGCGGCCGCCATCGAATGCGAGGGCGCTGAAGGACTGCAACCGATCGTCCACCAGCGTATAGCCGTGTACGTCCTCGATCAAACTCGGCGCGGCGACGGCGGTAGCGGCCAGCGCCGTGAGGACAAGCGCCATGGATACGGCACAAACCCAGGCCAGGCTCGGGTTGTTCCACCGGCGCGAGGCGGGAAAGCGCGAGGCAGGAATGCGCGAAGGGGCCAACTCGATTTCCTTTGGCGTGACAGGCGACGAATCGCAGGGATTGTCACCGCAGCGCCGATCTCATTGCAAGCCGGTGCAGCAACGGCGCCCGACTCGCCATAAATGCCAAGCCCACCATGGCGCGTGCGCCATGGTGGGCATTGTCGAGCGCCAGCCGCTCGTCGTGTGTCCGGCGAAGTCTGCAACCTCTGCCGAGGCAGACCCGCCGCCAGCTTCGAATACCTAGTTGCCGATCCCGTTCGGGCCGTTCGGCGATCCGGGAATCGGCGTCTCGAGGTACGGGAAAACGTCGAGGTAGGTATCGATCGCGTTGATCGCCCCCGTGACCTTCACATGGGTCGCATCCGGTCCCGCCGCGCGGGCGCCATCCGTATATGGAGCGCCTTTGTTGGGATCGGTTGTTTCCGAGCCGCACTTCCCGATGGCCCCGCAGAGCGCCCCTTCGGCCACGCGCAGCGTAATGTCGACGACGTCATCGTAAGGCCGGCGGCCGTTCGGAAAGCCCGCAAGATCGCCGCCAAGTACACCCAGGTCATTCTGCGCGGCAGCCGCTGTCGGCGCGATGGCGGTATTGAGTCGCAGCATCTCGCTCGGCGTCACCTTGGCCGGCTGGTTGAGGCCGGGCACGCCCGTCAGAAAGGCCGTGACGAGATCGTTGCGCGGGGTGCCGGGGACCATCGCGGCGCTCCCGAACAAGGCATTGAGCAGCACCGGCAGTGACGGATTCGTCACGTAGGTCAGGAATTGTGTGTCTCCACTCGGTGAACTCGCGTTGAACTTGTCTTTGTCGGGCAAACCGATCACGAGCTCGTTGACGAGCGGCATGCCGAGCCGCGAAACCTGCTGCCAGTTCCCGTTCCCGGCACCGGCCGAGTGGATGCTCGCCGTCGTCCAGCCGCCGATGACCGGTTCCTTGCCGTTCGTGACGCAACTGATCGGCAGCTCGAGCACGATCGAGGTGACGTTCTTGTACGTCAGGGTATTGGGCTCACCATCGCGCGGGCCGACCGGATTGAGATTCACGAGATCGAATACCTCGCCGAGGTTGACCACGAATCCGTCCTTGCGCTGCCCGACGAACACCCGTCCCGGAGTCGCGCAGTTCGGCACATCGATGGCATAACTGAAATTGGCGGCATAGCCAGCGTAATCGGGTATCGACTTGTTGCCGATGTTGTCGATCGGCTTGTAGAACTCCGTACCCCCGAGCGTCGCGTTGGTCGCCGAACGGCTGACGCCGTTCTGCGAGACCGTCACTGAGTAGCTTTGTATGAGATTCAAATTCGCGCCCGACGTCGTCACGGGACCGATGTTGACGAGCGGAACGGCGACTTTCTTGCCGCCCGCATCAACCGCCAAGTCCTTGTAATGATTACCGAATCGAAAGTCGAACGTTAGGTTGCCGCCGCTGCCGCCGTCGTTGCTGACGTGGATCTCGTAGATCGCATTCGGATCGAGCGAGAAATAATTCGGACCGCCGTAAGCGTCCTCGAGCGGAATGTAGTTCGCGATGAATGTGACGAATCCGCTACGCCCCGGCTCGTAGCTGCGAAACATATAAAAATCGGTGCCATCCACGCGCGGCATGCCGGCAATCGCCGGTGCTTCGCGATGGCTCGACGCCAGCGCGCACAACGGCAGGAGCGTCGCCCCCAGCAGGATTATTGGACTCGAAGGTTTCGTTTTCATTGAGTTCCCCTTGCGGAAATTGATCGGACAGAGGGGTTACGGTCCCTGCCCTGCTTTGGATGCGCTCGAGGGGCGAATCTCCGTCTACGTCCGGCCTGTTGCGCCGCGTTCGTCGGCTGCATTCGCCGCCGGCCCGCGTCAATGAGGGGGTTGGTCGTCCGGCAGGCGCGAATATTTCCTCAATACCGCACGCAGGGCATCATGCGGTATGGCGATCACTCGATGACCATCGATGCCGGTCATGTCGCGGGCGGCGATCATCGCGTTCACGATTGCCTCCTCCGTCGCTTCCACCGTCGCCTCGAATACGGGGTCCAAGGCATCGTTCGGCAACATCTGTAACGGGACGGGCCGCTCGGCGGCGGCGGCCGCGCCGCGGTTGGCCGTCGAGAAGGCGATGAAAATGTCGCCCGACTCGTTGCCGGAAATGCTGCCGCTTCGACCCAGCCCCAAGGTCGCACGATGCGCGACGCGCTTGAGCTGGTGCGCGAGCAATGGCGCGTCGGTTGCAATGACGACGATGATCGAGCCGCGTTCCGCGAGATCCGACGGCATGAAGGCATAGGGCTCCGGCGCCGGGATCTCACGACCGACCGGTATGCCGGCGATCCGCAGATTCTTGCGGGTTCCATAATTGCATTGGACCAACACGCCCACGGTGTAGCCACCGGTGCCGGGCCCCAGGCGGCGCGAGGCTGTGCCGATGCCTCCTTTGTAGCCGTTGCAGATCATTCCCGTTCCGCCCCCGACGCTGCCCTCCTCGACTGCACCGGCGTGCGCCTGATCGAGCGCCGCAAACACGTGCTCAGGCTTCACGTGAAACCCATTGATGTCGTTGAGCCATCCATCCCAAGTCTCGGCGACGACCGGCAACGACCACCAATAGCCGGTCGAATCGGCGGCGCCACGCTCAACACGCCAGCGAATCACGGCATCGCGCACGACCCCGACGCTGTGCGTGTTCGTGATCATGACCGGACCTTCGAGAAATCCGGATTCTTCGACCCACGCCGTCCCGGTCATCTCGCCGTTGCCGTTCTGCGCAAACCAGCCCGCGAAAACGGGATCATCGAGACTATCGCGGCCCCTCGGCAGGATCGCCGTGACGCCCGTGCGCACGGGCCCCGTGCCGACACGCAGCTTCCCGGCCCCCGATATCAACGTGGCATGCCCGACGAGTACACCGCCGACGTCGGTGATCGCATTCGCCGGACCCGGGTCGCCGTCGAACGGAATCCCGAGATCCCGGGCGCGCGGCGCCGCCACGATCGTATTGGCATTGGTCTGCCCAGCCCCCGCCGCCCGTGGCGCCGCGGGCATGGCTCCCGCCCCGAGCACGCAGAGGACCGCACAGAGCGTTGGAATGCGCATCGAAGGACGAATCGAATTCACGCCGACTCCTGGATGCAGCCGCGGCATTCAGACGGTGGCGCGCCGACCGCCCCAATGCCGATCCGCGATGAGGCAGATGATTTCGAACATCATCGTGGCACCGACGAGCGCGGTATTGCCGGTTTGATCGTACGGCGGCGCCACTTCCACCACGTCCCCGCCGATCAAATCGAGTCCGCGCAAACCATGCAGCAGGCGCTGCGCATCGAGCGTGGACATGCCGCCGACCTCGGGCGTTCCGGTGCCCGGCGCATACACCGGATCGAGTCCATCGACGTCGAACGACACGTAGGTCGGACCGTCGCCGACCACGCGTCGCGCTTCCTCGATGACCGCCGCAACGCCGATATCGGCGAATTCCTCCATGAAGACGACGCGCATGCCGTGAGCCAGTGAAAAATTCACGCCGTCCATGAGATTCTGACCGCCGCGGATGCCGATTTGTATGGTCCGCTTCGGGTCAAGGAGACCGTGCTCCACGGCCAGACGAAATGGCGCGCCATGCGTAAACTTCGATCCGTACAGATCGCCCCAGGTGTCGGTGTGAGCGTCGATATGAACCATGCCGGTCGGTCGCTCCGCGGCGATCGCCTGAAAAATCGGAAACGTGATCGAATGATCGCCGCCGGCGCTCACGGGGATCACGCCCGCGCGGTGCACGGCCCGGTAGAACTCGGCGATCTCGGCGGTTTGCGCCTCGAGATCATATCGGCCCGTGAATCGAACGTCGCCCAGATCGGCGATCCGGCAAAGCTCATAGGGATTCATGCGCAACCCGAGGTTAAAGCCGCGCATGAGGCTCGATGAATTGCGGATCTCGCGCGGTCCGTGGCGCGCCCCCGGGCGATTGGTCACACCCAGATCGGTCGGTACGCCGATCAGACCGATGTCGACGTCCGCGAGAGAACTCGCCAGGGGCGCCCGCATGAAGGTCGCGATCTCCGCGTAGCGCGGCTCCTTCATCGGTTCGTAGTCTTTCCCGTCGACGATGCCTTTGCTGCGATAACTCATGAATTTCCTGCTCCGGATCCAAGCCGCCCCGCAGCCGAATGTTCGTCCACGCCGGTTGCACGGGGCGCAAGCAGGCTCAAGCCGACATAGACCAGCGCGCTCAAACCGAGGCCGCCGTAAATCGGCGCGTCCGAATCGATCCCGCGCAAGACCAGCAGGGCGATGACGGCAACGGCGCTCACGGCGATCGACGCCAGAGTTGCGCGCACGGTGCCACGGTGCCAAAGAATGGCGCCGATCACCGGCACGAAGAGCACGCCGACGAGCAGGTCGTACGCGATCGTGAGGGCCCCGATGACGTCGCCCGTTTGACAGGCAATCGCGGTCGCGCCGACGCCGAGGACGAGCGTGATCGCCCGGGTTTGGGTCACGGATCCTGCGCTTGCGATCCGGCGAGTCGGTAAATAGACGTCCTCGAGCAGCACCGTCGAGGCGGCGAGCAGGCAGGCGCTGGCCGTCGACATGATGGCGGCGAGCGCTGCGGCCAACACCAAGCCGCGCACGCCCGCCGGCAGCACCGCATTGACGATTGCCGCGAAAGCCAGATCCGGATCCGACGTGGCCGGCAAGAATACATTGCCGGCAGCGCCGATCAAGGCTCCCGCAATCGCGTAGGCGAAACAGTACAGACCGACGTAAACACCGCCGTTGCGGGCCACGTTCGTGCTGCGTGCCGTGAACACGCGCTGCCAACCATCCTGGCCGATCAGCATGCCGAAAAAATACAGCGTCACGAACGAGAAAATTTTCGTCGTGCCGATGTGCGTCAGGGAGAAGAACCCGGGCGGCAGGTGTTCGTGCATGCCGTGGAAGCCGCCCGCACGATGAATCGCCGCGGGCAGCAGGACGAACAGAATGCCGATCGTCTTGATCACGAATTGGACGATATCCGTCGCAGTGAGCGCCCACATGCCGCCGAAAACCGAATAAGCGATCATGACGGCACTGCTCATGAGAATCGCCGGCGTGCGCGGGATGCCGACGATGACTTCCATCATTCCGCCGACCGCGATCGTGCCGGTGACGACGATCATCAAATCGTATGCGGCCATGACGACGCCGCCGGCGACCCGAGCCGAGACGCTGTACCGTCTCTCCAACAGCTCGGGAATCGTGTAGAGCTTCAGCTCCAGGATGCGTGGGACGAGCACGAGCGCCATGACGATCATGCCGAGGCCGTACATGCAGACGAGCCACATGCCCGAAATACCGTATTGGTAACCGAGCTTCACACCGCCCACGGTAGAGCCGCCGCCCAAGATGATCGCCGCGAGCGTGCCCGAATAGAGCAACGGCCCCACCGACCGCCCCGCGACCAGAAACTGCTCCTGGGTGGTCGCCTTGCGCTGCGCCCAGAGGCCGACGAAGAGAATGCCCACGAGGTAGGCCGCGAGCACCAACAAATCCAAGCTCATCAATCCAGGCTCATCATCAGAATTGCTCTCCATCCCTCGAGTCGATTGAATACCCTTCGGCCGTTTGGGGTCAGATGTCGGCGCTGAGCGGCCGCACCCTCGCAGCGTCTGCAACCATATCAGCTTTGCGGCGGCTCGTACGCGCCGCCGGCATCACCCGGCGCGCGTGCTTGCAAATCGGCCGCCTCGGCGTCGGTGAGCACCCGCCAGTGGCCGCGCGCCAACTCACCGAGGGCCAGGGATCCGATCGCCACCCGAATAAGCCGCAGCACGTTGAGATCAAACGCGGCGAGCAGTCGACGAATGTGCCGGTTACGGCCTTCGTCGAGCACGATTTCCAGCCACGCGTTGCGCGAGCCGGTTCGCAGGCAACGCAGGCTCGCGACGTTCAGCGTTTCGCCATCGCTTTCGGCGCCGTCCGCGAGGGCCGCCAGGAGCGCCGGCGTCGGCACGCGGTCGATCTGCACGTGATAGCGCTTTTGCGGCCCGGAGCACGGATCCAAGATCCGTGCCGCCCAGGCGGGGTCGTTGCAAAACAGCAGCAGTCCCTCGCTCGCCTTGTCGAGTCGACCGACCGGTGCGAGCCAGGGCAGCGCGGCGCCGTCGAGACAACGGTAAACCGTGGCCCGGCCCTGCTCGTCGCGTGCCGTCGTGACGAGCCCGCGCGGCTTGTTCAGCATGA
>Ga0302320_10020263_pt1 | contig 13283 bp, 12 predicted proteins | sample Bog_T0_3_FD_202130 | JGI IMG/M metagenome (GOLD analysis project Ga0302320, IMG submission 202130) | Peat permafrost microbial communities from Stordalen Mire near Abisko, Sweden - Bog_T0_3 | ecosystem: Environmental > Terrestrial > Soil > Wetlands > Peat | place: Sweden: Abisko, Stordalen Mire...
GAAGCCATGATCTTCGCCCAGGACGTCGTCGCGGTCCGATCCTGAGGTCGCAATCAAACGTGGGAAGGAAACCAAGAAATGCCCGACGCACCAACATTCGGCCGTTACGCCGAGATCCCCTACGACCAAATGACGCCGGAGCAGCAGGAGGGCTATCGCGCGATGATAGAGAGCCGCGGCGGGCTCCCTGGACCAAGCAAGATCTGGGTGCACAATCCGAAGCTGGCGAAAGTCGCCGGACCCTTCGGCGGGCATTTTCACGCCGGGCGTTATTCTCTCACCGAGCGCGAACGCGAGATCGCCGTCTGCGTCATCACCAGCAAATTTCATTCCGCCTATCCGACGAGCGCGCATGAGCGGCGCGGCAAGGAAGTCGGGCTGCCAGCCGAAAAAGTTGAGACCATCATCACCGGTTTACCGACGTCGTTCACCGACGTGCGTGAGCAGGTCGTCTACGAGATGGCGATCGCCCTCGCCAATGCGCGCTGGGTTCCACGAGGCCTCTACGACCGCGCGGTCAAGGCACTCGACCACGTCGGCATCACCGACGTGATCACCCTGATGGGCCACTACAGCAGCGTCGCGATGACTCTTGCCTTCTACGATGTGCCAGCCGGCGCGGTCGGTATGGCGCGATGACCCGTCAGGCGGCCAGTCGCTGCCGCGCTGTGCGCTTTATGATTACTGCGCCCTTCTCCGCGATCATGATGGTCGGCGCATTCGTGTTGGTCGAACTGACCGCCGGCATCACCGAGGCGTCGATGACCCGCAATCCATCGATGCCATGCACGCGTAACTCGTTGTCCACGACACTCGTCGGATGCAACCCCATCATGCAGGTGCAGCTTGCGTGATAACAGGTGCTGCCGTTGCGCCGAGCGTAGTCGAGTAGCTCATCGTCGGTTTGAAGGTGACCCCCGGGCAGGCTTTCTTCCCGGACGAACTTCTTCAGCGCGGGGGCGGCGAAAATCCGCCGCGTAACTCGCAACCCGGCGACGATGGCGCGCTGGTCCGTTTCGTCGGACAGATAACGCGGGTTGATCGCCGGCATATCCCCGGGCCGGTTTGACCTGGCCTCGACATAGCCTCGCGAAAACGGCCGCATTTGCCACGCGCCGGCGCTGAGGCCGGGTGTGTCGTCGAGTTGACCGATCTGTCCGTCCTTGAAGCTGCCTGGTGCGAACGTGCATTGCATATCGGGCGTCGCTGAACTTTCCAGCACCTTGACCGAGGCGGCAACGATCGAGGGGCTGTAGCTCAGCATCCCTTTGCCGTTCATCAGCCAGCGCATGACCTCGCCCGCGAACGGGAGGCCCCGTGCCTTTTCGTTCGCGGTTTCCGCGCCGACGACCGGATAGGACACGCGCGCGACATAGTGGTCCTGCATGTTACGCCCGACACCGCGTAATTCATGCAAGACCGGAACGCCGATTTTCCCGAGATGGTCGGGATTGCCGACACCGGAAAGTTGCAGAATATGCGGAGAGCCGATCGCACCCGCCGACAGGATCACCTCACGCCCGGCCTCGGCCCGCTCGACAACACCGCCGCGCGAGAATTCGACGCCTGTTGCCCGCTTGCCGTCAAACACGATGCGGTGGACCAGTGCATTGGTCACCAGTTGAAGATTCGGCCGCTTCAGCGCGGGATGCAGATAGGTTCGTGCCGCACTGGCTCGACGGCGGCCACCGCGGGTCTGCTGGCACCAGCCGATGCTGCTGCCAGCGCCAGGCTGCGGATCGTTGACGTCCTCACAGTATTCAAGGCCGATCTGTTTGCCGGCCTCGATCACCGTTGCGCAGATGGCCGGCCGGTCGATCTTCGAGGTGAACAGCGGCCCATCCTTGCCACGGACTGCGCTGCCTTCACCCTCCCAGTTCTCCGCCTTGCGGAAGAACGGCAAGCAATCGTCCCACGACCATCCGCGGTTACCAAGCTGCGCCCAGTGATCGTAATCCTCGGGTTGACCGCGAATGTAGATCAGCCCGTTGATCGAGGAGGAGCCGCCGATCACCCGGCCGCGCGTATAGACGATGGCGCGTCCGTTGGTGCCGGGATCGGGTTCGGAGCGGAACTTCCAGGTCAAAGTCGGATGGTCGAGCATCTTCATGAACCCGGCCGGGACGTGAATAAGCGGGTTCCAGTCGCGTCCGCCGGCCTCGATCAGCAAGACTTTCGTGGCGGGATCTTCCGTCAGCCGGTTGGCCAGCACGCAGCCGGCTGAGCCCGCCCCGATGATGATGTAATCTGCCTGCACAGTCTGCCCCCTATCATTCGGTCCAATGCCGGACCGCTTGTTTGCCCGCTCAGTCTAGCAAACTGTGGGCGAACCGAAAGATGCCCTGACCGGAGCACCGGCTGAGCGATTCGTTATATAGGCAACGTTTTAGTCCGTCGAAGTATAGGTGCCGCCTCTGATCTCTGATATTCGCCGTATATCCCGTAAGCCATTGCCAACTTCGGCGACCACGCTCGGCCAGTCGCCCGGCGATGGCTGACGGAATATGCGCATGGAGGGATACCAGGGCGTATCATTGCGACTTTCCAACCAACGCCAGCAGCCATCAAAGCGCGACAGCATCCATACTGGCACGCCAAGCCCGCCGGCGAGATGCACCATCGATGTATCGACACTGATGAGCAGGTCGATTCCCACCAGCCGTGCCGCGGTATCGGCGAAATCTGCCACACCGTCCATCGCGTCGACGACCGGCCGCTTCGAAGCGGCAAGTTGCCCGCGTGCTTCACCGAACTGAAAACTGACGAAGCGAACCCCGTCGATGTCGAGCAGCGGGGCGAGCACTTCGAGGGTTGTCGACCGCCGAGCGTCGACCCAATTCAAGCGCTGCTCCGAACGACGGGGATCGCCTGCCCAGACCAACCCAACGACGGGGCCCGCCGGCTCCGTCGAGCGGGCGACGCAAACGACCGGCGGCAAACTTGCTTCTGGTGGTATACGCAAATAAGGCGACGCGGGGATCGTGTCGGGACGCACGTCGAAGGCGAGCGGCAGGCTTGCCATCGGGCAGTGCAGGTCTATCGGCGGTATCGGATCGCCGCAGGCAATGACCTCTTCGACGCCCTCCACACAGCGCATCAACCGGACGAGCGGTGCTGGCACTTCCAGTATGACCCGGCCGCCACTCGAAGCCACCAACGGCGCAAAACGAACGAATTGCAGCGTATCACCCAGTCCCTGTTCGGCGTGGAGGAGTATCGTCCGTCCACGCACGTCCCCACCGGACCAGACCGGGACGGCAAGGTCGAGACGCGGTGTCTGACAATCCTGCCAGCGCCATTCGTACTGCCGCCAGCCGCGTTCAAAATCGCCGGACTTCAGAAGCGCCAGCGCATGCCCAAACTGTGCCTTCGCGTAAGTGCCACAGCCTTCAATCACAATCGCCTTTTCGTAGGCCGCGAGTGCGTCAGCACTGCGGTTAAGGTTCAGCAGCGCGTGGCCGAGATTGTTCTGCGCCACGGTGCAGCCATGATCGAGCGCAACGGCGGTCCTGCCAGCCGTGCAGGCCTCCTCGAAACGACCAAGATCAGACAGCGCCCCGCTCAGATCAGTGTAGTAATCCGCTCGGGCGCTGCAGGCCCGGATAGCTTCGACGTACGCGTCAACGGCTGACCCGGTCTCGCCGGCCGCTTGCAAAGATCTGGCATAGCGATGGCGGGCCTCCGCCCGCGTGGCGTCCAGCGCGATACAGTTGCCGTAGAAGCGGGCGGCGTCCTCATATCGGCCGAGCGCGTAATACACCATGCCAACTGCGAAATTGGCGTTCGCTGTCGGTGGCATCGTCTGGACGCCGGGGGAGATCACGTCCGCCGCATCTTCGGGGCAACCAAGCTTCGCGAGGCAGAGCGCAAGCCAGACCCGATGTTCCAGTCGGGGATCGAGCGCGACAGCACGTTGCAGCGGCGCGAGGCCGGCCGCAGGGAGTTCGGAGAAGACCGCGATCTGTCCAAGCACGCCGAGCGCCCGGGGAAAATCGGGATGCCGTGCTAGAACCGCGCTGACACGGTCGAACGCCGCCCGCGGGTCACCTGCCGCGAGATCGACAGCGGCGCGATCGATCTGCGCCGAGACGGCCACCAACTCAGCGGCGTCCATGGATTGGCGGGCATCGGCGCGCATCGGGCTGGACACCGCACGGACGGAGAGGGGGCCTGACACACCACGCGTCAATGGTTGGGCCAGGTGCGCCAGGGCCGGATCGGCCGCCAGAAATGCGAAATCCTCCGCATAGAACGCCCGCACGAACGCGCGGATTTTCGGCGATGTCAGCACATGCGTCAGATCGAATCGCGATCGGTTGTCGTGCGGCACAGCGCAAGGCGGCAGGCCGAGGCTTTCCAGACCTCGGGCAATGAACCCGCCGTGGTTGTCCATGGGCACGATAGCGCCGGGCAGGCGAAACCCACCTGACTGAATAAACCAGACCTGCGGGGAGAAATGGACGAAGCGGTGATCTGTCCGCAACATCTCAAGGCGCTGGGATTTTTCGGCAAGTGTCTGAACTATCAGCAGTTGCTGCTCAGGTGGCAAACGCGGCAGCAGGTCGGGACAGTAAATTTTGAAATGCTGATCCATTGCGGAAACAAACCGCTGGTATGGATCGCGGACAAAGATCAGTGAGCGATAGGTCGACGCGGCCGCGAGCACTGAGGGCAACAGAACCGAGATCTCCCACAGCCGAAGATGAGCGAAATCCAGCTTATATTCGAAGGGTGGCCGCTGGAACATGCCTTCAAGCGGCGTCGGATCGTCATGATGAGGCGCCAGCACTGCACGCAAGCTCATGCCGGCGGTTTTGGGATTGTGAAAGAAAATGAACCGATGACGGTGCGAGATGATCATGCAGCCGGCGGGCCCACCGACCCGCAACGGGCGATCGGGTGGGCGTTCGCTGAACGGCCCTGGGGCGGGCTGTTGGCATAGCGTTCTGCAACTGGCGAGGCCAGCAAATTCAAAGCCGGCGTGTCGGTGATGCTCATTTTGAGCCCTGGTGACTTTTGGAACGGGGCCAGTCTTACAGGTGAAAGTCCGACCAGACTTTAACGATATGTAACAAACTGTGAGCCGGGATAAATAACGCATGATATAACGATTGGCGTGTGGACCCATCCCTCTCGTTTTGGAAACGTCCGGAACAGACTTGGAACTTAACCGATATAAAACTTACGGACGATTAATGGGTTATTAATATTCAGTGCGTACTATGCTGCGGTATTATTTTGAGACAGGAGTTTATCATGAGCATAAGTGGAATTTCCTCCGCATCTTCGGGAGGTTATCTCCCGCCCTTGCAAAGCGCGACCCAGGCGACCACCACGCCTCAAGGGACAGCATCACAGGCCGCGGCTGCGGCGCAGACCGACCCTGCAACTCAGGCCAGTACGGCCCAGCAGTCCAGCCCGGTCCATCATCATCACCACCATCACCAAGGCGGCGGCAATGCAGCGGCTCAGTCGACGGACCTGACGCAGGCGGGTACGGCGACCGCCGGCGGAACGAACCTGCTCAACACCCTGGTCTAAGGCCTGGCGGGACGATCGCCCGAGGCGTCCCCCGGTTGCTCGCACTTGACCGGCAACCGGTTGACGGCGGCGGGCGCCCGATTTAATCAACAAAACGAGAGGTTGGCCGCTCGCGTCGCGGGAGCCCGAACCTGTGCTACTGTGACAGGAACGTTTTCTACAAGTGGGGCACTGCATAGAAGGGAGGGACCGATGCCGATCACCCGAGGCGAAGCTTCCGCGCCATCGTTACCATACGCATACCATGTCCGCCGCGTCCCGGTCGTCGATCCGGTCCGCTGGCTTGCCGCCGGCGCGCGGGACCTCATGGCAGCGCCCGTGGCGAGCCTTTGCTACGGCCTGCTGTTTGTCATCGCCGGCTATGTCCTGACGTTCGGCCTGTGGCGCATCCACTCGATCTATCTGCTGCTGCCGCTGGTCAGCGGCTTCATGCTCCTCGGCCCGGCCCTCACCCTCGGTTTCCAGGCCATCAGCCGCGACCTGGAGCGGCACGGGCGGCCGTCCCTGGCCGGCGCGCTGCTCGCCTGGCGGGCGAATGCCGGGCCGATCTTCTATGCCGGTCTGGCCTTCATGTTCCTGTTTCTGGTGTGGTTCCGCCTCGCCGAACTGGTGTTCGCCCTGAGCTTCCCCGACGTGATCGGAATGGACGGGTCAAGCGTGATCCACGCTACGCTGTTCACCGCGGAGGGGCAGACTTTCCTAGCGCTGTTTGTGGGCCTCGGGGCTGGCATGGCGGTGCTGGCATTCGCCGGGGGCGCCTTCGCGTTGCCGATGCTGCTCGACCGGAACGTCGGCATGTCCGAGGCGGTGGCAACCAGTTTCACGGCGGTGATGCTGAACCTGCGCACAATGGCACTATGGGCGGCGCTGCTGGTGGTGCTGACCGTGGCGGGAATGGCCGTGTTTTACGTCGGCTTGGCCGTTACCCTGCCGCTGGCGGGGCATGCAACATGGCACGCCTACCGGGACGTGATCAGGTCGGACTCGTAGCCATCCAGCCGACGCGGCGCGCTCAATCGGCGTAAGTCAGGCTCCACGGACCGACCCCGCCCACCGGCGGCTCGCACCAGACCGGGACGGCGTTGCGGGTCCGGACATTCGGCTCGTGACCCATCGCGCCGCGAAGCGCGCGGAAGACCGCGCCGTGGGCGACGACCAGCACCAGCGGCGGACGCGCGATGCAGCGGTTGATGGCCGCAACCGACCGAGCGGTCAGCGCTGGAAAACTTTCGGCCCCCTCGGGCGTCAGCAACCCGTCCACCCATTCCTGGAATCCCCAGGCCGCCATCGGCTTGCCTTCATGCACGCCGAACGAGACCTCACGCAGGCCGTCGTCGAACTGCACGGGCAGGCCGAGTTCAGCCGCGGCAATCTCGGCGGTGACGCGGGCGCGGGACAGCGGGGAGGAGATCAGGCTGCGGATGCCGCGGTTTCGCAGCAGCAGGGCGGCAGACCGAGCCTGGGCGAGCCCGGTCTCGTTGAGGGGGACGTCGACGGAGCCCTGCGACAGATCCTGTGCGTTCCAGTCTGTCTCACCGTGACGCAGGAACCAGAACGCGACGGGATGCACCCTGTCGGCAGGGGGAGCGCTCATTGATCAGGCCAGCCCTTCCTGTTGCATCACGCGCTGGACCGACGGACGGCCGAGCATGCGGTCGAGATGGGCGGCGCAGTTCGGCGGAAGGGCGATGCCGACGCGCTTCGACCACAATTCCACATAGAAGATCGCCGAGTCGGCGATGGAGAACGAACCGACCGCGTAGTCCTTGCCGGCAAGCGACTTGTCGACGAGAGCGAAGCCCTTCTCGGCGATTTCCTTGCCGCGGGCCTTGACCGCGTCCTCATCGGCTGGGTTGGGGGTGAAGTTGGAGGAGCGGAACTGACGCGCGAAGCCCTGCATGTGGATGGTGGCGACCGCGTAGTCGGTGAGTTCGAGGGCGCGGGCCTGCTGGTCGATATCTTCCGGCAGCAGCTTGGCGGAGGGGTTGGTTTTGGCCAGCCAGTAGGCGATGGCGGGGTATTCGGTGAGGATCGCGCCGTCGTCTTTGGTCAGGGTGGGGACTTTGGATTTGGGGTTCACGCTGGTGAAGGGGGGCTTGTACTGCTCGCCCTGCTGGAGGTTGACGCGTTCGGAGTCGTAGGGCTTGCCGATTTCCTCCAGCAGCACGTGGATGCCGATCGAGCAGGCGCCGGGTGCGTAATAGAGTTTCATGGGTCGGGTTCCTTCCAGTTAGTGCCAGGCGCCGACCGCCGGGCGGTCAAGGCCAAGGTTCTCGCGCAGCGTAGCCCCCGTGTAATCGGTATGGAATAGCCCGCGCCGCTGCAATTCGGGGACGACAAGACGCGAAAAATCCTCATAAGCGCCCGGAACATGGGACGCCGCGACAACAAACCCGTCGCAGGCCCGCGTCGAAAACCATTCCTCCATGCCGTCGGCCACATCCTTCGGGCTGCCGACGAAGCGGGGGTGATCGTGGAAAGTCCCGCGACGGGTAATGTCGATGAAATCGCGCGGCGTTGGCAAGCGGTTGCCAAGTTCGCGTTTGATCCGGTCCCGCATCCCCTGCACACCGGTCCAACTGTCCAGTTGTTCCTGGGTGAACGGCTTGTCGATCGGCTGTTTGGAGAAGTCAAAGTTAAGGACTTCGGACAACAGCGACAGACTGTCGATTTCTTTCGGCAGTGTGTCGATCAGCGCGGCGTGGTCTTCGGCTTCCGCCCGGGTCTCGGCGACGACGGTGTAAACGCCGGCGCAGACAAAGACTTTCTCGGGGTCCCGCCCGGCCGCCTCCACCTGGGCCTTGAACGCGGCATAGTCCCGCTGACCCTGGGTCAGAGCGTGGTAGTTGACAAAGATGCACTCCGCCCAGCGGGCCGCGAAACGCTGGCCCCGGCCAGACTGACCCGCCTGAATAAGGACGGGGTGCCCCTGCGCCGAACGAGGAACGGTGAAAGGTCCGCGGGACTGGAAGAACTCGCCTTTATGATCAAGCCGATGGACCTTGTCGGGGTGGGCGAACAGCCCGGTTTCGCGGTCTGCGACGATGGCTCCGTCTTCCCACGCGTCCCAGTGGCCCATAACCACTTCGAGGAACTCATCGGCGCGGTCGTAACGGCGATCGTGCTCGCCGTGCGAGAGATGGCCCATATTCAGCGCTTCGCCGTCGTTCATCGACGTGACGATATTCCAGGCGGCTCGGCCATCCGTGAGCAGGTCGAGGGTGGCGAAAACCCGGGCAACGTGAAACGGCTCGAAATAGGTAGTGGAGAAGGTGGCGCCGAGGCCAAGGCGCTCGGTCGCCATGCCCATGACGGTCAGGATGGTGATCGGGTCCATTTTGACGCAGCGGATACCGTTGGCGACGGTATGGGCATGGTCGCCGCCAAACAGGTCAGGCATCGCGAGACGGTCGTCAAAGAAACCCAAATGGAATTTGCCGGCTTCGAGGGCTCGGCCGATGCGCCGGTAGTACTCGGCGGACGTGAAGTCCTGGTGGGCTTTCGGATGCCGCCAGGAGCCGACGAAGTTCGTGCAATTCTGGGCCTGCAGGAAGCCGACCAAGGTCATTTGCCGCATCGTTCGGGTTTCCTTGCCGCCGTTCCGATCACTCTACACCGAACTGTGAGACGAGCTACCCCCGACCGGCGCACCGCCGCCGCGTCCGAACTGACGGCGGCGGCGGAACGGAAGTTTATTCCGCAGCCTGGCTGAGCGTCACCGCCTCATACGGAAACCGCTTCACCTTGGCCATATTCAGCCCCTCGATGCGCAGAAGCCTTGTATCGCCCGTGCGTTCGGGCGAGTGCAACACGCCGACATCGTAAAGATAGGCATCGCCGGGCTTCATGACGTAGTCGTGGTTGGCAACCGCCTTGCCCGGCGCGCCATCGGTCGGACGGGCGACGCAATCCCAGTCGGTCATGACCGTCTCACCGGCAGCCTGGCCATAGATCGCCCAGGACGGGCCGTGATCATGCGGCTTACTGCCCTTCGCGCCGACATAGCCATGCGCCAGGATGGCGAACCCGAGTTCAGCGTCTTCATAGAGCAGGTGGCGTTCCGGCGTGCCGGGGGGGATGTAGGTCGCGACGAAATCGGCGTCCGCCAGCGCCTGCTCCACCAGCTTGCGTACCTGCTCCCGGCCGGGCGTACCCGGCTGAGCCTTCAACGCGGCATGACAGTCAGCGGCCAAGTTTTCCAACGTGATAGCCATGAGTGATTCTCCAGTGCATCGGCTGCTCTAACGACGATACGGATAACAACTGCCGCGATCGAGTGTAATGCCATAATGCGCCCCTAACGCCGCAATCGCATCGGCATGTTCGGGATAGGGGTCCGCATTGGCCGGCCCGACGACGATGCAGCCACCGCCCCTTTTGCCGTTGGGCGGCAGCATGGCGGTGACCAGCGCGTTGCCGTCCTGGTTCCGCAACGTCAGGAACAGCGGCATCGCGCGCCTGATGTGGGCCTCCTTGTTGATGTCCTGTTCGATGAACACCGACGTAGTGGGGTGAAAGGCATCGACGGCGCGTTCCCGCTCCCGCCGGTAGTGCTTTTCCACCGCGTGGTGCATTTCAAGAGATTCGGCCACGGCTTCGCCTTCTGTAACAAGACGGAACCAGGTTCGATTACGTGGTGCGTCGCAGACATACTCCATGCGCGATCCTCCCCGGCTTGGATTGGTCTGAGGCGGGAGCATAGAATGGAAGTGGCCGGCGATCAAACGGCCGGCGCGACAGGGGGAAGAGCAAGCATGGCGGATACGTTCGACTATGTGATCGTGGGCAGCGGCGCGGCGGGGTCGGTCCTGTGCAACCGGCTGACCGAGGATCCGAACGTCACCGTCTGCGTACTGGAATGCGGGCCGCCCGACCGGCACCCGTACATCCACATCCCGGCCGGCTTCATCAAGATTTTGTTTAACCCGGCCTACACCTGGCAGTTCCAGACCGAACCGGGCGAAGGCATCAACGGCCGCCGCATCCCCACCACCCAGGGGCGGACGCTCGGCGGGTCGAGTTCCATCAACGGCATGATCTACAACCGCGGCCAGCGCGAGGACTTTGACCAGTGGGCGCAGCGCGGCAACCGTGGCTGGGGCTATGTCGATACTCTTCCCTACTTCAAGCGTGGCGAGCGGCGGCTCGGCGTCGGTGACGACCGAATCCACGGGCGAGAGGGCAATTTGCCGGTCACCGACAATGACTGGGCCCATCCGGCGATGGAGGCGTTTATCGAGGGTGCCCAGGAACTCGGAATGCCGCGATGCGTCGACTACAACAGCGGCGACAGCCAGATGGGTGTCGGCTACTTCCAGCGCCTGATCCACCGGGGATACCGGCGGTCAGCGGCGCGGGTGTTCCTGCATCCCGCGCGGGCGACCGGGCGGCTGGAGGTCCGGACGGATGCCCGGGCGGCGCGCATCCTGTTCGATGGCAGCCGGGCAAAGGGCGTGCGCTATGCGAACGATCGTCATCGGTCGGTCCGGCGAGAGGTGTTCGCCAGGAAGGAGGTTATCGTGTCCTCCGGCACCGCGAATTCGGCCAAACTGTTGCAGATATCGGGAGTCGGACCGGCCTGGCTGCTGGCCGGCCTGGGCGTGCCGGTGATCGCCGATCTGCCGGTCGGGGAGAATTTCCGCGACCACTACTCCGCGCGCATCGTCGCCCGCGTCAAAAATGCCCGCACGATCAACGAGATGGCCCAGGGCATGTGTCTGATGGGAGAGATCGCGCGCTGGGTGACCGGCAAACCGAGTATCCTGGCGGTTTCGCCGTCGATCGTGCACTGGTTCTGGAAAACCGAAGACACGATGCGGCAACCCGACCTGCAGGGGGTCTTCAGCCCGGCCAGCTACAAACAGGGATTCGTCGGTCTGCTGGACGACTACCCGGGGATGACATGCGGGGTGTGGCAGCACCGGCCGGAGAGCGTCGGCTATGTTCGGGCGCAGTCGGTCGATCCGTTCGTCGATCCGGTCATTCAGCCGAATTACCTGAAAGATCCGATGGACCGCCAGGTCCTGGTCAAGGGCATGCACTGGGCTCGGAAGCTGCTGCACACGCAGGCTCTGGCCCCCTATTTCGAGTCCGACGCGTTGCCGGGACCCGACGTCACTACCGACGACGAGTGGCTGGATTACGCGCGTCAATACGGTTCGACGGCGTATCACCTGATCGGGACGGCTCGGATGGGGCCGGCGACGGACAAGACATCGGTGGTCGACGACCAGTTGAGGGTGCACGGCGTGCAGGGCCTGCGCGTGGTCGACGCGTCGGTGATGCCGAGCATGCCGTCCGCGAATACCTATTCGTCCACCATGATGATCGCCGAGAAGGCATCCGACATGATTCGCGGCCGGCCGCCGCTGGAGCCGGTGCAGGGGATTGCAGCCTAGGCCCAATCCCCCGACACTATGGATAGTTTACCGAAGGAGCCGCCGGTGGCCGGATTCAAAAGTACCGAAAAATACATTGCGACGCGCGATCTGGAGGTTGCGGTCAATGCCGCCGTTACGCTGCAGCGGCCCTTGCTGGTGAAGGGCGAACCCGGCACCGGCAAAACGGTCTTGGCCCACGAAGTCGCCGCCGCGCTCGACCGGCCATTGATCCAGTGGCATATCAAATCGACCACCAAGGCACAGCAGGGCCTTTACGAATACGATGCCGTCTCCCGCCTGCGCGACGGGCAGCTCGGCGATCCCCGGGTGCATGACATCGGCAACTACATCGTGCGCGGCAAACTGTGGGACGCGTTCGAGGCCGAAGAACAGACCGTGGTGCTGATCGACGAGGTGGACAAAGCCGATATCGAATTCCCGAACGATCTGTTGCTGGAACTCGATCGCATGGAATTCTTCGTCTACGAAACCCGCAAGACCGTCGTTGCCAGGAACCGGCCGGTGGTGATCATTACCTCGAACAACGAGAAAGAACTGCCGGACGCGTTCCTGCGCCGCTGCTTCTTCCACTACATCCGGTTCCCCGACCGCGAGACGATGGAGCGCATCGTCCGGGCACACTATCCGGATATCCGCAAGGACCTGGCGCGGGAAGCGCTGAACGTGTTTTTCCAGGTCCGCGATGTGCCCGGCCTGAAGAAGAAACCCGCGACGTCGGAACTGCTGGACTGGCTGAAGCTGCTGATGGTGGAAGATCTGCCGGCGGAGGCGCTTCGGACCAACGAGAAACAGGTGATCATTCCGCCACTGTACGGCGCGCTGCTGAAAAACGAGCAGGACGTGCATCTGTTCGAACGTCTTGCGTTCCTCGCGCGGCGGGGGGCCTGATGTTCTCGCATCTGGTCCTGGCTCTGCGCTCCGCCGGACTGCCGGCCTCGATCACCGAATACCTGACGCTGATGGCGGCGATGAAGGCAGGTGTTGCGGAATACAGCATCGAGGACTTTTACTACCTGGCGCGTGCCACCCTGGTGAAGGACGAGCGCCATCTCGACAAGTTCGACCGAGTGTTTGCGCAGTGCTTCAAGGGGCTGGAACCGCCGGAGGGTATGGCTGTCGAAAACCTGCCGGAGGAATGGCTGCGCAAGCTGGCGGAGAAGCTGCTGTCACCCGAGGAGATGGCGAAGATCGAGGCACTTGGCGGTTTCGATGCGCTCATGAACCGGCTGAAGGAGCTGCTGGCGGAACAAAAGGGCCGTCATCAGGGTGGTTCGAAGTGGATCGGCACAGCGGGAACATCGCCGTTCGGCGCGTATGGCTACAACCCGGAAGGCGTGCGAA
>Ga0302320_10020264_pt1 | contig 13282 bp, 12 predicted proteins | sample Bog_T0_3_FD_202130 | JGI IMG/M metagenome (GOLD analysis project Ga0302320, IMG submission 202130) | Peat permafrost microbial communities from Stordalen Mire near Abisko, Sweden - Bog_T0_3 | ecosystem: Environmental > Terrestrial > Soil > Wetlands > Peat | place: Sweden: Abisko, Stordalen Mire...
TGATGATTTTTGAACCTTCGATTTTTTGAATTATAATTTTTTTGTTATGTTTAAATCTGATATTTGCATTTAACGCATAAAAATTTCCCAACATAAGTAATTTAATTCTTTAAGTATTATTTTCAAAATTATGGAGTTTCAAAAATAAATAAAAATTTATTTCAAGCTAATAAAATTTTCTTAATTTCTTAATTTTCATTCTATTTATTAATTTTTTAAAATGAATAAAAAAAGAATTTTAGTTTTATGAGAAAATAATTTGGTTCAAAATTCATAAAATAAAATGAATCCAGAAAATATTGAAAATCTGTGGAGGAAATCCTTAAATAAATCAATTATAAACAATCGGCAATTGGAATTTCATGGATATTTTAACTTTGCCTTTCTAAACAAAACGAATCCAGAAATAGAACTCGTTAAATTCACAGAATTTATTGATTTTCCAAATAATTCGTTCTTGACATCAACAATTGATCAAAGGTCGAAGAATTTCCAAATTCTGAAGGAAAATCTCAACAATTTATTAGAAATCTGTTGGTTTTTCGCCTTATCCCGAGAAAAATTTAAAATAAAAGTGAGGATTTCCCTATTGAACAAGGACTTTTATCTAAATAATTCAAAAAATCCAATTGACTCCAGCAAACAAAAAGAAATTCTCAAAATGATTTGGGAAAAAATAAATAAAGAAGAAAAAAATGAATTTCATAATAAACTGCCGGATAGCAAGACCATTGAAAAAGAACAATTAACAGATATGGACAGATTCAATAGTCCAGATAAGATCGAAATTTCGGAAAATTTCACAATAATTTTATATGAGCCATTGGAAGTTGAACATTCCATTTTTCCAATGCCACAAGTTGTTGCAGATGCGAGACATACGAAATTCGAATCTTTATTTCAACCTTATAAAGTACAAAGAAAATATGTGCATAGCTTTAATGAAGAAAAACAAGTTTGGAGCATATGCGCCATAAATCCATAAATTTTAAATCGTATTGAAAAAATAAAACGAATTTTTATGATAGTTTAAATGATAAATAAAGTTAATAATGTCTAACGGTTCGTCCAGTTCCGAATACATCTACTCCTTTATTGCTGAAAATGATAATTAAGGAAATTAATGGCAAAAATATTTAAAAATGTACCTCATAAGATTAAGCCTATCTGAAGAAAATTCAAAATCTTCCTCAATTTTTATGGGGTTATGATAGGGTCTATTTTTTTCAGATTCTTCCAAAAACTAAAATCCACAATAAGGTGAGTTTTATAAAAATAGAAGAAACCTGAGGATGCATTTTGGAATCTAAGGATGAATAAATTTCTTGTCTTTCTGATTCTTTATTTGAGAAAGGGATGCTACTCATTTTGCTTTTCTTGGTTTCAATGCTACTTAACTCTTTCTCAGAAATTAATCTACCGAATTTGTCTCGTCTATTCAAGAAATTATTGAAAATAACATAAATGAGCCGAGCCTTAAAATATACTTTATTTCATTAGGATTTGCATTTGGACGTTCAATCGGTTCTTTCGAACTTCGTTTTTTTTCGATTACTGGGAAAAATGAATTTTTTAAATATTCATGAAGGTATTTATTCACTTGAATTTTTCGGAGGAAAATATTTTTTTTCGTGATTCTCATTGCGGACTTTCAAATTTGTTAGAATTTTATCTAATTGATCCTATTATATTATGGTTTAGTGTTTAAATACTTATCTTTTAATAGTAAAACTATTGATTTGGTGTTAAGCTCATCATATTCAAGAGTAACAGTGTCCTTGAATTTCTTTTTAATTTCTTTATCCATTTCTTCATTTTTTTTCTTTATTTCTAAATTGACATTGTTTGAGTTAAAAAGAGAAGTAGTAGTTTGTTTTCTAGTGTTTATTTAGAAAGAAATTTATTTAAAAAAAACAACTTTTGAGCCATTTGATTCAGTGTATATAAGAATTGTTTTTCAGCTTCAATTAAAGCAAAGTTATTGGCTGCATTGCTTAGAAAATTTAGATTAAATTTAATTTATGATTCTTAAAAATTTAAACTCTTCTTCATTGTCGTATTTATTGAATTCTGAAGGTATTAGCTCTTCCATAGGTTTATTCTAATTAATTAAGGCAATTAAAATCTAATTTTAATTTATGATTTTTTTTTACAAATGAATAGGACTCTTTGCTTGGACTAACCATTTGGGAGTTTTGTAAATCATTCATAATTTCAGGCCTATCATCATTTTGTTGTTCTTCCTCTTCTTCCCGAATTTTAATCTTGGCTGAGGTCTCCTTTATTGAAGAAGACACAACATCGTTTTGGGATTTTATTTTAGGAAAAGCAATAGCTTTTCCTTCTATTTTTAATTTCTGAATCTCTTCAATTGCTTTTAACCTTTCTTCCCATCGGACTTCATTTGTTAGAAATTTTACATAAATTTCTTGGAGAAGCTTGTTATCATTTTCTTTCTTTATTAATTTTATTTTCCCAATCAAATATAAAAGAGATACTTGTTCCTTTTCTTGGTTGTTGAGGGCGGTTTTTGTAAGAGCGTTAATGAGATTATTAATGATTTCTGTGGAGTTATTGTCAGGTTTAGTTGTCTCTTGAATTGGTGATTGTTTAGCATGGCGACGTTTCATATGGGCATCCAAAAAATTTTCATTTTGGAAATACTGTTTTTCAAATTATAAAAATTCAAAAAAATATGGAAATCACTTTATTGGAACATAAATGACATCTGTAGATGGGATTAGCCTCAATAAATTTTTTATATGTTTGCAATGCTTTTTGCTTTATTTGAACTTTGTCTTTTAGATTTTTATATTCTTGATGTTGATTTTTCAGATTTTCTTTTTCTTCTTTCAACTTTTTAAAAAACCTAAACCTAAACAAACTATATATTATTTATTTACAGTAGCTTCCATTTGTGAATTTTCTTCATTCAGCTTATCCTTCAAATTGTTTAAATAATTATGGGTGTATGAAAAATATTCAAGTGACAATTGATAAATTTGGAGGAGTTTTGCTAAGGAATTTTTATCAGTTTTTTGAAATTCTTCTTTGGAAATTTTGCAATTAACTATTGATGGCAGGAAATTTTCTAGAGCAATTACATCATTATTCTCTATTATTTTTTCAATATCCAAATTTTTTATGGTTTTCCATCGTATCCTTTCCTGCTTTTGGGAAAGTTTTGGATCTAAAGGAACCATTGTCGGAACATTTAATTGACTTAAAGTTTCTCGAGGAATTTGCATATACAAGAATTTATAAAATAAGCTGTCTTTTCAAAATGTTTAATTTTAATTTCATTTAAATTTAAATATTTGAGAACAATAAGTCATTTCGTTAAAAAATCCAAATTTTTATTAAAAAACAAATATTATCATTTTCTTTATTCTTTGAAAGTCAATCACATTTTTTTCTTTGTTTGATTGTTTGCACAAAAAATCAATTTTTTTTCCCCTATAAAGAAAATAATAAAAAAACTAGGAATACAATATCATCAAATAATGGTTTTTTTTACATATTTTGAAAACAAATTTAATTCTTATTTTTGGAAGAGTTTTTTTAATTATTTTATGTATGAGGAAGCAACCCGTTTTTTTTTAAGTTTTGTCAATTATCAAAATTTGATAATTTATTTAGCTGTTTTTGGAATAAAATATGGTGATGTGGAGTTTTTTTATCCGAGTGTTTAATTTTTTGAATTTTTTTGGTTTATCAAAAAAAAAAAAAAAAGAACGAATAGTCATATCTTTTCTTCAAAAGAAAAAAGCTTTTAATTATTTACCCAAAAATGACTGAAAGAAGACTTCCTCATCTTGCGAATAGATTTGTCAACCAGCAGCAAGTATTATCATTTTGTTACCATTGAAAACTTTCTTTTTAGAACACCGCGACATCTACTCAACCAAACGAAAATAATCAAAATTACAATAATTTGCATTATGCCAAAGACGCTCTTCCCAGACAAGAACAAAACAACACTAATGACGCAACAACATCCAGCAACTCCCAAACATTCAAAACCCCACCCCCTCCTCAGCAAAACAACCACCAGCAACTGCAACCCGTTTCACCTTCCTTGTCAAGTCAAGTAGGCAAAAAAAAGGCTGCTCATAAGATTGACACAAATCAAATTCCAAGACCCTTTGTTTCAACGGAGAATTCTTACAAACCCATCAAATTTGTGACTTCTAATCATTCTGCAGTTCCCCCTCAAAGCCATCAGTTCTTTATCACAAATGAAGATGGCAATGCTGGACCTCGACATATTAGAGCGAGTTGCTACACTATTCCTAATGATCCATCTGTAATGAATTCGAGCCAGTTGCCTTTTGGTTTAATAGTGCAACCTTTTGCCGACACATCCATTGATGAAGAGGAAGTGCCCTTGATTTATCCAACGAAAGCTCCTTTTAGATGTTCGAGATGTAAAGCTTATGTAAACCCCTTTTTCTCTTGGATTGACAATGGCACGAAAGCTGTTTGCAACGTCTGCAAATTTTCAGGAGAAGTGCCGAATGATTACTTTTGTTCATTGGATGAGCAGAGTAAAAGAAAGGATAGGTTTGAAAGACCTGAATTGATGAAGGGAACCTATGAATTTGTTGCGCCACAGGAATATTTGAACAAGCCTTTAGGCGAAAACTACATTATGATTTGCATCGAACTTACCACAATAAATATCCTCAACGGCGTTTTTAATCAAGTTATTTCCTCGTTGCAAAGTCTCATTGATCATATTCCTTGTCCAGATAGGACCAATCTTTGTATTATGACCTTTGATCAATACCTGAATTTCTATAATATCCCCCAAGACCTTACAAAAGAATTACAAATTGTGGTGGTTGGAGAACTTGAGGACAGTTGTGTTCCTTTACCAGTGAACAAGCTGTTCATTAATATCAAAAATCAAAGGGAACAACTTGATTATCTCTTGGAAAAAATCACTAAATTTGGGGAAAATCTAATGAATCAACAATCAGATCCATCCCAAAAGTCAAACAATATTTCATCTTCATTGGGAAGCTTACTTTTAAGTGCAGGGAATTGTTTTGCTCCAAAAATAGGAAGAATCATTGTTTTTGCAAGCCAGATGCCAACAACTGGATATGCCAAATTGAAGAGGAGAGATGATTACAAATTAATGGGGACTGAAAAGGAAAAGACTCTTTACGTTCCAATCACGGACCTTTATGAGAAAATGGGAAAAAACTTTCTAGATAACCGTATTTCCCTTGATTTGTTCGTTTTTAATAATCAATTCATTGACCTTGCGACCATTAGTCCTCTATGTGCAATAACTGGAGGCAGTCTTTATTACTATCCTAAATACAATGGAGTTTTGTAAGAATTTTTAATTTTGCCAAATTTATTTTTTTTGTCTTTCGAGTGATGGAGAAAAATTGCATTATGATCTGGCTAGAAATCTGACTAGATTTTGCGCTATGGATGTCATAATGACTGTGAGAACCAGGTAAATTTATTTGAAAAAGATGGTTGTTTAATTTTTAAATCAAGTTCTGGTTTGGTATTAAATGAATATTGCACCGGCATTGGAAAAATTCCTGTGAGAGACCTCGAATTATCAGCACTGGATGCAGATAAAACTATTGCGATATATTTGAAACAGGAAGAGAAGTATTTTATTTTTCTCTGGAATGCATCATTGTATTTAAATAAATAGAATCACAGACACAGAAGCTTATATTCAGTATGCAGTTCTTTACAACAATCCGTATGGACAAAGAGTTATTAGAGTGATAAACCTGAGTTTGCAAGTCAATAATTCGGCAAGTTAGAATTTACTTTCCAAAATTTTAAATTTTTCGTTTAAAAGCAAATGTTTTTAAATACGCTGATGTGGATTGCGTGTTTTTGCTGACAATCAGGAAAATCCTAAAAGGTATTCATACTCAACCAATCAAATTGGTTCGAGAGACAATCCTCACAACTTTAATTAGCATTCTTCATTCGTATCGCATGAATGTGAGTCAAAATCCAAAATTTTGTTTTTAAGTATTTTGTCTGTAATTTAGTGTGGAGGACAAACTTCGGCTGGACAATTGATATTGCCAGATGCTTTGAAATTGCTTCCAGTTTATGTTTTATCTCTTTTTAAGCAAGACATTCTTCGACTTGGAATCGATGTTCGTCCAGATGACAGAATTTATGAATTATTAAAATTAATGACTGTGGGCTGCGCAGATGTTTCCGCCTTCTTATATCCGAAACTATATCCCATTCACACCATTGCCACCAATGAAAGCGAATTCACTGTATATTTAGTTTTAAATAATAAATGATGTTGTTTTAGCCAGGAAATGTGGTCGAGGATCATTTTGTGATTTTGCCTTCAAATCTTCCTTTAAGCATTGAAAAAATGGATCCACAAGGCAAATTTCCTTTAAATTAATTTTTCACATTTAGTTTCACAGGAGTTTTCTTGATTGACACTTATGAAACAATTTATATTTATTTGTTAAAGGATGTTAATCCTCAGATAATTAGAGGGGTAAATTAATTATTCAAGAACAACTATATTATTTTTTAACAGTTGCTAGGAGTGGATTCTTTTAGCGAAGTCATGGATATTGTCCAATTCCCTTTACTTGAAGATAGTGAATATTCTCAAAGAATTTTAAATATTATTGATCAATTGAGAAAGAGAAAAAATGGGAGCTATCAAAATATTAGAATCGTAACAGAAAAGTAAAAATATTTTTTTTTTAATAATTTCAACTTTTTAATTAAAAAAATAAAAGGGACCCAATTTTGGATCAATATCTTCTAAATTTACTCATTGAAGATGAAATTCGCGGTTCTGATAGTTATCCTGAGTTTCTTTGCAAAATTCACACTGAAATCCAAAAGAAACTAAATTAAATCAGAAAAAACAAAATCCAAAAACATAAAATTACTTAGATTATTTTTTATTTAAGTTCGAAAATTTAAAAAAAATGTCACAAATTCAAAAGAAAACTGTTTCTGATGACTTGTCGCTTTATTCCTTAAATAAATTTTACAAAACTTGCATGAGTCTTTTATCGAAGCAATCCACTTTTAATGAAATGGAAGATAGGGAAAACATGTTTATGAGTTGCTACATCAAATTAAACAAAGTATATTTATTGACAAATCATTATCTAAATAAATCGTCTCCTCATGAAAATGAAAGGACAGATACGGAAATCATTTGATTCTTAATCTAAAAAAATAATCTCATAAATAAAATCAATCGAAAAACTCTTTTTTAAAAATAAAATTCCATTATTAGTTAACAAATTTTTCAGACACTCGAAATTGAAAATTTTTATTATAGACAGAAACCATCATTTCACAATGTTTTTGCTCAATTTTTTTATGAAATTAGAGATGTTTATTTAATTTGATAGCAAAAAACAAGTTAAATATTGTGAAACTTGGAAATTTGTTTTATTATTTTTCCAATAAAAAATCTGATGAATCATTTCAAAAACAATAAAAAATAAATAAAAAAGAAAATACACAAACAAACAAAAAATGAAAAATAGATTCAAACATTTGCTCTCAATTTTTCAGTATGACATATTTAATCATCAGTTCTTCTTAAGGATAGGAACAAAAAATAAAAATTCAACTCCATTCAGTATGATAATTTCCCACATCTTCTTGATCACCATGGTGATTTATTTCCTTTTTTCATCATTCAACACGTTTCTTCACACAAATCCCCAAATAAATATTCAAGATTTTGATGTAAATACACGTTCTTATATTCATCTTGACTCAACAAATTTCCATTTTGCCTTTAGACTTGAAGACAATAACGGAAATTCTCTGAAAATCGATAATATCTCAAAGTATTTTGATATTGAAGTGACATATTATTCTCAAATACATAATGAAACTGTCCCCTGGTACACAATAAATGAAATTTCGTATGGTTTTGAACCATGTCTTCAGGAGGACTTTTTCGAATTTGAGACATACTTTGAAACTAACCTAAAAAATGCTTTTTGTTTAACAAACCATTCATTTGATTTAGGAGGGTTTTGGGATGAAAATCAGATGAGTTATCTGTATATGACAATTAATATGTGTGAAGAAGATGATCCTGGATGTGTGGGACGTGACGCAATAACAGAGATTTTTAAAGGGAATTACCTGACATTTTATATAGAAACACAAAATGTTGATGGTAACGATTATAACAATCCTTTGAAGAAAAGTTTGAAGTATTATTCATATCTGCTCGACACAAATATAAAAAAAGATGTAAATTTTTATATAGAGGAGGTGCAACTCAAGACAAATGATGCACTTATTTATAACAGCGGATCAAATTTGCAGGGGTTTTTCAAGCAAAATCAAGTAGATCTCGATTTTAATGCTAATCTTGATGACGCTAGTAACAATATAACCTTGAATGCTTTCTGGGAAATATCCATTTATTCTTCCGATCAAATCCAAATTATAGAACGAACATATACAACTTTAACAGCTGTATTTGCTTCAGTGGGAGGTATTTCTAAGTTTCTCTTAATTATTGGGACCTTCATAACATTATATTACAACGAAATGAAGCTTCAAAGCGAATTGTTAAATGAGCTTTTTGTTTTCGATTTGGATGAAAATTTAGAACTAAAAAGAAAAAGAAACTCATACAGAAGAGATAATGATGGAAGAAGATTCCATAGAACTTTTTCTGCTTATTTGGATCGAAAAAAGCAAACGACAGTCAGTGAACATGGTGTTGTTCAAAATCAAATAAATTTATTTCAGTTCCAAAATAACATAAATTGTGAAAACCCTGGTGTTAATATTAATAATCTTGAGAATCCTAATGAAGATAAAAAAGATAATGAAGAAAAATTCGATTCTACACCTAAATTGGTTAGACCAAATATCGAAAAAAATCTATTGAATACTGAAAATCATGAATACATCATTTCGGGACAAGTTTCATTAAAAAATATTGACCAAAACAAGCAAATCCTAATGTTTTCAGAAATTGACCATGATATTGATGCTCATCTCGAAAACCTTAGTAAAAAAAATTCCGATGCTTTAGAACTGCCTACAAAGCAATTAAATAGAAATCAAACCTTTCCAATTATCCAAGGTAATTTGTTAGATTTAAAATTTGCAATTTTTCTATTTTTTAAAAAAGAACTAACATCAACAAAACGAAATTTAGTGAGAAATAACTCAGGAGAAAGACTTCATCTTTTCCCTGAAAAACCAGAAAATCCGAATAATATCGAAGGAAGTAATGAACCAATCCAAAACTCGGTTTTTAATCAAAAAAATCTAATTGAATTGCATCTCAATAAAAGCTTAAAATACCTCAATGAGGCCAAAAGCTCAAAGAAAAACAAATTGCAATTTAGTTTCTGGGAAATTCTACGATCAATTTTTTTTCCATTTTGTCTCTCAAAAGGCCACATTAAGAAATTAAAGCTTTATAATAAAGCCAGCGATGATCTCTTAAAATACATTAACATCATGGAATTGGTTCAAATGTTGCAACAATTGGAAAAATTAAAAGTGATACTTTTCAATAAAAATCAATTGGCACTCTTTAACTTCCTTTCTAAGCCAATAATCACTTTAGCTCCAAAATCTGATGCTGAAAGTGATGTATCTTATAGTGACGATAGCGGAACGAAGGTAAGTCGCATGATGCGGTATCTGCAAGAAGGCAATATTAAGGAGCAATGTAAGGATATCATCAGTTATTATAATGAGTTATTGGAAACTGGGATTTATTCAGATATTGATAAAAAGCTTTTTGAACTTTTGGATGACGACTTTAGGACGGTTATCGATCGTTATGGCACACAACGAGAGTCTATGTTTCCAAAGAATCAGAAAATAAAATAGTGAGGCTATAATCATTTTGAATTCTATTTTCTTGTTTTAAAAAAAAAAAAAAATTTAATATAGATAAATAAAAATAAATTATTTTTATGGAGATTAAGGTAGGGAAAAATTTCAAATTAACGAGAAAGTTAGGCAGTGGAGCTTTTGGGCAAATTTTCCATGGAATAAACCTCAAAACAAATTTAGAAGTGGCAATTAAACTAGAACCTGTGAGCACCAAACATCCTCAGCTTTTCTACGAGGCCAAACTTTATCAATATCTGCTCTCAGATAATTCAGTGATCGACAAAGGAATTCCAAACGTGTACTTCTGCTACAGAAGGAGAATATAACATCATGGTAATGGATCTCTTGGGTCCTTCTTTGGAGGATCTCTTCAACATATGCAACCGGAAATTTTCAATGAAAACTGTTTTAAGCCTTATGGATCAAATGCTTTGCCGAATCGAATATGTTCATTCACGTTATTTTCTCCATCGTGATATTAAACCTGACAATTTTTTGATTGGAACTGGAAAAAAGTCTCATAAAGTCTTCATCATCGATTTTGGACTCGCCAAGCGTTATATTATGAAAGATGGAAAACACATCCCTTATCGTGAAAACAAGAATTTAACAGGGACAGCAAGATATGCATCGATTAATACACATTTGGGAATCGAACAAGGCAGAAGAGATGATTTAGAAAGTCTGGGATATGTAATGATTTATTTCCTCAGGGGAGTTCTTCCATGGCAAAACCTCAAAGCCACAAATAAAAAGGACAAATACGAAAAAATCATGGAAAAGAAACTTTCGACTTCCATTGAAAGTCTTTGTAAAGGGGTTCCAACTGAATTTGTGACTTATTTGACCTATTGCCGAAATATGAAATTCGATGAAAAACCAGATTATCTATTTCTGAAGAATCTTTTTAAAGACATTTTCATCAGGTCGAGATTCGAATATGATCAGGTGTTTGATTGGAATATTGTAGCCCAGGAAAAGAAGAAATATAATGAGAAAGCGATGGAGGATTTGAAACATGGTGGAAAAAACCTGGAAGATGCCTCACCGAAAGAAGAGGAAAAAGAAATAATACGGAAATTCATGAAAGACAACTAATTAAAATTTATGGTTTTTCAGTTTTCTTCGAATTTGTTTTTTCTTTAATTCGGAAAAGCAACTTTTTGTAAAAAAAATATTTTTTAATGAAAAGCAAACATTTTTTTTCGTTAATTTTAAGGAAAAAAATCACTAAATAAAAATTGCTCTTCATCAAAAATCTTAAACATCGTTATTTCATGGAACGAGATCCCAAGAATTCTCTTGAGTGTAATCCCTCCGAAGAAGAAACCAACGAGCAGCCTACTTTCTGCAACTTATGTCAAGAATTCCCCGAAGAATACATCGCCTTATCCTGTTCCCATAACTTTTGTCTTCTATGTTTAACGAAACTTTGTTTCCAAAATTCCAATTCTAGACTCGTGAAAACAATATCCCCAGATGAACCTATTGATAAAAAGCCCGATGAATTCCAAATCTTATGTCCTATCGATAACCGGCCGAGCCCTTTGAACAGTAGTTCAATAGAGGCTCTCAATAAAGTCAAGGAAAACTTTTCTGAACTCGAACAAAAGAAAAAGCCACTTTATAATGAAGTGATTTTCGAGGAAAGCGCCGAAAATTTCCATACAACTGACGAATTCCCAAAAAAGAAGCAACAAAAAATAATGAATGGACCTACAAATTCAGAATTGAAAATATTGAAAAACAGTTTTTCATCGGAGGAAAAAGACAAGTTCAAATATCTCGATAAAAACTTCCAAAGTACAAAGGAAATCACTGAAAATAACTCTCTATCTATCCCAACGCCAGTAAAACAAATCGCCGAGAAAAACACAACAAAAAAAATCGATCTTTCGATTGTTTATTGCCCTTTACATGAAAACGAAGAGCCGATAATTGTGTGTTTTTCTTGTGGGAACAAACCATTGTGTGTGGAATGCGTGGTGAATGGTGAGCATAAAAACCATGAGATGGTGAATATTTCAAGAATTCGAGAAAGTTGCAAGGAGGCTTTAGTGAATTTAGAACCGGAAATTGAGCAAAAACAAAAGGAATTTACAGCCATGATTGAGAAATTGTCTTTGAGCAAGAAAATGGTTTCTGATAAAATTTGGGAGATAAAATCGCGGATTTCAAAGGATATCAATGAGTTGAAGGAAAGATTAACTAATAAGGAAAATGAGTTGTTAATTGCCAAGGATTGCGAGGCTTCAGAGAAATTTGCTGAAATCGATTCTTATATCAGTGGTTTTGAGGAGAAAATTGGGCGATTACGTGAGTTTCAAAGGAATTTACAAATAAAATCTGAGAACTCGGAAACTTACAATGAAGGAGTCGATTTATTGAATTATTTCGGTATGAACAAAGAAGAAATACTTTATTTATTGAATTCTGAGGTTTTCAAAATTTCTGACAATTTGGAAGATTTTAAGGTGGAAATTGATAAAGAAAGTTATATGAGATATCTAGAGGGTTTACATAATTTGCATCTAACAACAAGCAATTTAAATGATGTTGATGAGAAAATGGGCAGCTCTCAGAAGTTTTTCAATCCCAACGCCATAAGCAAACTCAATATCGAAAAATCACTGCTGATCAATGACCAATTCAAAGAAAGGTCTCCCATTGAAGAAAGCAGATTGAGGTTTTACCCGTCAAAATTAAAAGAAGTGAATTCAGCAAAACTTATTGAAAGCCCTTTAAAAAGCGGCCATCTGACCAATAGTTCGTTTAATCTAAGTTTTTTTAATGACAATACTAAAAGTAAAAATCTTAAATGGGTCAATAAAAGTCTAGGTAGAGCTAATGAAGCTAAATATCGATATGATTTGAAGGAAAATATCGGGTCTAAAACGTGCCTGGGGAAATATGAAGGGAAATATTTCACGGCAGTTAAGAAACCAAAGGAAAAAAATCGGTTGATTAGCATTTCCAGGGCTTTGGACTGTCAAAATAAATTATTTCAAAAAAGAAAAGAAGTTTTCTATGGATAAAAGCTTAATGTTTAATAATTTAACAATTAATTTATATATAAACATATAAATAATATTAAAAAGCAAAATGAAAAAATTTGCAAATATTTGATTTTCAGTTTGAAATTCAGTAATTTCTCAACAAAGGAATCATACAAAAAACCAAAAGAAATTATCTATAATTATTTGTAGAAAGGAGATAAAATTTTGAAAAATAAAATGAAGAATTTATCGAAAAAAACATTTTTTTATTTAATTAAATATAAGGAAATTTTTTTTTTTTGGATTCATAATGTACATATTAAAGCTAACATATCGATTCATTTTTAGTTTTTGAAATTAAATTTATTCTTTTTACAAGCAAAACACATCCAGAAAAATTTATTTTTAGTAATCTTCTT
>Ga0302320_10020266_pt1 | contig 13281 bp, 8 predicted proteins | sample Bog_T0_3_FD_202130 | JGI IMG/M metagenome (GOLD analysis project Ga0302320, IMG submission 202130) | Peat permafrost microbial communities from Stordalen Mire near Abisko, Sweden - Bog_T0_3 | ecosystem: Environmental > Terrestrial > Soil > Wetlands > Peat | place: Sweden: Abisko, Stordalen Mire...
ATTCGCCTTGCTGGTGAGTTGGTCAATCCCCTGGTAGTCCGGGCACAGCCACCCCGGCGCCGCCGCACCTGCGGGCTGGTAATAAGGGCAATTCTCATCAGTCGTCGGCCACGAGGCGTAGAACGGTACCGTGATCTGAGCCGCTTTGATGGGCCCCAAACCGGTGTGGCCGCACTGCGTGTTGTTCGTTCCCGTCGGTACCTCATCGCACACGTTGTAAGTCACCGTATGCTCAGCCGTTGGCGTCATAAGATTGGCATCGATCGTTACCGGAAGCCGTCGTCCCAGGCTCACCATCGCGCTCGCCGTCATCTCGATATGCCCCGGCAGACTCTCTTCCACCGCGGCCACAGCCTGGTGCACCTCAGGATTCCGGAAGTTCGCCGCAAACTGCGCTGCCCCCGGCTTCACCACATTCCCCGGCAAACCAGCCGGCACATACGGAAACGGCGGCGCACCGCCAGCGTTCAAATCATCCGTCGGCCGCATGAAAAACTTCAGATCCCCCTTAGCCGAGCCCGTCTGCGTCAGCACCGTCTCCAGCGTCGAGTTCTCCGTCCGCCCAAAGTACATTCCGTAACCCAGCCGCAGCACCGGCCAATGGCTCTTTGCATTTCCCACCGCCAGGCTGATCCGCGGCCCCAAATCGCTTCCCAGGTTCGGCATCTTTTCCGTCTGTGGAAGTTGCACGTTGGCCAGCGCCGCCATCGGCGGCGGCATCTGTTCAAACTCCCAGCGCAGCCCTGCAGACACAACAAACAACGGCTTCGGCTGCCATTGAGCGGTCGCGTACCCAGCCCAATCATTCGTGCTCAAGTTCCAGTTCGTCGGCCCCAGCGTCTGAGAGTAGTGCGCGTAGCACGGCAAATACCCCAGCCCCCGCAATCCGCCGGCAGAGTCCCGCCACGCCTTGCCCGTCTGATCGCAGTTGTGCTGGTTCATCTTGTTCAGCTCGCCTCCCACTCCAAACGCGGCAAACGCCAGCGCGTCCGAGGCAAAATTCTCCACGCTCGCATACGAATACGTTCCCGTCTCGTTGCGCAGCAGGCTGGTCGTGTCGGCATTATGGTTCAGCTCGAATCCCGCCTTCACCAGCAGCTTGCCGTGCACCCAGTCCAGCATCTCCTGTCCTTCATAACTCCGCTCGTCCGGGTAACTCCCCGCGCCAAACCTAGACGGATTCCCGATCGTGAACCCATCGCGCGAGTCCACTACCATCTGCGGCAACTGTCCCCACACACTTGGTCTCAAAAACGTCTGCTCAAACGCCGAGGGCGTCTCCGCGCGTGTGCTCGAAATGCTTCTTCCCGCCGACGCCTGACTCACCGCCAGCAGGTTCGGCGTCAGAAAAGCCTCCCACCGCCCAAGCACCCATTCCTCGCTGGCCTCGCTCGTGCCAAAGCTGTCAGGCCCATACGTCTCCGCCACGCGACTCAGGCCGCCTCCAGGTGAGTCCCACTTTGCCCCAATACCTTCAATCGTGAATCGATGCCGTTCCCCCGCCTGCCAATCCATACGCGCAAACCCGTTCCATTGCGCCGCGGTCCGCGGAGCCGGGCCCAGCAGTCCACCCAGCGTCTCCAGCATGTTGGAGTACGCCCCGAGCCCTGCTGCCACCGGATTCACGCTGCTCAGTCCCAGTCGCGCGCTCAGCACCTGTAACTCGTCGTTCGAGGGTTGAGCGAGAAACTGGGTCGGATGCTTCACCGTGGAAAGCCCCGGATTGTTCCTACTTAGTCCGTCCAGCGCCGCAAACCAGAACATCTTGTCCCGCCGAAGACGTCCTCCCGCCCCCATTCCCCACGTCATCTCGTGGTCCGGCGGCGTATAACTCTCCGGCGTAAACGTTGGCGTGGTCGTATCCGTCGCCGCCCCGGTCTCTTTCACCCACTGCGTAAACGGGTTCTGTGCGCCCCACGTGTTCTGCCGGTCAAACAGGAATCCCTGCCCGTGCAGCTGGTTCTCACCGCCTGCGGTCTCTACATGTATTCGGCCCCCGGCTGCACGCGCTCCTTCTGCTTCCACGTTTCCGGCTGTCGTCCGCATCTCGCGGATCGCCGTCTCGCCCACTGCGAATCCCCGCCCGCCAGCCCAGGCCTGCCCCATCCCGCCAGCTTCATCCCCAGTTCCTTGAGCCTGCGAACCCGCTCCGCGTCCTCCACCAAATGCCAGCCCGGTATTCGCCCCATCCACTGACATTTCCGGAGCCATCCCCCCCGCTCCGCGCAGAGATGTCTGCGTTCCGCCCCCCGCAACGCTGCCAGCGGTCGGCGAATCCTGCACAAAATCCTGCCAGCGCCGCCCACCCACGGGCAGCCCTTGCACCTGCTCCGACGTCATTGCAGTGGTCACGACCGAAGTGATGGGATCCAAGTCCCCGGCAGCAGCCCGCGCCGGCTCGCTTTCTTCAGCCTCGCTCACTGCAGTCCCGTTCAGTGGCAGTCCCGCAAGAATCTCCTGACTCAACGTCGCCGTAACTTCCGGGCTCACGGGAGCTAAAGCTTCGGGGGGAACCCGCCGCACCAATTCGCCTAAAACAGAACCGGCAATTGCCGTCATTGGCGCGGGAGCTGCCGGCATTGCTGCTTTCAAACCAGCCGCACGGACGTCAGGCGCAAGGGGCTGCGGTAACTCAGCCGCGATCCCTGCGCCTTCCAACCCAGTTCGCACCGGAATCTCTCGCCTTCCGGCATCGATCCTTGCAATCACCGGCTCAACAGCAGCCGTCGCCTTAGCGGTCGTTGCCGGCGTTTGGAAAGTGAATTCCATCGCCGTCTGCAATCGGGACTCGTGCCCACCCGCCACCACAATCCCCTCAAGCAGCCCGTGGCCGCGCGATTCGCTGTTCGCCTCCAGCGTGTATTCCCCGGCCGCCAGCCCCGCAAACCGGTAGCTCCCATTCTTTCCAGTAGTTGTTCGCTCTTCCGCACCGGTAGCCGCACTGCGCAGCACCACGGCCGCCCCGCTCAGCGGCTTTGAATACAAGTCCGTCAGCTTGCCCACAATCGACCCAATGCCGCTGTCAGCAGTGCCGCTCTGTCTGGCGCTCCCCGCCAGTCCGGCCCCTGAATTTGTCTCATGGATTTCTTGTGTCGCAGGCCCCGCGTCCACGCCAGCGGGCGTCTGTGCCCCCACAGTCGTCCCCGCGCCCACAACAAGCAGCGCCGCCAGCACCCACGTCGAACTCCGCTTTGCCCCTGCCATCGAGATACTCGCTCGCGGCAGATCGAGAGAAAACCAGCAACACACTACATGCCCGACCAATGCAATCCGGGTCCGCAAGACGCGCAAGCCCGAGCCCTCGTACAAGCCCGTTTTCTCGGCGCCCTGAATGGCAATAAGTGAAGTTGTCCACGATTCTAACCCCGATTCGGTAAACTGGATAGACGGTCTGTCACAGCTGTGACAGACAGCACAATTCGGGTCAAATTGACCCCATATCTCTGACAGTTGATCCCGCGTTCGGGTTTGTTAGTCCCTGACCCCTGATCCCTGAAACCTGACCCCTGGATACTTATGTTCATCGATGAAGCAAAAATCAAGGTAAAAGCCGGCGACGGCGGCAATGGCTGCATGGCCTTCCGCCGCGAAAAGTTCGTTCCCCGCGGCGGTCCCTCCGGCGGCGACGGCGGACGCGGCGGCGACGTCGTCATGGTCTCCTCGCAGCGCCACAACACCCTCATCCATTTCCGCTATAACCCCGAGCACAAGGCCCAGCGTGGCGAGCACGGCCTCGGATCCAACTGCACCGGACTCGATGGAAAATCCGTCACCCTCCAGGTCCCCGTCGGTACCGCTCTGTACGACCAGGAAACCGGCGAGCTCATTCACGACTTCTCCCAGCCCGACGAACGCGTCGTCATCGCCAAGGGCGGACGCGGCGGTCGTGGCAACCAGCACTTCGCCACCCCCGTCCACCAGGCCCCCCGCGAACACGAAATGGGCCGCGCCGGCGAAGAGCGCACCTATCGTCTCGAATTGAAACTCCTCGCCGACGTCGGCCTCGTAGGCTACCCGAACGCCGGCAAGTCCACACTCATCTCCCGCATCTCCGCCGCCAAACCCAAAATCGCCGACTACCCCTTCACCACCCTCGAGCCCAACCTCGGCGTCGTCACCGTCGGCGAAGAGCCCGATCAGGAGTCCTACGTCGTCGCCGACATGCCCGGACTCATCGAGGGCGCCCACCTTGGCTCCGGTCTCGGCACCCAGTTCCTCCGCCACATCGAGCGCACCAGCATCCTCCTCCACCTGGTCGACGTCAGCGACTCCAGCGGCCGCCTCGACCCCGTCGAAGACTTCAAAGTCATCAACAACGAGCTGGCCAGCTTCAGCACCACCCGCATGGCCGGTCCCATGGAAGATGACTCCGAGCCCATCGTCGACCATCCCTTGGCTGGCAAATTGATGATCGTGTGCGCCACCAAAATCGATAGCGCCAACCCAGACAAGCTCAAAAAGCTCCGCACCCACATCAAGCGTAAAAAGCTCGAGTTCCACGAGATCAGCGCCGTAACCGGCCTGGGCATTGAAGAATTGAAATGGTCCCTTGCTCGCCACCTTCGCTCCGGTCAGGAATCTCAATAGATCGAATTCGATTGGAGCTTCTGTCTCAATCTGCCGATAGAACCAGAAGCTGAGACTTTGCACTTTTGGAGCTTGGTGAACCGTCGCCCCCGACATCGTTCTCCGGCTTCTTGATAAACGGTGGATCTGTGGCGATTGAATTGGACGTTGCGTTTGCACAGGAACTCTGCGACATGGTAAGCCACGAACTGGGCTACGGCTGCTGCTTCATGGGCAACGGCGGAATCATCATCGCCTGCAACCTTCGCGAGCGCATCGGGACCACCCACGGCGGCGCCGCCCGCATCATGCGCCGCGAAGTCCGCGAATGCCAAATCACCGATGAAGAAGCCGCGGCTTCCGGCGGACTCATGAAACCCGGCGTCAGCAGCGGCATCGATTTCGATGGGGAGCGGGTTGCCGCCTTCGGTGTTGCCGGCCCACTCGACCGCGTCCTGCCGCTTTCCCAGGTACTGAATCTCTTCATCCGCTCCATGTTGCGTCGCGACCAGCTCGACAAAGCGCGCATCGCCGAAATGGCCGCGCAGAAAACCAAAACCGCGGAAATCAGCGCATTGGTGAGCAAAGCCACCACCATCGCTACCGATGCGGCAGCCGCCTCGCGCCACACTGAAATCTCGGTCGCATCGCTATCCGAAGCCACTCGCCGCATCGGCCAGGGGGCAATGCGCATCAAGGGCATCGCCACCCAGACCAACATGCTGGCCCTCAACGCCACCATTGAAGCCGCGCGCGCCGGCGATGCAGGCAAAGGCTTCGCAGTCGTTGCGCACGAGGTCAAGGAACTCGCCAAGCAAACCGCAAGCGCCACCGGAGACATCACCGGTCAAATCAACCAGGTGCAGTCCGCCACCACCGAAGTCAGCCAGTCGATATCTGAGATCGCCGCCACCGTCTCTGAGATCAATACCGTAGTCAACGCCTTCGCCAGGGCAATGTCGACAGTCGCATAGACCAATCCCGCCCGCCAGTTCATTTCCAGTTCAGCGTCCACCCAATTTCTCCTGTCCGCAATCGCACACCCTTCTCCAGAATCGAACACCGCTTCCAGCCGCCAACTCGCCTCCACCGCAAAATCCCAGCAATTCTTAGCTGAATCTCCTCAGCAATTTGGAGGCAGACTTGCATTCAAACAGACTGGGAACACCCTTCGCTCGTGAACCGCCAGCATCCCAATGCCGTATAGTCCACCACCGGCGCAACGCCCCGCACCCTTTCCCGCTCGGCGCAATCGATCTTGAATCCAGGAGGTCAGGTAAATGGCAATGTTCATCAATCAGCTCAGGCAGGCACTTCGCCGTCTCGGCCGCGCGCCCATGTTCACGGCCATCACGCTTCTCACCCTGGCCATCGGCGTAGGCGCCAACACCGTCATCTTCAGCGTCATTGAAGGCGTCCTGCTCAAGCCCTTGCCCTATCCTCATTCAGACCAGCTCATTGGCGTCTGGCACACCGCTCCCGGCATCAACATCAAAGACCTCAACATGGCGCCGTCCATTTACTTCATTGACCGCGAGCAAAGCACCACGCTCCAGGACATCGGCGTTTACGATGGCGACGCCGTCAATGTCACCGGCACAGGACAACCTGAGCACCTCCGCGGCCTGGACGTCACCGACGGCACCCTGCCCCTCCTCGGCGTCACTCCCGCGCTCGGCCGCCTCTTCACCCGCAAAGACGACACCGCCGGATCACCCGAGACCATCCTCATCTCCTACGCCTACTGGCAGCAGAAATTCGGCGGCGCATCCTCCGTCATCGGCACCTCCATCAACGTCGATGGCAGAACCCGCCAGATCATCGGCGTCCTCCCCCGCGACTTCCACTTCCTCGACAATCCCGACGCGGCCATCGTCATGCCCTTCCAGTGGGATCGCAGCAAGATCAAGCTCGGCAACTTCAGTCAGCGCGCCCTCGCCCGCCTCAAGCCCGGCGTCACCATGCAGCAAGCCAGCGCCGACATGGCACGCCTTCTGCCCATCACCTTCCGCAGTTTCGCTGCACCCGAAGGTTTCAGCGCCGCCATCTTTGAGAAAGCCCACATCTCTCCCAACCTTCGCCCCCTCAAGAAAGACGTTGTCGGGGACGTAGACAAAGTCCTCTGGGTACTCATGGGTTCCATCGCCATGGTCCTGCTCGTCGCCTGCGCCAATGTCGCCAACCTGCTCCTCGTTCGCGTTGAAGGCCGCCGCCAGGAACTCGCCATCCGCGCCGCCCTCGGAGCACCATGGAAGCGCATCGCCGGCGAACTCCTCTTTGAAAGCCTGGTCATTGGCCTCTCCGGCAGCCTTATCGGTCTCGGCCTGGCCTACGCAGCGCTCAAAGCACTCGTCGCCGCCGCGCCCACCGGCCTCCCTCGCATTCATGAAATCGGCATCGACCTCAACGTACTTCTCTTCACCCTCGGCCTCGCCCTCTTCACCAGCTTGCTGATTGGCGCAATCCCTGTCTTCAAATACGCGGGAGTCAAAGCCACCACCGGCCTCCGTGAAGGCGGCCGCGCCCTCTCGCAGAGCCGCGAGCGCCATCGTGCCCGCAAAGCTCTCGTCGTTGTTCAGGTCGCCCTCGCCCTCGTGCTGCTCATCTGCTCCGGCCTCATGATCCGCACCTTCCAGGCCCTCATGCACGTCGATACCGGCTTCACCTCGCCCGACACGCTTCAGACCTTCCGCTTCTACATCCCTGAAACCCAAATTCCAGACACCCAGCCCGAGCGCGTCGTCCACCAGCAGCAGGAAATCGCCGACAAAATTGCCACACTCCCCGGCGTCTCCTCCGTCAGCTTCTCCAATGCCGTTCCCCTCGATGGCTACGACACCAACGACATCCTCTATGCCCAGGATCACCTTCTAGGCGAAGGCGCAATCCCGCCCATCCGACGCTTCAAATTCATCTCTCCCGGCTATCTCGCCACGCTCGGCACGCATCTCCTCACCGGTCGTGACATCTCCTGGGACGACACCTACGGCAATCATCCCGTCGCACTCATCTCTGAGAACTTTGCGAAGGAATACTGGCACAGCCCACAATCAGCCATCGGAAAAATGATCCGCGTCGCCTCCACCGATCCATGGCGCGAAGTCATCGGCGTCGTGCAGGATGTCCACGAAGATGGCGTAGATCAACCTGCGCAATCCACCGTCTATTGGCCCGTCTTGATGAATAACTTCGAGGGCCAGAAGACCGAACTCCGCCGCGGTGTCGCCTTCTCCATCCGCACCTCGCGCGCCGGTTCGCAGGCCTTCATGAACGAGGTGCAGCAGCAGGTCTGGTCCGTCAACTCCGCCGTCCCCTTGGCCGATCCCACCACCCTCGGCGAGCTCTACACCAAGTCCATGGCGCGCACATCGTTCACTCTCGTCCTGCTCTGCGTAGCGGGAGCCATGGCCCTTCTCCTCGGTGTCATCGGCATCTATGGAGTCATCGCCTACACCGTCTCGCAGCGCACCCGCGAAATCGGCATCCGCATGGCCCTCGGCGCGCAGCGCAACCAGCTCACCAGCCTCTTCGTCCGCCAGGGACTCACGCTCACCGCCATCGGCGCAGCCTGCGGCCTAATCGTAGCCTTCGTCACCATGCGCCTCATGTCGGCGATCCTTTTTAACGTAAGCCCCGTTGACCCGCTGACATACATAGTCATCACCGCCGGCCTCGTAGCCACGGCATATCTTGCCTGCTATCTCCCATCCCGCCGCGCCGCAACCATAAACCCCGTAAACGCCCTCCGCTCAGAGTAGCCAATGCCGTTGGCTGTCCTGCACGTCAGTTTTCCGAAAATCGAGACCCGGGACACCCACCGACCTGAGAGATAACTGGCACCTGGGCCACCTATCACTCCACGCGTCGTCGCCATCCATGGCGAATTAGCCCATGGTGGCGGCGACGACTCGTGGTGGAGAAGATAATCCACTCCGCCAAGCCGCTGGCGGACTAACTCGGCAATTAGACGTTTCCCGAAGTTACCATCATGACTAACTTATAAATAACAAGAAAGCTAACATAAGCGGTTACCAGCAATTAATTCATGTTCATCATCGCATTTCAACTTGACATGAATCTATAACTTCGGCAGGCAACTATATAGATGACTGACTATGGCCGCTCTTTATACATCTCCTCCCAAGGGTCATATTTTCCTGATCGGATTTCTTTTTTCATTAGCTCTATCTCGCCGATTGGAAGCCTCAGCGACGGAGCAATAGAGAATAAGTCACGCGTGAATTCTCTAGTTAGGTGCTTTATGTGAACCTTTCTGCTGCCTACTATTGGACGAGTCCACAATGCCCGTACTGACTCGGGAGCGGTCGCGTGGTGCGCGAGATGGTAGCAGAGATAGTCGGCAGGTTCGAATAGGTGAGTTTTCCCCTTAGTCATAGTCCTCCAGCCCACAAGTTGCTTCCTTTTGGCTCCGCTTTTGATTTGTGGATCTCTGTCCATTATCAGCGAAATCATTTGCAACAGTTTGTCTCGATAAAACCCAAGGGCAGTCTGCTCCTCAAAAATTACCTCGTAGCTTTCGTTTTCTGGTATCGCGCTTTGGATTGCGAGTATCAAGGGGATGATTGCCATGGAGTACCCAGAGGCATGAATTTGAGAAGGACTTTCCTCCACGAGATCGTAATAGTCCGCCACATTGACGGAACCCGAGACGGGGATGAGCCCGCAGTTTTCTGGGATCGGTCCCAAGCGTTCCAGAAGTCTCTTTTCTCTTTCTCGTTTAAATCGAAGGTCCACTACATGCAAAAAGTCTCGCCGAGTGGCGCTTAGGCCATCGCGCCAAGCGATGGCGCATTTCTCCCAGGCCGTCTTGTCTCCAATGAATCCTGCGACAATTACCAAACCCTTTGATTGTTGCCCTGATTCATCCACATAGGCGCTAAGCATGACAGCCCACCTTGGAGGGTTATCATACGGAGTATCGCAAATACCCTCGGTCTCTAGATATTGACTTTGAACGCACATCGGCGTTACGCTCCATTCTATGAGCGTTCCGCCTAATCATCCCGTTGGTTCCGCCAAGAATGTCACGGGTGATTTCGATACGTTCTCAGATTTTGCGCGGGGGCTATTTGCCGTTCCGCACTCACGCATTAAAGCCAAACTCGAAGCAGAGAAGGCGGCGAAGCGAACGCCTAAAGCCCGCGCTTCCCGCGTCCCTGTCTCCGCAACGAAGCCAGCCTAGACCGTCGTTTCTCCCACCTTGCCGGTCACCTCGGCATAGGTAAGGCGCTTCCCTACAATCTGCGAAACAGCCTTAGCAAACCTGTCATAGTCGTCAAAATTCTTCCGGTTGTTATACCGAAAAACTTGCTCACCTACATAACGGTCCAAGTGGAACGGCTCGACTGCCACATAGGTTCCGCTCAGTGACCGCTTTAGCAAACTCCAGAAATTCTCAATCCCTTGAGTGTGAACCTCACCGCATACATATTCGTTCAGGTGATTCACCGTTTCATGAATGAAGTGCTGAGCAGCCAGCCTGTCATACGACAGCATGATCACAGTGTGGAACTATCGGGCCACCCCGCAGGACATGGTGCTAACCCTCTACTACAGCGGCGGGCACTACGCTATTCCCATCCACCTTGCAGCGCGCCAGAGCTACAATCTCGATATGATGAGCCTGGTTCGCAGCCGGGTCCCGGACCCCAGCGGCACGCTGATCCCCTCCAACATTACTAGCGGCAGCGGAATCCTGTCCGGCGCGGGCGGAGAGACTGACAAGATATCCGTGGCCATAGCCGCATCGGTCTTTAACGTTCGAAACGCTACCTGCGGCGGCACTTGCACCACTTGTAACGGCACTACAGAATTTACGATGGACCCCGAATCCTACGCGATGCCGGTCGCCGGAACGCAAGCTGCCCAAGCCCGGGTCACTTGGAACACGGGCAGCGTGTATACCAATCCATCTGGCACCACTTGGTCGACCGCAAGCAGTTCCATAGCCTCCGTCAGTTCCTCGGGAACACTCACTGGACGCGCGCCTGGAGAAACAGGCGTCAGCGCCCTTTTGAGCGAGTCTCCTGTTTTCTCGGAGAACTGCACGGGTGATATGGAAGGCGGGTGTCCGAGCGGAAACCTAGGCTGCGGCGAACCCGCCGAAGTGCAGGTTCCCACGGCAAGCAGGATAGTATCGACTGTTTCGAACGCGGCCAAGACAGATTGTCCATCAGGCCAAGCCGGGTGGGACAGAATCGTGACAAAAATCGTTACTGACCAAGAGACCCCGCCACAGGACATAGTTGCGGGTGATCAAGGCCTCACTGAAACCTACACAGTGTCGCCAAACCCATTTGGCATCACCACCGTGCAGACGGCCACGACCAGCACGAATTCCGACGGGGTTTTTGGCGACCACTTTTTTATCTGCTCAACGCTATGCCCGAGCAACACCGGACAAATCAACGCCTCGCAAAGCATCACGGACGTGTACAACGGAAGTCCGTACACGTTGACTCCGAATGCGATTGTCTATTCCTGCAAGAGCATCACAGTGAACGGGAACTAGGGGAGCAATATGACCACGCGTACAAAATTCGCCATTGTCTGCCTCCTGGCCCTAGCATCGCGGGGCACGCCTCAAACTTCGATCAAAGAAGACGGGCAGAAGGCGAGAGCGGAAATACCAATTGTGCTGACAGCAAGTCGAGCCTCCCCCCTCTGGGCAGTCCTTCGTGTGGCTTCGGAGAACAAGACTCCCCTCGGAATAGCGTTTGGCACGCACCCAGTCCTTTGTTCCGAGGAGCGTCCGTTACAAATCAATGCGACAAACTTAAAGGACGCGTTCCTACAGGCGCTCGCTGGGACAGGCTACACCGTAGAGATGGAAGGCGGTGTGTACACACTCACCGCACCAGACACTACCACCCACGAAATGGCTTTGCTCAATTATCGATTTCAGAAGTTCTCTGCAACGGACTCGACCATGAGCGGTGCGGGGCAATTGTTAGCCGGGTACATCAGGACCGTCGCCGAAGGAGCAACGAGCTTCGCAGGAGACACGATTTACTCCACAACCTCGCAGAAACTTACAATCCAAATGTACTCCTCCACCACAAAAGAGATCGCAAACCAAATCGTTTCGCAGAATGGCAAGGGCGTGTGGGTGTTTCGTCCAACAGCTGACGCGGTACCCGCCTCGGGGCGGGACACGCCTGTACAGATTTACAGCTACGAAGAGAATTCAAAAGGGTTGGAAAGCCTAGGATGCGGTATTGATGCTGGGGAATAGGGTAACGGGGGACATGATGCCTATTCCCACGAAGTGCTATCGTCGGCGCAGGTCGGGACTGGCTCGCATCGTGATTCCCGGACTTCCACATCACGTTACCCAGCGTGGCAACCGGCGGCGGTCGGCCTCGGTCTCCAACTAAAATGAGGGCGGCGGGTGGCCATCACGGTCTCCAACCAAAAGGAGGGTGCCCCCGGTTATCCTCTCGGTACTTACACCCTTGTGTACTCCTGCAAGGGGATAACAGTGAATGGCAATTAGCAGTGGTTGTCCGGAGTGAGCTATGAAAATGTTCCTGGCGTTTGTAATTTCGAGCGCATTGGTCCAGCAAGCGGACTTCACGCCCCTTCCCGTCTCTCAGGTCTCCCATCGGCCAGTAGTGCTCGGTACCACGGTCCACGTGTCGGATACCTCTTCGGGCTCCGCATTTAGCGATCTTGTGGCAGTCGGGTTAGAGAATCACATCCCTCTTGGCATCACCTTGATGGACACGCCGAATTCGGATATCTGCCGGGTTCCCTTAAACCTCAAGCAAGGAACGATGACTGTGGCCGAACTGATCCATGCGATTGAGGAAGTGGCGCCTGGCTATCAGGTTCAACTCCAGAAGGGTGTTCTCGATGTAACCCCCGGCCAACTGCCAGACAGCACGACTCGATTCCTGGAAATGAAGTTGGCCCACTTCCAGAGTGCCCCTGAGACCCACCAGGATATTGGTTATGACCTCTGGAGGCCCATATTCGGCATCCTTGCTCCCGGAGCAGGCACAAATTCCAGTCATCTCACCTCGCTCTCGGCCGAGAGAGTCCCCGCCATGGATGTCAGAGATGAGACGGTGGAGTCCATCCTGAACCTGATTGTCGACTCGGGAGGGGGCGGAGTTTGGGTTCTTCGCACATCGCAATTGAAAACATTGTCCGCGGAGACTCCGATGCCCTACGAGATCCACGGCTATACCGGCGACCACGGCTCCATTGCGGCGAACCTGACGTGCTCTAAGTAGGGCGGGGTAATCGGGGTAATCCGGGGGGGTAATCGGGGGACATGATACCTATTCCCCGCGTAGTGCTATCGTCGGCGCAGGTCGCGACTGGCTCGCATCGTGATTCCCGGACTTCCACATCACGTTACGCAGCGTGGCAACCGGCGGCGGGTGGCCATCACGGTCTCCAACCAAAAGGAGGGTGCCCCGGTCCCTCGCACCTGGGGACCGGGGATGGCCAAAGCTAAATTCCGGGTGCCCCTGGTCCCTCGCATTTTGCGGATCAGGAAGTTCGGAGCTAAGAGCTGAAAACTGGATCGCCATGTGCCCATTCACCGCACGGCTTCATCATGCGATAGGGATATGTACTTGACGCCACTGGCCCCAACCTGTAGTGTTTGGGGCCATGGACGAGGATTTTCCGAGGACATTGCTTGAGCTCGAGAGGCGCTTTAGCAGCGAAGAGGCCTGCGCCCAA